>Ga0315278_10004943_pt1 | contig 12074 bp, 1 predicted proteins | sample YL17G06_0_MG_FD_203880 | JGI IMG/M metagenome (GOLD analysis project Ga0315278, IMG submission 203880) | Sediment microbial communities from Yellowstone Lake, YNP, Wyoming, USA - YL17G06_0 | ecosystem: Environmental > Aquatic > Freshwater > Lake > Sediment | place: USA: Wyoming | collected... | reverse complement strand
CGGGGTACTCGCTCCTGAAGTACCGCGTTGGTGTCAGCGCCGACAGGTCGGGCACCGAATGGGTTGGGTTCGAGGTCGTCAAGTCCGTCATACACACCAACAACGCCGTGTTTTCACTCGCGCCGGTGGACTGGAATATCGGGGTCGAGATCACCAACGCGAACCATCAGGGCGGCGGATCGGGTTACCTTCATTTGTCCGAAGGCACGCGGTACGAGCCGGACATCTACAGCTACCCCTCGTCAAACTCGCAGATCTTCGCCGTCAACACGGGCACGCTCGAGGTGTGGTGGTGCTCCCTGGTCTTCTCGAACTGGAGCGAGGGCATTCGCTGGCCATCGTTGGTCACGCGGTACCGCAACGTCTGGCCGACCAACGGGTACGAGAAGATCGTGGTGGCAAGCACGCTGGGCAGCGGGACGATCGACACCGAGTCGAACGCGAACTGGTCGGTGTACTGGCAGAACGACACGAACAGCCACGGGTTCAACCCCAATGACGAGCACGCGATGATGTACGGCGGGAAGATCTACGCATTGCGCGACGACCTGGGCACACCCGAGACCTCAGAGCCGTTCGTGCTGATGACGTACCAGAGCCCGGCGGCGGGGATGAAGTGGAAGATGCGGCTGTTCAAGCCCGTGGCCGAGGAGACGCCCTACACCTTCGACTACTCGGGCACGGCGGGCAAGCTGATCCAGGCGCCTCTGCCGCTGAGCGTGATGCCGGGCACGCGCGAGTCCATCGTCGTCAAGGGACCGGGCTGGAAGGACCGGAAGAACTTCTTCTGGGCGCGCGCCGCAGGCGACCATGGCGGGCCGACGAACATCGTGCTCCGCTTCTTCTATCCCGTGCTCGACTACTTCTACGTGCCGGCATTCTACCGGGCGCACATCGTGAGCAACAACGCCCCGTTGCTCGACATCCGCGCCGGCACCACGGGCACGCCGATCGATGTGACCTACATCGTGTCCTGGGCGTCGAACTACCCCTCCCTGCGCGTGTGCGAGTCGTTGATCAAGCCGAAGAACGGGCTGCCCAGCATCTTTGGCCAGAGCAGCGTCGAGATCATCTACCAGCAGTCTCGGGCACTTGCCAACAGGGACAGCGTCAAGCTGATCGATCCGACGCTGATGCGCCAGGTGTCGTGCGACAAGCTGCCGTCGGACGTCGAGACGGCCATCAAGGCGGGCAACTACTACTTCCCCGCCCTGCCGCCGCATCTGCGGAACCGCATCTGGTTCGACCAGATCCAGAAGAAGTTGCGGTTCCAGGGGGAGTATGTCGAGCCGGCCGCGGGCGAGCCGTACCTCCTGCTCAATGTCATCACGCCGCGCGAGCGCGCTGTGCTCCAGGCGCTCAGCACCGACGCCGCGTCGGGCTTCCCCGCCGCGATGCAGAACCTCTGCAACGCGGCGTCGAACGCGATCGTTATCAGCACCAACATCACCCCGTTCGACTCGCTGGCGCTGACGGCGGGCCTTGCGGACGGCACGGGCCTGGTGACGATCGCCTTCGGGAACAGCCCGACGCTGTCCGCGCCGAGCGAGCCGATCTCGCTTGAGATCTTCCGGGTTGAGCCGCCGCTGTTCCAGGGCGAGATCCGCGCAGTCCAGTCCGACAACGCGTTCGACGAGAAGCTGACGTTGCGCCACAGCGGCGACTTTGCCGGCAAGTCCGACGCATACGAGTTCGAGTGGCGCACCCTGCCGCCCAACGAGGACGGCAGCGCGCCCAGCCTTGACGACATCCCGCCGCAGTATTGGACACTCTACCCCATGAAGCCGTACAACGGCCAGGGCGTCGTTGACATCACGATCGAGGGCCCCGGCATCTTCACCCTCGCCGACAACTACTTCATCTGCCGGTACCGGCGCAAGGACGGCAGCGGGCCGACCGGGCTGAACTGGAGTTCATGGGCAGAGCCGATGCTGGCCGAGGGCTGGATCAAGCGCGTGCTCAACGGCATCAACCCGTTCGAGCAGCGGTACAACGATTTCGGCAGCCGGGGCGTGAACACGCTGGTCAGCATGATTGCCCAGGCCGGCACGCGCTGGCGGGGCAATGTGCCGCTCACCACCAAGAACGTGGACGACTTCGGCCTGATCGAGATCTACGAGACCATCCTCAAGCGCGGGATGGACCTGAGCATCGAGGGCCTCCCGCCCCTCAACTACGGCCCGGCAAACGATGCGCTCCTGCTCGTTGCGGGCCGGATATCGGACCTGTACATGCTGCTCGGCAACGAGGCCTATGCCGACGCGGCGGATCCCACCATCGCCTTCGGCACCGACGACAAGGAGTACGGCAGCGAGGCAACCTCCCTCCACTGCTTCATGAACCAGACGGCCACCCTGCTCGAGGAGGAACTCGACCTGCTCCGCGGCCGCGACAACAAGCTCGCGCCGTCCGTCCATACCTTCCCGTTCTACAACCGGCTCATCTGGAACTTTACGCGGGACATCACGGGCGGCGAAGTGGCCTACTCGCTCAACTACAACATCTACGATGCGAACAACGACGGCGTCATTGACGAGCTTGACGCGCGGATCCTGTTCCCGCAGGCCCATGGCGACGCCTGGGGCCACTACCTCATGGCGAACAAGGTGTATTACCGCCTGCTCCGCAACAACTACTTCGAGTGGATGCCCCGGATCGAGTCGGTCCTTGTCGGCGGCGTGCCCGTTGCGGTGGACTACTACGACGAGCGGAAGTTCGCCAAGGTGTCGGCACAGAAGGCGCAGACGGGCGCCGAGATCGTCAACCTCACCTACCGCCAGCACTATGTCGAGAATGTCAACGGCCAGTGGCAGGGGTATGTGGACTCCAGCACCAACCGGATGTGGGGGTTCGCCGAATGGAGCAGCCGCGCGGGCCAAGGCGCGTACTTCGACTGGGTAGTCGGCAACGCCCTTCTGCCGCCCATCGACCCGAATCCGCAGCATGCCGGCATCCAGAAGATAGACCGCACCACCGTGAGCGACCTGAACGACATTGCGGGTGCGTTCGCCACCATCCAGACCAAGACGGACGAGGCGGACACCGGCCTCAACCCGCTGGGCCTCTCGCGCAACGTGGTGCCGTTCGACCTCGATCCGAACATGCTGGCCTATCCGGGTGGCAGGCCGCTGACGCACTTCGACCAGATCTACCAGCGCGCCGGCAAGGCGCTGCAGAACGCCGTCACCGTGTTCGACCACGCAAAGAACAGCACGCAGAACCTGCGCCGCCAGAACGACAGCATCCAGGACTTCCAGGTCAATGTCCAGGAGAAGGAAACCGACTTCGAGAACCGGCTCATCGAGATCTACGGCTACCCCTATGACAACGACATCGGCCCGCTCGGGTCATATGCCTCGGGCTACACCGGCCCGGACCTGTACCATTGGATGTACGTCGAGCCGCTGAACTCCAGCGACCAGAACCGGTTCACCACCGGCGCCTATGTTGACGTGGCCGTGAAGCAGTCGACCGTGACGGACAACGGCGGATTGGTGGACACCACCGCCACCATACGGTACACCCTGTCGAACGACGGGCTCATGATGGTGAAGCCCGCGGCATGGACCGGCAGCCGCCGGGCCCAGGGCGAGCTCCAGCTCGCGTATTCCGATTCCCGCCAGCTCAGGCAGCGGTTCGAGCAGGCCGCGCTCGAGTACCAGCAGATTGTCCTCGAGATCGAGATGAAGGCGAACACCATTGTGGCCCAGATTGACCTCAAGACCGCCTCGACGAACAAGATATCCGAATATCTGGCCGAGATCAAGAATCTCAACTTCGGCATTGGCGTCTGCAAGGTGGCGCTGAAGGTCATCGACCTGGCAAAGACCCAGGTGGCGAAAGAGGCCGCGAAAGCGCTCAATGGAGTGCCGGGTGTCATGGGCGTCGTGGGAGGCCTTGCAAATGGCGTGGTCATGAGCCCGAAGGCGCTGGCCGCGATGCCCATCTGTACCATCGAGAATTTCATCTATTTCCTCCTGTGCGCTGAGGAAGCCCTGTACAACTACACCATGAGCATGCTGGAGTCGCAGAAGTTCTATGCCGGCGTCGAGCTCCAGATTGACCTGTCGGAGCTCGAGCACGACTTCCCCATCCACGAGTCGGTGAACGAGCTGAAGGTGCTGGTCAAGAGCGAAGGCATCAAACGCGTCGAGCTGTTCCGCATCGAGGAACAGATAGGCCAGTCGATGGGAAAGGTGCAGAAGCTCCTGGCCGAGGGCCAGCGCGAGCTTGACCGCCGAACGGTCTTCCGCCAGCGGACGGCCGCTCAAACGCAGTCGTACCGGTACAAGGACATGGCGTTCCGGATTTTCCGCGACGATGCGCTGCAGAAGTACCGGGCCCAGTTCGACCTCGCGGCACGCTATGCCTATCTCGCGGCAAAGGCCTATGATTTCGAGACCGCACTCGAGCCGGACGACCCGCGCGGCTCAGGCCTCCAGTATCTCACCGATATCGTCCGCGCCCGCGCGATCGGCCTTGTGCACAACGGCCAACCCGTGACCGGCAGCGGCTCGGGCGATCCCGGGCTCGCCGATGTCCTGGCGAAAATGTGGCTGAACTGGGACCTGGTGCTGCGGAGCCAGCTTGGCCTGAACAACCCGACAACGGAGAAGAACCAGTTCAGTCTCCGATCCGAGTTGTTCCGGTGCGTGCCCAACGAAGGTTTCACCGGCCCCGCCGCCAACCTGGCGAACGAGACAAGCCTTGTCTGGCGCAGCACCCTCCAAGGCCTTGTCGTCAGCAACTTCCTTGCCCTCCCCGAGTTCCAGCGGTACTGCATACCGCCCCAGCCCCACAACGCCACCGAGCCGGGCATTGTCCTGCCGTTCTCCACCACGATCGAGTTTGGCAGGAACCTGTTCGGATGGCCGCTCGGCGGCGCCGACAGCGCGTACGACTCGTCCCAGTATGCCACAAAGATCGCGGCAATGGGCATCGTGTTCGGCAACTACAACACGCTCGGCCTTGCCAGCGATCCGCGCGTCTACCTGCTCCCCGTGGGCAGCGACGTCCTGCGCTGCCCGGGCACCGACGGCACCATGCGGCAATGGAGGATATTCGACCAGGCGCTTCCCGTGCCCTTCCCCGTCAGCGCGGCGGACATGACGGATCCGGGCTGGATTCCCATCAACGACACGCTCACCACCGATTTCGGCGACCTGCGCCGGTTCCCGTCGTTCCGCGCCTACCACGATCCGGGCGCCTACGACGCGCAGTACTTGTACAGCACCAGCCGCCTGTTTGGCCGCTCGGCCTGGAACACCGAATGGATCCTCATCATCCCCGCCGGCACGCTGCACGCCGACCGCGACCTCGCCATCGCCCGGTTCGTTGACGGCGTGACCGACATCAAGCTTCTGTTGGATACGTTCTCGTACTCCGGCACTAAACGGCGTTGAACAGGAGACTGACATGACCGCGTCATCCATTGCCTCGGCCACCGGGCGCGTGTGCGCAACGTGCGCCCTTCTGCTCTGCATGCCCGCGCTCGCCCGGCTGTCCGAGCCGAGCAACATCTGTTTCGGCCAGGCCAGCGACGTAGACGGCCTCGCCCTCACCTCCGGCGCCGTCATTGCCCGCGTGAACGGGATCGAGTGCGCCCGCGGCTCGACCGGCCGCCTGCTGGCCGACTCGGTCAACTTTTCGCTGCGGATACCGCTCGATGACGGCGCGGACCTGCGGTTCATCCCCACCGCCGCCCGCTCGGGCGAGCAACTCGAGTTGTCCCTTCTCTGCAACGGGGACGAGATCGAGGTGACGGGCATTGTGCCCCGCATTGCGGAGCCGGGTGCACTTCTTCACGCGGATATCCAGGCGGTGCCCGAGCCGGGTGCGGCGCTTGCCACAGCCGTTTCCTGCGCCCTGCTGGCCATCAGGCGGAGAACGAGAACCTGGTCCACAGTGCCCGCAAACTCTGATGGAGCATGGTCATGACCACTCGCCTTGTCAGGACCGGTGTGTGCTGCTGGCTTGCGGGCGTTGCCGCCGCGGCAACGAATTTTGTGTCAACCACAGGCTCCCAGTTGCCTCCGTTCGACACATGGGCCCGCGCCGCGTCAAACCTCCAGGTCGCCATCGATGCCGCCGTGGACGGCGATCTCGTCCTCGTCACCAACGGCACGTACTCTCCCTTGGCCGAACTGAGCAACACTACTGCCCGCATCACCATCCGCAGCATGAACGGCGCGGCCGTGACAGTACTGAACGGCAGCAAGGCGCACCGCGTCATCCGGCTCAGCTCGGACAGCGTCATTGACGGCTTCACCATCACCAACGGGTATACCGCGGACTTCAGCAGCGGCGGCGGCAGCGGTGTCCAGGTGCAGCGCGGCGCGGTGAGCAACTGCATCGTTGCAGGCAATCTGGCGGACGCGATTGCCGGCGGCATCATCATCAGCAGCGGCGGCGTGGTGGACAACTGCATCGTCCGCGGCAACGTCGCGTCGAACGCCGGTGGCGGCGTCATCATCTCGGGCGGCGGCATCTTGCGCCGTTCCACCCTCACGGGCAACAGCGTGCCGATGGCAGGCCCGCAGTCGAACCTGTTCTTCGGCGGCGGCGGCATCCTGATGGTCGGCGGCATCGTCGAGGAGTGCATCGTCAGCAACAACACCACCGCCAACCAGGGCGGCGGTGTGTACATCTGGGGCGCCGGCTCGACGGAACGCTGCACCATCCAGGACAACAGGGCCGAGCTGGGTGGCGGCGGCGTCTTCTGCAACAACGGCGGGTTTGTCCAGAGCTGCATTGTGCGGGCCAATGCCTCCACGAACGGCGGCGGCGTCTATGTCCTTACCAACGGCCTGGTCCAGAACTGCACGGTCATTGACAACAGCGCCACGAACGGCGGCGGCGTGTATTGCGACAGCGGCGGCTCGAACGTCGACTCGATCGTCTATTACAACTCGGCCGTCTCCGGCTCGAACCATTTCACCTCGGGCGCCACGGCGCGGTATCTTTTCTGCGCCACCATGCCCGGCCTTTCCGGCGCGCCGGACGCAGGCGGCAACAGGACGAACGATCCCGAGTTCATCAGTTATGCCGGCGGGAACTACCGCCTCACCAATATGTCGGTCTATGTCAATGCAGGCACCAACATGGCCGGCATCTTCCTGCTGCGTGAACGCGACGGCAAGCCGCGGGTGGCCAACGGGACGGTGGACTACGGGGCATACGAGATCGGCCCCGTGGCGCCCTTCCTCGATGTCACCACCACGCCCTCCATCGTCAATTACGACACGACAGCGGCGACGGTGGCTGGCACGAACACGAGCCTTGTCGCCGGCGGCCTGCTGGTGTCGAACGCATGGAATGGCTTCATGACGAACGTGCCCGCCTCGCTTTCCTGGGCGGTCCAGAATGTGCCCATGGATGCCGGCACCAATGTCATTATCGCGTACGGTACGAACATTGACCGGTTCGTCGTGGCCGACTCGGTCACCGTTGTCCGGCTTGGCCCGGGCACGGGCACACCCAAAGTCGCGATCACCAATGGCGGCGTGTTTGTCGAATACGACATGCCCTTCTTCGTGGTCACCGGAACGAACAACATGCATGTGGTGGGCGACCTGTGGATCGAGATGGTGAATGCGGCAACCAGCACCGTCTCCTCGTTCACTTCCTTGACCGGCTGGTTTGGCAGGCAGGTGACACTGGCGGTCGGCACGAACACTGTCACCGTGTCCGGCACAAATGTGTATGGCGACGTGGCCAGCAACACGACGCCCATTGTCCGTGGCGGGCCAGGCACGAGCGCCCCGTACCTCGACGTGACAACGACGCCGGCTACGGTGAACTACGATGTCAGATCCATCCTGGTCGCCGGACTGAACAACATCCACGTCATGGGCGACATGTGGGTCTCGAACAACCTTAACGGCGCGGTGTCCAACTTCCCTGCTGCGTCGGCATGGACAAGCCCCGCGCTGCCGCTGGACGTGGGCACAAACCTCCTGGTCGTCTACGGCACAAACGTCTTCGGCACCGTCACGAACGACTCCGTCGAGGTCATCCGCGGCGCCGCAGGTACCGGCATGCCGTTCGTCAACATCACGAGCGCGGTCGTCAGCGTGTCGTTCTACGTGACGTCCCTGCAGGTCGCGGGTACGAACAACGAATGTGTGGTGGGCGGCATGCGCGTCTATAATCCCACCACGGGCGACAGTTTCAACTTCCCCGCATCGCGCAACTGGACGGCGCCCGCGGTGAACCTCTTCGTTGGCTTCAACGACATCTACGTCGAAGGCACGAACGCGTACGGTGTCCCGACGTACGACCTGCTGGTCGTTGCACGCAACAGCCTAGGCATGGGCACGCCCGCCCTCGACATCACCTCAGCACCTGCCACCGTCACCTACGACGTCAGCTCCTATGCCGTCGCCGGCACGAACAATGACAATGTGATCGGGTACATGAGCGTCTCGAACGCCGCGAACGGCAGTGAGGTGTCGTTCCCCGCGCTGCCCGCATGGGTGTCCGCTCCCGTCGCCCTTGCCGTCGGCTCGAACCAGCTCACCGCGCTGGGAGCCAACGCCACGGGCTCCTCGGTCACCGACACCGTGACGGTGGTACGCGGCGTGGCGGGCACCGGCCTGCCGCAAGTGGCACTCACCAACGTTCCTGCCTCCGTGGTATATGATGTGGCCGATTACGCCTTCGCCGGCACGAACAACGCCAATGTCATCGGCAACATGTGGGTGTCGAACTCATTGAACGGCCAGGTCCGCGTCGTCGCCGCTGCATCGCCCTGGACGGCGCCACCGCTTCCCCTGGCCGTCGGCGCAAACACCATCTGCGCCTACGGCACCAACCTGGCGGGCATCGTCGCCACCAACGTCAGGACGGTCACCCGTCTGAATCCCGGCACTGGCGTGCCCATGGTGGACATCACGACCACGCCGGTCACCGTGACGATTGACATCACCAACAGGGAGGTCGCGGGCACCAACAACGCGAACGTGGTCGGCAGCATGTGGGTGTCCAACGCGGCGAACGGCTATGCCGTCATGTTCAGCGCAGCGGCGTCATGGAGGACCAACGTCCCCCTCGCCGTGGATCTCAACGACATTTTCGTCTTCGGCACCAACGTCTACGGCGAGGCCTCCACCGACACCGTCACCGTCACGCGCGGCAGCCCGGGCACCGGCGTGCCGGAGGTGGACATCTCCAGCACCAATGCGTTCGTCATATTCGACACTGACCAGTTCCGTGTCCTCGGGTCGAACAACCGCAATGTCATGGGCGGCATGTGGATCTCGAACGCGCTGAACGGCGTGGTCTCGAACTTCCCCGCCGCGGCCACGTGGACGTCCACGTGGGTTGCGCTTGATGTAGGCACGAATTCCCTCGCGGTGTACGGCACCAACCTGACGGACCAGGTGACCAACGACACCATCGCGGTCATCCGCGGGCCGGCGGGCACTGGCCTGCCGTACCTCAGCATCACCACCGATGCTGCAACGGTGTCGTACGCGATGTCGTCGCAATCGGTCGCCGGGGTTGCGAACGCCAACATCATTGGCAGCATGTGGGTGTCAAACGCGGCGAACGGCAGCGTGCAGTCGTTCCCCGCCGCGCAGGGATGGGTAACACCCCCTGTGCTGCTCGAACCATACGACAATGCTCTGTGCGTATACGGCACCAACCTGTACGGCCAGCAGGACAACGACAGCATCACCCTCATGCGCTCGCCGCCCGCGGGTGTGACAAATTTCGTCTCGCTCGCCGGCTCGCACCAGTGGCCTTTTACCTCACGGGCGACTGCGGCGACCAACATCGCCGCGGCCGTCAGGGCCGCCGTTGACGGCAACCTCGTCCTGGTGGACACGGGCACGTTTACCCTTTCGTCCCGGATTGACGTGACGCGCGATATCACCGTGCGCGGCGTTGCAGGTGCCGAGAATACCGCGATCCTCATGTCCGGCCTCGCAACCGCCCGCTGCTTCTGGCTCTCCAACGGCGTGCTTGATGGCCTTGCCATCACCAACGAGACCGTCTCGGTCACCACCATCGTCCTGTCCAATGGCTACTCGATCACGAACACCTATGTTGACTGGTGGGGCGGCGGCGTGTACCTGCACCGCGGCGGCGAACTCCGCAACTGCATTGTCGCGGGCAACGGCTCGACCAACCATGGCGGTGGCATCCACTGCTACTATGGCGGCACGGCCACCAATTGCATCATTGCGGGCAACTCGGCCTCATGGAACGGCGGAGGCATCTACGGCAACAATGGCGGCACCGTCCTTGACTCCATGATCTCCGCCAACACGGCCACCAATGGCGGCGGCGCTTTCCTTATCATCTCCGGCACGGTCACCCGATGCATCGTGTACGGCAACAAGGCCCACAAGAACGGCGGCGCAGCCTACCTGCAGACCGGCGGCATGGTTGACAACGCCGTCTTGCGCGGGAACTGGGCCGAGTACGGCGCAGCCGTCTTCTCCTCGGGCGGCGCGGCACTCAACTGCAGGATCCAGCGGAACGACGCTCGCTACCGCGGCGCCGTCTACTTCTACTATGGCGGCCTGGCCCGGAATTGCGAGATCAGCGGCAACACGGCTGACTACGGTGGCGGCATCTTCTTCGAGGCCGGCGGCTCGGCGGAAAGCTGCACGATCGCCGGCAACGAGGCCACCACAAGCTGCGGCGGCACCTACTGCCTCAATGGCGGCGCCTGCGTCAATTGCATCATCTGCGACAACTTCGGTGGCGAGACAGGCACAACCAACTACTTCAACCTGGGCACGAATATCCGCTACACGTATTGCGCCACTATGCCTGCGCTCCCAGGCGACGTGAATGGCGGCGGCAACCTTGCCATGGATCCCGGCTTTGTCGATCCCGCCGTTGATGACTACCACACCCTCGTCGGCTCGCCCTGCATTGATACAGGCACGAACATGGATTGGATGGCTGCCTCGACCGACCTTGACGGCGTTGACCGCATCATCGGCACCAATGTCAATATCGGATGCTACGAGCTCGCCCGCAGCGGCGCAACGCCCGCGCCCTCGATCATCGAGCCGATGGCCGTCGCGCCGGGTTCCTACGGTGTGTACTACACCACCAACCTCCTGCTTTCCTCCATCAGGATCGCCGGCGCGAAGGCAACCGATACATGGGTCGTCATCCAGGACGCGTTCGACCGCTGGATCACCAACGGCATCGCGCAATCGGTGGGCGCCACGGGCGCCAGCGCCGCGTGGAGCAACCAACCCGCCGTCTCGGTGAACGGCAGGAACACCATCCTGACCTACCGCGGTGCGAACACCAACCTGCTCGAGCTGTCCACCAACGCCACCATGATCGAGATCCGCTATGCCGGCCTTCCTGCAACCGACATCACCAGCGCACCCGCTGACGTCACCTACGACACGGCATCCATTGCCGTGGCCGGCACCAACAACGCCTATGTGGTTGGCGGCATGTGGCTGTCCAACCACCTCAGCGGCGCGGTCACCTCATTCCCCGCCGCGGCCCAGTGGACCACGCCGGAGATGGGACTCGATGTCGGCTTCAACACCCTCGTGGTCTATGCCACCAACCGGTTCGGCGCGGGTGCCACGGATACGGTGGTTGTCACACGGTATGCCCCCGGCACCGGCTTCCCGTTTGTCGACGTGCTCGACACAAACACTACCGTCACGTTCGATGCAGCGACGGCGAGCCCGGCCGGAACAAACAATGTGAACGTGGTGGGCGGCATGTGGGTGTCGAACGCGGCAAACGCTGCCGTGGCGTCCTTTGCCTCGACCCAAGCGTGGACCGCGGCCGCCGTGCCCCTCGCCGTCGGCACGAACGTGCTGCACGTGTGCGGAACGAACGTCTACGGCTATGTCACCAATGACACGGTCCGGATTGTGCGCGGCGTGCCCGGCACGGGCAGGCCCTTTGTTGCCGCCACCAACCGGCCCGGATTTGTCACCTTTGACGCCACTACTTTTGTCGCCGCGGGCACCAACAATCCCAACGTGCTCGGCAGCATGTGGGTGTCCAACGCGGCGAACGGCGCACGCGCCTCGTTCACCGCCCTACCCGCGTGGGCCGCACCGGCCCTGGCGATCGTGGTC
>Ga0315278_10004942_pt1 | contig 12074 bp, 13 predicted proteins | sample YL17G06_0_MG_FD_203880 | JGI IMG/M metagenome (GOLD analysis project Ga0315278, IMG submission 203880) | Sediment microbial communities from Yellowstone Lake, YNP, Wyoming, USA - YL17G06_0 | ecosystem: Environmental > Aquatic > Freshwater > Lake > Sediment | place: USA: Wyoming | collected... | reverse complement strand
AGTGTCAACCGTGCGGTCGGGAAGGAACGCCGGCCACCGTGCAACCGCGCAAGCGGGTTGTTACGTTCCATGCAACAAATCGGAGAACAATTTCATGAACAATATCCTGAAGGTGGGCGTCGCTGCTGCCATCCTCGCGCTGGGCGCGGGCTGCACCGATCTGAAGCCCTTGCAGGCGGAAGTCGACTCGCTGAAGTCGCAGGTTTCAAAGCTGTCCGGTGACCTCGACAGCGTGAAAGCTGCTACGGACGGCGCAAGCCGCGCCGCAGCCGCCGCACAGCAGGCTGCCACCTCGGCGCAGAACTCGGCCAATCAGGCCCTGTCTGCGGCGCAGGCTGCACAGCAGTGCTGTGACGCGAACGGCGCGAAGATGGATCGCATGTTCGAAAAGTCGATGTCGAAGTAATCGACTCGGCAGTCAGACAAGAAGGCCCCGCGGCGGAAACGCTGCGGGGCTTTTTCGTTTCAGGGTGCTACGGCGGAAGCGTTGGCTATTACATTCGGCGCGCGCGCCGCGACGACCGCCGGCACGCCGCGCGCTTCGCGCCACGTCAGTTCCGCCGTCCCCCAGTCGATCGCGAGCGGCTCGGCACTCGTGGCTTTGACGATCAGACGCGTCAGGTCGGTCAGCGTTGGGGGCTCGACCGCATCTTCCTGCAGCGGCGGATGCACTTCGATCAAGAGTTGACCGTCGTGCCAACCCCACTTGTAGGGCTGGTTGACGATCATCACCGGCGTGTTCACCGGCACCATTTCGAACAGGCGCTCGATGTCCTCCGGATACAGTCGCATGCAGCCGTGAGTGACCTGCATGCCGACACCGGCCGGGCGGTTCGTGCCGTGTATCAGGTAGGCGCCGCCCGGGATCCCGAGGCGCATGGCGAACCGGCCGAGTGGATTATCCGGTCCCGCCGGCACGATGGCCGGCAGCACGTCACCGTGGCGCGCGTGCTCCTCGCGGACCGACGGTGGCGGTGTCCAGGTCGGGTCCTTGATCTTGTTGACGATGCGCGTCACGCCGAGCGGCGTATGCCAGTCCATCTTTCCGATGCTGACCGGAAAAGTCCAGACGACTCGCTGTGCGCCTGCGGGTGCCGGCGGAAACCAGTAGAGCCGATGCTCCGGCAGGTTGATGACGATGCCCTTGCGCGGTGCCTGCGGCAGCAATCGCTGTTTCGGCAGCACGATCGTGGTGCCGACGCCTGGCAGCCAGGCATCCACCCCAGGATTCGCGTTGGTGATTTCCTCGTAACCGAGGCCATTCGCACGCGCGACGTCCAGCAGCGTGTCGTGCTGGCCGGTCGTGGCCATGCGCGAGTCGCCGATCACGTCGCTGCCGGGCGGCGGCAATGGAAAACTTTCCGCAGCGGAGCGCTGTACGGGCACGACGAGCATCAGCGCGCCCGCCAACATCGGCAGATTCAACCCAATGGATCGCACCCGGCTCATGCGGGAATGGACCGCGCCGACGGGCCTATGTTTCGCGTCAATAGCGGATCAGCGCCGAGCCCCAGGTGAATCCGCCGCCAAAGGTCTCGAGCAGCAACGTCTGGCCGCGATGGATGCGCCCGTCCCTGACGGCCGTGTCGAGGGCCAGCGGAATCGAGGCAGCCGACGTATTGCCATGATCCTGGACGGTCACCACGACCTTTTCCATCGGCAGCCCGAGCTTGTCCGCGGCGGACTGGATGATGCGCAGGTTGGCCTGGTGCGGTATCAGCCAGTCAATCTGGCTGCGCTCGATGCCATTCTTCGCGAGCGTCTCGTCGACCAGCCGTGACAGCGTGCGCACGGCGACCTTGAAGACCTCGTTGCCGAGCATCGTGATGGCAGCGGTTCCGCCGCTGCGCAGCTTGTCGAATCCGCTCGATACGCCGTACGGAAAATAGAGCAGGTCCTTGTAGCGCCCGTCGGCGTGCAGGTGCGTGCCGATGATGCCGGGTTCATCGGCCGGGGTCAGCACGACCGCGCCTGCGCCGTCGCCAAACAGCACGCAGGTGCCACGGTCATTCCAGTCGGTGATGCGCGACAGGCAATCCACGCCGACCACCAGCGCGCACTGTGACTCGCCGATGCGCACGTACTTGTCGGCGATCGACAGCGCATAGACGAAACCGCTGCAGGCAGCCTCCAGCGAGAAGGCCGGACAACCGTGGATGCCGAGGCGTTGCTGCAGCAATGTCCCCGTATTTGGAAATATCAGGTCCGGTGTCGTCGTGCCGACCACGATGAAGTCGACATCCGCCGGTGTCAGCCCAGCCGCTTTCAGCGCGCGCCGCGCCGCATGCTCGGCCATCGAAGAACTGGTTTCGTCGGCCGCCACGATGTGGCGCCGCTCGATTCCTGTGCGTGTGCGGATCCACTCGTCCGTCGTATCGACGAGCTTCGCGAGATCCGCATTCGTCAGCACCTTCTCCGGCAGGTAGCTGCCGGTGCCGGCCACGCGCGAGTATCGGTTCACGATCGGCATGCGGTTGTCCCGGCCGGAACCCGGATCATTCCTTGCCGGTTTCCTCGGCAGGCGTTTCGATGACCTTGCGGCCGCGATAGAAGCCGTCGCGGCTGATGCGATGACGCAGATGTGTCTCGCCGGTCGTCGGATCCTTGGACAGCGCCGGCTTCGAGAGCCGGTCGTGCGAACGATGCATGCCGCGCTTGGAGGGTGTCTTGCGGCTTTTTTGTACGGGCATTGTAAAGTCAACTCCGGTTCAGTGTTTCAGCAATTCCTTCAATCCTGCGAAAGGCCGGCGCATTTCCTGCGATGGCGTCCCCGCGCCCGTGTCGCGCGTCACCTGCGACCCTTGCGCCGTGCATTTCTCGCCGGCGCCGTGAATCGGAATCAACGGCAGCGACAACAGCAATTCATCCTCGACCAGTTCCGCCAGGTCGACCCGCCGGGGATCGCCGGGAATCGCCTCATGATCCGCGGGCACCGGCGCGTCCTCGCGCTCCACGAATGCGAGCCGCGAAGTGGACTGCAATGTCCGGCGCATGGGTCCCAGACAGCGCTGGCAGGTCAAGAGCGCCTCCGCGCGAACCTCGAGTTCGCCGGTCGGCACGCCACCGGTGGAGCGCATGGCTATCCGGGCGTCCGCTACCCCATCCGGCGCCACCAGCCGATCCACCAGTCGCGAGAAATCGGCCAGGCGGAATTCCCGCTCCACGACCGTCGCCGCCGCGGCCAGATTCAATGCGTCGAGCGGCTCCTTCGAGGCCATGGCCATGGGGGCGGTATCATAGTCAGCCCGGGTAGGGGTGTCAAAAAACTTTCCCGCGCAAATCCTTGTTTTTAAAGCGCTGATCCCATGCCCGTGTCACTGATTCTCGCCTCAACATCACCCTATCGCGCGGCCCTGCTCGAGCGTCTCGGCCTGCCCTTCAGGGTGGAGGCGCCGGGCATTGCCGAGGACTTGCTCGCTGGCGAAGCGCCGCCTGCGCGGGCATTGCGGCTCGCGCTCGCGAAGGCCGAGGCCGTCGCGGCAGCCCACCCGCATGCCTGGGTGCTGGGATCCGATCAGGTCGCAGACTGCGACGGCCGGATCCTGGATAAACCGGGTGATGCCGATCACTGCCGCAAGCAACTCACTGCCTGCAGCGGCAGGTCAGTGACGTTTTTCACTGCGGTGGTACTCACGCGTGGCGCGCCAGCCGCCGTAAGCCAGCACGTTGACCGGACGATTGTGCGATTCCGCTCGCTGACCGACGCCGAAATCGCGCGCTATGTGCAACTCGACCGTCCATTCGACTGTGCCGGCGGTTTTCGCAGCGAGGGGCTCGGGGTCGCGTTGTTCGACGGCATCGATTGCTGCGATCCGACAGCGTTGATCGGATTGCCATTGATCTGGGTCGCGAGCGCGCTGCGCAAGGCGGGCCTCGATTCCCTGGCGGCGAATCAGCCCTGATCGCCGGCGCGCCTCGGCAATGCCGTCAGGACCTTGGTGAGATCCTCGGGCAATCCGACCGAGATCGCGACCCGTGTCTTCGATCCGGACCACTTGAATGCAATGACACTCGAATGCAGGAACATGCGCCGCAGACCGAATTCTCGCATGCGGGTATTGAACTCGCGTTGGCCGTACTTTTCGTCGCCAGCGACCGGATGACCTGCGAATGCCGCGTGCACGCGGATCTGGTGCGTGCGTCCGGTGTGGATCTCGACATCCATCAGGGATGCAAGGTCACGGTAGTGCTCACGCGGCGCGAATATCGAGACTGCGACCTTACCTTCCGAATGTACGCGCACCATGCGCTCGCCACCCTGGCGGGTATTCGTCAGGACCGGGGCGTCGATCTTCTTGCGGCCGAGCTGCCAGTGTCCGGCCACCAGAGCGGTGTAGTGCTTTTCGACCTGGCCCTCGCGCAATAGCGCGTGCAGTTCCCGCAAGGCAGCGCGCGTCCGCGCGACGATCAGGCAGCCGCTGGTATCGCGATCCAGTCGGTGGGCAAGCTCCAGCGGCTCATCGGGACGCAGGGCGCGCAACGCTTCGATCAGCCCGAATGAAAGTCCGGATCCGCCATGTACCGCGAGCCCTGCGGGCTTGTTGAATGCGAGGATGCGTTCGTCCTCATGTATCAGCGCGTTCCGCACCGCCGCCTGCAGCGAATCCGGGACCCGTGCAGGCACTCCGTCCTCGTCTGATGTCTCCCGTGTTGGCGGAAGGCGGACGAGATCATCTGCTGCGAGCCGGTACTCGGGCTTCGCCCGCCCTCCATTGACGCGGACTTCACCGCGCCGCAGCAGGCGATAGACGCGGCTGCGCGGCACGCCCTTGAGCTCGCGCAGCAGGAAGTTGTCCAGGCGCTGGCCATCTCCCGCCGGCCCGGCAAGAATCTTTCGTACGCGGCCAACCGAGGCTCCATCTTCACTCACCGAGGTTTCCTAAAGTATTGATTTTCCGAGAGCATTGCTGATATCTTAGATCCGAGTTTCAGGTCTTACGGCGCAGGTTCCGCGTAGCGGAACGTGGCCGCTGACCGGTACGCGGACCCTCCCCCTCGACCCCCGGATCCCCGTTGGTGTCGCGCCGGGCTGGCGCCGCATGTTAGTTGGTCTGGAAGACCCAGACCATCGCCGGCCGTTCGCTCGGATGTGACGTTCCTGCGCGTGTCGACTTCAACGCAGCATGCAATCGGTTTCGGGCAGGCGGCTTTGCGCCGCGGCCCGCTTGCGCGCGCCTGCAGTCCGCGCCTGCGGATCGATGGGTTCCCCCTCGTGCTGATACGTGACATCGCTAGCCGCGCGGCCCCCAGTACCTCGGAAGGGGCACATGAAAAGAATGCTCATCAACGCAACCCAGCAGGAGGAGTTGCGCGTAGCTCTGGTTGACGGCCAGAAGCTCTACGACCTGTCGATCGAAATACCGTCGCGCGAGCAGAAGAAGGGCAATATCTACAAGGCGCGCGTCACGCGCGTCGAACAGAGTCTCGAAGCGGCGTTCGTCGAGTACGGTTCGTCGCGTCAGGGTTTCCTGCCGCTGAAGGAAGTCGCGCGCGAATACTTCCGTTTCCAGCCCGCACCGGGCGCGCGCTTCAACATTCGCGACGTCCTGCAGGAAGGCCAGGAGCTGCTGGTCCAGATCGAGAAGGACGAGCGCGGCAACAAAGGCGCGGCACTCACCACATTCATCAGCCTCGCCGGGCGCTTCCTGGTGCTGATGCCGAACAACCCGCGCGCCGGCGGCGTATCGCGGCGCATCGAGGGTGAAGATCGCGACGTCACACGCGACTCCCTGGAGCAGCTGCGCCTGCCGGACGGCATGGGCACCATCGTGCGGACCGCCGGTCTTGGACGCGCTCCCGAAGAACTGCAGTGGGACCTCGAGACGCTGCGTGCGAACTGGGACGCGATCGTAACGGCAGCCGGCGAACGACCCGCGCCATTCCTCGTGTACCAGGAGAGCGACGCCGTCACACGCGCACTGCGTGATTATCTCTCCGACGACATTGGTGAAGTGCTGATCGACGAATCGGCCGCCTATCAGCGCGCGCTGGAATACGTGCAGCGTTTCCAGACCGCCGATGCCCAGCGACAACTGAAGCTCTACACCGACGACGTGCCGCTGTTCACGCGCTACCAGATCGAGAGCCAGATCGAGTCGGCCCACTCGCACACGGTGACGCTGCCTGCGGGTGGCAGCGTCGTCATCGATTACACCGAAGCCCTGGTTTCGATTGACATCAATTCCGCGCGCGCGACCCGCGGCGCCGATATCGAGACGACGGCCTGCAACACCAATCTGGAGGCTGCCGAAGAGATCGCCCGACAATTGCGAATCCGCGACCTCGGCGGCCTGATCGTCATCGACTTCATTGACATGGAATCGAAGAAGAACCAGCAGGCCGTCGAGGACTGCCTCCGCGAGGCCGTCCGGTCGGATCGGGCGCGCATCCAGCTCGGCAGGATCTCCCGCTTCGGGCTGATGGAAATGTCGCGCCAGCGTCTGCGACCGTCGCTCGGCGAATCGACGCACCTGGCATGCCCGCGCTGCAGTGGAATGGGAACGATACGCAGCGTCGAATCGATGGCACTCGCCCTGCTTCGCCTGATCGGCGAAGAGGTGCGCAAGGACCACACGACTCGCGTCGTGGCCCAGCTGCCGGTGGACGTAACGACATTCCTGATCAACGAAAAGCGGGAATGGCTGAATCAGCTCGAAAGCCGCAGTGCCACCGACATCGTGCTGGTGCCGGACCCGAACATGCAGACGCCGAACTACTCGATCCGGCGCGTGCGCGAGGACGAGCTGACGCTGCCTGAGAACGCAGTGACCAGCTACCAGATGGCCGGACAGCCGGCCGTGGAAATGGATTTCAAGACGGAAGCGGAAAAGCGCCCCGCGCCGGTGCCACCAGCGGTGCAGACCATCGCGCCCGCTGCCCCGGCGCCGACGCCGGCGCCGACGCCTGCCGTAACGTCCAAACACGCTGTTGGCCCCGGCTTCTGGTCGCGCCTGATGTATCTGTTCAGCGGAAATGCCGAGCAGCCGCCCAAGGCTGCGCCTGCATCTGGCGGCGATGGCCAGAGGCGCCAGGAGCCCCGCGACAACCGTCATCCGCGCGATCGCGGTGAGGGACGCGGAGGTCAGCGGCGCGATCGCAGTGATCATCGCCAGCGCGCCGACCATCGCCACCATAGCGACCGTGATCGCGACCGCAGCAATGATCGGAACCGGAATCGCGACCGTAACCGCGGCCAGGAAGCGGACCGGCCGGGCGAGCGGAATCGGCAGGAATCGCAGCGCCGCGATTCCGAACGCCCGCAGGAGAGGCCCATCGAGGTCCGGCCACCGCCAGCCGCGCCCGCCCCTGGGAATTCGGATCAGGCGATGACGGAGAGCGAACCCCGCCGCAAGCGCCGCAGGCGGCGTGGTCGTGGTGGCAATCGTGATACGCGTCAGGATCAGCAGGGGCCTGCAGAGGGCTCGCCGCCGACGCAGGATCGCTACGAAGCGCCGGCGGCTGGATCGCCGCAGGAATTCCCTGCGCAGCCGGTGGAGCAACGGGTTTGGCACGACGCTCCCGAGTCGTCGCCGCCTCCTCCCGTGCCGGCCGGGACCCCGGCCAGTCAGCAGCCGGAGCAACCGGCGGCGCCACCGAGCGCCGAGCAACGGTCATCACAGACCTATACGGTCTGGTCGTCGACACCCGGTGAGGGGCAACACTTCGGGCCCAAGGAATGATTCAGCGCGAGGCTGCGAGCGCGGCCAGCAGGCCGCGCGCTGCCTCCTCGACGAGGTCGAGCACGTCTTCGAAGCCGGTCGCGCCACCGTAGTACGGATCCGGAACCTCGCGCCGCCCCTGCTCCGGCGCGAACTCGAGGAACAGGCGGACACGGTCGCGACGCTCTGGTGGCGCCATGCGGACCAGATGCCGGTAATTCTGCTCATCCATCGCCAGCACCAGGTCGAAGCGCTCGAAATCGGCCTCCTCGACGATCCGCGCCCGTAGCTGGCTCATGTCGATGCCGCGGTTAAGCGCCGCGGCGACCGTGCGCGCATCCGGTGCGGAACCGATGTGATACGCGTGCGTACCTGCCGAATCCGCCTCGACGGCGAGCCCCGGGGCCTCACGCTCGAGCAGGTCGCGGAACACCGCCTCCGCCGTCGGTGAGCGGCAGATATTTCCGAGACACACGAACAATATGCGTCGCGTCACGAGTCATTCCGGCGACGCAGCCATCCGCCCAGCAGGTCAATCGCCTGCAGAATCTCCGGTGTCGATACCGCAAACGACATGCGGATGAAATTGCCCCCATGAATCGAGTCGAAGTCGCGGCCGGTATTGAGCGCAAGGCCGGTTGCCTCGAGTAGCTCGCGGCACCACGCCAGCGAATCGCTGGTCAGGTGCGAGACATCGGCATAGAGGTAGAACGCGCCGTCGGCCGGCGCCATGCGCGTGATACCAAGTCCTGGCAGCGCCGCGACCAGCAGATCCCGGTTCTTTGCGTAGGTCGCGACATGCTCCTCGAGCTCAGCCTGCTCATCCATGGCGACCAGCGCGACATGCTGCGCGAGCGTCGGCGGCACCAGGAACATGTTGGCTGAGTAACGGTTCATCGCATCCACGAGGTCCACGGGAACCATCGCCCAGCCAAGCCTCCAGCCGGTCATGCACCAGTATTTCGAAAAACTGTTGATCACGACGGCATCAGGCTCGAACTCATGCATCGAATGCGCGCGCCGCCCGAATGTGATGCCGTGATAGGTTTCGTCGGAGATGATCCGGATTCCTCGCGCCCTGCAGACCGCTGCCAGCGCTTGGAGCTCGCCGCGCTCGAGCATCGTCCCCGTCGGATTCGATGGACTCGTCAGGATCAGCCCGGCCGGCGGCGGATCGAGCACGGCAATCATGGCTGCAGTCGGCTGGAACCGATTCTCTGGTCCACAATCGAGCTGCTGTGGAACGAGCCCCAGGGCACGCAGCACATTGCGGTGCGCCGGGTAGCCGGGTCGCGGGAGCGCGACGCGCGAGCCCCGCTCGAACAGCAAGGCGAGCGCAAGGACCAGGGCTCCCGACGCGCCCATGCTCAGGATGACCTGCGAGGCCCCGGGCGCGAGGCGATAGCGCTCGCCATAGAGCGCTGCAATTCGCTCCTTGAGCGCGCCGCTTTCCCAGTAGCCTTGCCCCGCCCCCGCGAGTGCGCGATGCCCCGCTTCGATCGCCGCCCGCGGCGCGCCGGCCGATGGCTGCCCGACTTCCATGTGTATGACCGGCAGCCCGCGGCGTGACCGCTCATTGGCCAGCCGGTTGATCTCGACTGCGTAGAAGGGCTCTACGCCGGCACCTGCAATGCTCATGTGCGCTGGGCGACGGCCATCAGTCGCTCGACCTGCGCCAGGTCGGCGGCGGTATCCACGCCCGGCCCAGGCACCGCGTCTGCTACGGCCACAGCAATCGCAAGCCCCGACTGCAGCGCACGCAGCTGCTCGAGCCGCTCAATCTGCTCGAGCGTCGTCGGTGCCGATGCGGCAAGTCGTTGCAAGGCGCCAAGTCGATAGGCATAGATTCCGATGTGCCGCCAGGATCCCCGCCAATCCTTCTGGCTGGCAAGACCTGCCGGCGCACCGTCACGATTCCATGGAATCGGCGCGCGGCTGAAATACAGGGCGCGCCCGTCGGCGCGCATGACGACCTTGACGACATTCGGGTCGAGATATTCATCGATCACGGTGATCGGCGTGCACAGTGTCGCGATATCCGCACCCGGATCGCTCGCAAGCAAGCCCGCAGCCTGGTCGATCAGCACCGGCGGCAACAATGGCTCATCCGCCTGCACGTTGACCACGACCGAATCGTCGCCCCAGTGCCGGCGCCGCGCGATCTCGGCAATGCGATCCGTGCCTGAGGCGTGATCCGGGGACGTCAACTCGACCTCGGCGCCGAACGCGGCGCACACCGCGCGGACACGCTCGTCATCGGTTGCAACGACGACTTCGTGGGCGCCAGATCGCACTGCAAGACGGTGCACGTGTTCGATCATCGGCCTGCCTCCCACCGGTGCGAGTACCTTGCCAGGCAGGCGCGTCGAGGCGAATCGGGCGGGAATCACGACTCGAAACATTCAGCGCCCCGCGAGCGCGGGATCGTCCATCGACAGGCGGCGGGCCTCGTCCGGGAGCATCACGGGAATGTCGTCGCGCATCGGGTACGCAAGACGGTCGGCACGGCACACGAGCTCGCGTGATTCGCGAATCCACTGCAACGGGCCCTTGCAGACCGGGCAGGCCAGGATATCGATCAACTTGTCATCCACCAGTTCACGCCCCCAGGTTTCAGGCTCGTGCCAGATCCATGATGCGGTTCAGCAGCGCAGTTGCCGCCGGTCCTTCGATGCGCGCGTCGACTTCGACGTACCAGGCATGCTGCAGGTCGCCGTGCGGGCATTTTACGGCATCTTTCTCGGTCATCAGCACGGCTTGTGCGCCACCATTGGCGAGCGTCACGAGGGGGATCTCTGCATGATCGGGCAACGGATGTTCGTCCAGGCTCAAGCCGTGCTCGCGCAACATCGCAAAGAACCGGTCTGGATTGCCGATTGCCGCAATTGCGTGGACTCTCCGGCCGGCAAACGCCGCCAGTGGCAGGCGCTCGCCGCCTTGCAGCGCAACGACAGCAGCAGGCACGAGATTCATCGATATGGCCCCCGGCCACCAAAACCCGGGGCCATTCACGACCACCGCATCGACTTCGCTGAGCCGGGTGCGTGGCTCGCGCAGCGGACCAGCCGGCAGCAGGCGCCCATTGCCAAGCCCCCGGGTCCCGTCGACGACCGCAATCTCCAGATCCCGTTCGAGCGAATAGTGCTGCAGGCCGTCGTCAGCCAGGATCAGGTCGCACATCGGTTCCAGCAAGCGTACGGCATCGGCCCGACGGGTCGCGATCGCCACCGGTGACCGCAGGCGCCGATGGAGCATGAGGGCCTCGTCGCCGGCCGCTGCGGCATCATCGGCATCGCTGACCAGCCTGGCCGGTCCGCCGGCACCGCGATAACCGCGGCTCGCAATGCCGACGCGCAGTCCACGCGCGGCAAGTGAGCCTGCGAGCCAGATGACAAGCGGAGTCTTGCCCGTGCCGCCAACGCTCAGGTTGCCGACGACGACCACAGGTCGCCGCGAGCGGTATTTCCCAAACACTCCGATCCGGTATGCGAACCGTCGCAGTCCGGCAACGGCCGCAAACAGCAAGGCGAGGGGCTGCAGCCACCAGCCGCGCGCCTCACCGCCGTACCAGGTCTTCAGCAGCCATTTCTGCATCACGAAGACGCCTAGACGTTGAACTGCATCCGGTGCAGCGCCGCATAGACGCTGCCGGCTGCAAGCAGTTCGGCATGGGTACCCGACTCGATTATGCGGCCTTGGTCCAGCACGATGATGCGATCGGCAGTCTCGATGGTGGACAGGCGATGCGCGATGACCAGAGTCGTGCGGTCACGCAGCAATTCCGTGAGCGCCGCCTGCACGGCCCTTTCCGATTCCGAATCGAGAGCCGACGTCGCCTCGTCCAGGATCAGTACTGGTGCATTCTTGAGCAAAGCCCTGGCGATCGCGACGCGCTGGCGCTGGCCACCGGACAGGAGCGCGCCGCGTTCGCCGATTTCCGTGTCCAGACCGTCCGGCAGTTCGTCGGCGAAATCCAGCACGTGCGCGGCACGGGCCGCCCGCTCGACCGCAGCGGCATCCGCGCCCGGTGCGCTGAAAGCGATGTTGTTGCGTATCGTGTCGTCCACCAGCATGACTTCCTGGCTCACCAGGGAAAGCTGGTTGCGCAGGTCCGGCAACCGGTATTCACGCAATCCGACGCCGTCCAGCAGCACTTGTCCGGAATCGGGGTCGTAAAATCTGGGCAGCAGGCTCACCAGCGTCGACTTGCCGCTGCCGGAGCGCCCGACAATCGCGATGGTCTCGCCAGGCGCCGCCTTGAAGCTGATGTCGCGCAGCACGCTGCCTTTTTCCAGGTCATAAGTGAAGTTGACGCCACGAAACTCGATTTCACCGCGGGCATGCTCAATGCGACGGGATCCGCCCTGGTCCTCGGAATTGGTGTCGAGAATTTCGAACACGCTCTGGCCCGCGGCA
>Ga0315278_10004940_pt1 | contig 12075 bp, 9 predicted proteins | sample YL17G06_0_MG_FD_203880 | JGI IMG/M metagenome (GOLD analysis project Ga0315278, IMG submission 203880) | Sediment microbial communities from Yellowstone Lake, YNP, Wyoming, USA - YL17G06_0 | ecosystem: Environmental > Aquatic > Freshwater > Lake > Sediment | place: USA: Wyoming | collected... | reverse complement strand
GGCGGCGGCGCGCGTCCGACTCGCGAGCCTCCGCCCGCGCGTTTTCGCCGCGGAGGTGGACGAAGGCGTTCCAGCGCGCGCCCTCGCCGCGCGCGCGCTCGAGGCTCCCGAGCACGAGCTCCTCGGTGCTCGTCCGACCCTCCGCGAGCGCCGCCGCGAGCGCGCGGATCCCGCCGCGTTGCGCCCCGGGAGCGGGCACTAGCCCTCCTCCCACTCGATCACCTTCGGGACGACGAACGCGAAGCCCTCCCGCTCCGGGGCGTTCGCGAGCGCCCGCTCCGGGTCGAGGGGCGGCTCCGGCACGTCGTCGCGCAGCGGGGTCTCGAGCGCCAGCGGGTGCGAGGTGGGCGGGATCCCCTCCGTCGCGAGGCTGGCGAGCTGCTCGGCGTGGGCGAGGATCGCCTCGAGCTCGAGGGCGAGGCGATCCGCCTCGGCGTCCGAGAGCGAGAGGCGGGCGAGCACGGCGATTCGCTCGACCTCGGCCCGGGTGAACGCAGGGGGAGCCGGCACGCCCTTGAGGCTACGCTTTCCTGATTTACTCCGCTCGCCTGCGGCTCGCTGCGCGCGCGCTCCGCGCGCTTGCGGTTCGCCGCGGGCGTTCCGTCCGGGGTGTGCGGGGCCCGACCTTCGGGGACGGGGGCGCTCCGCATGCGGGGCGAGCCACCTGACCTCGCTCCGAAGAACGGACCCCGCAGCCCCCGGACGAAAGCGCCCGCAGTCAGGGCAAGCGCGCGAAGCGCGCGCAGCGAGGCGAAGCCGAGCGGAGTCGATGAGGAAGACGCACCGCGCACCGGCCCGGGGAATCTGATAGCCTCCGCGCCTCGATGCTGCCGCTCGAGCCGCCGTTCTCGGAGCTACCCGAATCCATCCAGCAGGGGATCCGCGAGTTGCGCTGGTCGCGCCCCACGCCGGTGCAGGAGCGGGTGATCCCGCCGATGACCGCCGGGCGCGACCTGATCGTCCAGGCGCAGACCGGCAGCGGCAAGACCGGCGCCTTCGGCATCCCGATCGCCACGGCCTCGAACCCGGAGATCGCCGCCTGCCAGGCGCTGATACTCGTGCCCACCCGCGAGCTCGCCCAGCAGGTGGCCCTCGAGGTCGCCGCAATCGGCCGCGCGAAGGGCGTGCGCTGCGTCCCGATCTACGGCGGCGTGGGCTACGCGAAGCAGATCGAGGGCATCGATGCGGGGGCCCACGTGATCGTCGGCACCCCGGGCCGCCTCCTCGACCACCTCGGGGCCGGGCGCCTCAGCTTCGACGCCGTGCGCACCCTCGTCTTCGACGAGGCCGACGAGCTGCTCTCGCTCGGCTTCTGGCCCGACATGAAGGAGATCAAGACCTATCTCCCGACCGCGCGGCAGTCGTGCCTCTTCTCCGCCACGATCCCCGAGCGCGTGCAGTCGCTCTCGCGCGTCTTCCTGCGCGATCCCGAGTTCGTCTCGCTCTCGGCAGACCAGGTGGCGCCGAGCGAGATCGAGCACTTCTTCGTGGTCACGACCGCGCAGGAGAAGGAAGCCAACCTGGTGCGCATCCTCCAGTACGAGGACCCGGAGAGCGCGATCGTCTTCTGCAACACGAAGAGCGACGTCCGCTACGTCACGGCCCACCTCCAGCGCAACGGCTTCGACGCCGACCAGATCTCGGGCGACCTGACCCAGACGGCGCGCGAGCAGGCGATGGCGAGCATCAAGGCCGGGAAGCTCCGCATCCTGGTCGCGACCGACGTCGCCGCCCGCGGCATCGACATCAGCGACCTGGGGCTCGTGATCGGCTACTCGGCGCCGGAGTCGCCCGAGGTCTACGTGCACCGCACGGGGCGCACCGGTCGCATGGGCAAGGCGGGCGTCGCCATCTCGCTCGTCTCGGGGCTCGACATCGGGAACTTCCGCTACCTCCAGCAGGTGAACAAGATCGAGATCCGCGAGAGCAAGATCCCGAGCGACGCGCAGATCCAGGGGCGCCTGCGCGAGCGGCTCGCGGTGAAGATCGAGCAGGAGGTGCGTGCGATCCCGGAGCGCGAGCGGCAGAGCCGGATCGACCGCTTCGTCCCGGTCGTCGAGGCGCTCGGCGCGAGCGACGAGGGCCGCCGCGACCTCGCCGCGATCTGCGCCGCCTATCTCTCCGAGCACCGGCCGGTGACCGAGCCGAGCCTCGCGCCGCCCGCGGCGGGCGCGGAGCCGGCGCCGGAGCCGAGGCCGCCCGCGTCGGGCGACGATGCGGGGGGGCGGCACCGGCGCGGACGGCGTCGGCGGCGCTAGCCCCACCTCTCGACTTGCGGATCGCGGTCTTCTGCGGCTCGAGCCGGCGCGCGCCCACCGCGCACCTCGCGGCGGCGCACGCGGTGGGCGCCGAGATCGCCCGCCGCGGCCACGTGCTGATCTACGGCGGCGGCCGCACGGGCCTGATGGGGGCGCTCGCCGACGCGGCGCTTGAGGGCCGGGGCCTCGTGCACGGCGTGATCCTGCGCGAGTTCATCGAGCAGGACGTCCATCACACGGGGATCGCCGAGCTCCACAGCGTCGACGACATGCGCGCGCGCAAGGCCGGCCTCGATGCCCGCGCCGACGCCTTCGCGGCGCTGCCCGGCGGGCTCGGCACGCTCGAGGAGCTGACCGAGATCCTCTCCTTCCGCAAGCTCGGCCTCCACCACCGGCCGCTCGTGCTGCTGAACCTCGAGGGCTTCTTCGACGGCCTCGTCGCGCAGATCGAGCGCGGCATCGAGCTGCACTTCGACGACACGCAGGTGCGCTCGTTCGTCCGGGTGACCGACGACCCGGGCGCCGTGGTCGGGCTCTGCGAGAAGGCCTAGCCCGTCTCGCTTCGCCTGCCCGATCTGACTCCGCTCGCCTGCGGCTTGCTGCGCGCGCGCTTTGCGCGCTTGCGGTTCGCTGCGGGCGTTTTCGTCCGGGGAGTGCGGGGTCCGACCTTCGGGACGTTACGCAGGCCCCGCAGACGCACCCGCCCCGATCTGACTCCGCTCGCCTGCGGCTCGCGGCGCGCTGCGCTTGCCTAGCAGCCGTAGCGCGCGCCAGCGATCTCGAGCTCCCGCGCGGTCGGGTCCGCCGCGAGGAGCGGGGCCGGGGTGGGGTTGCGCTCGCGCAGCTGCTTTGCGAGCTCGGCGCGCGCGGCGGCCGAGCCCCCGACGGCGAGCCAGCCGTCGGCCGGGCGCAGCACGCGGCGCCCCGACGCCGTGATCTCGACGGCCGCGAGCTCGCCGTGGGCGTCGGCGAGGATCAGCGCGGCGTCCCGCTCCGCCGGGCGACCGAGGCACCACTCGAGCGCGGCCTCGAGCGCAGCGAAGCGCTGGAGGCAATCCTGGATCAGCGGCGCCGAGGGGAGCCCCGCCCGCGCGGCCGCGCCCGCCGGGGTCACGACCGCGGCGGCGAGGCCCGCCTCGTTCACGCCGAGCAGCGCGTGGGCGAGCCACGGGCGCGTGATCTCGACCGAGCGGAAGCAGCCCTCGGGCTGGCTGCGCCGCAGGATCCACTCGCCCGCGAGCGACCGCAGCACGCGCGCCTGCGGGCCCTCGCCCTCAACGGCGATCGCGAGCTCCGGCTCGGGCGCTGCGCCCTCCGCGTCGAGGCAGGCCTCGAGCCAGGCCGCGGGGACGCCAGCCGCGCCGGCGATCCCCACCAGCGTCTCGGCCTGGCGCGGGAAGTGACGGCGCAGCTCGCGGCGGAGCCCGCCCGCCGCAGCGGCGCCCGCGCCGGGCCGCAGGCGCAGCCGCCGCGCGAGCGGGAGCGACGCGAAGCCGGCGCGCAGCCGGTCCGCGCAGGCCCGGCCCTGGTCGCGGCCCAGGTCGCGCGGCGCGCCCTCGCACACAATGGCCTCGATCACCCGTCGCGGGCCTCGGAGATCCGCAGCGCCTCGTTCAGCGAGCCGGTTCGGTAGCCCTCGAGGTCGAGCGACACCCAGCGGAAGCCGAGGGGCTTGAGCGCGGCGACGATGCGCGCCGCCATCGCCGGCTCGAGGGCGCGCGCGAGCTCGGCGGGATCGACCTCGACACGCGCGAGCGGCCCGTGGTGGCGCAGCCGGACCTGCCGGAAGCCGAGCGCGCGTAGCCGCTCCTCGCCGTCCTCGACCTGCCGCAGCCGCTCCGGCGTGACGGCCGTTCCGTAGGGCAGCCGCGACGAGAGGCAGGCGGAGGCCGGAAGGTCGGCCGTCGGGAGCCCGGCCTCGCGCGAGAGCGCGCGGATCTCGGCCTTCCCGAGCCCGACCGTGAGGAAGGGCGAGAGCACGCCCTGCTCGTCGGCGGCGCGGTGGCCGGGCCGGAAGTCGCCCCGGTCGTCGACGTTCACGCCGTAGGCCACCGCGTCGAAGCCGAGCTCGTCGCGCAGCCGCCCGAGCACGTGGAAGAGCTCGGTCTTGCAGTGGTAGCAGCGGTCCGCCGCGTTGCGGCGATAGGCCTCGCTCTCCATCTCGGCGGTCGCGACGAAGCGGTGCGGGATCCCGAACTCGCGCGCGACGCGCTCGGCCATCGCGCGGTGGCTCTGGGGATAGGAGGGGGACTCGGCCGTCACCGCGAGGGCCCGCTCGCCGAGCGCGCGCCGGGCGGCGAGCGCGAGGTAGCTCGAGTCGACGCCGCCGGAGAAGGCGACGAGCAGCCGACCGGCACGGCCGAGCTCCGTCTCGAGCGCCTCCTGCTTGCGCCGCAGATCCTGGGGGAGGGAGGACACAGGGCCAAAGTACGGGCCGCCCCGGGGAGGGTCAAGCAGACCGGGGGGAACGGCCGAATCAGCCTCCAGCCCGCAGCGCTCACCGGGGCCGGTGGCGCTGCGGGCTGGAGGCGCCACCCGCACTATCCTGGGAGGCGGAGGAGGGGGGATGGACAAGCTGCGGGTCGGCCTGATCTTCGGCGGGCGCTCGGTCGAGCACGAGGTCTCGGTCGCTTCGGCGACCTCGATCCACCGCGCGCTCGATCCCACGCGCTACGAGGTGACGCTCGTCGCGATCGACCACGCCGGGCGCTGGCACCGCGGCGCGCCGAAGCTCCCGCCGGAGGCGAGCCTGCGCGGCGACCTCGTGAGTCTCGCGCCGATGCCGGGCCAGGGCGCCTTGGTCCCCGCCGACCGCAGCACGCCCGCGCTGGTGACGCAGCTCGACGTGATCCTCCCGATCGTGCATGGGCGCGGAGGCGAGGACGGCTGCCTCCAGGGCCTGCTCGAGCTGGCGGGCATCCCGTATGTGGGCTCTGGCGTGCTCGGCTCGGCCGTGCAGATGGACAAGGAGGTGGCCAAGCGTCTCCTGCACGCCGCCGGACTCCCGGTCGCGCGCTGGACGCTCGTGCGCCAGGCGGAGCTGCGCGCCGACCCCGCGGCGACGGCCGCGCGCGCGCTGCGCGAGATCCCGGCGCCGCTCTTCGTGAAGCCCGCGAACCAGGGCTCCTCGGTCGGCATCACGAAGGTGCGCGAGCCCGGTGGGCTCGTGGCCGCGCTGCTCGAGGCGGCGCGCTACGACACCAAGATCCTCGTCGAGGCCGCGATCGACGCCCGCGAGATCGAGGTCGCGCTGCTCGGCAACGAGCGGCTCGAGGCCTCGCTACCGGGCGAGATCCGCACGCGCCACGAGTTCTACGACTACGAGGCCAAGTACGTCGACGAGGACACGGAGCTGCTCGTCCCGGCGGAGCTCGATGAGGAGCAGACGCGCGAGGTGCAGCGCCTGGCGATCCGCGCCGGCGAGGTGCTCGACTGCGAGGGCCTCGGGCGGGTGGACTTCCTGATGGACCGCGCGACCGGCGCCTTCCTCGTGAACGAGGTCAATAGCCTGCCGGGCTTCACGGAGTCGTCGATGTTCCCACGGCTGTGGGAGGCGAGCGGCCTGCCCTTTCCCGCGCTGCTCGACCGCCTGATCGAGCTCGCGCTCGAGCGCCACCGCGCGCGCGCGCAGCTCGAGACGGTCTACTGCCCGACGACGTAGCCGAGCGCGCGTAGCTGGTTCAGGCGCAGCTCGTCGAGCTCGATCTGGCTCGGCGCCTCGCCCCACGGGATCTTCGACTGCTCGACGTGGCTGCGGGCCTCCTGCTCGAGGCGATCGCGCTCGGCGGTCCGCTCGCCGGCGAGGTTCTTCTGCTCGCCGAGATCCGTCGCGTGGTCGTAGAGCTCCGCGCGCTCCGGGGCGTTCAGCGGCAGGAAGAGCCGCAGCGAGCCGTCGCTCACGGCGACCAGCGGATCCGACTCCTTCCGCGACTTGCCCCAGCGGCGGTCGAGGTGTGAGAAGAGCGCGCGCGGGCTCGCCCCGTCGTTCTCGCCGCGGGCGGCGGCGAGGATCGCGGGCACGAGCGAACGGCCGTCGACGTCGGGAAGCGGGGGGAGGCCGACGAGGTCGAGGATCGTCGGCCAGATGTCGATGTTCGACACCTGCTCCTTCACGCGGATGCCTTCGGGCAGGCGGAAGGGCAGCGCCATCACCAGCGGCACGCGTACGACCTCCTGGTACAGATTGCGCGCGTGCCCTTCCAAGCCGTGCTCGAGGAAGGCCTCGCCGTGGTCGGAGGCCACCACGACGATCGTCCTGCCGAGCACGCCCACCTCCTCGAGCTTGGCGACGACCGCGCCGATCACGCGATCGGTCCAGTTGAGCGACTGGTCGTAGACGTCGGAGTAGCTGGTGCCGAAGTGCTCCGACTTGTCGTCGTAGACGTACTGGTGCAGGTCCATCAGGTGGAGGTAGAGCAAGAACCGCTCGCGGCCGTAAGCCTCGATGAACTCGAAGGCGGAGGTGGCGACGTCTTCGTCGGTGCCCTGCAGCCGGGCGGTGGACGGGTTGCCGCGCTCGATCCGCGCCCGCGCGCGCCCCGGCTGCGGGTTGGTGTAGAACTCGAAGCCCTGGTCGAAGCCGAAGTTCGGCGCCACCCAGCCGTTGCGCCAGATGCCGGCGGTCCGAAACCCCGCCTCGCGGAAGACCTCGGCGGGGAGATTCGCCGCGGGCGGCAGGACATCGTCGTAGCGGACCATCCCGTTGTGGAGCGGGAAGGTCGCCGTCCACAGCGACGCCATCGAGGTCTTGGTCCAGCTCGACTGCGAGAGCACCCGCTCGAAGACGATGCCCTGCTCGCCGAGTGCGTCGATGTTGGGGGTCGTCGGCCGCGGGTAGCCGTAGCTGCCGACGCGGTCGGCCCGCAGCGTGTCCACGAGCACGAAGACGACGTTCAGGTCCTTGCGTCCGGCGAGCGAGGCAATCTCCTCGACGCTCCCCTGCGGGCGCGCGGGCAGCCGCACGCCGAACTGCGTCGCGACCGCGACCAGGAGCAGCAGGCCCGCAGCGGCGAAGTAGGTCCAGGGCGAATCGAGGAGCCGTCGCAGCATGATCCGGTCCAGAACCTCCTGCGCATCGGCACCGCCTCGCGACGCGCCCCGATGAGAGATGCGGGCCAGAGCCTAACGAAGCGCCGGGAGGACGCCGAGCTGGGGTCCCGGATCAGCGGATCCGGCTGCGACCGAGCAGGAGGAGCCCGGCTACGCCGGAGCCGAGCAGCACGAGCAGGCCGGGCTCGGGGATGAAGCGCACCAGCAGCTCGCCGAGGATCGCGACCTTCCTGCTGCTGCCGAGGGCCAGGTTCGTCCGCACCTGATTCGGGGTCACGAGCTGGAGGACGCCGCTCGGCTGGGCGGTGCTCGTCGTCCCGGAGGCCGGGCCATGCGCGAAGCCCATCCGCGTCACGAGGTGGAAGGCCGCCGTGCCCGTGTTGGCATCGGTCTGGTCGATCGCCGCCGCGGTGTGGACCGTCCACGGCGCCGCCTCGAGCGAGATCCGGATCCCCGAGGAGCCGCCGACGGTGATCAGCCCACCGACGCCCACGCCTTTCACGCCGGTGCCGGGGATCCCGAGCCGCTTGCCCTGGCTGCCGTTGGGCGTGAGCTGGTTGGCCGTGGCCGTGTTCACCGCGTAGCGGGCGCCATTCGTCGTGGGCTGCGTCAGGACGAGCGGCAGGAAGTCGCTGCACACGGTCGAGAGCAGGCAGATCTTCGCGACGCCGGCGAGCGGCAGCACGTTGCGCGTCAGGGCGCCCGGCACGGACAGGGCGCCGGAAATCGGCGCGAGCGTGCCGGTGCGCAGCGCGCCCTGGACGATGATCGCCGCGATGCCGTTGCCCGCGACCCCCGGGTCCGTCACGAAGTTCGTGTGGGTGCCGGTGACGTTCCCGCGGCTCGCCTTGAGACGCAGCGTCGCGAGGTGCGCGGGGATCGGTCCGGCGGAGCCGTTCAGCGTGGCAACGCCGCCGCCGGTGATCGGGATCGCGGGCAGGCTCCCGGGGATCGCGGTGAGCGTGCCCGCCCACTGGAGCTGGCTGGCCCCGCCCGTCCCAGCGACGAAGAGCGAGGCCGCCGTCCCGAGCGCGACCGCGATGCTGCGTATGGCCGTAACCTCCGGGGGCCCAGTAAATCAATCGCTGCCCGATGGCCGCAGAATACAGCGGCAGGCCGAGCCAGGGATACCGAAAAACGCCGCCAGCGCCGGACCGGGGGGCAGGCAGCCGCTGCCGCTCCCCCGCCCCCGCGGGAGTGGCGGCGCGCTCACTGCGGCCGATCGGTCGGCGCAGTCGCCTGCTGGGCCTTCCGGATCTCGGCGAGCGTGTCGAGGATCGCGGCGTCGCCCGGCCGCGCTCGGGCCGCCGCCTCCGCCAGGCCGCGAGCCCGCTCGAGGTCGCGGCCGAGCCGGACCAGGGTCCATGCGACGTCGTTCTGGAGCACCACCGAATCCGGGTCGCGCGCGAGGGACGCCTCCCGCGCCACGAGCGCCTCCTCTAGCCGCCCCTCCGCCTCGAAGCGGCTCCCGAGCTCCGCGCCGAGAGAGACCTCCTCCGGGTGGCGCTCGCTCGCCTGGGCCAGGATCGCGAGCGCCCCGGCGCGATCGCCCGCCGCCGCGAGGCTGCGCGAGCGCCGGAGCGCCACCCAGGGAACCGCGGCGACCGCCTCGCGCTCGAGGCGCGCGAGCTCGGCGTCGGCCTCGACCGGCCGGCCGATCTCGAGGAGCGTCTGCGCCAGGATGACGCGCACGTCCTCACGCTCCGGCTGGAGGGCGAGCACGAGCCGCGCGTCGCGCTCCGCCTGCACGAAGTCGCGGGCGGCCACCGCGACGGCGGCGCGCTGCGCCGCCACGACCGGGCCGTCGCCGAGCGTGCGCAGCACCCCGAGCGCCGCGTCGACGCGCCCCCCGGCCGCCGCGACCTGCGCCTCGACGAGGCGCGCCAGCTCGTCTCGCCCGTCCTTCGGGTCGACGCCGCCGACCTCGCCGAGCCGCGCCGGATCGAGGGCGGCCGGCGCCGCCAAGTAGCCGAGCTCGCGCAGGCGCCCGCTGAGCTCCGCGTCGAGCGGCGCGGCGAGGGGACTCGCCGCGGGGGCCGCGCACCGGGACGCGAGCTCCCGATCGAGCCGCTGCGCGACGTCGGGAAGCGCCGCGGCGATGTCGCGCGTCTCGCCCGGGTCCGCGGCGAGGTCGTAGAGCTCGGGGCGCGGCGCGCGCACGTACTTGAAGCGATCGGTGCGGAGCGCGAGCAGCGGGCTCCAGCCGAGGTCGAGCTGCGTCGCGAGCGTCTCGAGGTACACCGGCGCCGCGGTGTCCGGGGCGTCCTTGCCGCGCAGCAGCGGGCCGAGATCGCGGCCCGTGGACCCGTCCAGGGGCCCGGCGCCGGCCAGCGCGAGCAGCGTCGGGGCGACATCGGCGAGCGAAACCGGCGCCTGCACGATCCGGCCCGCCGGCAGGCCCGGCCCGGCGAAGAGCAGCGGGACGTGCTGGGTGGCGTCGTAGATCGAGTAACCGTGGGTGAGCTCGCCGTGCTCGCCGAGGCTCTCGCCGTGGTCGGCGGTCGCCACCACGAGTAGGCCCGCGTCCCCGAAGCGCGCGCGGATCGCCGCGAGCAGGCGACCGATCTCGGCGTCGGCGAAGGCGATCTCGCCGTCGTAGGGCCGGCTCGCGAATGCAATCGCGAAGCCCGGAGGCGGCTCGTAGGGGCGGTGGGGATCGTAGAGATGGACCCAGAGGAAGAAGCGCTCCGGGGCCTCCGCGAGCCAGGCGAGGGCCGCGTCCACCACCTGGTCGGCCGGCCTCTCGGCGAAGCCCGTCGGCCCGCGCGCCCCTCCCCGCACGCCGTCGTCATAGACGGCGAAGCCCTGGTCGAGGCCGAAGCGGCGCTCGAGGACGCGCGCCCCCACGAAGGCGGCCGTGGCGTACCCGGCCGCCGCGAGCTCCCCGGCAAGCGTGGGCACAGTGGGCGCGAGCCGGTAGATGGAGTTGTGCCGCACGCCGTGGGCCGGGGGGTCGCGGCCGGTCATCAGCGTGGTGTGGGCGGGCAGCGTCAGCGGGACGGGCGAAAAGGCCGCCTGGAAGCGAACCCCGCGGGCCGCGATGGTGTCGAGCTGAGGGGTGGCCACGCCGGCCGCCCCGTAGCAGCCGACGTGGTCCGCGCGGAGGGTATCGATGCTCACGAGCACGATGCGCTCGGGAGCGGGCCCGGGCCCGCAGCCGGGCACCAGCGAGAGCCCGAGTCCAAGCCCGAGGAGAGCCGCCGCCCGCGATCGATGCACCCGCCGAGCATACCCACACCACGACGCGGACGGCCTGCGTCGAAGAGCGGCGGCGTGCCACCTATACTCGTCCGTCCCGATCCCCTGGAGGTCGCGCCCCCCAATGTCCGTTCCCACCCCCCGAACCGTCCGCCCGACCCTGCTGCTGCGCGCCGCGTGCCGCCGGCTCGCTCGCTCGCGGCTCCTGCGCGTAGCCGCCGTGATCGCGGCCGTGCTGCCCGCCGCCGGATGCGGCAGCGACGTCGAGTCGCGGATGGCCGAGGTGCGCGCCCTCCAGGACGTCGGCCAGTTCAACGCCTCGATCGATGAGCTGCGCGAGATCCTGGCGGTCGCACCCGACCTCCCGGAAGCGACCTACCGCCTCGGCGTGGCGCTCGTCCAGACGGGGGAGCCGAGCCGCGCGATCTGGGCGCTGGAGAAGGCGTCCGAGTCGCCCGAGTACGCCGTGCCGGCGAGCCTGCTGCTCGCCTCGGCCCAGTTCGGCTCCGGCAACTACGAGGCCACGGTGAAGGCGGCGGACCGCGTCCTCGCCAAGGAGAAGGACCGCACGGTGGCCCTGCAGATGCGGGCCAAGGGCAACATCGGGGCCGGCCGGCCGCAGGAGGCGCTCGTCGACGCCCAGCGCCTGATCGAGCTCAACCCCGACGACTACGGCTCGCAGGTGCTGTGGGCGACGATCCTGACCGACCTCGACCGCATCGACGAGGCGAAGGGCGCCCACGACAAGCTGAAGCAGATGGCTCTCGACAGCGGCGATCCTGCGATCGCCCCGCGCGGCTGCCTCGCGCCGGCGCTCTTCGCGCGCGACCAGCTCGACGACGCAAAGCGGGCCGAGGAGCTCTTCGACGACTGCGTCGAGCGCTTCCCGACCAACGCGCTCGTGACGGGCGAGGCGACGAGGTTCTACGACCAGATCCACAAAGGCGACAAGGCGACCCAGGTGGCCCGGCGCGCCGTGGAGCAGGCGCCGGAGAACCTCTCGCTGCGCTCGAGCCTCGCGGATCGGCTGCGGCGCGCGGGCGATGACGAAGGCGCGGAGAAGGTGCTCCGCGAGGCGGCCGAGAGCTTCAAGTCGGCCGCCGCCTGGAACCTGCTGGCGGGCTACTACCGCACGCAGGGGCGGTCGGAGCAGGCGCTCGAGGCACTCGAGAAGGTGGCGGAGCTCTCGGGCGGAGGCGACGACCAGGTGCGCTTCACGCAGGCCGACGTGCTGATCGACCTCGGTCAGCTCGATCGCGCCGAGGAGATCGCCGGCAAGCTCGAGGAGCCCACCTACGGCCGGCTCCTGCGCGGGCGCATCCTGCTCGCGCGCGGCGACGCCAAGGGCGCGCTCGCGAACTTCGACGAGGGAATCCGAGCCTGGCCGAACAACGCCGGAGCGCGCTTCCTCGCCGGCCAGGCGGCGATGCAGCTCGGCGACTACGACCGCGCGGTCTCCGAGCTGCGGGAGGCCGTGCGCGCCGACAACTCCGCCACCGAGGCCGCCCACCTGCTGCTGCGGCTGCACTACAACCGTGGCGACTACCAGGAGGCGGTGCGCTTCGGCAAG
>Ga0315278_10004938_pt1 | contig 12077 bp, 12 predicted proteins | sample YL17G06_0_MG_FD_203880 | JGI IMG/M metagenome (GOLD analysis project Ga0315278, IMG submission 203880) | Sediment microbial communities from Yellowstone Lake, YNP, Wyoming, USA - YL17G06_0 | ecosystem: Environmental > Aquatic > Freshwater > Lake > Sediment | place: USA: Wyoming | collected... | reverse complement strand
ATATATGCGAGAAGTGTGAACGCCTGAGAAGGTTATAAAAGCTTATGATCGAAGTATTCAGTTCTTCATTTATGCAGAAGGCATTGCTTGTTGGCATAATGGTCAGCCTGCTCTCAGGCCTCATCTCTGTTTTTATAGTGCTTCGCAAGATGTCTTTCATAGGCGCCGGCATTTCACATGCTGCCTTCGGTGGAATAGCTATCGGCTTCCTTGCAGGCATAAATCCAATCTTCACAGCCATACTCTACTCCATTGCAGTTGCACTCGGCATTGAATTTATCAGCAGGAAGGGTAAAGTGTCAGAGGATGCCTCTATCGGAATATTCTTTGCAAGCTCAATGGCTCTCGGTATTGTGCTGCTAAGCCTATCAAAAGAATATACTGTTGATCTCTTCGGTTACCTTTTCGGCAATATATTAGCCATTTCACGGGGAGAAGTAATCCTCTCAATGATTATAGCAATATCAGTAATCGGGGTTATCATGCTGTTTCTTAAAGAGATATTCATAACAACGTATAATGAAGAGATAGCACGTGTAAGTGGCATACCTGTAAGGGCAATCAATACGCTCTTCCTGATTCTCCTTGCCATATCCATCGTTATCTCCATGAAAATTGTGGGTATCATTCTCGTCTCTGCCCTCCTTGTAATTCCAGGGGCAACCGCACAACTATTCGCAAGGAATTTATTTTCTATGATTGCTGTTTCATGTGGAGTGGCTGTTATTTCTACAGTCCTGGGGCTGATTCTCTCCTATGAATTCGATATAGCCCCCGGCGGCAGCATTGTCCTTACCGCTACCTCGATATTCTTTGCAGCTTTAATCTTTAAGAGAAGAAAGTAGAAAAACCTGCATTAATATCAGAGAGATGACTTGTTTGCAACCTTCTAAGTATGTCCTTGCAAATTTACGGTATCACCTTATTCAGCGGATACTCGACAATGGCTGATGCGCCTGCTTTTTTGAGCTTCGGGATAAGCTCACGCACCTGCTTCTCATTTATCATAACCTCAAGGGCATTCCAACCCTCATCAGAGAGAGCGGATATCGTCGGTGAATGCATGGCAGACAAAAGGCTCATCACGCGCTTCAGGTATCGTGCCGAGACATTCATCTTCAGCCCGACTTTTTCCTCTGCGGCAAGGGCGCCCTTAAGGAGCATTACGATGTTCTCCATCTTCTGTCTTTTCCACTTGTCGTTCCATGCCTTTTTATTCGCAACAAAACGCGTGCTTGACTCGAGGATAGTCTCGATAACCCTGAGATTATTTGCCTTAAGAGAGGCGCCTGTTTCAGTTAATTCAACAATGGCGTCAGCAAGGTGAGGCGGTTTCACCTCAGTCGCACCCCATGAAAAATCAACCACAGCTTTTACGCCCCTTGATTTCAGGAACCTCTTTGTAAAACCAACGAGCTCTGTTGCGATGCGCTTTCCATTGAGATCCTTTACTGTTTTTATCTTTGAATCATTTGGGACTGCAATGACCCATTTAACAGGCCTGAGACCCTCTTTAGCGTAAATGAGCTCTGCAACTTCATGCACAGATACATTCTGTTCCATAATCCAGTCCCTGCCTGTAAGACCGCAGTCAAGAATCCCGTTCTCCACATAACCTGCCATTTCCTGCGCCCTGATCAGCATGGCTTCTATTTCCGGATCATCAAAGGATGGATAATAAGAACGGCTTGAGATTGAAATGTGATATCCCGCCTTTCTGAAAAGCTTTAATGTCGATTCCTGAAGACTTCCTTTCGGAAGACCAAGTTTTAATATCTTATTCATAATTTCACCCTTTCAAGTAATGTGTGATTTGAAGCCTTATGATATAATTCATCATGATTTCCTGTAGCCACAGGCTTCAGCCTGTGTTAACATGCATCATAGCAGAGAATTAATCAGACAACCTGAAGATTGCGGCTTCATCTTTATGTAATTCAAAGTTATATAATTTACCATATTATAACTGTTGTTACAATTTCAATGAATTTTACATCTTTTCAAAACATCATCACGGACAGCTTATCAAAGATCCGCCATGGTGAATACTCCCGTATTTACAACCTTGCCGGTTCATCTGCCGGTTTCTTCTTTGCACTGCACGATCAACCATTTCTGACTATCGAATTAACCGGGGAACGCGCTGAAGAACTCTGTAAGGATATTAATTTTTTCAGAGAAGCTTTTAAAAAAGACCCTGTCTGTTTCCTTCCGGAGCCTGATGGACCGTCTGTTTCCGGCGAAAGGGCAAAGGTACTTTATTCTCTCAAACGAAATGATTCTCTCGTCAGTTCTTTCAGGAATCTTCAATCACAAGTTTGGTCAAGGGAAGAAATAAAGAAGAATGTTATCCACATAGAAAAAGGCATGGAGATAAACAGGTCAGAATTTGAAAATAAGCTTCAGGAACTCGGGTACAAATACGTTTCGCTTGTTTCTGACAGGGGAGAATTCAGCAGGCACAGATGGATTCTCGACATTTTTCCTTCAACATCAGAATTGCCTTTAAGGATTGAATTTTTTGGCGATGAAATAGAGGCTCTGAAATTTTTTGAAATTGATACTCAGAGATCACGGGAGGATGTATCTGATTTCCTGATCTTTCCTGCGTCAGACAATTTAACAGGGACAACTCTATTTGGATTAATGGACGGAGTGAAATACTTTGTCTCAGATTCTGTTCAGGCAAGAGAAGGACTTCCCTCAGATGTAATATATTTTTCGCATTATTCGATCAAAGGACACGGTTATGATGCAGGGGCGCTTCCCATAAAGGGTCTCGGCATAATGCCGGAAGAGAGAAAAAATATAGATGATCTGTCCCGGAATATCAGGGTTCTCCAGGAACAAAACAGGATAGCGATCATTGCTTCATCAGAAGGTCAGGCTGAGAGGCTGAAAGATATTTTGAGAGACGGAGGGGTTCTTGCTCCGCTTATAGACAAGGAGAATATCTTTGAATACGAAGGCTCTGTCTCGATAACAATCGGCAGCCTTTCATCAGGTCTCCATCTTCCCGGACTGCTGATCCTGACTGAAAAAGAGATATTTGGAGGCAGGCCCGGTTACAGGCCTATCAAAAAATCAAAGGTCTCAGGGCTCCTTACATCTCTTGATGACCTCAACCCGGGAGATTTTGTTGTCCACAAAGACCATGGCATCGGAAAATTTCATGGTCTTGTAAGGCAGAGCACAGAAGGTGTCAAAGAAGACCTCATGCGAATCGAATACGATGGCGGCACGCTCTATCTGCCATTGCAGGGCATCAACAAGATCAGCAAATACCATGCTGAAGAGGGCATCTTTCCAAAGATTGACAGACTCGGAGGGAAAACCTGGCAAAAGACAAAGGAGAGGGTTAAAAAGAAGATTCAGGACATGGCGGAAAAACTTGTTACGCTTTATGCAGGGAGGAAGGTATATAAGGGTTTTTCATTCAGCTATGACACTGAACTTCACAGGGAATTTGACAGTTTCTTCCCGTATGAAGCAACGCCTGATCAGATAAAGACAATTGAAGATATCAAAAGGGATATGGAATCAGAAAAACCAATGGACAGGCTTGTATGCGGTGATGTGGGATATGGAAAAACAGAAGTCGCAATGACGGCTGCTTTCAAGGCTGTATATGATGGCATGCAGGTGGCTATTCTTGTACCAACTACACTACTCTGTGAACAACATTACAGAAATTTCAAAACAAGGTTCTCTGCATTCCCGGTCAGAATAGATTATCTCAGCAGGTTTAAAGCAGCAAAGAACCGGAAAGAGACAATAAAGGCGTTATCAAACGGAGATATTGACATCATAATCGGGACCCATAGCCTCCTGGGTAAAGATATACGTTTTCATAAACTCGGCCTGCTTGTCATTGATGAGGAACACAGGTTCGGTGTCAGGCAGAAAGAGAAGATAAAAGAACTGAAACAGGGTGTTGATGTAATCTCCCTGACTGCAACTCCGATACCAAGGACACTCTCCATGGCATTATCGGATATACGGGATATGAGCATTATTGAGACTCCTCCGGAGGAGAGGCTTGCTGTAAAGAGCATCGTGTCTCTATTCGACGAGTCACTCATAAAAGATGCTGTAACGAGAGAACTCGAAAGAAACGGACAGGTCTTTTTTGTGCACAATCGAATAAAAGATATATACAAGATTGCAGGCTATCTCACAATGCTTATGCCTTCACTGAGGATTGCAGTCGCACACGGCCAGATGGAAGAAAAAGAACTTGAACGGGCAATGTTAAATTTTTATGAATCAAATACAGATGTGCTTGTTTCAACTGCCATCATCGGCTCGGGTCTTGATATACCAACAGCGAATACGATTATCATCAACAGGGCAGATATGATGGGACTTGCCGACCTCTATCAACTGAAGGGCAGAGTGGGAAGAGGGAATGTGAGAGCTTATGCATATTTTCTCATTCCCGGTGAGGACATTATCACCGAAGAGGCCAAAAGGAGGCTGCAGGCGATACAGGAGATGAGTTATCTCGGAGCGGGTTTCAGGCTCGCACTGAAAGACCTGGAGATCAGGGGAGCAGGCAATCTCCTTGGCGCTGAACAATCAGGACATATCCATGCCATAGGCTTCGACCTGTATATGGAGATGCTGGAGAAGGCAGTAGCTGAGCTAAGAGGGATGAAGATCGAAGAAGAATTCGAACCTTCTATCAATGTAAGGGTTAATGCGTTCATACCCGAGGAATATATCGATGATATGACCCTGAGATTGAGCCTCTACAGGAGGATTGCGTCATCAAAGACAGAAGATGCCTTAAAGACAATCGATTCAGAGTTAGTAGACAGGTTCGGCAGTATTCCTGAAGAGGTGAAAAACCTTATTGATATTATGAGACTGAAAATAATGGCAAGGAAGCTACTCATTACAAAGGTCCGGGATGTTCATGGAAAGATAACAGTACTCTTCTCGCCCGATACAAAGATAGAACCAAAGGATATTTTTGAACTCAGCAAAAAAGTAAAAGACAGGATGAGATTCCTCCCCGAGGGTTTCGAGCTTGACCTTCAGGGACTTCCCTGGGAGGAGATATATCAAAAGGTTTCTTCCCTCTTTACTTGTTTGACCGTTTCTGATACCTTTAAGTAGATTTAAAATTTTTTGCAGGAGTATAAAAAATGAACAGAGGATTGATTCTTATTTTTCTTCTTGCAGTCTTTTTCAGCGCCTGTGCGACCACAGCATCAGAAGATGCAATCCATAAAGCTAACGCACATTTTCAAATGGGGGTATCTTACGTCAATGATAATAATATTGAGCCGGCATTTGTAGAGTTTCAGAAGGCATTGGAGCTCAATCCAAATGACAAAGAGGCCCATAATGCGATTGGTGTCATATATCTCAAAAAACTTGAAGACAATGCAAATGCAATAAAGCATTTCCAGACAGCTCTCAAGATAGACAAAAACTTATCTGAGGCAGCCAATAACCTCGGCAGCGCTTATGCAAATATGGGGAAATATAACGAGGCTATCGAAGCATATAAACTGGCTCTATTAAATCCCCAGTATAGAAATACAGCAATGGTATTAAATAATCTCGGCATGGTATACTATAAAACTTCCAAATTCGATGATGCCTTAGATGCCTACAAAGAGGCTCTGAAACGGTTTTCTGACTTTTATATGCCTTACTATGGCCTGGCCCTCTGTTATAACGCCAAGGGCCAATATGGTGATGCTGCACGTGCATTAGCACGTGCGATAGAACTCGACTCTCTTTATGGCGGAGATAAGGAAAAGGCAATAAAAGACCTTGAAGAAAAGAAATTGAAGGCACAGGGTGGCGAAGAGAAAGATATCTCTGATTACCTTGATATCATGAAGTACTGAAAGCAGACATTCGGGGCGTAGCGCAGCCTGGCTAGCGCACCTGCTTTGGGAGCAGGGAGTCGGAGGTTCAAATCCTCTCGCCCCGACCATCCAAACCGTTGATTTAAGCCATTCTAACAACCAAAAACCCCCTAATTTTGGTTGCATGGCAGTTGCATGAGTGTTACAAGGGAACAAGGTAAAACAGTATGGTTATCTTGTGGCTCTTTTCACTTATAAATCATCATCCCTAATACATGCATAAATGGATGCCTCTATTGTTATGCTAATACTTCTCCGAGAATAGCTGAGATTAATTATCAGAAGCATAAAAGTTAAGGGGTATTGTGAGACAATTTTGTGTGATTGAAATATGTATAAGTCAGGATTTGTATTTACATCAACTGTAAACGCTTTTCTCGACTACTTCCCGTAACACTCCCCTTTCAATTTAGTGGTTGATGAATTCATATTGAGGTATTTGATATCATATGTAGTTTGACTTGTCTCCCCTATCCTTATATAATGCTTGCAAATATAGAATACGCATAAAAATAAATGTCAGCCAACAATGAATAAGCATATTTTTAAACAAGAATACAATGACTTAGAAGTGCGCATGGGAGATTTCGCCAAGAGGAATGGTGAAATTTATGTTCCCAATATTGTTCCACATTGCCCCGTAGATTATATATTTATATGCATGGAGCCTTCACTGGGTGAATGGGCAAAAAGTCCCGATGACGCAGAGAGTAAATTAAAAGCTGGGTTCAGGAACTTCCTTGATGGCTTCAATACGATGATATTGCACTACGCTATACGTAATTATCTCTGCAAGAACAATCAAGGATACCATATTACTGACCTATCAAAAGGAGCGATGAAGGTCAAATCCGCAGACGATGACAGGATAGCAAGATATAAAAATTGGTACCCTCTATTACTATATGAAATGAAATTGGTTGCTTCTCCAAAAGTTAGAGTTTTTGCAGTAGGAGCTGTTGTTGCAAACTTCCTTGAAAGTCAGAACTTCGCTTGGGGATACACACAATTAATTCATTATTCAGGTACAGCAGTTAGGCATTGGGATAAAAAAGTACGAGAACACTATGATGATTTCAAATTGTTCCAAAATACAGTTACTCATGATGATTTTTTAGAAAACGCAAGAGTTGTTATCGAGAGTTCAGGAGTTCCTTCAGTAATCAGTGAGCGGGCACTTGGAAGATTACGCAGAGCAGATCTTACACTTTCAAAACGCAAACTAATGTTTAACTACAAGTTGAAGTTTGATGCAGTGCATTAAAAATTGAAGGCTAATCCTGTCATTAACTTAGTCTCCGATGCATATTTTGCTGTATTGTTTAAAGTTTGCCATATGTTCAGCAGATGAAAGACGAGCATTTGGTTGAGGTATAACCGCATAACGATTATCCATGACCTTTTTTAAATCGTCTTCCAAAAAGCTTGCAACTCCTTTGCCGACAAAAATGACCTGTTCTGGTTGAGCATCCCTGATAACATCGGCTGTATAACATTCCCAAGACTTCTTTATAACAGATGCCATTTTCTTGTGAGGAGGCTTATGCCCATCGTTATACAATGCAACGATGCTTGCATCAACTAACCATATACCCTTCTTCTTCAGGCTCAAAAGTAATTTGATTTTGTTTTGTAACCTCTGTTCATACTTTGTCCGTGAAAGAACTGGATTGAAATCTTTTTTGCCTTTAACATGATTTTTACAGCTATAAAATATTTTCCAGAACTGAGGTGTCCCATCTCGGTTAGGATGAAGTCTGTTATTTGTCAGGTTCTTTTCTCCGTAGGCAAGACAATACACAAATTTAGCATACTCAGTTGGGTATTCTGGAAGATTTGCTATGTTGGGCAAAGAAATGCTTCTGTCCCCTTCAGTTGTGAATACATGAGATTCAGCGAGAAGAATAATTCTCACATCATCAGGCTGCCAATATTTACGATACTGTTCCACCAAAGCAACAGACTCGTAGGGTTCAGTACCTTTACCGAGTATTTCATATATTAGGTTATAACAGTCTTGTAACTTATCGGTGACTTGTGAACTAAGCATGAACAATAGATGTCCCCTTTCTTGGCAAGAATGTACCATAGGATTTGAACAAGATGCAATTGAGCAACATCCTCCTCCATCCTGTCCCACCTAAAAGTGGGTATGGGGTTGTTTGGGTGAATTTGCCTATGGAGCCTTTTTCACAAAAAATTGCAATCAATATACCATTGAAGTATATTTATTTAATGGCAAGAAAGCACAGTGAGAGATGTAAAGTGTGCAAACAAAGAATCTTTGAGTTGCTAAAAATTTCTTTCGGTAATGTAGAAGAGCAATACAACCTCAATCTTCCTTCCAAACTTGAAGACTATAAAGGCAAAGGCATTTTTGATGATTTAGCCAAAATATACAACAGCCTTCAGAACTATAGAGGATTTAACGATTTTGTGAAGGCAAAGACTTTGCCGAATGTAGATTTCTTTGTTCATGCTCCAAAGATGGTTGTGGAATTTGATGAATCTCAGCATTTCACAAAGCCAAGAGCAATTTCTCTCAGTCATTACCCTGATTACCTTCAACTTGGTTTTGATAAGGATTGGTGGATACAGAGATGTCTCAAATTAAATATGAGGGATAATGATCCTCCGTATAGAGATGAACAACGTGCTTGGTATGACACACTTCGGGATTTTATCAATATTCCAACTGTCAGGTTGCTTCCAGAAGAAGCCATATGGTGTGACTTAGATACCACCAATAAAATTGACGTTAAATGGTTTAAAAATCTAATACTAAAAAAAGTAGGGGGGGAATATGAGCAAAGATAATAAATCTATCAGAATAGGGTTGGTTTTTCCTGAACTCGGAAAGCATGATTACAACTATTTTATGGAGATCCTTCACAGAGAGAAAAATAGATTAGACATGATAGTTTTCCCTGAAGGCTTTGAAACAATAACGCCTACGGGTAAAGATATTACGCCAGAGACAGTTAAAAATGATGGGAATGTTAAATTGCTACTGAGAAAGTATTCTTCATTATCACTCAAATACAATATAGGGGTAATTGTCGGTTTTCAGGTTGATTACAAAAACAGCTTAATAAGTGGTGGAGAGAATGACCAATATTGTGCTTTTGTCAGTCCCCAAGGAGACAACTATGTATACCACAAACATTCCACATCCAGATTTAATGCGTTTTTTGATTCTAATTGGTCAATAGAAAACAACCTAAAAACTGTTCAGATAAAAGATATAAATATTGGAATTTCAATATGCCACGATTCATATATCTCATTAATCTCAAGACTCCTATCAAAAAAGGGGGCTGATGTATGGGTAAATATTTCCTATCAGAATGTTCGCCCTAATATATGGGAACCAATCCATCTTACAAGAGCAGTAGAAAACAATATTATTTCCCTTTGCACTTTACATAGGAACAGTAAGGCATCAAATCCTCAGAAAGAACCTTATGCTTTTTCTCCAGTAGGAAAGATACGCCTCAAAGATTTGCAGACAAATAAATATATTGATGAGTTTTCTGAATCTAAGAGGACGGGCAAGATCTATTTCTTTGATACCATAGACCACACGGTGATACATTATGAAACACCCGATGAAACAGCATTGTCTGCAAAGGCTGACAGGATGTCCATAAGAAAAGAAAACAATACTTTCAATCTCAACAGATCCAATAATGACTTCAATATAAAAGAAATTTCTATGGAAGATTATTTTTCTCCAGAAGTTTTGTGGGGACACTCCTTGAAATATCAGGACAAAACAACGATCTTTATTGTCCGAACTCAAAACAAACAAAAATGGGATGACCAAAGAGTCAATGTTCTCAAAACCATTAAAGGAAGAACTATTGAGTTTTCAACAGTATTTGTTTTTGTAGATAAATCTAATAACATTCTCCTCTCAGCCTATAGGTCATCAAATTACAAGGATTGCAGAATCTTTTATCCCGATGGATTTCCGATAACAATTGATAAGCGTTACTTAAAAGGCATTGCAAGCACCATAAATATTTCTTTGGATGATTATCGTTATGAAGATGACTCATTATATCTGGAGAGAGTAAAAAAGATTATTGATAAAATAGATTCGCTATAGATATTAATAATGAATATCTATTTAATTGAGCAGCTAAAGAAGCGTTTCTTTAAATGCACGGCATTGGGGTTATGAGGTAAACAATGAAGATTTTTAAAAGAAATAATTTATTAAAATTATCAAAGATACCTTATGTTACATTTACGTTGCAGAATGGAAAAGTAATAATGAGTGGTAGAGGTAAATCCTCAAACGCATTTAGTCGAGTTTATTATTATGATAGAGATTATACGCCAAACGATGGTGCAAGTTATTTAAATGCTGTAGTTAAATGTTTTCGTAGGTCTACTTTACTCGTAGTTATATTGGAGGGAACTGATACTTGGTATGATGGTAAGCATGGTACCCTTGAAGATATAATTAAAAATCAAACAATGAAATAAAGGAGTACAAAGATGAGTTTAGAAATGGTTAAGAATTTCATGAAAGAAGTCGGCTGGGGATTTCTTGCAACAAGTGACGGCAATAAGGTTGGGGTTCGACCTATGGGAAGCTGTGTATGGATGGGCAATGAACTTTGGGCTGCAACTGGAGATGGGAGGGAGAAAGTTTTGCAACTAAGGAAAGTCCCCTATGCAGAATACTGCTTCAGTGACAGGGAAGGAAAGCACGTCAGGATTGCAGGAGCCTGCACCATTAGCACCAATAATGATGACAAGTTGAAACTGTATGAAGCCGTTCCTATTCTCGAAAAATATTACAAAGAACCAACTGACCCTAAATATGTTGTTATTCGAATGAAGCCAGAACGCATAAGATTCTTGGCTCAGGCTGGTAAGGGATATGAAGATATAGAATTGCCGAAATAAGCATGAGAATCATCTACTGCACCAACAAACTCCTGAAAGAACTTGATGTCCCTCTTGTCGAACTTGACAAGATTCCCCAACCTACTGAAGGGCTTGGGAACTGGTACGCAAATCTGCTGAGGATAGACAGGAGAAAGTGTCTTATCTTCACCAACGAGAAATCCCTGTATACCTTCCTTATCCCCAAAGTCCTTAAGGCAAACCTAAAGGATATAGAGCAGGAGTTTCTTATCAACCTCAGTTACAATTTGCAGTATGAGGGGTTCGGGCTTGATGTGATAAATAGAGTCATGCAGGAATATCAGGAGATAGGTTTTGCAAAAACAATGAGTAAGAGTGTGCTTGGTTCCATGAATAATGGTCTGGTCAGGCGGTACTTCCCAAAGGGGACTGACTTTAGTAAGATAATGGATGAACAGATGGCTAAGGTCGAATCAATCATCAACAACAGACCCAGAAAATGCCTGGGCTACAAAACACCACTTGAAGTCGCTTCCGCTTTTGTTGCACTTCGACCTTGAATGTGGGGGTATCAAAGAAATATTTTCTAAAAAATCTTTTTTATGAGAATCCTCCACTGCACCCGAAAACTCCTTAAAGAACTCAATGTCACTCTTGTCGAACCTGACAAGATTCCCCAACCTACTGAAGGGCTTGGGAACTGGTATGCTAACCTACTGAGGATTGAGAGGAGAAAGTGCCTCCTGTTCACCAATGAAAAGACCCTGTACACCTTTCTTATCCCGAAAGTCCTGAAGGCTAATCTGAAGAACATAGAGCAGGAGTTCCTTATCAACCTCAGTTACAATTTGCAGTATGAGGGATTCGGGCTTGAGGTGATAAATAGAGTCATGCAGGAATATCAGGAGATAGGGTTTTCAAAAACTTATAGTCGGCAGGTGCTTGGTTCGATGAATGAGTTTGCTTTTGAATATGACTATTTTATTCGGAGAGAATGGGGAATAGAAAAGGCAAGGATCTTCGAAATCAATAAGGAAATAAATAGGACTCCGATGGGAGCATTAAAGTATCGGTATCCGATAGAAGCTTTGAAGAATCTTTTGTAAGAGGGTTTATCATTGTCAATGAGATTTAATAATAGTGTGAAACAGAAGTTTCGTTATTAAAGGGAACAAAAAGAATGCCTTATCATCTCTTTTCAAAACTTTGCTTTCGCTATTGATGACAGGTAAAATAAGGGTGAAAGACTTGGAGGTGTAAAATGAAAGGGTTTAACAGAATCACATTTAATTCCAATATTATGGGCGGTCA
>Ga0315278_10004937_pt1 | contig 12079 bp, 7 predicted proteins | sample YL17G06_0_MG_FD_203880 | JGI IMG/M metagenome (GOLD analysis project Ga0315278, IMG submission 203880) | Sediment microbial communities from Yellowstone Lake, YNP, Wyoming, USA - YL17G06_0 | ecosystem: Environmental > Aquatic > Freshwater > Lake > Sediment | place: USA: Wyoming | collected... | reverse complement strand
CATCGACTTGGGCGACCGCACGCTCCTCCCGGGCTTCATCGATTGCCACGTCCATCTCGCTGGACGCGTGATCGGCGAAGGGGAGAACTGGGACGACGCGGCGGTTCGCGACCTCCCGCAAGAAGATGCGCTCCGCGGCGCGCGCAACGCGAAGGCGACGGTCGAGGCTGGGTTCACGACGGTGCGCAACGTCGGTGCCTCCGATTTCAGCGACATCGCGCTGCGCAACATGATCCGCGAGGGGGTGGTGCCGGGTCCGCGCATCGTCGCGGCGGCGAATGCGATCGGGATCACGGGCGGCCACTGCGACACCAACGGCTACCGGCCGGGAATTCTCGAACGGGACCCGGAACACGGCATTGCCGATGGCGACGCCGAGATCGTCAAGGCGGTGCGCTACCAAGTGAAGCACGGGGCGGACGTGATCAAGACCTGCGCGACCGGAGGCGTGCTCTCCGAAGGAGACGCCGTCGGCGTGCAGCAGTACAGCGACGAAGAGCTCGTGGTCCTCGTCACCGAGGCTCATCTCACCGGACGGAAGGTCGCGGCCCACGCGCACGGCGCCGAGGGGATCAAGGCGGCGCTGCGCGCTGGCGTCGATTCGATCGAGCACGGCTCGATGACCGACGACGAAGCGATCGCGCTCTTCAAGTCGCACGGCGCCTTCCTCGTGCCCACGCTGATGGCGCAAGATTCGGTCGAGAAGCTGGCGCAATCCGGCGTGCTCAAGGGGCAACGCGCGGAAAAGGCCCTCTTCATCGCTCCCCTCGCGCGCGAGAACATCAAGAGGGCGATCGCCGCGGGCGTGAAGATCGCGCTCGGCACCGACTCCGGTGTCTTCCCTCATGGAAAAAACGCGCACGAGTTCGAGCTCATGGTCGGCCTCGGGATGAAACCGATGGACGCGATCCTCGCCGGGACGAAAAACGCCGCGGAGTTACTAGGCCTCGAAAAGACGCTCGGCACCGTCGAGGCGGGGAAGATCGCCGATCTCGTTGCCGTCGACGGCAACCCGCTCGACGGCGTGAAGACGCTGACCGCGCCCGCCTTCGTCATGCACGAAGGGAAGGTCGTGGGCGCCGTCCCCAAGCTGCTACGCTGATCGCATGTTCAACCGGTCCAACAAGACGATCCGGCTGACCAGCTACGCGGCCTGCGCCGGTTGAGCGAGCAAAATGGGGCCGGAAGCCCTGGCGCAGGTCCTGCGCCCGCTCGCCGACATGTTCGAGAAGGCAAGCTATCCGAATCTTCTTCGGGGATTGGAAGCCCCCGATGACGCGCTCGTGTGGAAGCTCGACGCCGAACGCGCGCTCGTGCACACCGCGGATTTTTTTCCGCCTGTCGTGGACGACCCGTACTGGTTCGGTGCGATCGCCGCGGCGAACGCCCTGTCCGACGTCTACGCGATGGGCGGCACGCCGTTGTTCGCGATCAACCTCGTCGGCTTTCCCGACGACATGGACCCCTCGGTCCTCTCGGAGATCCTCCGCGGCGGCGCCGAGAAGGTGAAGGAGGCCGGCGGAGTCGTGGCAGGCGGTCACACGACCTCGGACAAAGAGCCGAAGTACGGTCTCGCCGTCACCGGCATCGTGCACCCCGACCGGATCCTCTCGAAGGGCGGGGCGAGGCCAGGGGACGTTTTGCTGCTGACCAAGCCGTTGGGCGCCGGGATTCTCACGACCGCGGGAAAGAAACAGAAGGCGTCGGTGCACGACATGGATGCCGCGATCGCGAGCATGGCGCGTCTTTCGGCCAACGCGGCGCAGTTGTTTCGTGACGCGCATCCCCACGTGCACGCGTTGACCGACATCACCGGATTCTCTCTGATCGGCCACGCGCACGAGATGGGGCATCTTTCGAAGCTCACGTTGCGCTTCACGATGGACGCGCTGCCGCTTCTCCCCGGGGCGGAAGCGCACGCCAAGGCGGGCCTGATCACCGGCGGCGGCGCGCGCAACGAGGCGTTCTACGGCGCGTTCGTCACCACGGCGCGCGAGCTGCCGCGGTGGCAGACCGAGATCCTCTATGACCCGCAAACGTCGGGGCCGCTCCTGGCCGCGGTCGACCCCTCGCGCGCCGAGGCGCTCGTCGCCGCGTTCCGCGCCGTGGGCGAGCCCGTGTGGGTCGTCGGAACGGCGGTTGCCGGCCGAGAAGGCGGCATCGCGATCGAGTAGGGAACCCTAAGAGCAACTGTCCGCAAGGACGTCCGGGGTCGTCATCGAAAATCTTCGACGACGACGCTTGCAACTACCGCGTTACCGGCTATCGTCGCACGCACGTGAACGACAAGACATTGCTCGACGCAATTGATCTGGCCCCGGGGCAACAGACCGCGGCTGTAACTGTGGAGATCGAATCATGAAACCAAAGCTACGAACGTTCGTTTTGCCCCTGCTAGCGGTCGTCGCCGCGCTCGTCAGCGCCATGATCCCGGCGCACGCAGCGGACAAGAAGCCCAACATCGTCATCATCTGGGGTGACGACATCGGCCAGTCCGACATCAGCGCCTACACGATGGGACTGATGGGCTTCAAGACACCCAACATCGACCGGGTTGCGAAGGAAGGCATGATCTTCACCGACTACTACGCCGAGCAGAGTTGCACGGCCGGCCGGTCGTCATTCATCACCGGCCAATCGGGCCTCCGCACGGGCATGACCAAGGTTGGCTTGCCTGCCTCCACACTCGGTCTCCAGAAGGAAGACCCGACGATCGCCGAGTTGCTCAAGCCGCTCGGCTATGCGACCGGCCAGTTCGGCAAGAACCATCTGGGCGATCGCAACGAGTTCCTGCCCACAGCACACGGATTTGACGAGTTCTACGGTCCGCTCTACCACCTGAATGCCTCCGAAGAGCCGGAGCTGCCGGACTTTCCGAAAGACCCGGCATTTCTCGCCAAGTTCGGCCCGCGCGGCGTCATGGACTGTAAGGCGTCGGACCGTGACGATTCGACGGTGGACCCACGATTCGGCAAGGTTGGCAAGCAGGTGTGCAAGGACACGGGTCCTCTGACCAAGAAGCGGATGGAGACGATCGACGATGACGTCGCGGATCGGTCGGTCGAGTTCATCAAGCGGCAGAACCGGGCCGGCAAGCCGGTCTTCCTTTGGGTGAACTTCACTCACATGCACTTCCGCACCCACACCAAGGCGGAAAGCATCGGTCAAGCTGGGAAATTCCAGAGCCCCTACCACGACGCCATGGTCGACCACGACAAGAATGTCGGCACGGTCCTCAAGGCGCTGGACGACCTGGGCATCGCGGACAACACGTTCGTCATGTACAGCACCGACAACGGCCCCCACATGAACTCCTGGCCGGACGGAGCGATGACGCCGTTCCGCAGCGAGAAGAACTCGAACTGGGAAGGCGCGTACCGGGTGCCCGCGATGGTCAAATGGCCGGGCCACATCAAGCCGGGCAGTGTGTCCAACGAAATCGTCGCGCACCTCGACTGGCTGCCAACACTTCTAGCGATGGCCGGTGACACCCAAGTGAAGGAAAAGCTACTCAGGGGAGACCAGGTCGGCGGCATGACCTACAAGGTCCACCTTGACGGCGACAACCTCATTCCCTACCTGACGGGGCAAATCCAAAAAAGCCCGCGCGACTCCTTCATCTACATCAACGACGACCAGCAGGTGACCGGCCTGCGCTATGACAACTGGAAGCTCGTGTTCATGGAGCAGCGGGCGCCGGGAACAATGCGCATCTGGTCTGAGCCGTTCGTCACCTTGCGGATCCCGAAGATATTCAACCTCCGGACCGATCCGTACGAGCGGGCGGACGTTACCTCGAACACCTACTACGACTGGCTTCTCGATCACGCCTTCCTGTTCGTGCCGGCTCAGGGCTACGTCGGCGAGTTCCTGATGACGTTCAAGGACTATCCTCAGCGGCAGAAGGCGGCCAGTTTCAACCTGGACGAAGTCTTGGAGAAGCTCAAGGAATCGGCGAAGTAGCACGGATGTGTTCACGGCGGGCGGCCCGGAAGGGCCGCCGGCCTACGACCACGAGGGAGCAACTTGCGAGCGATCAAGGGTGCATCCGGCTACAGACTTGTCGTCGCGTCCGCGGCGTTGCTTATCGGCGCCGCCGTTTGTACCGCACGAGCGCAAAGCGACCCGCTTCCCTCGTGGAACGACGGCAAAGTGAAGAAATCCATCGTCGCCTTCGTCGCGAAGGTGACGAAGCCCGGCTCGCAGGATTTCGTGCCGGCCGCCGAACGCATCGCCACGTTTGATAATGACGGCACGCTCTGGTGCGAGCAGCCGATGCCCCCTCAGTTCTACTTTGCGCTCGACCGGGTGAAGGCGTTGGCTGCGCAGCATCCCGAGTGGAAGACCAAGGAACCGTTCGCCTCGCTGCTCAAGGGCGATGTGAACACCGCGCTCGCCGGCGGTGACCGCGCGCTGATCGAGCTCGTCATGGCGACGCACACGGGGATGACCACCGTGGAGTTCGAGAAGATCGTCAAAGATTGGATCGCGACCGCGAGGCATCCCAAGACCGGTAAGCGTTACACCGAGATGACCTATCAGCCGATGCTCGAGGTGCTCGCCTATTTGCGGGCCAACGGGTTCAAGACTTTCATCGCATCCGGCGGCGGCATCGAGTTCATGCGCCCGTGGATGGAGCAGGTGTATGGCATCCCGCCGGAACAGGTCATCGGCAGCAGCGTCAGGACGAAATTCGAAATTCGTGACGGCGAGCCCGTCCTCCTGCGTCTGCCCGAGCTGAACTTCAATGACGACAAGGACGGCAAGCCGGTCGCGATCAATCAGCGCATCGGCCGCCGGCCCATAGCCGCCTTCGGGAACTCGCGAGGCGATCAGGAGATGCTGGAATACACGCAGGGCGGGGGCGGCGCGCGATTCGAGCTCCTGGTGCTGCATGACGACGCAGCCCGCGAATACGCCTACGGTCCCGCCCAAGGATTGCCGGCCGCCACGCTGGGCGCATTCACGCAGGCGGTTTACGACGAAGCGCAGAAAGCGGGCTGGACCGTCGTCAGCATGAAAAACGACTGGAAGCAGGTCTTCCCGGTCGGGGGATCCCCGGTCACGGCCATCGACATCCTGCTGGAGCCGGATGCGACGATGCTCCGGAAGTCTGCCGCCAACAATGCGCGCTTGCTCGCGGTCTTTCCGAAGGGTTTTGCCCTGGATGCGACGCACCGTCCGCACATCACGATGATCCAGAGTTTCGTCCGGACGGCGGATCTCGACCAGGTCTACGCCGCTGCCGGACGGGTTCTCGCCCGCGCTAACGTGACCGCCATGAAGCTGGAAGCTTTCAAGTATTACTACATCCCGAGCAAGGACTTCGGCGTTGCGGGCATTGTCGCGAAGCCGACCCCGGAATTGCTCAAGTTGCAGGCGGACCTTATTGTCGCCGTTACCCCGTTCACCGCGGAAAACGGAGACTCGGCCGCGTTCGTCACCACTCCCGATGATCCGATCATCGACCCGCTTTTGATCGGATACGTTTCGACGTTCGTTCCGAAGGCTTCCGGCGAGCATTTCAATCCGCACGTTTCCACCGGCGTCGCCCCCCGGGAATTCCTTGACCAAATGCTGGCGGAACCGTTTGAGCCGTTCACGTTTTCGCCCGCGGGCGCGGCCGTCTACCAGCTAGGCCAGTTCGGCACTGCCGCGAGGAAGCTCAAGAGAATCGATTTGAAACCGTAGTTCGAATGTACGCGACCGACGGCGGTTCTCAAGCGAATGGCCGCACGCCAGAACCGGAGGGCCAACCAGTACAAGAACCGCTTGGTTTCGCTTCCTTGCGCTCGTATAAGACTGACGAGCGCTATGGAGATGAAGCGATGCACCGGCTTCGTTCCCGGCCACGTCTCGTGATCCTTTGTCTCGTCGCCGCCGCGCTGACCCTCGTCGCGCTTCCCGCGGATGCACAGGTGTCACTGGCGTCGACCGATCTGCGCCTCGCGTCGGACGGCACCGGCGCGGGAGCGCTGGCGGTCCGCCTCAAGTACCCGAGTTCCATCGGCGACTACCGCTATCCGGACGGAGCGCCCGTGGCGGTGTATCTCCCCGGCGGTTTCGGCGGCGGCGACCTGGACGCCGGAGCCCGGCTCGCGCAGGCCGGGTTCGTCGTCGTCTCGTTTCTCTACCCCGGCGGGCGCGACGGGACCATCACGAGCGACGGCGTCTACGACTACCGGGGGGACAACTGCCAGCGGGCCGTCCGGGACATCCTCCGGTTCGCGGAAGGGGAGGCGACGGACACGCTTGGCCGAACGATCGACGACGTGGTGCCGGGACCGGTGCTCACGTCCATCGTCGGACTCGCCCCGTACTCGAACGGCCTCATCGGACTCGTCACCCTCGACCGCTACGGCGCCGACATCCCGCGCGCCCCCTACCAGTGCGGCTGGGAAAATCCGACGGGCGACCAGATCATCGCGGGCGACCTCGGAAGTCGCGGGAAGGACTGCGATCCGGCGGTGGACGGCGACGGGAACGGTGTCCCGGGAGACGACGGCAACAACCCGTGGTACGACCCGGTGTCCGGGTACGGTCCCACGACATTCTCCGTGGACTTCTCGCTGCTGGAGTACGACCCCGCCGTCCCCGCGCACTCGTACGCCGACCCGGGATTCCGCTGCACGCCGGTGAGCCGGCCCGGCGCCGTCTTCCACGACGGCCGGACGAACGGCCGACTCGACTTCAATCCCGCCAATCTCACCTGCCTCGACTACGACGGCGACGGCGTGATCGAACAGTCGGAGGACTTCCAGCTCGGCGGCATCACGACCTACACGCCAGCGTGTGCGCTCAAGGTCTTCTACACGTCCGAGGTGACCCACGCTCTTTCGGACCTCGCGGTCTTTCCGAGCGGCTGGCCCGCGTGGATCGCGACGCCGGCCGAGGCGGACGCGTACTGGCCGCTCCTCGACGTCACCTCCCACTGGGGCGCAATCGCGTCGCGCTTCCCGGGCCTCCACCTGATGACCACGTTCACGAAGCAGGACCACGTGCAGTCCCAGAACGATCATCCGCACGTCCGACAGGTTCAAGATGGCGCGGCGACGCAGTCGCTCTGGTACCGGTTGAACGCGGACGCGTCGTACTACGAGGCCGAAAACGGCAGCTTGCCCGCGGGATACGTCGAGACCCCGGCGAACGCCGCGGTGCCGATGGGCGACCTGAAGGCGCATGCCGAGCCGATCGGGACGAACAACGATGCGATGCAGGTGGCGGGGCATGCCGAGATGTCCGATCGGACCTACCGCGGATGCTGGTGGCCTGACCTGTCCGGCGCGATCCGCCCGACGGCTGTGCCCGAGGCCGAAGTAGCAGCTCTGTCGTTCGGCGCGGATCGCGCGACGCTCCTCTGGAGTGCCGCGGGGGGTGCGCTCTGCTACGACGTGCTGCGCGCGTCGTCGCTTCGCGCGGAAGGTGGGCAGGTACAGCTTCGCGGAGGGAGCTGCGTCGAGGAAGATTCGCCGGACACCGGCGCGATCGATTCCCAGATCCCTGTGGCGGGGGAGATCTTCTTTTACGTCGTGAAGCCGAACGGGATCCATGGGCGGTACGGAGCGGACTCGGCGGGGCGGCCCCGTCTGGATACGGACCGAGGGTGCGAGGAATGAGGGACGGGTTCGTTCCGCGCCCCGAGTCCGCACCCTGGCGTCAGTGGGGGACCGGCCTCGACGCCTCGGCCGTCGAGCAGATGGTCAACGCCTGCAGTCTCCCCGTTGCCGTGCGCGGGGCGTTGATGCCCGACGCGCACGTCGGGTACGGCCTGCCGATCGGCGGTGTTCTCGCGACGCGAAACGCCGTGATCCCGTACGCGGTCGGTGTCGACATCGCGTGCCGCGTGAAGCTTTCGGTGTACGACCTCCCGGTGGCCACGATCGAGAGCGACCCGACCCCGTTGAAGCGCGCGATCGAAGTCGAGACGCGTTTCGGGATCGGCGCCGCGTTCAAGAACCGCCGCGATCACGACGTGATGGATGAGGATTGGTCGGTCACCGAGACGACGCTCCGGAACAAGGACAAGGCGTGGGCGCAGCTGGGCACGAGCGGGAGCGGCAACCACTTCGTCGAGTTCGGCTCGTTTCGCGTCGGTCACGACGGGCTCGGAATCCCGGCCGGCGCCTACCTCGCCCTGCTGTCGCACAGCGGGAGCCGCGGCACGGGGGCTTCGGTCGCCTCGCACTACAGCAAGCTCGCGATGGAGCTGCACCCTGAGCTACCGAAGGAGCTTCATCACCTCGCATGGCTCGATCTCGATACCGAGGCGGGACGCGAATACTGGGCCGCGATGGAGCTGATGGGGAAGTACGCGGCGGCCAACCACGCGTGCATCCACCGTCACATCGCGCGAAGCTTGGGCGCGTGCGTGATCTTGGACGTCGAGAACCACCACAACTTCGCCTGGAAGGAAGTCCACGACGGCGAGGCGGTCATCGTCCACCGCAAGGGGGCGACGCCCGCTGGCGCCGGCGTGCTCGGCGTGATCCCCGGCTCGATGGCGAGCCCGACGTATCTGGCGCGCGGGCGCGGAAGCGTCGCGTCGATGAGCTCCGCCTCGCACGGCGCCGGCCGCGCGATGAGCCGCACGCAGGCCAAAGCGACGTTCACCTGGCCGCAGCTCCGCTCGCTGCTCGACGAACGCGGCGTCACGCTGATGTCGGCAGGGCTCGACGAAGCGCCGATGGCCTACAAGAACATCGACGACGTCATGGCCGCGCAGGCGGATCTCGTCGAGACGGTGGCGTCGTTTTCGCCGCGAATCGTCAAGATGGCGCCTGGCGGCGAACGGCCCGAGGATTAGGGGACACTCCCCTTTTCACAGATCGATCTCCTCGCCCACCTCGATCACCTGCCGCGGGGGAAGCCGGTAAAACGCGGTGGCGCGCGCGGCGTTTCTCGAGAGAAATCCGAAGAGCCGCTCGCGCCACAGCGCCATGCCGCGCCGTTCCGTTGCCAGAATCGTCTCGCGGCCGAGGATGTAGACGACCTCGTCCGGGTCGACGTCGAGCCCCTGCCCGCGAAGACGCGCGATCACCGCGGGGATGTTGGGCTCTTCCATGAATCCGTACCGCACGGCCACGCGGTAGACGCCGTCGGCCTCCAAGCGCAGGTCGAACCGCTCCGCCTCGGCAACCTTCGGCGTCGGCTCGGTCGCGACGTTGACGAGGATCGACCGAACCGGACGGACGTCGAGGTGATGCACGATCCGCCACAGGGCCGGGGGCACGCGGTCGAGCTCGCGCGACAAGAACACGGCGGTGCGGCGCGAGATCACCGGCCGGTCCTCGCCGTCGCGCGCCGCGATCTGCTCGAACGTGCTCGAGCGCTCGCGAAGCCGCGCCGTCAGGAGGCGTCGTCCCGTCGCCCAGGTCGTCATGATCACGACGATCGCCACCGCGAGGACGAGGGGGAACCACCCGCCGCTGGCGATCTTCAACGCGTTGGCCGAGAAGAAGAGCAGGTCGATCGCGAGGAACCCGCCGGCGACGATGCCTGCGACGACCGGACCGCGGCCCAGCCGGTCCCGCAGGACGAAGAACAGGAGGACGCTCGTGACGACCATCGTCGAGGTCACCGCGATCCCGTAGGCGGCCGCGAGGTTCGCCGAAGTGCGGAACATACCGACGACCAGGACGGTCAGCCCGAAGAGGAGGTAGTTGATCTCGGGAATGTAGATCTGCCCGCGCTCGTGTCCCGAGGTGTGCCGCACCTCGAGGCGCGGCAGGTAGCCGAGCTGGATCGCCTGCGACGTGAGAGAGAACGCTCCCGTGATCACCGCCTGTGAGGCGATGCACGTCGCAACCGTCGCGATCAGGAGCACCGGGATCAGGAGCGCGGGAGGGACGAGCAGGTAGAACGGGTGTTCGGCCGCGGCGGGGTTGCGCAGCAACAGCGCGCCCTGACCTAGGTAATTCAGTAGCAGCGCCGGAAAAGCCACGGCGAACCACGTCTTGCGAATGACCGGGGCCCCGAAGTGCCCGAGGTCGGCGTAGATCGCCTCGGCGCCGGTGGCGCAGAGGAAGACGCTTCCAAGTACGACGATCCCGCGGATGCCGTGCTCGCCGAAAAACCGGATCGCCCAGGTCGGGTCGAAGGCGGCGAACACGGAGGGGGTCTTGGCGATCGAAGCAGAGCCCAAGGTGGCGAGCACGACGAACCACAAGAGCGCGACCGGACCGAAGAGCGCGCCGATGCGCGCGGTTCCACGGCGTTGCGCGAGGAAGAGCGCCGTCAGCACGGCCAGAGCGATCGGCACGGTCCAGTGGGCAAAGGCCGGCGTCGCGATCTCGATCCCTTCGATGGCGGAGAGGACCGAGATGGCGGGAGTGATGACGCCGTCGCCGTAGAGGAGCGCCGCGGCGAACAGGCCGAGCAGGAGCAGGATCGACCCGCCGCGCAGCCGGAACGAGCGCGGCTTCGGGTCGGTGACCAAGGTCATCAACGCGAGGATCCCCCCCTCGCCCCGGTTGTCGGCGCGCAGGATGACGCTCACGTACTTGACCGAAACGACGAGGACCAGCGTCCAGATCACGAGAGACAGAACCCCGAGCACGTTGCCTGGGTTGGCCGCCACGGCGTGCGGCCCGTGGAAGCACTCGCGGATCGCGTAGAGCGGGCTCGTCCCGATGTCTCCGTACACCACGCCCAACGCGGCGAGGCCCAAGGCGGCGGCGCGGGAGTGGCCTTCTCGATGGTTCATCGCGTCACGAGGATAGACCAACGCGCGCGGCTGGCCTCCCCCCGAAGCCTCCGGTACATTGAGCCCGCCATGGACAAGCCCAACGCGCCGCTCGCCCAATCGCTGGACTGAGCAATGAAGGCGCGTGGTCGCCCCCCGCTCTACCGTCGCGTTCGAGAAATCCTAGAGTCCGCCCGAGCGGGCGCCGCGCGATCCGTCAACACCACCCAGGTCGTCGCCAACTGGCTGATCGGACGGGAGATCGTCGAAGAGGAGCAGAAGGGGCGGATACGGGCCGAATATGGCAAGCGACTGATCGAGAACCTGTCGACGCGTCTAGTAAAAGACTTCGGCCGTGGTTTTGCCGTCCGCAATCTGGAAACCTTCAGGGCGTTCTATCTGGGATATCCCCAACTTGTAATTCCGCACGCACTGCGTGCGGAATCGACGGATCTCCGCTCGCGACAGCTCCGCCACGCAGCGCATGGAGATACGAAATCCTGGAAACCGGGCCGGCTTCATCCTAACCTCTCCTGGACGCACTATCGGACGCTGCTGCGCGTCGAAAAATCAGAAGCCCGCGCCTTCTACGAAATCGAAGCCCTCAAAAACGACTGGTCTGCACGGGGACTGGAACGCCAGATCAACAGCTTGCTCCACGAGCGGCTCGCGCTGAGCCGGGACAAGAAGGGCCTGATGCGTCTGGCGATCAAAGGGCACGAGGTTCAGCGCCCTGCCGACGTGTTCAAGGATCCGACGATCATGGAGTTCCTGGGGTTGCCGGAATCGCCGAAACTGGTCGAGACGGATCTGGAGCAGGCGCTGATCGACAACCTCCAGATCTTCCTTCTGGAGCTGGGCAAGGGGTTTGCCTTTGTAGCACGGCAGGAACGGCTCACACTGGACGGCGACCACTTCTACATAGACTTGGTTTTTTATCACGCCGTGCTGAAGTGCTACGTGATCATCGATCTCAAGACAGCCAAGCTCAGCCACCAGGATCTGGGTCAGCTTCAGCTTTACGTGAACTACTACGACCAGGAGCGCCGGACGGCTGGCGACAATCCGACGCTTGGATTGATCCTCTGCGCGGACAAGAACGACGCCGTGGTGAAATACACCTTGGGGCCGAATCAGCAAAGCAAGATATTCACCAGCCGCTACAAGCTGCATCTTCCCACCGAGGCCGAACTCCGAGCGGAATTGCGGCGCGAAGTGAAGGCGCTCAATATCTTTGCTTCAACTGGTCACCCCCCGAACCCTCCGGTACATTGAGCCCGCCATGGACAAGCCCAGCGCGCCGCTCGCCCAATCGCTGGAGGGAACGGTTCGCACGCCCGCCCATTTCACGCCCGATCAACTGGAAAATTACGGCCGGATCTTTCAGTGGACGCCGCG
>Ga0315278_10004932_pt1 | contig 12087 bp, 14 predicted proteins | sample YL17G06_0_MG_FD_203880 | JGI IMG/M metagenome (GOLD analysis project Ga0315278, IMG submission 203880) | Sediment microbial communities from Yellowstone Lake, YNP, Wyoming, USA - YL17G06_0 | ecosystem: Environmental > Aquatic > Freshwater > Lake > Sediment | place: USA: Wyoming | collected... | reverse complement strand
ACCCCGATACCAACTGGGCCAACGACGGTATCCAGTTCGCCCGATTGATTGCGGAGCTCGAAGCGACCGGACGGATGCATGGGGAGCTAGTCAGTGACCTGATGCGCTCCATGGACCTGACTTCTGACGAGATCTACCAGATCGTCGAGCGGGCTCAGCAGGTCTGGGATGAGATCAAGAGGCAGACGTGACGATTTCCTCTTGAACATCTACTGGTGTGAGAATCTCACCAAGGCAGTCATCGATCCTGCATTCCGTACATTCTATGTTGTACGGAACGGTCTCCTGGTGGAGATTTCTGCCGCAGAGTATGCCGAGCTGGCTGCTCTGAAGGGTCTCCAAGACTGAGGAGATAAGAGGGGCGGGTGTAACAACCCGCCCTCTTTTTCTAGCTAAAGAAAGGGGCCACAGGCGCCCCAATCCTTTCTCTCACTCGTGTGCTGAGAGAGCCTTCGTGGACGCCGGTGCATCCATCAGCTTCGAAGTTGCTCCGTTGCTGGGGCTGCTCTTGCTGAGCCCCTTGACGAGCACCTCCGCCGCCTTCTCCATGTCCGACCTAGCATCTTCCACCGGCTCTTCCAGCAGCCGGATGTGGGTCATGATGCCGTGGGACGCCACCAGGATGTCAGCCCCAGTGATCTCCGGCGTACCCTTCTTGCCAGCGCGCAGGATGGATGCCAGCTTGCTGCGCTCCACAACCTCACGGATGAGGCTGGGGATTTGCCCAGCGAGCAGTGTCGCAGCCTTCACCAGTTCGACGTCGTCGGCCTTGAGCTTGCCGTCGCTGTAGTGCCCCATCAACTTCAGCACTGCTGCTGTGTCCGGTGGCTCCACGTGGATGACGGCATCGAGGCGGCCCGGCCGAAGCATGGCCTTGTTGATGCGGTCGACGAAGTTGGAGGTGAGCACCACCATCTGTTCCGACTTCTTCATGTCCACGCCGTCGATGCAGTTCAAGATCTGGTTCATCGCGACATCTCGCTGTGACCCAGACTTCTGCACCATCACGGAGTCGATGTCCTCCGCGAAGATCACGGCAGGCTCGTACCGCTTGGCGAAGCGCATGGCCTTCTCCAAGTCCGTCACGTCGTTCAGGTAGACGAACGTCCACCCGTTCTCCACGCAGTGACGGCTGAGGATCGACGCCGTGAGAGTCTTTCCAGTGCCGTACTTGCCTTCGAGCAGGACACCCCTCTTGAGCGGGATGCCAGCCTTGCGGCAAGCCTCGGTGTGCAGGACCGGGGTGAACAGGTTCACCTCAATCTGCAGCCGAACCGCGTCCGAGAAGATGAGCTCATCCTGCTCACCAGCGACGTGTATGAACTTCGGAGCCCAGTCATGTGGGTTGTACGTCTCCGACTCCATCTGTTCTTCCGTGGGACACTTGAGCCTGAAGGCTTGGCTCTTGTAGATGGACCCGGTCTTGACCTCCGACTTCACCTGTGACGCGATCTCGTCCATCAGCGGCTGGTACTTCCGCTTGATCTGACCCGTCAGCTGGAAGTACAGCTGACCCTCCTTCACCTCGATGCCGGCCTTGATCTTGTGCTCGGCCATCACCGGGATGATGAAGTGCCCCCAGGGCACGTGCTCCGTCTTCCCCAGCGCCACCTCGATGGGCACCATGAACGGGGGGATGTCCTTCTCCCCGAACCACGTCATCTGCGTTGCCCCCGTCTTCACAGCAGTGCCGAAGCGCCGCTGGAGAACACGGTTGAGCGCCAACGCCCCATCGAGAGGGTACGCGTCGATGCATTCCGACCAGGTGATGACCTGCTCCTCGTTCTTCTCGATGATCGCCAGCCATTCTCGGGCTTGCGACTTACTCATGCCCTTCGGCAGGTGGATCTGTTCGTCCGCACTCTCCTGCACGCCCACGTCCTTGAAGGACTTCTTGTTGATCGTCACACTCGTCACGCTTGTGGTCATCTCAGTCTCCTTGCTTTCCTCGGTCTTGTCGGTCTCGTTGGTGTACGGGTTGTCGTTGGGGAAGTTGCACTTGTCGCGGATGTTGTTCCCCACCATTGAACCCTCTGAGAACTCATACGCGATGCCCTTGTAGAACGCTCTACGAGCAGCCTCCCTGAGTAAGGGCGTAGTTGGTACAGTGCGATCTTCCCACCATGAGCCGTCTTCACGGTCTTTATTGACCGAGTAGACGCGTGCTTTCGTGAGCACTGCTGCACCACCACGGTCTGTGCAGTACTCCTGCTCATACCTGGGCACTACGTAGAACTCGTGGAGCCCATCCGGGTATACCTTGCTTCCCAGGTAGAAGGCACATTCGGTATGGTCTAGAGGAGTTCCGTTGGGACTCTCGATGTGATGTCTGAACTCCCCCAACTCTAGCTCTGGAGCTCCCTGAAGGTTTTCCCATGTCCTGTCTCTCTTGGTGACGGGGATGAGTCCGTGGAGCCCTGACCGCCGAACAGCCTCTAGAAGGATGTCGGGTGAGCGTGTAGACACCTGCGATATGTCCTCGTGGCTACTCTCCCAACCCTGTTCCGTGTCGGAGTCGTCATCGTCGCCGGTTTCGTAGCCACGCAGGTAACCGACCCAGTGCTGGTCGTCTGCGTCGCCATCGAAGTGCATGAAGTAGAGATCGTAGTCTCCATCCCCATCTTCTGACCCACCCAGGAATACTGCCCTGTCTGGTGTTGGGTCGAGCCCATCACTAGACGACACCCACGTGTCGAAGTCCCATCTTGGGGACCGTGCTGTAACTACCTTTACGTCTGCCATGTAACTCCTTTGGTACGAGTAAAAGCACTCGTTACCTTGCAATACTTTTATTCCACGATTACGCGGAAATTGCGGAGGATATTACGCAGCTAGAAAAGTAGCGGAGAGCAGAGGTCTCGATCCCCAGACCCGAAGGTCCGATCCAGTTAGCAACTGGTCTTAGCGCCTTGCTAATTTACTCTCCAATGTACGAAGACGAAGATATTGAGGAACGCAGTGGAGTCGAACCACTCACCCGAAGGTGCCCCGGTTTTCAAGACCGGCAGCTCACCGCTGAGCCTTTACGTTCCAAGAAGCAGTCAAAGTAGTGACCGTCTTTCCGGTCTGTCACAGGTCATGCGTATCTGGTTACCTGTCACCTCGCTCGCTTAACGCACTTAGCTGCTTCGGGGTTGCAGGCCCACTCTCCCTATGCAAAGGACGTCGAAAAGCCGAAGCTCAACGGGCCGCTGTCCTAGAGTCTTATCTAGCCCACGCTCCTAAGAAGTCTTGCCACTCTTCTGGTACCACCTCTCTGTCTATGACAGGTGGGTGTAGTGGTAGCTTCTTTGGTTGTATGGGTTCTCTGAGAGGCCACATGCCAATCTCATCGCATGTCTTGTGCGACTTCTTTAGGTTGCACCTGGCACAAGCTGTAACGATGTTATCCCAGGTCCTACGACCACCGGCAGACTTTGGGTTAACGTGGTCATACGTTAACTTCTCTGGTGGGAACTCATTGCCGCAGTACTGGCATCTGTAGCCATCTCTAGCGTAGACGTTTTGTCTAGAGAACTTCACCTTATTGCCCGACTGGTTCCTTCCTCCGAGCTTCTTAAGCCGGATGACTGCAGGCAACTTCCAAGTTACAGACGGAGAGCTGATATCCTCATCGTACTCTACAACGACGTCTACTACGCCTTCGTAGATCATCTTGATGGCGTCTTCCCACCTCAAGATTTGTAAGGGTATGTACCAGGGGGCAAGTAATAGTGTTTTGGTATGTTTCATGGTTCCCTCGCATTGTACCGACCGTGGGAGTCGAACCCACACGCTTTTAAAGGCAGTAGATTTTGAATCTACCGTGTCTGCCATTCCACCAGGTCGGCATGATCTCTGTTGTGTCGACGACAGGATTCGAACCTGCACGCCCTTTCGAGCACGAGCATCTCAGGCTCGCTTGGCTACCAATTACAACACGTCGACGTAGCTCGCCAGTTCTCCGTCAAGCCGCACGTCCGTAGGGGGGATAGTGTTGATCGGCGTAGTCACGAAAGAACCAGCGGTGCTCAAGAGAGGATTCGAACCTCCACACCCTTTCGGGTACTGGTTCCTAAGACCAGCGCGTCTGCCATTCCGCCACTTGAGCATAGTGCGAGATACAGGAATCGAACCTGTCTGGTTCAGCTTGTCGAGCTGGTGTTCTCCCAGAGAACTAATCTCGCGTCAGTCCACGATAAAGGACTCGAACCTTTCGCCGGTCGCTTATCAGGCGTCCGAGGGCAACCCGCCCGTCATCGTGGGTTAGTCCGCATGCCAGGAGTTGAACCTGGTTTGAGCGCTTATAAGGCCGCTTAGGTTACCGAACACTCATGCGGGTGTAGTGGTCCCTGCGGGGGTCGAACCCGCACGCTATTACTAGCGGAGGATTTTAAATCCTCTGCGTCTGCCATTCCGCCAAAGGACCGTTGAAGAACGTAGACCGCATGACTTGATATCTAAAGCCTGCGTGTAAATACCAATTAGCTACCATGTCTACCAACATGGCAATCAAACCCATCAATTTGTGCAGTAGGTCTAACATACAACCTATTGTATCAGTACCGAGCGTGGGACTCGAACCCACCTAATCCTCCTTGTAAAAGAGGTGTTCTCCCCGAGAACTAGCCCGGCGTGCTTAGCTATTGGTTGAGGCGGAGAGAATCGAACTCTCATTCGGGGATTCAAAGTCCACTGTCCTACCGTTGGACGACACCTCAGTGCTGATGCGAGGACTCGAACCTCAGCGCGTAGGTTTATGAAACCCAGCTACTACCTTAGTTCACCAGCGTTGCAGGGGAGGGAATTGAACCCACTGGTTTTGAGTTTATGAGACTCATGAGCCACCGTTGCTCCATCCCTGCGGTCTCTCTGAGTGGAATCGAACCACTGCTTCTCCAGTTCGGAGCCGGAAAGCTGAATCCATCAGCAGAGAGTCATACATAAAAGAGAGGCCCCTTACGGGGCCTGCTCTTAGTTCGCGTGCACTCTCGCGTTCTCTTTCTGCTCACATTCGTGGCACTCGTTGCATTCGTCGCACAAGGGCTCAGAGCACTTGCCGCACTTCTTCGCGTTTGGCCCATCCTTCATCTTCGATAGCAGTTCCCCTAGGAGGACTGCCACGGTGCTTGGACTACCACCTGCCGCCTCCGCCACTGGCTTCATCAACTCGTTGTACTCCTGCTTGTCCACTTCATCGTGGGCTTCGAGGTAGTCTGCGACGTCGGTGGGTTTCCCTAGTTCCATCCCGTGCAGGGTAGCCAACCCCAGTACAGCTGCAGCTCTGTGTAGGACGGTAGTTTGGGTGAACGTGTGTCTCACGGTGTCCGGGTCTCCCAGTGACTTGCACGCGTGGATGACACGGCTGTGTTCCATCATCAGCCGTAACGCCATCCTTTCTAGAAGAGTGTATCCTCGGTCGTCACGATCTTTGTTCATGGTATGAACTCCTTCATTACTCTTATCCCACAGTAAGAGTAATTATTTACTAGTATCTCCAGAAGGAGTCGAACCTTCCAAGCAACGTTCGTAGCGTCGCCGCCCACCGTAGGTGGAGATATAGTGACCCCATCGGGATTTGAACCCGAGCATCAGCCTTGAGAGGGCTGCCACCTAACCGCTAGTGTATGGGGCCGTGGTGGCTCCGTAGAGAATCGAACTCTATATCCTGCGCTTAGAAGGCGCTGAACCGACCATCGGCGGAGTCAAAGCTGCTGCTGCGTAGAAGTCTGGACGTCCTGGTCTACTCCAGGCGTGCATGTGTCCACGAAACCATTTCCAAAACGAACGTGTACAAGCCTCACAAGCTAGTACGTTAGCTGATAACTCAGAACCGGTTGATGGATGAGCTGCTGGATTCGGACAGAAGAAGCATTGCATGTTGTCCTCATGTGGAGGCGTGCGTCAGTTATGATCTGACCCGTAGCGGTTTTGCAGACCACTCAGCACCCAGTGCTGCACGCCATGTTGAGCGGATGACGAGAATCGAACTCGCCTGAATGTGCTTGGCAAGCACATGTGGCACCTTGCCACCTCATCCGCGTAGAGCGGGGTACGAGAATCGAACTCGTCTTGTCTGGTTGGAAGCCAGATCGTTCACCTTGAACAAACCCCGCAGGCTGATCCACTCACCAAAAGCGCTAGCTTCTTCTAGTGAGTGGACCGGAGCCTCCAGAGGGAATCGAACCCTCGCCTCGTCCTTACCAAGGACGTGCTCTACCTTAGAGCTATGGAGGCAGTTAGCTAGCTTACGTCTAAGCCTAAATTACGAAATGCTTTGACCATCTCTGACCGCAGTCGGCTCTTCACATGAAATGGCCGCCAGTACTCTTCAACTCCTGGGAAGTTGTACTGCTCCCAGACAGGAGATGGATCAGCCCAGTGAGCATACCCATCTGTTACTCGCTGAGCGATGGCGGACACTTCAGTATGAGACCGACCCTTTGAGTACCTCTGGATACCTAGAACTCCAAACCCAAGGTGCCTACTCTCATCGTCTGATATACGACCATAGACAGCCTTGAATAGGGGGCCACCAAATCGACCTAGAAGAGCGTAACTAGGGACACCAGCACGTTCTCCAGCTTGTAGCCCCATGAACACTCCTAGGAGTCCTTGGTGCTCAGCCCAGTCCACTATCTCTAGTACCTTTGGGTGTGGTGGCCCGACAGGTCCAAACTTCTCAGCTAGAGTACGGATTGCTTCGTAATGTCTAGCTTCTTCTAAGGCGAGCTCACAAGCAACCATACGCTCACCATCTGTCTCTGCATGGCGAGCTAAGATACCTGCAGCCAGCATCCCAAAGGTTTCTCCGTGTACCCCCTGGTCTAACACCCACTTGTACTGCTTACGACAAAACTCATCTTGGTCAGCTTTGGATAGAGCTCTGAACGGTTCGAAGTACCTCCAAGCCCACCGGAAATACCTGGGTGTTTCTGTGTTGTACGGGAGCGTCCAATCAATCGCAGTCTGTGGTGCCCAGAATCGTTGCTCACCTAAATGGTAAATCTTGGCGAAGCGGGGGTCTTGTTCGATGCTAGGAATGATCTGGTCAGACATAGTCACAAGACTACCATAAAATAGCGCTGGTTTGGTTAGGGCTGTCCAGCGCAGCCAGTGGAAATGTAGGGAGTCGAACCCTCAGGGCCTGCTTGCAAGGCAAGACCGCGTCCCGACGCACATCCCCGTAGCGGGCCAACATGGAATCGAACCATGTCCTGCGGTTTTGGAGGCCGCGTGGTCACCATGACCTTTGACCCATTGCGCTCTAGTCGTCGGCCTAGAGCAGCCGTTGTTGGATTGACGTAGGTTCTCACCCACCGAACGTTAGTACCAACTCCCTACCGTTCTGTCGGCGCCTCGTATGGAAATCGAATCCATCTCAATGGCGTGACAAGCCATCTGCGACACCAGTCGCATCACGAGGCATCAGTCTCTCCTTGAGGAGTCGAACCTCATAAACTGATTTAGGAAATCTGCTGCCCAATCCGTAGGAGGAGAGATGGGGTGATCGACGGGAATCGAACCCGCGTATCATGAGCCACAGTCACGCGCCTTACCATTAGGCTACGACCACCATAACTAGTCGGAGTGAAAGGATTCGAACCTTCGGCCCTCTGGTCCCAAACCAGATGCTCTACCAAACTGAGCTACACTCCGATAGTCCCCCAAGTTCGAATCGAACGAACGTCTCCTGCTCTTCAGGCAGGCGCTGTCACCAGGTCAGCTGTTGGGGGGTTGGTGCCTCGTAGGGGTTTCGATCCCCTTTCGCCTGGGTGAAAACCAAGCATCCTAGCCAGTAGACGAACGAGGCATAGAGCCGGTGAGTGGAGTTGAACCACCCTTACGAGAATACGAAACTCGCTTGTTCCCAGAACGCACCGGCAAGATAATCCGTTTTTCATAGCTCCGTCCCCAGGACTCGAACCTGGATCTTGCTCGTTAACAGCGAGGCGCACGGCCATTGTGCTAGGACGGAATGAGAGCCCCGAGTCGGAATCGAACCGACGACCTGCTGCTTACAAAACAGCTGCTCTACCACTGAGCTAGCGGGGCAGAGAAGACGGAGTTTTTACTTCCGTCTTCGTACATACAAGGAGAGGAGTCGCAGCAACGCCGCGTTCCAAGTCCTTTCTAATTGTCAAAGAGCAAGCCCGGTTAAGGGCCACTCAGATCCGGCTAAGGGATTCGAACCCCTATTCACAGTGTCAGAAACTGCTGTCCTACCATTGAACGAAACCGGAACATTCCTTCGTGATCCCGCTGGGAGTCGAACCCAGTCCGTTCGCTTAAGAGGCGACTGCTCTACCAACTGAGCTACGAGACCGTGGTGGGGGTGCTGGGGATTGAACCCAGTCCGTTGGATTAAAAGGCCACTGCTCTACCCTTGAGCTACACCCCCTTGTGATGGGCGGGTAAAGCCGGTGCGTTTCTTTAGCCGATACATGTGCATGACTGTTATTCCTACGTATCCGGGTTTTTGTGCACCGCGATGGAATCGAACCACTCCGCCCGAAGGCCACGCGTTTACAGCGCGCTGCTGGCACCAGCCAACTATTCGAGGTGCGTGAAATGACAAAAGCCGCCTCGGTTCTCTCCGGGCGGCTACCACTGATTCTTCTACTCCTGTGGTTTCCGCCTATGTATCCTTGGGCTCCTGATTGAGGCTGCGGGCGATATAGGAGACCCCTAGTGTCAGCACGCACGTATGCCCGGCTGCTATAAATAGCGGCCAGGCTTTTTGCAACGAGCGGGTTGAGGACATTGAAGGCTCACTACCATTGTCACCCCTGTTATCATCTGTCAAGCACCTTTCTGCAAATGCCTTGGTTATGTGGGATAATGGAGGTGAGTCAGGCACTAGTCTGGCTTCACTGGAAAATACAAATGAGTGGATTTATCGATTCGCATCCGTTACCGCCTTCTACTTCTGCTGCTGGACGTAGGGATGTTGGCCCACATGTAACCAAGGTGCGGGCATCTAAGCGTATCAAGAAGGCGTACCGGGGTAACCTGGGGCGACATGGCAGCTTGAAGCTTTTTGCTAGAGCTCTACGTGACGACATGGAAAACCTTGTGGATACCTGGTTCTCTAACAAGTACCCGGTTAGAAGGGCATAAATGCAAAAGCCATTACTACTAGCTATTGTCGCTGGTCTGATCGTCTCGATTATCCTAGCTAACGTCTACCGTAAGGAGAGCAAACTTCCGGTAGCAGCTATAGCTACATCAGCTAGCGCCCAGCCTATGGTGCTTCCTTCAGCTTCAGCGGAGCCAGTAGCTAGTTCCGCCCCTGTAGCATCAGTTGTGCCAGAGGTAGTTCCTAGCGTGCCTATGGCAGCTCTAGAGGGTGACTGGGTTGGTAAGAGCAGCGATCAGATCACAGCTAAGATTCGGGAGAAGAAGGCAGGATCTGTAACGCCGTGGAACATAGAGATCGTTGGTCGTAAGGTTCTTGGCTGCGGATTCTACCCGACTACCCATGAAGGTGGTTGGCGTGTTGCCTACTGCCGTGGGCCCTCCCTCTCTATGGAGAAGAGCTCCCCTATGAAGCTGCTGCTAGAGGCTCACAGCACTACAAAGCTGCACCTACAGATAGACGACCTGAACGTAGAGCTCACTAAGAACTGAACACCATGAAGCCCTATCTAGGAGTTAAGCTGATCACCATCTTGGACGGGAGCACCCTCAAGGTGGCCCTGGCTCCTACGGCGGGGCGTCCAACACAAGTCATCTTCAAGCTGGAGGGCATAGCCATTACGGATGAGGCTAGGGCCATTAGAACCTTGGAAAGGTGCCTGCTAGCCAATGGGATGCCTCGCTCCTGTAAAGCCTACACTAGCGGCAAGGACGTACAGGGTGACCTGCTGGTTACCCTGTACGCCCCTCAGGGGGGTAACTACCTGCCTAATTTGATCGTCAATGACGAGCTAGTGCGGGTCAAGGCTGCTTCTAAGCTCTGAGGTCCGTGGTCGGTCTGATCCCATGTGGGGGACATGGGGAGATTGATCTACGTTATGAGCACGTACATAACGGGCTACCGCAAGTGCGCGTAATCATTACGTGATCGGATTGCAAATGACATAAGGAGGGGTCAGTGGCTACTTGGAGCGGTAGCGCTGCATAATAAAAAATTCTTATAGACAACCTTTGGGCTAACGACCCTGTTATCCACAAGTACTTTCGGGTACTTAGCAGGTCTTATAATAGTCTATATACTATAGCTAGAGTTAATATCTCAAATTCACCCCCAACATAAGGAAAGGATATATTCTTCAAATGCACTTTTGTCAGGATGAGGCAGCTATGCTGGCAGCCGTGATTGGACCAGTGACCCTGTGGGTAACTATGAAGTACCGCTGGCTCCGGGCCTGGTTAGCTAAAAAGCATGTGGCGTAGCCTAGCTGTGATCGTGGCTGGGATACTGCAGTCGCAGCCTTCCATGGATCGTGGACTAGCTAAAACCTACGCTGAGACAGTTCAGAGGGAGAGCGTGATTCGGTATATCGATCCGCTAACCATCGTGGCCATGGCCGACCATGAGAGCCGTTGGATAGCTTCGGTAGTGGGTGGAAAAGATGGCCTCTGTATCGGTCTAGTTCAGCACTGTTTGTTCAAGTACGAGTTCTGCCGAATTGACTACGGCTCTCAGGCTTGCGTAGACAAGAAGCAGCAGCTCTTATCCGGTGTCTACAACCTGCATGAGACGGCAGTAGATATAACCGCATGGAGAGACTACTGCAGAAGAACTACCGGTAGAGCCAGAGTGCACCACTGGTTATCGGGCTACGGCGGTTATGACAACCCAGAGCGTAAGATCGTGTGTGGCCAGCGTAAAGTAAAGGGGCGCTGGACTGATGTAGCATTGCCCCATGGTGTAGCTGACGTTCTGAAACGTAGAGCAAATTTGGTTGCACACTTGGGATAAGTATTGTAGGAGGACCTACGTGGCTAAGAAAAACAAATTTGAGATGCCGGAGCCACTGGGCTTCAGCGAGTCGCTAGAACAGTATGTATCTCGCTGTGGGATACAGAAAGAGCACTGCAATTGTGGTGTTGGTGAGAACAGGGCAAAGGTTGAGAAACAAGGGTACCCTTCTCTCCCTGGTTACTTTCCTTGTAGTGGACATGCCCTGAGCTGTCCCTTCGGGGAATCCTACGCCATGTGGAAAAAGCGTGGCGCAGCCATCTGGGCTAGTGTAAAGCACACTAGTGTACAGATACCAGATCTACCGTACTCGGAGGACCTCTGAGTACATGGGGCCTACCAGGCTGAATACCTGGTAGGTCCACCTGGAGTGAGGCTGAGAGCCGGTAAGGTGTGAATACAGGATTTTTACCTGAGCTAATATCTTATGTGCGCGGCGGCAAGCTGGGTGACAACCAGTAGCCTGACCGTGCGGCGTAGAACTCGTCAACTACGCCCGCAGCTGGTGGAACTCCAGCCACTCCATTTTCTTCAAGTTACGGGCCTGATCGGTTTCGACGTGGGAATTGAAGAGTGACCTGCGTGTAAAGAGCGCCTATCTCTCAAAATGGGTACTGTTAGTTGCCAACGACAACAACACTGTTTACGCCCTAGTGGCGTGAACCGTCGATCTAGGAAGATAGTCCTGGTACCAAGATCGGCGCAAATACAAGGGCTGGGCATCCGGGTTAGCTGTAGGCCGATGCTGAGAAAATACAGACTCTGTGGTGGCAGAGCGTCAACTACCAAAGGTTGTCAGGCATACCTTAAGCCTGGCTACGCACGTGAACGAAGGTCACTTGGATTTCTCGCGGACCGGGGTTCGATTCCCCGCAGGTCCACAGCAGACGGCACCGGGAGCAGGAGTTCCCCCCTCACCCGACCGGTGTCGTCTGCGCTTTCTCATCCTCGCCCTAATCCGGCGTAGGTGAGTGGTGGAGGATGATGGTTCGCCATCGTCCCTGGGGAGGTGCAGGGGTTCACCCTCTGCGCCTTTCTTTTACCTTATGCAATCACGGACCAATAGCTAAATTGGTTATAGCCCCCGGCTCATAACCGGGTTCGTCTCGGTTCGAATCCGAGTTGGTCCACCATGGAATACATAGGCGGAGACAAGCGTGTGGAGTGGGAAGGCAAGATGG
>Ga0315278_10004931_pt1 | contig 12087 bp, 12 predicted proteins | sample YL17G06_0_MG_FD_203880 | JGI IMG/M metagenome (GOLD analysis project Ga0315278, IMG submission 203880) | Sediment microbial communities from Yellowstone Lake, YNP, Wyoming, USA - YL17G06_0 | ecosystem: Environmental > Aquatic > Freshwater > Lake > Sediment | place: USA: Wyoming | collected... | reverse complement strand
CTCCCGATCGCCTCGCCGCGCTCATTGGTCTGGTGAAGGCCGGCACCGTCAGCAAGCAGGCGGCGAAGACCGTCTATGCGGAATTGCTCACCACCACGGATGCGCCCGCCGATATCGCCAATCGTCTCGGTCTCGTGCAGGTCAGCGACTCAGGCCAGGTGGGGAAGTGGGTCGATGAAGTCCTCGCTGCACATCCCGCCGAGGTTGCCCGGTTCAGGGGTGGGGAAGCGAAGCTGATTGGATTTCTCGTCGGGCAGGTCATGAAGAAGAGTGGCGGGAAGGCGGATCCCAAGGCGGTGCAACCGGTGTTGCAGGCGAAGCTTTCCCGGTGATTTCCCGCTAAGAGGCACAGGCCGCCCTCTTTCCCCTTCGCACGTCCTGAAGCGTCCGGGCTTCAGGACATTTGCCGCTCGTACCGACCGCATGGGCCAAACGGCCCATCTTGCGGTTACCCCGTACGGAGGTGGTACGATTCCTTGATCCCAGCCCATCGCAGCAGACCACCTCTCCAGGGGGTCCTTATGAGTCGCCCGCTTGCTCGCGTTCGGTACCGCGCATGCGCATGGTGTCTGGCCGCTGCATTCCTTCTCGTGTCAGCTCCGACGGTCGGCACCGCCCAATCATTCAACCTCGCCGCCGTCATCGGTGTCCTGCAGTTCGACGCTGGTCAGGATGCCGGCTATTTCACGTACGGCTTCCAGGCTCGCTACTTCGTCGCGCCAGCCTTTCGCGTTGGCCTTACCGCCACCACCGCGCACATCGGCGATCCACCGCGTGAGTGGACAGCAGATGGTACTGACCAGCAGTTCTGGCGGGTGGGAGCGATGGCGGAGTTGGTGGCCAAGCCATTCAGCAAGGGCACTCTGTCGGTGCGTGGGCTGCTCGGCGTGAATCATTCCAGCGGCGTCATCTACCAGGGTCCGGAAATCCCCAACGACCCGTTCTGGGGAATAACGGACTCGCCTACGGGCATCAGCTACGGCGGCGGCTTGGGACTGGAGGTCGGACCCTTCTCGCAGGTCAGGTTTCTGCTGCAGGGCAATATCTGGATGGACAACGCGTTCGGTGGGTCGGGCTTCGATCCGGAGCTGCTGTTCGGCGTAGGCGTGGACCTTTAGGCGACTCACGACTCACGACTCACGACTCACGACTCACGACTGCGACTCCTCACGCCTCCGCCCTCTTCCGCTCCCGCGCCGGCGCCGGCGTCTTCCACGGCAACGGCCGCACCCGCTCCGGCCACCACGTGAGTTCCGTCCCTGGCAGCCCGAAATGCTCGTCCGCCGCCCCCAGCAGCCGACTCGGACGCGTCTTCCCGCCCTCCTGCAGCACCTGCCGCCGAACCGTCTTCGCCACATGCAGCGGTTGCTCACCCGACGGATCCAGCCGCCTCGGCACCGGCGTCTCGTTCGACAGCAAGTCAACCATGTAGTCGTAGGACAGGCCCAGGTGCCGCTCCACATCCACATCCGTCAGCGACCACCGGCTCCGCCCCACCGCCGCCTTGAGCCCGCTCTGGAACCCGCGCGTCTCCGCCAGGTGCACCAGCCCCTTGAACAACCGCCGATTCGTCCCCACGCTGAACAGCGTCGGTGAGATGATCTGCGCCAGGTGCTCGTCCGCCTGGCTCGTGTCACCCTGGATCAACTCCTTCGCCGCCCGCGCATAGGCCGCACCGAGATGCGTCTCCACCCGGCTCTCCCAGTACGCATGCCCCACCGACGCGGTGCTCGCGGTCAGCACCAGCTGTCTCGGCACGAAATAATTGTGCGCGACGGTATCAGCCGCGAGATGACACAGGTACCCCAGCCCGAACGCGCGCAGCGAATCGGTGCGCGCCTCGTCGTGGATCTCCTGGCCCACATGCCAGTAGTGGCAGTGCCGCCCCACCGGCGCGTACTTCTTCGCGATGGATGAGTCAGCCGCGATGTTGCCGTAGAGAAAGTCGAACGGGAAGGCCCGCAGCAACTCGGCGGTGGCCGCCGGAAGCAGGTGCAGGTTGGCGAGGAGTGATTCGCCGAGATAGACATGCGTGCCCGGCGTCCACGCATGCGCCGATTCGGGAAAGCAGACCGCAACCAGCGCAACGACACCCAGGGCAAGGAAGACCCGGAAGGTCACCTAGCGGCTCAGGAACCGTCGCACGGTGCGCAGGATCGGGTTGCGCTTGAAGGTGCGCACCCCAGCCGCCACGTCCAGCGCCGTGTCGGCCACTTCCTCGTACACCACGTCGTACAGTGCCTCGATGTCCTGCAGCCGCGTCTGCACATGATCGGCGGCGTCGAGCACCTTGCCCCGCAGTTCCTCGCCGGTGCTGGCGAAGCCCGCCACCTGCTCGTGCACCAGCGCCGTGACGCCCCGGATGTCCTTGGCACCCTTCCGGATCGATTTCATCGTGCGCCGCAGGTCGTCCTGCACGCCGGCCATCTGGCCCCTCAGGTCCTTGAGCTGTTTCCAGATGGCCAGGCCCAGCGCGGCCGTCACGATGCCGATGATGGCGAAGGCGGAGGCAATGACGACGAGGGAGATCGCCATGGTGGGCCCGACCCAGGCCTGGGTGTCCTGTGCTTGCAGCAGCATGCCCTAAACATCGACGGCGGGCGCCCAATCGCAAGTGCAGCCTGTGCTTGACGCCCCCGAACGCGCAGGTACTGTTCCCCCATGCCACTTCGATACAAGGTTCGCGGCGGTGGCGCCCTCAAGGGCACCATCCGCCCCGCAGGTAACAAGAATGCCGCCCTGCCCATCCTCGCCGCCACGTTGCTCGCCGACGGGCCCTGCGAACTCGAGAACGTCCCCCGCATCCGCGATGTGGAGAGCATGCTCGAGCTGCTGGCGCATCTGGGCGCGAGCGTCGAGTGGTTCGGCCCCAACGCCGTCCGCATCGATACCAGGGGCGTCCAGGCCAAGCCGCTCGATCCGCACCTCTGTGCCCGGATCCGCGCCTCGATCCTGCTGGCCGGCCCCATGCTCGCCCGCTTCGGCCGTGTCACCCTGCCGCCGCCCGGTGGCGACGTCATCGGGCGCCGACGCGTCGATACCCACTTCCTGGCGCTCGAGCACCTGGGCGCCGAGGTGCGCGTCGGCGCCGATTACACTCTCGAGGCCAAGGCCCTCGTCGGCACCGACATCTTCCTCGACGAGCCCAGCGTCACCGGCACCGAGAACGCCCTGATGGCCGCCGTCGCCGCCAAGGGCCGCACCGTCCTCCGCAACGCCGCCGCCGAGCCCCATGTCCAGGACCTGGCGCTCTTCCTCCGGGCGCTCGGCGCCCGCATCGATGGCATCGGCTCAAACCTCTACGTCATCGAGGGCGGCAAGCCGCTGACCGGCGCCCGCTACGCGATCGGCCCCGATCATATCGAGATCGGCAGCTTCATCGGCCTGGCTGCCGTCACCAACGGCGATATCACCATCGAGGGCGTCCGCGGCGACGATCTCCGCGCCACCCTCATGGGCTTCGAGCGGCTCGGCATTCGCCCGCGGCTCGACGGCCACACCCTCTACGTCGACCCCAATCAGGAGCGGCGCGTGCGCCCCGACTTGGGCGGCCATGTGCCCAAGCTCGAGGATGGCCCCTGGCCGGCGTTCCCCGCCGACCTCATGTCCACCACCATCGTCGCCGCTACCCAGTGCGAGGGCATGCTCCTCGTCTTCGAGAAGATGTTCGAGTCCCGCCTCTTCTTCGTCGACAAGCTCATTGGCATGGGCGCCCGCATTGTCCTGTGCGATCCCCATCGCGCCGTCATCTCCGGCCCCTCGCCCCTCAAGGGCGGCACCGTCGAGTCACCCGATATCCGCGCCGGCATGGCCATGGTCCTCGCCGCCCTCGCCGCCGAAGGCACCAGCACCATCCATAACGTCGGCCAGATCGAGCGGGGCTACGAGAAGATCGACGAGCGCCTCCGGGCCCTGGGCGCCGACATCGAACGCCTCGACGACTGATGACCCACGACCCACGACCCACGACGGCAGTCGCGACCCACGACCCACAACCCACGACCTCTACGCTCCGCGAGGAACCCCTCCCCGGGCCGCTCCCTCGCTTCGAGATCCCCACTTGGCGCTCCAGGCACGGCCTCGTGGCCGGCATTACGGGGCGGGGGACAGGCCCGGTGCCCTACGACCTGGGCCTCTGGTCCCAACAGCCCGTGGGCGACGTCATGACCCGCTGGAAGGCCCTCCGCACCGCCGAGGGCGGTCTCGGCGCCACGGCGATGGGCCACCAGGTCCACGGCGACCGGGTCGTCTGGCACGACGTCGGTCTTGGGTGGACCATCGTGGACGGCGTGGACGGTCACGCCACCGACAAGTCAGGATTGATGCTCGCTGTCACTGTCGCTGACTGCATACCGGTCTACCTCGCTGCCCCGCGCCACGGCGGCATCGCGCTGCTCCATGCTGGCTGGCGTGGCACCGCAGCCGGCATCCTCGAGCGCGGTGTGGAAATCTTGTCCAGCCGTGTGCGTTGCGAACCATTCGACATCATAATGCATTGTGGCGTAGGCATTTCAGGTAGCGAGTATGAAGTAGGTTCTGAAGTCATCGAAGGGCTGAAGTTGTCCACCGAAGGGAAGGGCCCCTGGCACGTGGATCTTCGGTCGGTGCTCGCCGAGCGAGGCCGCGCACTCGGAGTTTCGGACATCACAGTCTCCGAATGGTGCAGCGCGCGGGACAGGGAACACTTCTTCTCCCATCGAAAGTCCGGCGGCACCGACGGCAGGATGGTGGCTTACCTGGGCGCGCTGCCGTAGCACCACCTCGGTGCCGAAACACCGAGGCGGCGGGGTGGGGCGCGTTGAGCGAGGACCTGCCGGTGTCAAAGAAATCGGGCGGGCGGAGCCCGCCCCAAGAACAGGTCCGCCGAGGCGAAGGTCCGAGCGAAACGCGCCACACCCCCGCCGCCCGCTGCCGCCTGCCGCTTGCTCCGCCCTGCAACGCGGGCTATCTTAAGCTCCTGTTGGGCTGGGCAGTGTTGCCGGGAGTCGATTTCGCTCGCCGACCGACGACGTGGGGGAGGTTCCCCCACGTTTTTTTTCGACTCGCCCGAGGTGCATGACCCGCGACCCCCTGCTCGATCTCGTGCTGAATTTGGTGGAGGACGCCGGGTACGAGCTGGTCGACCTGCGCCGCACGGGTGAAGCCGCCCGACCGGTCCTCAGCATTCGCGCCGACCGCCCTGACGCTACCCCCGGTCACGGCATCTCCACCGAAGAGTGCGCCCGGTTGAGCCGGGCGCTCGAGGCCGCGCTCGAGGCGGCGACACTGGTCGGGTCGCGCTACACGCTCGAGGTGTCGTCGCCCGGGATCGAGCGGCCCATTCGGTTTCCGGATCACTGGCGCCGATACATCGGTCGTCGCGTCACGATCCACGTGGCGAGGATGCCGGGCCGGCCGGTCGCCGAGATCATCGCCGTGCCGGCCGACGACACGGTGGTGTTCCGCCTCCCCTCGGGAGAGGATGCGACCATCCGGCTCAATGACATCCGGAGCGCCACGCTGGTCCATGACTGGCCGGTGCCCGAGGCCAAGAAGAAGAATCGCTAGCGGCGCGCGCGACGCGCTGCGACGACCCTGGAGATATACCCATGGCTGGTTCACCCGAAGTCCTTGCCGCCATTCGCGAGCTCACTTCCGCCAAGCAGCTTGATCGCGCGGAGCTGCTCGACATGCTGCGCGACGGTATCCAGGCGGCGTTGGTACGCCGCTATGGCCCGAACGTGAAGTTCGAGCTGAACGTGGATGAGCTGCAGGGTTCCATCCGCATCGTCCGGCTGCGGCAGGTGGTCGAGGTCGTCGAGGACCCGTCCTGGCAGATTTTGCTGGAGGAGGCGCGCTACGAGGACGAAAACTTCCAGCTGGGTGACATGCTGGAAGAGGACGTCCCGTTTGCGGCCTTCGGCCGACTCGCGGTGCAGGCGGCGAAGCAGCGCATCATCCAGCGCGTCCGCGAGGGCGAGCGGATGCGCATCCGCGACGAGTTCGCCAGCAAGGTGGGCGACCTCCTCTCCGGCGAGGTGCAGCAGATCGAGCGCGGCAAGCTCGTCATCATGCTCAACAAGTTCCGCGAGGCGGAAGCCATCATTCCCTATCGCGAACAGAACCACCGTGAGCACTTCCACCAGGGGGACACCATTCGCGCCGTGCTGAAGCGGCTCGAGGAAACACCCAAGGGTCCTCGCCTCATCCTGTCCCGTGGCGATCCGCTCTTTGTGAAGGCGCTCTTCAAGCTCGAGGTGCCCGAGGTCCAGCAGGGCGTCGTGGAAATCCGCGCCATCGCCCGCGAAGTGGGCAGCCGCACCAAGGTCGCGGTCGTCTCCCGTGACGACGCCATCGATCCCGTCGGTGCCTGCGTCGGCCTCAAGGGGTCCCGGGTGCAGTCCGTCGTGAACGAACTGGGCGGCGAGCGCATCGACATCGTGCCCTGGTCGCCCGATCCCGAGCGTTTTGCCCGTCTGGCCCTCGCGCCGGCCCGCGTCGCCAAGGTGTTTGCGGTGCCCGAGGCCAAGACCATCCAGGCCGTCGTCGACGAGGACCAGCTCTCCCTCGCCATCGGCCGGAACGGGCAGAACGTGCGCCTCGCCTCCGAGCTGACCGGCTGGAAGATCGACCTCTACTCCAGCCGCGAGTGGCTGGAGCGTGGTGGTGAGGGCCCGCTGTTCGCCCCGCTGCCGCCGGAAGATGAAGCCGCGACCAAGGTGCCGCTCACCGAGTTGAAGGGCCTTTCGCCCGATCTCGTCACGGTGTTGGGTGCCGCCGGCTACAACACGCTGAGCGACGTGCTCGACCTGGAGCAGGAAGAAACCGGCAAGCTGGTCGGCATGACGCCCGAGCTGACGGAACAGTTGATGTCGTTCCTGCAGGAGCTGACCGCCGAGGAAAGCGTGGACGAGGCGCCCTCGGCGTGACCCCGCTCCTGGGCCTCCTGGGCCTGGGGCGTCGGGCAGGAAGTCTTGTGGTCGGTGTCGACGCGGTTCGCACCGCGTTGCAGGCGGGCAAGTGCTTCCTCGTGGTCATTGCGAGCGACGCTGGTCCGCGCGCTGAGGAGAAGGTCACCCGGCTCGCCCGCGGTAAGGGCCTTCCGGTCATCGTCGGACCCGTCGCCGATGAACTCGGCCGGGCGCTGGGCCGGCCGCCGGTGCAGGCGGTTGGGGTTCGTGATCGCGCGTTGGCCAGGGGCGTGATGGACGCCGGGTCGGCGGGCCAGTAATGGAGGAGTGAGTGGTCAAGAGTCGAGTGCATGATCTCGCCGCCGAGTTCGGCGTCTCATCCGAGCAGTTGCTCGCGATGCTCAAGGACATGAACATCTTCGTCCGCAGCCACATGTCTGCGCTCGAGGGTGATCAGGTTTCCGCCGTGCGCGTCCGCTGGGAACGGGAAAAGCGGAAGCAGCACGAGGAAGAGAAGCCGAAAAAGACGCGCCGCAAGGCGAAGGCCGCCGCGGAGACGCCAGCGGAGGCGCCGGCGCCCGTCGCCGATGCCTCGAAGCCGTCCAAGCGTCGCCGCACCGCTGCCGAAGTCGCGGTGGTCGAGGCCCAGCACGCGGCCGAGCGCGAGGAAGAAGAGAAGCGTGTCGCGATGTTCGAGCTCGAGCGCACCGCCATCGAGCCCGAGCCGGTCGTCCCCTCGCTCTCGCTCGAGGAGCGTGCCCGCCAGCTCTTCAAGGACCTGCCGCCGGCCGAGCCGGGCACGGAAGATGAGGCCGCCCCGTCCACGGCGCCCCTGTTCCGGCCGTCCGTTCCGGTCATGCCAGTATCGTCCACCGAGAGCGCCGCGCCCCCCGCGCGCGCGCCGTTCATTCCACCCCGCGTGCAGCGCCCCGCGCCATCGCAACCGAGCAATGATCGCGGCCAGTCGCGCACCCCTGGCGATCGCCCGCGCGGGCCCAAGCCCGTCTTCAGCAGCAGCTTCACCTCCGAGCGGCCCGCCCCCAGCCGGGGCAGTGGTGGTCCGCCCGCTGCGACGCCCAGCACCACCGACTCGAGCCAGGGCGGCGCCAGTGGACGCGGGGGCAAGAAGGGCAAGAAGGGCCGTCGCTCGCAGGTCGATCGTGATGCGGTGCAGGCGAACATCGAGAAGACCCTGCAGGGTCTCAAGGGCAGCGCCGGCAAGAAGGCGCGCCGCGCCGACGGGCCGAGTTACCAGCAGCTTCGCGCCGGCGAGATGGCCGAGGAGAAGGAGCGCGAGAAGACGCTGGTGCACGTCAACGAGTTCATCTCGGTGAGCGAGCTCGCGGGACTCATGAAGATCCCCGCCACCCAGATCGTCCAGTTCGCCTTCAAGGAACTGGGCCTCATGGTGACGGTGAACCAGCGCCTCGACTTCGACCAGATCGAACTCATCGCCTCCGAGTTCGGTTTCCTGGCCGTGAAGGAAGACGCGTACGCCGCCGAGGCGGGCATCGTCGAGGAAGAGGACAAGCCCGAGGATCGCGTGCCCCGTCCGCCCGTGGTCACCATCATGGGCCACGTGGACCACGGCAAGACCTCCCTGCTCGACTTTGTCCGCAAGGCCAACGTCGTGGCCGGTGAGGCCGGCGGTATCACGCAGCATATCGGCGCGTACCACGTCGACCTGCCGGATGGCCGCTCCATCACCTTCCTCGACACCCCCGGTCACCAGGCCTTCACCGCCATGCGTGCCCGCGGTGCCCAGGTCACCGACATCGTCGTCCTCGTGGTGGCGGCCGACGACCAGGTCATGCCCCAGACCATCGAGGCGATCAGCCACGCGAAGAACGCCGGCGTACCGATCATCGTGGCCATCAACAAGATCGACCTCCCCACGGCGAACATCGCCAAGGTGAAGCAGGACCTCCTGCAGCACAACGTCGTGCTCGAGGAGTTCGGCGGGAACACCCTCTCCGCCGAGATCTCGGCGAAGAAGGGCGTCGGCATCGAGCACCTCCTCGAGCAGATCCTCCTGCAGGCCGAAATCCTCGACCTCAAGGCCAATGCGAGCGCCAAGGCCCACGGCAGCGTCCTCGAGGCCACCCTCGACCCCGGCAAGGGCCCCCTGGCCACCATCCTGGTCCAGAAGGGCACCCTGCACGTCGGCGACAACTTCATCTGCGGCAAGTTTTCCGGTCGCGTACGCGCGCTCTTCGATGAGCGCGGGCGCCAGGTGAAGGAGGTCGCTCCCTCGTATCCGGTGCAGATCCTGGGCTTCGAGGGTGTGCCGTCCGCCGGTGACTCCTTCGGTGTCGTCGCCGACGCGGTGGAAGCCCGCGACATCGCGCAGCGCCGCCAGCGGCTCGAGCGCGAGGCCCAGAGTCGCCGCACCCAGAAGGCCTCGAGTCTCGAGGACTTCAGCCGGCAGCTCAAGGAAGGTGCGGTCACCCAGCTCCGCATCATCATCAAGGCCGACCAGGGCGGTCCGGCGGAAGCCCTCGCCGACGCACTGGCCCAGCTCAGCACCGGCGAGGTCCGCGTGGAGGTCATCCACCGCGGCGTTGGCGCCATCACCGAGAGCGACGTCCTGCTCGCCAAGGCGTCCGGCGCCATCATCCTCGGCTTCCATGTTCGGCCCGACTCGAACGCCCGGACTGCCGCCGAGCGCGAGTCCGTCGATGTGCGCACCTACCGCATCATCTACGAGGCGGTGGAAGACGTGCGCAACGCCCTCGAGGGCCTGCTCAAGCCCGAGGAGAAGGAAACGGTCCTCGGCGAGGCCGAGGTGCTCGACCTCTTCAAGGTCAGCAAGATCGGCACGGTCGCCGGGTGCATGGTACGCAGCGGCATGATGCAGCGCACCGGCAAGGCCCGCGTCACCCGCGATGGCGTCATCATCTACACCGGCCAGCTGGCGAGCCTCAAGCGGTTCAAGGACGATGTCAAGGAAGTGCGCGAGGGCCTGGAGTGCGGCTTGTCCATCGAGAACTTCAACGACCTCAAGGTCGGCGACCGCATCGAGGCGTTCCGCATGGATGAAGTGAAGCGGACCTTGCAGGCGTCGGCGGCGGCAGGAGCGAACTAGGAAGAGTGTCAGCAGTTTGTCGACTGCCGGCTGACGACTGATGACCATCCACCTGGCCGTGGCAACTTGGGATGTTCACCTCCCAAACTGCGCCTCGCTGAAGGAAAAGCGGAGCGTCCTCAAGCCCCTGATCGTGGCGCTGCGCCGGGTCAACCTGTCCGTGGCGGAAGTCGATCACCAGGACCTGTGGCAGCGTGCCGGGTTGGCGTGTGCGGCAATTGGAAGTGACCGATCGGTGGTGGAGGGCGAGTTGCGCGCCGCCGATCGGATCATCGAGGAAACGGACGGGGTACGGATCGTGGATTCGGAGACCGTATGGCGGTGAAGTGGACGCAGTCGTCAGCCATGAGTCGTCAGAAAGTCGTCAGTTGTCAGTTCACTGCCGGCTGCCGACTCACTGCCGACTGCCGACTGCCGACTGCTGGCTCGTGAGGTCTTCACGACGGCCGGAACAGGTTGGTGAAACCATCCGTCAGGTCGTGACCGACGCCCTGTTGCGCGAGGTGCGCGACCCGCGGGTGGGGTTCGTGACGGTGACGCACGTGCAGGTCACCAACGAGCTCTCCCATGCCAAGGTGATGGTCGCGGTGCCCGGGTCCGAGGAGGAGCGGCAGCGTGCGCTCGAGGGATTGAAGAGCGCCGCCGGCTTCTTCCGCAGCAAGCTGGCGAAGGCGCTCACCACGCGAGTGGTGCCCGAGCTGCACTTCGAGCTCGATCGCGGGTTGGAGCACGCCGCGCGGATCAATGAGATCCTCGAGGCCGTGCGGCGCGAATCCCCGCCCGCGGAGGAGCCGAGCTGATCGGCGCGCTGCTGGTGGACAAGCCGGCTGGCGTCACCTCGCATGATGTCGTGGCGCGCCTGCGGCGGGTCCTGGGCACGAGGGCAGTGGGGCATACCGGGACGCTCGATCCCTTCGCGACCGGTCTCCTCGTCGCCCTCGTAGGTCGCGCGACGCGGCTCGCCCGGTTCGTCGAGGGACAGTCCAAGACCTACCGCGCCACGCTCCGGCTCGGTGTGCGGACCGACACCGACGACCTCACCGGCGCGCCGGCGGGCGGCACGGTCCCGGAGCGGTGGCCCGAGGAGGCGGAGGTCCGCTCGGCGCTGGAGGCGATGGTGGGACCGCAGCAGCAGCGCCCGCCCGCCTTCTCGGCCAAGCACGTGGACGGCCAGCGCAGTCATCGCCTCGCCCGCCGCGGCGTGGAGGTGGAGCTGGAGCCGGTCGAGGTGACCGTCCACGCGCTGGCGTTGCTCGCATGGCACGCCCCCGACGCGGAGTTCCGCGTCACCGTGAGCAGCGGCACCTACGTCCGGGCCCTGGCGCGCGACGTGGGCGAGAAGCTGGGCCTGGGCGCGCACCTCGTGGCGCTGCGGCGGGAATCGATCGGCGCCCTCTCGGTGAGCGACGCGCTGCCGCTCGATGCCATCGACGGTCCTGCGGCACTCCGGCCCCCGCTCGCCGTCCTGGGCCACCTGCCGCGCGTGGCGCTCGACGACGCGGCCCGGGCCCATGTCGCGCACGGTCGCGTGATCCCGCGCCCATATGGTGTCGACGGCACGGTAGCACTAGTACAGGGCAACGAGTTGGTGGCCGTAGCAAACGCCGTCGAGGGGAACCTGCAGCCCGTGGTCGTATTGGCGACTGCCGACTCCCTGCCGACTGCCGACAGTCGACTGCCGACTGACGTTCATGGGTGACTTCGGCCTCGGCGCAGAGGGCGCCACCGTCACCGTCGGCACCTTCGACGGCGTGCATCGCGCCCACCACGCCGTGCTCGGTGAGACCGCGAGGCGCGCGGATGCCGCGGGACGCGCCGGTGTCGTCGTTACCTTCGACCCGCATCCGGTCGAGGTCGTCCGGCCCGAGCGGGCGCCCCTCCGGCTCACCACCGAGGTGGAACGCCGGGCGGTGATGGCGGCGTGCGGGGTGCAGCACGCGCTGGTGCTCAACTTCGACGAGGCGTTGGCGGCACTGCCGCCGGAGGAGTTCGTGCGCGACATCCTGGTGGCGCGGTGCGGCATGCGGGAGCTCATCGTCGGCTACGACCACGGCTTCGGCCGGAATCGCAGTGGCGATGCCGACACCCTGCGGCGCATCGGTGAGGCCGACG
>Ga0315278_10004930_pt1 | contig 12088 bp, 7 predicted proteins | sample YL17G06_0_MG_FD_203880 | JGI IMG/M metagenome (GOLD analysis project Ga0315278, IMG submission 203880) | Sediment microbial communities from Yellowstone Lake, YNP, Wyoming, USA - YL17G06_0 | ecosystem: Environmental > Aquatic > Freshwater > Lake > Sediment | place: USA: Wyoming | collected... | reverse complement strand
CTCGGCGGGAAGGCCAATGGGCTCGTGTTCTTCAACGCGATGCTCTCCGCGGAGTTCAATTGTTCGAACTTCCCCGGCATCCAGGCCTCCGTGCCTCCGTTTGCCGTCATCGGGACCGACGTCTTCGATGAATTCCTGGCGAAAAGCGGGCTCGATGCCGTTTCGCTCGCCGGGCGCTCCGACGCGGAGATCGCGACCACGTTCCAGCGCGCGAACCTCCCCGATTGGCTCGCGAGCGAACTGCGAACGCTCCTCGATCTGACCGATCGACCGCTGGCCCTTCGATCCTCGAGCCTCATGGAGGATGCGATCTTCCGCCCGTTCGCGGGAGTCTACGAAACGAAGATGGTGCCGAACAACCAGCCGGCCCCGGCAGTTCGCCTGCGGAAGGTCGTCGAGGCGATCAAGCTCATCTACGCCTCGACCTTCTTCGAGGCCGCCGCCAACTACATCCGGGCGACCGGCAAGACACTGCAGGACGAGAAGATGGCGGTCGTCGTGCAGGAGGTCGTCGGCGAGCGGCGGGGGGACCGGTTCTATCCCCTGCTCTCGGGAGTCGGGCGCTCCTACAATTTCTACCCCACGGGCGGGGCGAAACCGGCAGACGGGGTCGTCAGCCTCGCCCTCGGACTCGGGAAGACGATCGTCGACGGCTCGCTCACCTGGACCTACTCCCCCGCGCGGCCGCAGGCCCCGCCCCCGTACGGAACCATCCGGGAGTTGCTCTCGAAGACCCAGACGGAATTCTGGTGCGTGAACATGGCCCCTCCCGCCGCGGAGAACCCGATCGCCGAGGACGAGCATCTCCTCCGCGCCGAGCTTTCCGCAGCAGCGGACGACGGCGTACTCGGGTACGTGGCCTCGACCTACGATCCACAGGGGGACCGTCTGACGCCGGGCACGGGCCGTGCGGGCCCCCGTGTCCTCAATTTCGCCCCGATCCTGGTCCATCGCCAGATCGACCTGAATCCCGTCCTGCGCGAGCTTCTGGGTATCTGCGAGAGGGCGGCCGGCGCCCCGGTCGAGATCGAGTTCGCCCTGGCCTTGCCGACCGATCGGTCCGCGCCGCCTCGCCTTGGATTCCTGCAGGTGCGGCCGATGTTCGTCTCCCACGAGATGGTGGAGATTTCACCGGCCGAACTGACCCGTCACGACCTTCTCCTCTGCTCCGACCGGGTGATGGGAAACGGACGCATCGACGGGATCCGCGACGTCGTGTATGTGAAACCCGAGGTGTTCGAGGCCCGGCACACTCCGGCCATCGCGGCCGAGGTGGACGGGTTGAACCGCAGCCTCCTCGACCAGGGCCGCCCCTATCTGCTGGTAGGGTTCGGACGGTGGGGCAGCTCCGAGCCCTGGCTTGGGATCCCCGTCGACTGGGGCAAGATCTCGGGCGCCAGGGCGATCGTCGAGGCGACGCTGCCGGAGATGGACGTGGAGCCGAGCCAGGGGGCGCACTTCTTTCACAACATTTCCGGAAACGGCGTGATGTACCTTTCGGTGCACCACACCGACACTCCCGGGATCGACTGGGAGTGGCTGAAGGCCCAGCGCGTGGCGACGGAGACGCGCTTTCTCCGCCATGTCGAGCTCGATTCTCCGCTCGACATCCGGCTCGACGGGCGCTCGGGACGCGGAGGGATCTGGAGAGGCTGACGCGCTTCCCCTGATCTCATCCCCGGAGGATCGAACCTCCGGCGAGATCGCGCATGAACTCGACGACAGGTAGCACCGCGACAGGGCCGTCATCCAGTCGCTCGTCGCCGCCGTACACCGCGAAACACTTTGACACCATCTTCGTCTCGACGAGGGTCTTCAGGCCGCGGGCGTATTCGGGGCGCCAGGATTTTCCGGACTTGACTTCGACCGCGACAGCTCGCGTCCCTCGCGACCAGATGAAGTCGACCTCGGTTCCGGATGGGGTTCTCCAGTAGGACAGCGATCCGCCGCAGTTCGAGGTATTGATCCACGCCCGAAGCTCGTGCAGGACGAGAGTCTCGAGCAGCGATCCGCGTTCCTCGCGGCCAAGCGGTTCCCGCGTCCGGCCCGCGATGGCGCGCACGACCCCGGTATCAAAAAAATAGAACTTGGGGTGGCTGGCTTCCTTGACTTTGGCGCGCGGCCGCCAGGCAGGAAGCCAGATTCCCACCAGGGTGTCGACGAGCGCTTGGAAGTAGCCCTGCACTGTGGGACGGGAGACGGCGGAGTCCCGTGAAATACCCGCCACGTTCGTGACCTGGCCGTTCATGATCCCCGCCACATCAAGGAACCGCGAGAAAGAGTCCAGGCTTTTCACGGCGGCTTCCTGCTGGATCTCCTCGCGCAGGTAGTTGGCCACGTAGGCGTCCAGAACGTCCACCCGCCCCGACGCAGATCGCTCCGTCCGGACGGCCGGGAGGCATCCGAAGCGAAGCAGGTCGTCCACATCGATTTGGAACGACAACTCCGCGCCCGTTAGCGGAAAGAACTTGCGGTTGATCGTGCGCCCCGCGAGGAGGTTGACGCCGGTCCGCTTGAGCTTGCGGGCGCTCGAACCGGTCAGGGCGAATCGATACTTTCCCGGATGTTCGTTCATGAGCGAGTGAATTTCGTCGAGAAGCCCGGAAGCGCGCTGAATTTCGTCGACGACGACCCACTGGCCGCGCGGCAAGGCGCTGACCTTCTGGCGGAAGACATCGGGGTTGCGAAGAATCTGAAGATATTCGGTCGCGCGCAGGAGATCGAACCATGCCGCTCGGGGGAGGCACGATTTCAGCCAGGTCGTCTTCCCCGTCCCGCGCGGGCCGAAAAGGAAAAAAGACCGATCGGGGAGGGGCAGTGACCGTGGAAACATGACCAGCATATTGACGGTAATAATGCTGGCGGTCAATACATAATTGTCCCCTCGTCCGTCGCTCGATCGCGCAACTTCCTGCCATCCCGCCCCATCCATCTGACCAAACGCGCAAACCTTTCGCGGAAGGGACCTCGCGGGGTCTCCAATGGCCCGCGAAAACGCGCTTCCCGGGTTCCTGTTCTGGCACGCAGGCTGCTTTACAGAAAAGCGCCATGAGTCCCATGAAAGTCATGCTGGCCTACGACGCGTCCCCCGAGGCGGAAGCGGCGGCGGAGGAGGTGTCGCGCCGGCCGTGGCCGGAGGGGACCCAGGTGCGCCTCATTACGGTCCTGCACAAATCTCCCCCCTCCCCCTGTCCCGACGGCTGCGACATCTATGCGCCTCTGGCAGAGCGGGTGGCGGCCGTGATGCGCAAGGAGGCCTACCACAAGATCCGCCGGGTGCTCGAAAAGTTCGCGACCCGCAGCGACATCGAGGCGAGCTACGAGCTGTGCGAAGGGAGCGTCAAGCAGTGCCTGCTCCGGGCTATCCTGGAGTGGAAGCCGGACCTGGTCGTCGCCGCGACGGCGCAGGGGCAGGCCGCGAAGGGCCCCGGCAGCGTCGCGCAGACCCTCGTCGCGTGCGCTCCCTGCACCGTCGAGATCTTCAAGACTCCCACGGCCGCCTGACCCCAGGGCCGTTTACCGAGAGAGGGTTTCCCGGTGTACCGAATCCTCAAGCGCGAACAGTTCGGCCCGGCGACCTTCCTGTGGGACGTCGAGGCCCCCCGCGTGGCCCGCGCCGCGCGCGCCGGGCATTTCGTCATGGTCCGCGTGGACGAGACCGGGGAGCGCATCCCCCTCACCGTCGCCGACTACGATGCCGCGGCGGGAACGGTCACCGTGGTCGTCCAGGCGGTCGGCAAGACGACCCGCCAGATGATGGCGCTTCCCGCCGGCTCGAGCATTCTCGATTTCGTCGGCCCCCTCGGCATGCCGAGCCACATCCGAAACCGCGGCACGGCGGTCTGCATCGGCGGCGGGCTGGGTGTCGCGCCTGTGTTTCCTCTGCTGCGAGCTTTCAAGCTGGCCGGCTGCCGGACGATCTCGATCATCGGGTTCCGCAACAAGGAACTGATGTTCTGGGAGGACCGATTCGCCCAATGGAGCGACGAGCTGATCGTGACGACGGACGACGGATCCTTCGGCGAGAAGGGACTCGTCATCGATCCGCTCCATCGCCTGCTCGATGCCGGCGAGCGCCCCGGCGAGGTCTTCGCCGTCGGCCCGATTCCGATGATGCGGGCCACGGCCGAGACCACGAGGCCCTTCGGCGTGCCGACGACCGTGAGCCTGAATTCCATCATGGTGGACGGCACCGGCATGTGCGGCTCCTGCCGCGTGACGGTGGGCGGCATCATGCGATTCGCCTGCGTGGACGGGCCCGACTTCGACGGCCACGCGGTGAACTTCGATGAGATGGCCCTCCGGCAAAAGCGGTTCGAGAGGGAGGAGCGGGAGGCGGCCGCCCGCTACGAGGCGGAAAGCCTGATGCTCGCGTCTCTGCCCGCTCCCTGCACAAGCCAGGAGGAATCAGATTCGGTGCAGCGGGCCAGGGGCGTGGTCCTTCCGTTCCCGAAGCTCTCCCGCCCGGCCATTCCCCGGCCCGCCGCGCCGGAGCCCCTCGCCGAACCCTTCGTCGTCAAGACGATCCGCACGATTCCCGAGAAGCAGGCCTCGATGCCCGAGCAGGACGCCACCGCCCGGGCTCACAACTTCCTCGAGGTCAACCTCGGTTTCTCGCTCGAGCAGGCCTACGGCGAAGCCGACCGCTGCCTGCAATGCAAAAAGCCGCGCTGCGTCCCGGGCTGCCCCGTAGGCATCGACATTCCCGGCTTTATCGCGGCCCTGCGCCGTCACGATCTGAAAGAGTCTTTCCAGATCCTGAAAAGGTCGAATGCCCTCCCGGCCGTCTGCGGGCGGGTCTGCCCGCAGGAGAGCCAGTGCGAAGCAACATGCATCGTCGGCCGAAAGCTGGAGCCGGTCGGCATCGGCCGGCTGGAGCGGTTCGTCGCCGATTTCGCGCTGGCCCAGGGCTGGCAGGACGAGTTCGAGGTGACCCCCTCCGGCCGTCGCGTCGCGATCGTCGGCTCCGGGCCGGCCGGTCTCGCCTGCGCGGGGGATCTCGTGCGCAACGGTGTCGAAGTGACCGTGTTCGAAGGCCTGCACGTTGCGGGCGGCGTGCTGCAGTACGGCATTCCGGAGTTCCGGCTTCCCCGCCACATCATCCGGAGCGAAATCGAGGCGCTCGTGCGGGCGGGCGTCAAGTTCGAGCTCGACGCCATCATCGGCAACCTCTTCACGATCCCGCAGCTCATGGCCGAGTTGGACTTCCAGGCCGTGTTCATCGGCACGGGAGCCGGCTCGCCGAAGTTCATGGGGATCCCCGGCGAATCCTTCAACGGCGTTTTCTCCGCCAACGAGTTTCTCACCCGCGTGAACCTGATGCGCGGGCACGACAAGCCGATCTATGACACGCCCGTCGGCATGGGCCGGCGCGTGGCGGTCATCGGCTCCGGCAACACCGCGATGGACGCGGCGCGCGTCTCCATGCGGGCCGGAGCGGAGAAGGTCTGGATCGTCTACCGCCGGACGGAGCGCGAGTCTCCCGCCCGCGTGGAGGAGCGCCGCCATGCCGCGGAGGAGGGCATCGAGTTCCTCTGGCTGACGAACCCCACCCGAATTCTGGGATCCGCCTCCGGCTGGGTCACCGGCATGGAGGTCATCACGATGGAGCTGGGCGAGCCCGACGAATCCGGCCGGCGCCGCCCGGTCCCCAGACCGGGGACCGAGCGGATCATGGAACTCGACACCGTGATCTCGGCCCTCGGCACGACGGCCAACCCGATCATCGCGCGAACGACCCCCGGCCTGAAGGTCAACAAGTGGGGCTACATCGAGGTGGATCCCGAGACCAACGAGACATCCCTGCCGGGCGTGTTCGCCGGCGGGGACATTGTCACGGGCGCGGCCACCGTCATCCTGGCGATGGGGGCCGGCCGGCGCGCCGCGGCGGGCATCCTCAAGCGCCTCGGCATCCACTCTGCGGCCGGCGAAACCGTCACCGCGTAGGAGAGCCTTCATGCCGTCCACCTGCCCCCGCTGCCACGAGGTCGTCGCCGAGGACATCGTCTGCTGCGCCGACAAGACCTACACCTGGAAGTGCCTCGCGTGTCACAAGGTCACGACCGGCTTCGCGCTGCCTTACGGCCGGTGCCACATGTGCGGGGGAAAACTGGATGTGCTGTCGGGGCACGAATTCGACGATCCGATGAAGGTGCTCCCGATCCGCGACGCGGTGCAGTTCGAGCTGAACACCTTTCACTTCTACCGCCTCGCCCTCACCCGCACCGAGGATCCCACGCTCAAGGCGATCCTGACGGAGCTCTATCAGAACGAGGTGGACCACCTGCACACCTTGCAGGAGCGCTATCACACGCACCTCGACGACGAGGTTCTCAACCTGCGTCCCGAGGTGGATACGCTTTTCGCGAACGATCTGTTCCGCGGGATCGATCTGACCGACGGCCAGGGCGGCGCCCTCGGCCTCTACGACCGCGCCATCGAGATGGAACGGCGGACGCGGGATCACTTCCACCTTCTCGCGAATGGCCTCCCCCCCGGCCCCGAGCGCGACGTCTGCCTCGAGCTCGCCTCTGAAGAAGAGGAGCACGTCGCAATGCTCGAAACCGAACGCGAGCAGTTCCTGGTGGATTAGGAGCCGGGAACAACCCGTCACACCGCCAGGTGGTAGCCGGTGATCGCCTTGATGTAGCTCGCCCGCTCGAACGCCGTGGGGTTCTGGCAGGCCAGTTGACTCATGCTTCCCTTCATCTGCTCGACCGACTCGTAGTCCCGCTCGGAAAGCCACCGGGACAGGCCGTCCTTGACCTCGCCGAGGTACGGAATGCCCAGCCGCAGCAGGGCGGAGCAGAGCATCACGACGTCCGCCCCGGCGAGCAGCAGCTTCGCGGCGTCTTCCCAGTCGTGCACCCCGCCGGTCGCCGCAAGGCTGGCCTGGATGCGTCCGCGGAGAATCGCGATCCACCGGAGCCGCACGCGCATCTCGTTGGGAGTGGACAGTTGCACGTTGGAGCGGGTCTCCAGGGCTTCGAGGTCGATGTCGGGCTGGAAGAACCTGTTGAATAGGACGAGCCCATCCGTCCCCGCAAGCGTCAGCTCCCGGGCGAACGAGGCCAGGGCGCTGAAATACGGGCCGATCTTCACCGCCATCGGAAGGGTCGTGGCCGAGCGAAACTCGCGAACGATCTCGAGCAGCCGCTCTTCTACATCCGCGGAGGTCGTCTCCGGATCCGCAGCGACGTGGTAGAGGTTCAGCTCGATCGCGTCGGCTCCGGCTTGCTGTACCCGCCCGGCCGTCTTGACCCACCAGCCGGGAGTGGCGCCGTTGAGGCTGGCGATCACCGGAATGCCGAGCGCCTGCTTGGCCCTTCGGACGTGCTCGAGATACTCGTCCACGCCGAAGCGCTGCTCGGAGGGCATCGGCAGCCAGCTCAGGCTCTCCGCGTTGGACTCCGTTCCGGCGTCGAGATAGTGAAGGAGCGTCTGGGATTCCTGCTCGATCTGCTCTTCGAACAGGGAGTGCAGCACGACGGCCCCCGCTCCTGCGTCTTCCATCCGGCGCAGGTTCTCGATCTTCTCCGACAGGGGCGAGGCAGACGGGACGAGCGGGCTCGTCAGGGTCAGGCCGAGGTAGCGTGTCCTAAGATCCATTGCGCCCCCCCCCTGTCGTTGCGGCGGCCGGAGCGGACGGCGGCGCCACGCCCTGCTTCGGCGATCCTCCCGGCGGCCCGGCCCCCGGCGGGGGGCCCGGACTCGAGGCCATCTGTTCGAGACGCCGCCACTTCTCGTCCACATCGTGCTGCGCGAGCGTCATGAGGCGCTTCGCCTCCTCCGGCCGGGAAAGGGTCAGCATCCGGTAGCGGGTCTCGCGGTAGGCGTATTCCTGCAAGGGCATCTGCGGCGCGCGCGAGTCGAGCTGCAGCGGGTTTTCTCCCGTCTCCGCGCGGCGCGGATCCCAGCGCAGCAGGGGCCAGTAGCCCGTCTGCACGGCCAGCTTCTGCTGCTGCATCCCCTGTTGCATGTTGTAGCCGTGGGCGATGCAATGGCTGTAGGCGATGATGATGGACGGTCCCGGAAAGTCCTCCGCTTCGAGAAAGGCCTTGACGGTGTGCGCGTCCGAGCCGCCCATCGCGACGCGGGCGACGTAGACGTTGCCGTAACTCATCGCCAGAAGCGCGAGATCCTTGCGGGGTGTCGGCTTGCCGGCGGAGGCGAATTTCGCCACGGCCGCCCGCGGCGTCGCCTTCGACGCCTGTCCGCCGGTGTTGGAATAGACCTCCGTGTCGAGAACGAGGACGTTCACGTCCCGCCCCGACGCCAGCACGTGATCGAGCCCGCCGTATCCGATGTCGTAGGCCCAGCCGTCGCCGCCCACGATCCACACGCTCTTGCGGACGAGCGCATCGGCCAGCTGATCGAGCTCCCGCGCCTCGGGATCGTCGATTTTCGCGAGCCGTTTCCGGAGGATCGCCACCCGGTCGCGGCGGCGCGAAATGCCGGCCTCGTCGGTCGTCTCCTGCCCGATAAGATCCGTCGCGATGCCGTCGCCCAGCCGATCGGCCAGCGCGTGGAGCAGCTGCTCGGCCCGCCGCCGCTGCGCGTCGAGCGACAGGCGGAAGCCGAGGCCGAACTCGGCGTTGTCCTCGAACAGGGAGTTCGACCAGGCGGGGCCGCGACCATTCCGGTCCGACGACCAGGGCGTCGTCGGCAGATTGCCGCCGTAGATGGACGAGCAGCCGGTCGCGTTCGCGACGAGAAGTCGGTCGCCGAACAACTGGGAGAGCAGCTTCACGTAGGGGGTCTCGCCGCAGCCGGCGCAGGCGCCCGAGAACTCGAACAACGGCTCGAGCAGCTGAGAGCCCTTGACGTTCGCGGGCACGGCGGCGCGGTCGGCCTCCGGAAGCGCGAGGAAGAATTCGAAGTTACGGGCTTCGCGCTCCACGACCTCCGGGTGCGGGATCATGTTGATCGCCTTCAGCCGCGTCTCGGTCTTGTTCTTCGCGGGGCAGACCTCCACGCAGAGGGCGCAGCCGGTGCAATCCTCCGGAGCGACCTGAATCGTGTACTTCGTCCCCGCAGGGAACTCGTGCCCCTTCCATTCGAGCGCCTTGAAGCCCGCGGGGGCGCCGTGAAGCGCCTCGGTCGGATAGGCCTTGGCGCGGATCGCGGCGTGCGGGCAGACGAGAGCGCACTTGTTGCACTGGATGCACCAGGCCTCGTCCCAGACCGGAACCTCGAGAGCGATGTTTCGCTTCTCCCATTTCGCCGTGGAGGTCGGCCAGGTGCCATCCACCGGCAGGGCGCTGACGGGGAGAAGATCCCCTTCCCCGGCGATGATCCGGCCCGTCACGCGCTGGACGAAATCCGGGGCGGTTTTGGGGACCGGGGGCCTCAGGGTCCGGGTCGCGGTGACCCGCGCCGGCACCGGTACCTCGTAGAACGCCGGCAGGGCGCCGTCCACCGCGGCACAGTTCATCGCCACGATGCGGTCGCTCTTCGCACCGTAGGTCTTGCGGATCGTGTCCTTGATGGCCTCGACGGCCAAATCCCGCGGAATCAGGCCGCTGATGGCGAAAAAGCAGGTCTGCATCACCGTGTTGATCCGCCGGCCGAGACCGGCCTTCTCAGCCACCGCCCCCGCGTCGATGGAATAAAAACGGATCTTCTTCTCGATCATCGCCTTCTGCATCTCGACGGGAAGCGTGTCCCAGACGCGCTCGGGAGCGGCCGTGGTGTTGAGAAGGAACACGCCGCCGGGACGGGCGACTTTCAGGAGGTCCAGGGTCGTCAGGAAGCTTTCCTGATGGCAGGCGACGAAATCGGCCGATTCGATGAGGTAGGTCGAGCGGATCGGCGCGGGGCCGAATCTCAGGTGCGACACCGTCGTCGAGCCGGCTTTCCGGGAGTCGTAGACGAAGTAGCCCTGCGCGAACAGGTCAGTCTCCTCGGCGATGATCTTGATGCTGTTCTTGTTCGCCCCGACGGTGCCGTCGGAGCCAAGGCCGTAGAAGACGGCCCGGGTCGTCTCGGGAAGCTCCGTCGTGAAGGTCCGGTCCCATGAAAGGGACGATCCAGTGACGTCGTCCACGATCCCGGCGGTGAAGTGGTTCTTCGGGCGGTCCTTGCCGAGCTCCGCGAAGACCGACGCGGCCATCGCCGGCGTGAATTCCTTGGAGGAAAGCCCGTAGCGGCCGCCTATGATCCGCGGGCGCGCACCGCCCCAGCTTCCATCGGCGGACGCCTCGTCCAGCGCGGCGACCACATCCAGATGGAGCGGCTCGCACGGGGCCCCCGGCTCCTTGGTCCGGTCGAGAACGGCGATCGATCGCACGGATTGCGGCAGCGCGGAGATGAAGGCCGATACGGCGAAAGGCCTGTACAGTCTGACGGTCAGCAGGCCCACCTTTTGGCCGGAAGCGACCAGCGCCTCGACGGCCTCGGTGGCCGCCCCCACTCCGGAGCCCATCATCACGACGACGCTTTCCGCCTGCGGGTGACCGGAGTAGTCGAACAGGCGGTAGGCCCGGCCCGTCGCTTCGGCAAATCGGTCCATCACCTCCTGCACCGCGGCGGGCGCGGCGAGGTAGAAGGGGTTGACCGACTCGCGGGCCTGGAAGAAGACGTCCGGGTTCTGCGCGGTGCCGCGCAGCGTCGGTCGCTCGGGAGTCAACCCCCGGGACCGGTGCGCGCGGATCGCCTCGTGGTCGAGCAGGGCCTTCAGGACCTCCTCGGGGACCGTTTCGATCTTGAGCACTTCGTGGGAAGTGCGGAATCCGTCGAAGAAATGCAGGAACGGGATGCGGGTGCGCAAGGTCGCCGCGTGGGCGACGGCCGCCAAATCCATCGCCTCCTGAACCGACGAGGAGGCGAGGAGCGCGAAGCCGGTCTGCCGGACGGCCATGACGTCGCTGTGGTCGCCGAAGATGGACAGCGCCTGGCAGGCGACCGATCGCGCCGCGACGTGAAAGACCGCCGGAGTCAGCTCGCCGGCGATCTTGTACATGTTGGGGATCATCAGGAGCAGCCCCTGCGACGCCGTGAACGTCGTCGCGAGCGCTCCGGTGGACAACGCCCCGTGCAGTGCGCCCGCCGCTCCCCCCTCGCTCTGCATCTCGATGACGCTCGGCACCGAACCCCAGAGATTCGGTTTTCCTTCGGCCGCCCAGGCGTCGGCCAGCTCTCCCATCGGGGAGGATGGGGTGATCGGATAGATCGCGATCACTTCGCTCGCGGCATAGGCCATGCGGGCGGCGGCTTCATTGCCGTCGAGCGCTTCCCGCTTGATCGTGCGTCGTTCCATCGGAGTCTCCTGAGAATCCCGGTCAGCCGGCGGGGGGGGAACGAGCGGGTCAGCCGGCGACGGGAAGCGACGGGTCCCCCGGCTCCATGGGACTCAGGCTCCGAAGCTTGGCGACGTAGTCCGTTGCGATCCGTCGCGCCTCATCCCACTTTCGGTCGAAAACGGCCTTGTTGAGCAGGTCGAGCGTGCCGTAGCAGCCGCCGAGTTCCATGAAGCCGCGGCAGAACAGGCAGCGCTCGCCGACAGGGTGGCTGCCGCCCGGGGGGCTTAGCCTGTGATCGAGCCCCGGGACCTGTCCCTCATGCCCCGGTTCATGCAGCGACTGATCGGCCTCGTCGCAGAACTCGTCCATGACCGAGGACAGCTGAAGGATGCCCCCCTCGTCCTTTTCGTCGATTTTTCCGAGGATCGCCTGCCACCGCCGCGTCAACTCCGTTCGGGCCGTCTCCCAACGATTCGATTCCTGGTTCATATCCGTTCCCTCCTCTTTCCCTTCCCGGCTCTCCCACCGGGGGAGTCATGAATCTGCGAGAAGCGTGCCGTCACGGCGCTCGGAAAGCCCCCTGAGCAACCCGCCGATCCGCCCGGATCCGGACTTCTCCCCTCTGCTCGATGAGCAGTTCTCGATCCCTTGCTCGCGCAGTCCGAAAACAATGCGCGCGCTCCCCCTCCAGGCGCAGTTGTTGCGTCAGGCGGCGTGGCCAAGGCGCGGGAATTGTGGATTTCCCATGGCACGGTTGATGCTTCATAGCCTGTGCGGAGGTCAACAGGGCATGGGCGATCCAAAGACTCGGGGCTGGGTTGAGATCAATGCCGAGGAGTGCAAGGGCT
>Ga0315278_10004928_pt1 | contig 12089 bp, 14 predicted proteins | sample YL17G06_0_MG_FD_203880 | JGI IMG/M metagenome (GOLD analysis project Ga0315278, IMG submission 203880) | Sediment microbial communities from Yellowstone Lake, YNP, Wyoming, USA - YL17G06_0 | ecosystem: Environmental > Aquatic > Freshwater > Lake > Sediment | place: USA: Wyoming | collected... | reverse complement strand
TCATGGCGGATCGCGTCGGCTGCGTGTCACGGTTAGCGAAAAAAAGGGGGAAATCCGGCACTGGCCAGGAGCAGCGATTGCCACTATAAGGCGGGCTGAAACGCGATAATCCACGATAATTGAAGGCTCTACGATGGCTGTTCCCAAAAGGAAAACCTCGCGCATGAAGCGCGATAACCGGCGTTCCCACGATGCGCTGAAGGCGCCGACCTATGTCGAGGACAAAGAGTCGGGCGAGCTTCGCCGGCCGCACCATATCGATCTCAAATCGGGCCGTTATCGCGGCCGCCAGGTGCTGAAGGTCAAAGAAGAGGCTTAAGCCTCTAGCATCCGGCGCTAACTTCGCCAGGGGATCGAAAAGGGAACGCGTGCCATGGTGGTCGTCGAGCCGACTCCGGAGCCGAAAGCGCGAAGCTACCGCCGCCGCAGCAATTGGCTGACCGTCGTCCCCACGCTGCTCATTCCTTGGATCGTCTATAACGCCGTGGCCGCGACCGGGGTCGAGCTCGATCATCGTCTCTTCGAGATCACGCTGCCTTCGGGTGCGCAGCCTTGGGGCTTCACGGTGAGCGACGCTGTGCTGCTGCTCAGCCTGATGCTGCTGTTCTTTGAAATCTTGAAATCGACGCGCACGGGCGGCAATTCGGTTGCCGATCACGCGCTGTCGATGATCGTGTTCGTGCTCTATCTGATCTGGTTCCTGGTGGTGCCGACGGCGGCGACCTCGCTGTTCTTCTTGATCACGATCATCGCCCTGATCGATGTGGTGGCCGGGTTCTCGGTCACCATCCGCGCCGCGCGGCGCGACTATAGTGTCGGTGGGGACAATTAGCGGCGCTGCCCCCGGCTACAGAATAAAATCGCCTCTGACCAGGCTCGGGCGCTACTTTGATTCGATTCGATAGGTCCTGAGAGACTCTGGCCGACGACGTGAGCGCCTGGTTCGGGCTCACCATCAATCCAGAACGGCTGTTCAGCGCCGTGAACGGCGTCGACAAGAGCTTGTCTGGGGGATCGACGGAGGCGCGCCGGCCTTGCGTCTCCTCTGGCTCTATCTCGAAACTATCGTTGAGCTGGAAGTGTGGCAGGCCGCGGAGCTAGCGACGCGAGAGTTGTTCGAGGCGCTGCTGCATGGCCGATAGTTCGGCCTTGAGATTGGCGAGCTCGTCTTCGCCTTGTTTGCCGCCCTCGCTTGAGGGTTCGAAGTTGCCCTGCTTGGCCTCGGCGGTTTCGCTCGCGGCAAAAGGGCTGAAAAGGCCGAGCGCCTTCTCGAAGGTCACGAAATTCTTGCGCACCTGCTCTTGCATCGCCTCGAAAGCGGCCGTGCCGAAGGTGTGGGCAAACTTCTCCCGATAATCTTCCTGCTGGCGGGTGAGGGAATCCAGGCTGAATTCAAGATAGCTCGGGACCAGGCGCTGCATGCTGTCGCCATAGAAGCGGATCAGCTGGCGCAGGAAACCGATGGGAAGGAGATTGGTGCCACGGCTTTCCTGCTCGACGATGATCTGGGTCAGGACGGCGTGGGTCAGATCCTCGCCTGTCTTGGCATCGAACACGACGAAATCCCTCTGGGACCGCACCATTTCGGCCAGGTCCTCGAGAGTGACGTAAGTGCTCGTGTCGGTATTGTAGAGCCTGCGGTTCGCGTATTTCTTGATTATGACCGGGCGGCTCTCCTGGTCGGTGTCCCTTGCCACGTCTGTCTTGCTCCCGCGCCCGCTAAAACCAGGGCTATATCTATACCGCACCTGCGAAATCCCTAGCACGATATTTGTGCGGGGCACCAGAGGCTTTGCCGCACCCTTAACGGCTGCCTGAGGCTTCCAAGCGGCCGTTTACTAGGCTATGACCTTGGCTCAATTGGGTTAGTGGAGACGAGGATGAAAGACGAAGACATTGTAATCGTCGGCGCGGCGCGGACGCCAGTCGGCTCGTTCAACGGCGCACTTTCGAGCCTGCCGGCGCATACGCTTGGCGAGGTCGCCATTCGCGCGGCGCTGGAGCGCGCGGGCGTGAAGGCATCCGACGTCGACGAAGTGATCATGGGCCAGGTACTGACCGCCGGCCAGGGCCAGAACCCGGCGCGGCAGGCTGCCGTCGCCGCCGGCATTCCGGTCGAGGCGACCGCCTGGGGCGTCAATCAGGTTTGCGGTTCAGGCTTGCGCGCCGTTGCTGTCGGTGCACAGCAGATCGCGGCCGGCGATGCCGACATCGTGGTCGCTGGCGGCCAAGAGAATATGAGCATGTCGCCGCATGTCGCGCATTTGCGCAACGGCCAGAAGATGGGCCCACTCGAGCTCGTCGACAGCATGATCAAGGACGGTCTGTGGGAAGCTTTCAACGGCTATCACATGGGCAACACCGCCGAGAACGTCGCCAAACAGTGGCAGATCACGCGCGACGACCAAGACAAATTCGCGACCGCCTCGCAGAACAAGGCCGAGGCCGCGAGGAAGGCCGGCAAGTTCAAGGACGAGATCGCGCCGGTCACGGTGAAGGCGCGGAAGGGCGAAACCATCGTCGCCGATGACGAATATATCCGCGAGGGCGCCAAGCTCGAGGACGCCTCGAAGCTCCGTCCCGCCTTCGACAAGGAAGGCACCGTCACCGCCGGCAATGCGTCCGGCATCAATGACGGCGCCGCTGTTGTGGTGCTGATGAGCGCCAAGGAAGCCAAGAAGCGCGGGTTGAAGCCGCTGGCGCGCATCGCCTCGTGGGCGACGGCGGGCGTCGATCCCAAGGTCATGGGCTCAGGCCCGATCCCGGCGTCCCGCAAGGCGCTGGAGAAGGCAGGCTGGAAAGTCGGCGATCTCGATCTGATCGAGGCCAACGAAGCCTTCGCCGCGCAAGCGCTGGCCGTGAACAAGGATCTGGGCTGGGATACGGCCAAGGTCAACGTCAATGGCGGCGCCATCGCCATCGGTCATCCGATTGGCGCCTCGGGCGCGCGCGTGCTGGTGACGTTGCTGCACGAGATGCAGAAGCGCGACGCTAAGAAGGGCCTCGCCACGCTTTGCATCGGCGGCGGCATGGGCATCGCCATGTGCATCGAGCGGGATTGATCGCGGCGCACGTTGCCTTAAAGTTCGTCAGCGAAGGCCTCCGCTAGGGAAGGCGGAGGCATTCTCTATTTGCAAAATAAGGTGCCAACAAAAGGCGTAAAAAGGAGGAAGGCATGGGGAGAGTGGCACTCGTCACGGGCGGAACGCGCGGCATCGGCGCCGCCGTCTCGAAGGCATTGAAGAAGGCCGGCTATAACGTCGCCGCCAACTATCACGGCAACGACGAGGTGGCGAATGCCTTCAACAGGGAAACCAAGATCCCGGTGTTCAAATGGGACGTGACCGACTATGTCGCTTGCGAACAGGGCATCGTCAATGTCGAGAACGAGGTCGGCCCGGTCGAGGTGCTGGTCAACAATGCCGGCATTTCCCGTGACGCCATGCTGCAGAAGATGAGCCACGAGCAATGGTCGGAAGTGATCCGCACCAATCTTGACTCGCTGTTCAACATGACGCGGCCGGTGATCAATGGCATGCGTGATCGCGGTTTCGGCCGCGTCGTCAATATCTCATCGATCAATGGCCAAAAGGGCCAGCTCGGCCTCGTGAATTACTGCTCCGCCAAGTCTGGTGTGATCGGCTTCACGCGCGCGCTGGCGCTGGAGAGCGCGCGCAAAGGCGTTACCGTGAACGCGATCGCGCCGGGCTATGTGAAGACCGATTTGCTCGCCGGCGTTTCCGAGGACGTGATGAAGAGCATTGTCGGGCAGATCCCGGTGGGACGTCTTGGCGAAGCCGACGAAGTCGGCCGTTGCGTGGTGTTCCTCGCCGCCGACGAGGCGGCCTGGATCACGGGCTCCACGCTCACCATCAATGGCGGGCAATTTATGGATTGAGCGCTCTCCCACCTCGTCATGCCCGGACTTGATCCGGGCATCCATGCCGTTACGTTTCCGCGAATGGAAACGCCAGTGGAATGGATTACTGGGTCAAGCCCGGCAATGACGAAGGCTGGGTTACGGCACAAAATCCTTAGGTGCCAATTCGAAGCCGACGAAATCGAAACTAGGCGCCACAGTGCAGCCGAGCAGAGTCTAAGGCCCAAGGCTCCGCGCGGATCCAAGCGCCCGCAGGGACGATGCCTTGCGGATGCTCCCCGGCGAGGAGGTCTGGGCCCAAGCGATAGTCGTGACGCGTCTCACCGTCTTTAACTTCGAGCAAAAGCGGCGCGCCGCCATGCCAGTGCCAAAGCTCGGCGGCATCGACGCGATGCCAATGCGAGACCTCGCCAGCCTTCAGCAAAAGAGAATGGCGGTGGAGTGGGCGCGGCCCTTATGGCCGGCTTCATCACGGAAGGTCTCGCGGAACCAGCCGCCCTCCGGGTGCGGCTTCAGCTTCAGATGCGCGATAATCGCATCGGCGATGAGCGGACCGCTCATCGCTAGAAGCGATCCTTACGCTTGCGTGTCTCGCCGAAGATCTCCCATGGCTCACGTCCCTCCATGCCAAGCCGTTTCTGAATCGCGGGGCTGGAGGCGCGCAAGAAGGGATTGGTCTCCAATTCCTGCGCGATCGTGGTGGGAAGCGACGGCTGGCCGAGCTCGGTCAATCGCGCAACTTCCTTGGCTCGCGCTTGAAGCGCCGCATTCTCCGGCTCGATGGTGAGCGCGAAACGGGCATTGCTGGCGGTGTATTCGTGGCCGCAATAGAGGCTCGTGTCCGGCGGGAGCAGCATCAATTTCACCAGCGAGTGCCACATGGTCTTGGCGTCGCCTTCGAGCAGCTTGCCGCAACCGATTGAGAACAATGTGTCGCCGACGAAGACGAGCTTGTTGTCGGGAAAATAATAGCTGACATGGCCGCGCGTGTGTCCAGGCGTCTCGATGACGGTCGCCTTGGCATCGCCGATCTCGACGATGTCGCCCTCTTTCACTTGACTATCGATGCCGGGGATGGAGCGAGCCTCGACCTCGGGGCCGATGATGGCGCAGCCGGTCATGCGCCGTAAGACCTCGTTGCCCGCGGTGTGATCGTGATGATGATGCGTCACGAGAATATGGGTCAGCGTCCAGCCCTGCTCGTGCAGCGCCGCCAGTATCTGCTCGGCGTCGGGAGCATCGATCGAGGCCGTGGCCTCGGTTACGGGATCGTGAATTAGGACGCCGTAATTGTCGCCCCGCGTGGTAAATTGAAAGACTTCCAATCTTGCCATTGCCTACCGCCGCTGTTGCCTTGTCCCGACGAACCTAACATTGCCGCCTTGCTTAGTCGAAGAGTGGTAAGACTTCCTTGCTCCAATCCGGCGGATATGATGTCGGCCATGCATCTCGACGCTATCAACCTGAAGGCCTTTTATGCGAGCCCCCTCGGGCAGGTGGCGCGGCGACTGCTCGGGGCAAGGCTCAAATCCCGCCTGGGCGATCTCAAGGGCGCGCGGGTGTTCGGGCTCGGCTATGCCATACCCTATCTCGGCGCGATCCGGAGTGAAGCGGATGTGCTTGGCGCGCTGATGCCGGCAGGGCAGGGCGTCATCCAATGGCCGGAGGGACATGCCAATGAAACCGTCCTGGTCGAGGAGACCGAGCTGCCGCTCCGTGACGATAGCGCCGACTGCATCCTGCTGGTGCATATGCTGGAAGGGTCGGAAAATGCGCGCGAGTTACTCAGGGAGCTTTGGCGGGTGTTGTCGCCGCAGGGGCGGCTCCTCATCGTCGTCCCCAACCGGCGCGGGCTCTGGGCGCAACTTGACACGACGCCGTTCGGCCATGGCAGCCCCTATAGCCGCTCGCAACTGGCGACGCTTCTGAAGGACGCGATGTTCTCGCCGGAGAACTGGCAATATGCGCTCTATCTGCTGCCGTTTGGCTGGCGCGTCCCGTTGCGATGGCCGGTGTTTTTCGAGCGGCTTGGGCTCGTACTGTGGCCGGCCTTTTCCGGCGTGATCGTGGTCGAGGCGACGAAGCAGGTCTATGGCGCGGTTCCCGTACACGCGCGCGCCAGAATTCGCCGGCAGTTCGTGCCGGTACCGGCGGGGCCGTGAGCGGACCCGCTCACTCTCTCCTACATGGAACGTCGCGACTTACGGCTGAGCACGCTCAGGCCGCCGCAATCCATTCGCCATGGATATAGCCAAAGGCGACCGCATCAGGGTTGCGTAAGGCCGCTTGGCTCAGCTTGTCCTCAGCATCGACAACAAAAGTGCGTGGGGCATTGCTGCCCTCTTCAGCGTTTCCTCTGGCACGTTCGTTGTGGCCGCTCAGGAGAATGATCTTCCTGCCGCGCAGGATAGCCGATCGAAATCGGTGATCACGTCGTGCGCGGGTGGGGGAGTGGGGAAGGACATCTTGCGCGGCGGTAATGGTAACGACACGGTAGACGGTCTTGGCGGTGCCGACATTTTGGCGGGCGGTCTTGGCAAGGACATATTGAGCGGCGGCAGCGGCGCAGATAGCTTTGACTTCGACATGAAGACAGATAGTTCTGTAGGCGCTGATCGCGATGTGATCGAAGACTTTAGCCGGGCGGTTGGCAAGCCAGATAAGATCGACCTTTCCGATATCGACGCCAAGAGCGGCGCGGGAAATCAGAAGTTTGAATTCATTGGCTCAGAAAGATTCCACAAGGAAAAAGGCGAGTTACATTTCCTGAAAAAGGCCGGCTTCCTTCTCGTGGAAGGTGACATCAACGGCGATGGTAAGGCGGACTTTCAGATCGAAGTGCACGGAGCCGGCAAGCTCGTGGCCGACGATTTCATCCTGTAGGGAGGCGTCGGTCGTCAGGTGCGTTTCGCTCACCGCGACAAGAGAAATACCGCCTGCTCGCCGAACAGATTCTGCGCAAACAGCGGCATGGAGACGCCGAGCTTGGAGCCGGCGGCGTTGAGCGTTTCGGCGCGCTCGACCTTGGCGCCGATATCGCGGCAGAGATCCAAGAAATCCTTGATGGTGCAGAGATGGATGTTGGGCGTCTCGTACCAGCGATCGGGGAGGTTGTCGGTTCGGGGCATTTGACCGCCGAACAGCAGGCTGGCGCGGACGCGCCAATGGCCGAAATTGGGGAAGGAAACGATGACGTGCTTGCCGATGCGGAGCAGCTGCTCCAGCACGTGGCGGGGCGAATAGGTCGCCTGGATGGTTTGAGACAGGATGGCGTAGTCGAAAGCGAGGTCCGGGTAATAGATAAGATCGGTGTCGGCGTCGCCCTGAATCACGGCGAGGCCTTGCGCCACGCAGGAGTTCACGCCCGCCTGGCTCAGCTCGATGCCGCGCGCATCGACTGAGCGCCGTTCCGCGAGGAGGCGGAGCAGCGTGCCGTCGCCGCAGCCAATATCGAGCACGCGCGATCCAGGCGCCACCATACCGGCGATGAGCAGGAGGTCGACGCGGGGCGTCTCGGCATGGCGGACCGCGTGCGGAGGAACGTTCAGGTTCATGGACGCGCTTTCTCGCCGATCCCGCGCTTCAGCGCGGCAGCGTTCAAGAAGCCGCCGATGGTGGCGAACAGCTCCGGCTCATGCAGCAGGAAGGCGTCGTGGCCTTTGTTCGACTTGATCTCGACGAAGGAGACATTGGCCGCGACGGCATTCAGCGCGTGCACGATCTCCCGGCTGCCTTCGGTCGGGAACAGCCAGTCGGAGGTAAAGGAGACGAGGCAGAAGCGCGTCTTGGTGCCGGCGAAGGCGTTGGCGAGCACGCCGCCATGGTCGGCGGCGATGTCGAAATAATCCATGGCGCGGGTGATGTAGAGATAGGAGTTGGCATCGAAGCGGTCGACGAAGCTCAAGCCCTGGTGGCGTAGATAGCTCTCCACCTGGAAATCGGCATCGAAGCCGAAGGTGATCTTGTCGCGGTCCTGTAAGGTGCGGCCGAATTTCTCGTGCAGCGCCTCGTCGGAAAGATAAGTGATATGCGCGGCCATGCGGGCGACGGCCAAGCCTTTGCGCGGACTCTTGCCTTCATCGAGATAGCGACCCTGGCACCAATCTGGATCGGCCATCACCGCCTGGCGCCCGACTTCGTGGAAGGCGATGTTCTGCGAGGAGTGACGCGCGGCACACGCGATCGGCACCGCGGAGAACACGCGGTCCTTGTAGGTCGCGGCCCACTCCAGCACCTGCATGCCGCCCATCGAGCCGCCGAGCACCGACAACACCTCGCCGACGCCGAGGTGATCGAGCAGGCGCGCTTGCCCCCGCACCATGTCGCCAACGGTGATGACGGGAAAATCTGGACCATAGGGACGCCCGGTAGCGGGGTTGATCGAGCTTGGACCGGTCGAGCCCATGCAACCGCCAATGACGTTGGGGCAAAGCACGAAATAGCGGTCGGTGTCGATCGGTTTGCCCGAACCGACCATGGTCTCCCACCAGCCCGGCTTGCCGGTGATGGGGTGAACATTGGCGACGTGCTGATCGCCAGTCAGGGCATGACAGACGAGGACGAGGTTCGACTTGTCGGCGTTCAGCGTGCCATAGGTCTGATAGGCGATGGAGTAGGCGCCGAGGCTGCCGCCGCAGTCGAGGGCCAGCGGATCGTTGAAGTGCACGATATCGCTTTGCGGATTGGCAATTTGCGCAAACCTGGCTGATGTGTCGGTGAAGGTCTGCGCCGTCGGCGTCTCGCTCATTCGTTTCTCTTACCTACTCGATCCGCACCTTGCTGGGATGTCATTCCCGCGAAGGCGGGAATCCAGTAAACGACGCGGCCGGTTACCAAACAGCTGGCGGCAGGGATTACTTGATGCCCGCCTTCGCGGGCATGACAAGCAGAGTTTAATTCATTCGGCGTTAGCTAGGAGCTTACCGTTGAAAGTCAATGTTTTCTTTGCCTTCGGCGGCGGAAAGGCCCTAAGACAAGCTGGCATGCTCCCCTATCGGGGCATCATTAAGGAGCAAGAAGCATGAGCGCGAAGCGCGCGCCAGCGCCACGTCCGGGCATTCGCGGCATTGCGCCCTATGTCCCCGGCAAGGCTGCGCTCGATGGCGCCACCACGGTCATCAAGCTGTCGTCGAACGAGACCCCATTCGGGCCTTCTCCGCGCGCGGTCGCGGCCTATCTCAAGGCGGTCACCAGCTTGTCGCGCTACCCGGACGGCTCGGCGAAGGGTTTGCGCGAGGCCATCGGCAAGCTTTATGGGCTCGACGCGGCGCGGATCGTCTGCGGTGCGGGCTCCGACGAGTTGCTCAATCTCTTGGCGCAGGCCTATCTCGGGCCGGGCGACGAGGCGATTTACACCGAACACGGCTTTCTGGTTTACAAGATCGCGATCATGGGCGCGGGCGCGAAACCGGTCGTTGCGCCGGAGCGCAACCTCACCGCCGATGTCGACGCGATTCTGAAGCGGGTGACGCCGGCCACGCGCATGGTGTTCCTCGCCAATCCGAACAACCCTACGGGCACCTATCTCGCCATCGACGAGGTGAGGCGTTTACGCGCCGGCTTGCCGGAGGATGTGCTGCTGGTGCTCGACGCGGCTTACGCCGAGTATGTGCGCGCCAACGACTACGAGGCCGGCATCGAGCTCGTCGCCACGACGCAGAACACGGCGATGACGCGGACCTTCTCCAAGATCTACGGGCTTGCTTCGCTCCGGCTCGGCTGGGCTTATTGTCCGCCGGACATCGCGGACGCGCTGAACCGCATCAGAGGCCCGTTCAATGTGTCGGGACCGGCGATCGCCTCAGGCATCGCGGCGCTCGGCGATCTCGCGCATCTCGAGGTGGCCGTGGCGCATAACGAGATCTGGCGGGAGCGCATGCGAGAGGCGCTGTCCGGTCTTGGGCTTAAGGTGACGCCGAGCGCCGCGAATTTTCTCCTCGTGCATTTTCCAGGCAAGAACGGCCATTCGGCCGCGGAAGCCGACCGCTTCCTGCACAGCAAGCACATCATTTTGCGGAAGGTCGAGGAATACGGCTTCCCCGAAGCGCTCCGGCTCACCATCGGCAGCGAGGCGGACAATCTCGCGGTGCTCGATGCGCTTGCCATTTTCATGGGCGAAAGTTGATCGCTCATGGCTGAGCCCCTCTTCGACACGCTTGCCATCATCGGGCCCGGCCTGATTGGCTCTTCCATCATGCGGGCTGCCCGCGCACAAGGCGCGGTCCGCTCGATCGTCGCGACCGCGCGGTCCCCGGAGACGAGGGCGCGCGTCGTCGAACTTGGCATCGCCGATCGTGTGGTGGAGACCTCCGCCGAGGCGGTCGAAGGCGCCGATCTCGTCATTGTCTGCGTGCCGGTCGGCGTTTGCGGGGCGGTCGCCAAGGAGATCGGTCCGCATCTTAAGCCCGGCGCAGTCGTCTCCGATGTGGGCTCGGTGAAAGGCTCGATCGTGCGCGACATGGGTCCGCATTTGCCGAGAAACGTGCATTTTGTGCCCGCCCACCCGGTCGCCGGCACCGAGCATTCCGGTCCGGATGCCGGTTTCGCCGAGCTGTTCGAGGGCCGCTGGTGTATCCTGACGCCGCCTGAAGGCACTGATCCAAAGGCCATCGAAAGGCTTGCCGCGTTTTGGCGGAAGCTCGGCGCCAATGTCGAGACCATGACGCCCGACCATCATGACCTTGTGCTCGCCGTCACCAGCCATCTGCCGCATCTCATCGCCTACACTATCGTCGGCACGGCCGACGATCTTGAGACGGTGACGCGCTCGGAGGTGCTGAAATTCTCCGCCGGGGGTTTTCGCGACTTCACCCGGATCGCGGCGTCCGATCCGACCATGTGGCGCGATGTCTTCCTTGCAAACAAGGAGGCTGTGCTGGAAATGCTCGGCCGCTTCAACGAGGATGTCTCGGCGTTGACCAAGGCGATCCGGCGCGGGGACGGGGACGCGCTGTTCGACCATTTCACCCGCACGCGCGCCATACGCCGCGGCATCGTCGAAGCCGGGCAAGATACGGCCACCGCGGACTTCGGCCGACCGCATGGGGCACGATGACTAGACAGTCGATCCTTTAGGAGCCGGCGTTGTCACCAACGATATCACGCTTCTTCTGGAGATATTCTTCGCGGTCGATTTCTCCGCGCGCATACCGCTCTTCAAGAAGCTCAAGTCCAGTCGAACGCTTGCCCGCAAGCGGCTTGGAACGGACAAACCAGACCACGCCCGTGATGATGATACCTAAAATCACAAGCCAGAAGATGAAGCCGAAGCCCATGCCCCAATCTCCCATTCCCCAACCGTGCCCATAGCCCATCTCGCTCAACTCCAAAAATGTCTCACGCGCCCAGGGGAGCATACAGGTCGCAATAGCCCATCGGGCTAATCCGACCTTCGACGACTTGGCAGGCTCCAGCTCCCATCATGCCATGGCCCATCCTGTCACCTCCCATCATTGGGCACCCCATCATCCCGGAGCGGCGGCCGCCAGTCGAAATGAAGAACTTGCACCCTTGGCACATTCGCGTCCCATTGGGATAATCTCGGTAATGAACAGCCGATTTGCCGGCCTTGGCTTCGGCAGCAGTACCCAGCATCAGTGGCAATCCCGCGGCCGAGAAAAGTGCCATTCCCTTGAGCCACGATCGTCGTGACATCAGTCCAGGTATTGACATGACTAACCTCGTTATCGGATGCGCCAAAAAATAAGAGACCCATGACCGAAGCAATTGTCTGCTTCCTCGTTCGGTCGGGCCCCCGGGGGTTGGCTGAAACCCAAACCCTGACTAAGCATGGGTTCTCAGATCGTCAGGCGCATTGAGCTAGGTCAAACCCAGGCGAAATGACGGTTTCTGCGAAGTCAAATGACGGACAAAATGACTGATCTCTGGGTGTTCGGTTACGGCTCGTTGATGTGGAGCCCGGGCTTTGCCTTCGAAGAGCAAGCGCCGGCGCGGCTCCGAGGCGGCCATCGCGCGCTCTGCGTCTATTCCGTGGTGCATCGCGGCACCCATGCGAAGCCGGGCTTGGTGCTCGGTCTCGACAAAGGCGGCGCATGCAGAGGCGTCGCGTTCCGCGTGACGGCTGGCGCCGAGGACGAGACAATTGCTTATTTGCGCGCGCGCGAGCAGGTGACGGACGTTTATGTCGAGGCGATGCGGCCCGTGACGCTGCTCGACGGATCGGGACGGACTTTCCGCGCGCTGTGCTACC
>Ga0315278_10004927_pt1 | contig 12092 bp, 14 predicted proteins | sample YL17G06_0_MG_FD_203880 | JGI IMG/M metagenome (GOLD analysis project Ga0315278, IMG submission 203880) | Sediment microbial communities from Yellowstone Lake, YNP, Wyoming, USA - YL17G06_0 | ecosystem: Environmental > Aquatic > Freshwater > Lake > Sediment | place: USA: Wyoming | collected... | reverse complement strand
TCGGCATAGAGTCGCGCTTCGCGCGCCACCCCTTCTTTCCCCCGCCCATCAGCGACCACATAATATTTGCGGCGGACGCGATCGGGAAAGGCGTCATCGCGCACTGTTGCGGACGCCGCCTTCTCGGGAGGCGTGCGCTCGCTTGTCCGTTCCGTGCGCGGCTCGACTCTCTTGGGATCGTCTTCCACAGGCGCCAACCGGTCGATGGCGAAGTCACCTTGCGCGTCAGGCGTGTCGCTCATGCCGCTGTCCTGTCGGTTTGCGGGTCGACCGCCGCGTCGCTTCAATCGCCTGGGCGTCGATGTAATTCAGCGTCCAGGCCTTCATTTCCTCTTCCGAGAGGCCTTCGAGGTCGACGTCGACGTCCCCGAAATCGAATGTGGCGTCCGCCGGTATGGTCGACGGATCGGCGATTTCCTCGTCGCTCAGCGGCCGCGCGCGAAACACGGCGCGCAGTTCCGCGACTTCCGAGCGAAGCTCTTTGATTTCGGCGTCGAGCAGCGCGTTGGAGCGGCCCTTGGGCAGTTCCAGGATCGGCGCCGGCAGCAATCTCTTGAGGAACGCCTTGTCCTCATAATAGACGATCTTGTCGGCGACGATCGGCGGAATGCCGGCCATGAAAATGATCGCCTTCGATTTCGGCAGAAGCTTGATCTCCTGGGGCAGCATGAGGGCGCGGCGATGCTCGGAGACGGTCTCGCTCGTCACCCGCCTGGCCAAGCCCTTCGGTCCGTTGCGGCTGAAGGCCTTCACGGTGTCATAGCCGAAGCGCTCGGAGAGCTCGTTAGCGACATCCTGTTCCTTCGGGGCGAAGACCACTTCGACGGCATGGTTCGTGATGATGTTCTTGGCGAGGTCCACGCCATAGATGGCGCGCAGCTGTGCGGGGCTCTGAATGACGGTGAGCAGGCGCACGCCATAGCCGGCGAGGAAGGCGACGGATTTCGCCAGCACGTGGACGTTGCCGAGCGCCGCAAACTCGTCGAGCAGCAGCAAAACCTTGCGATCGAGTTTTTGGTTCTGTTCCGGCAATTCGCGGGTGTTGAGGTCGACCACTTGCTGGAAGAACAAATTGAGCAGCGGGCTCAAGCGATCGAGATTGTCCGGCGTCACGCCGAGATAGATCGACATTGGCCTCTGCCGCAACAGCCGCAGATCGAAATCATTAGCCGCCGTCGCTGCGTCGATGCGTAAATTGAGCCACAACCCTAAGCGCGCCGTCACCGTCTTGCGTACCGAGTTCATGGTGTTCTCGGACGCCGCGAGGAAATCGTTGAGCGCCGTGATGCAATGGCGCGAGAGGGGCGAAGGTCCGGATTTGCGCGCCTCGACGATCTTCTCGAAATGCTTCTTCAAATCGTGGGTCGAGGAGAGCTGGCGCAGGATTTCGCCGATGGTGAACGGCAGCCCCGGCGTTTCGGCGACATAGCCGCCGATCGCCACGAAAGCCGAGCGGGCGGATTCGAACCAGAAGGGATCGCCGCGGCTCTCCGCCGGAAACAGCATGACGGCGATGCGCTGCAGATCGTCGTATAGGTCGATGGGATCGCTGCGCACATAGCCGAGCGGATTGTAGCGCGCCGTGCGGCCGTTCTCGTCGAGCGGGTCGAAGAGATGAACCTCCTGCCCATGCGCCGCGCGAAAGCCTGCGGATTTGTCCCAGTTCTCTTTCTTCACGTCGAGAACGACGACCGAATCCGGCCAGTTGAGGAGGTTCGGGATGACATAGCCCACGCCCTTGCCGGTGCGCGTCGGGGCGTAGACAAGAACATGCTCCGAGCCCCCGAAACACAATAGCGTGCCGTCCTTGCGCCCGAGCAGCAGGCCTTGCCGCGAACGCCGGCCCGCCGCCGCGATCTCGCGCTCGGTGGCGAAACTGGCTTTGCCGTGAAGGGGCAGGGGACGACGACGCAGAACCGCCCCGAGCGCTCCGAAGGAAACGACGAGGCCCGCTAGAGTCGAGAGGGTCAGCCAACGATCGAAGCGTTTGTCGACGCCGTAGCGTGGCCAGGAGGCGACGATCTCCATGAGGTGGAAGCCGCCGTCGTGGGCGCGAAGCCCGAGCAGCAGGACGTTCGAGGCGACGATGAGGAAGAGCGCGCTCGCCGCAAACGCGAGCGCCGTCCCCCACGCCGCCCTAGCGCGCGTGCTCGCGTTTGCGAAGAGGGTCATAGTAGATTTCCGTGATGCGGTAGCGCCCCTCGCGCTTTTGCATTTGAACGACGACGTCGACGAGAAGCAGCAGCAATGAGCGGATATCGTCGCGATGCAGGTCGCGCCCTTCGGCGCTCTCTTTGACCAACAGAGTCAGTTGCTCGAAGGCGAGACGGGCGCTGTCGGCGTGAACCGTGGTGATCGATCCCGGATGACCGGAATTCACGTTGCGAAGATAGAAGAAGGCCGTGCCGTCGCGCAGCTCCTGTAGCAAGATGCGGTCGGGGCGCATGCGCAGGCACGATTCCAGCAATTCGCGCGGACCCACTTTGGCGAGACCTTGCCCGTCCTTGGAATAGAGCAGCCGCACGCAATTTGGGTGCGGGATGACGAGTTCGGCCGTGTCTTCGATCGTGATCAGCCGCTCATTCTCTGGAATCGTCGCGATCAGGGCCTTGGACAGGGTGGTCTTGCCCGAACCCGTCGCCCCCGAAATGAGGATATTGCGACGGGTTACGACCGCGAGCTCCAGGAACTCCCGCCATTTGCCCGCTTCCTTCAAGGCGAGCAAGCGGTGCTCATCAGCCGAGAGCTCTTCGTTCGCCGCGCGCACCTCGTCGAAGAGCTTGGCGCGGTCGAGGCTATCAAGCGTCATCGTCAGCGTCGAGGGCTTACGGATCGTGAGACTCACGGAGCCCGCGGGGACCGCCGGCGGCACGACGATCTGGCACCTTTCCTCGCCGATCAGCGTCGTCGACACGATCGGGCGTTCCGCGCTGATATCCTGTTTCGTGAAGCCGGCCGCCGCGGTCGCGAGATGCGTAAGGTGCTCCTGCGTCAGCGTCGCCGCATCATAGCGGCTCCAGCCGGCGGGACCTTCGACGAAGACTTCGCCCGGACGATTGACGACGATTTCGGTCAGCGTTTCATCGGCGAGATACGGCGCGAGCGGCTCGAGATAGCGCTCGAGGACCAGGCGGGCGCCGCAGCGCTCGCTTCGCGAGGCGGCCGCACTCACGGCTTGGTCACCATGGCTGGAGCGGCGATGACCTCTGGGACCGTGCGGTCGAGAATCTGCGTGCCCGTCTCGACGCGTCGAAGCCGGTAGACGGAAGAAAAATCGAGGTCGCGCGAAACGAACACATTGACCAGTTCGCCTTGGTTCTTGTTCAACGTCGGCGGGATGTCGATCGAGCGCTCGACGGCGATTCCCGCAGCCGTTTTTGCGGCGCCGGTCGTATTGTTGATCTGGATTTCGCTGTTTTGCAGCAGCTGGCGCCCGATCGACGAAGCGTCGCCGACGATCGAAAGCAGCAGCGCGGCGCCGAAGCGCTGCCAGAAATGCGTATCGATTTCGCCGTCGAAGCCGGCGCGGCCCAGCGCATCGGTCGCGGGCGAAGAGAGCGCGACGATGACGCCGGTCGGCGTTTTCGCCCGCGTTTACAGCACGAACAGGCGCTGCGAGCCGCGCCGCACATCGCCGCGATATTCGCCGACGATCTGCGTGCCCTTCTCCATCAGCACGACATTGCCCGAATCCGACATTACATCGCGCGACACAACGCAGGAGACGAAGCCGGGAACGTCCGACGACATGGCCGTCTCCAACACGCAGGGGATGGCGGTCCCCTGGGTGACGAGAAGATTGCGATTGGGAAGGCGCGAGGCGCGTACGCCTTCCAGCGGCGTTGGTTTCAGCTTGTCCAGGAGCTCGTTACGCGGCTCCGGCTGCCCGATCCCGAGGGGATAAGCGCCGGCCTCGCCCGCAAGCGGGTCGCGGGTCGTGCGTCCCGTCCGGAGCGGTCGGTTATAGGCCAGCACCGGCGCGCGCCGCGCGCTCTCCATCAGCTGGTCCACCGCCGGCACGGGCGCCAACGCCGCGGGGGTGGCGTGCGGAATCGCGCCCGTGACGTCAGCGTCTTTTCGCGCCGGCGGCTCCCTGGCGGGCTCGAAGGCGGCCGCCTGACGGATCATGAGCTTATTCAGCGCGGGGTCGCTCAAAGGCTTCTCGCTCTTCCATGTCCCCCAGATGATCAGCGCGGCGAAGGCGGTCAGCGCCAATGCGCCGAGGCCGCGCTGGAGCGTCGCACTTTGGCCGTTGTCGCTCGCGCCGGCCACAGGCGTAATGCCGCGCTCGCCGGGGAGGGTCTCGGTTTGAGCCTCGGTCATTTCATACTCCCTCATCGCCGCTTGGCTGGCGGCGTCGCCTTCGGCAGCCGCGCTATGCCTGGGCTCATCGTCCTCGTGCCGGGATTGACGCCGACCGGATCGAACGCTTCGTTGTAGACGCAAAGAACGTCGCCGCCTTTGCGCAGCCGAAACTCCCGCGCCGTCGCATGGACGGTGACGAGTTCGCCTCGCACATCTTTGGGAACCAGGCTCTCGGAGCCGTCAGAGGCGATTGTGTAGATTGCCGGAATTTCGCGGTTTCCGGCGAAGCGGAAGGTCGTCTCCTTACCGTCGTCGAACACGGCTTCCGGTTCGAGATCGATCGAGCCTTGCGCCGAGAAGCGCCAGTTGCGCGCTCCTGCGGCGCGAGAGAAATCGAAGGCCTGCTCGATCGAGGCCCCTTCGCGCTCGGCGCCGCGGGCGATCGATTCCTGGCGCCGGCGTTCGATCTCGTCGCCTGGATAGGCGAAGCGCACGACGAAATAGCCCTCATTGAGCGAGGCCTCGGCGATCGACAGCTCGAATTGATAGGAGCGCTTGCGCCCATCCGGCCTCGTGGTGACGACTTGCAGATTCGTCGGCGGATGTTTTTCGCGCGGCTTGAGGAACAGGATCGATCCGGCGGGCGCCACTTCCCAGGCGACCGAGTCGCCGATCGCCACATGGGCGATCTCTTCTTCGTCGGCGAAGACGATCTGCGTCGAGGCGCGAATGACGCCATTGACCTTGACGACATTGGCCGGATCATAGGTCACCATGCGCACGCGCGCGTCGCGCTGCCCGGCGGCGGGCTGCTGCAGAGCCAAGCCCGGTCCGCTGAAGAGACAGGAGCCGGCGAGCGCCAAGATCATCAGGAGAGCGCTATGCTTCATGGCAGGGCCTCCGGATCGGCGCGGTATTCGGCGACAAGAAAGCCGAGCGGATTAATCAGGCGATCGGTCGAGGACATCGGCGCGTTGACGTATGAAAAAGTCAGCGTCGCGATCCAATGGGTGACGCGCGTCTCCTCGCCCTTGCGGTTCTCGGCGAGATAGCGAACCGAGGCGACATTGTCGCTGAGGAGCGAGATCGCCTTGACGCGCACGGTGGCGACCCCGAATCGGCCATGCACGATCTGCGGGCTTTCGGGGTTGGAGCCGCGATAGCAGGCCGCGAAACGCGCCTGTTCGGCTGGCGCCGAAAGCAGCGAGATCGTGCGGAAATTGGCCTCGGCCTCCGCGGCGCTATAGCCCTCGCGGGCGCGGACGTAGCGCGCCAGGAAATATTTGGTGACCGCCTCGTCGTAGCGCGCCGGCGTCTGTTTCAACGCAGCGATGGTCTCGACGATGCCGGTCGCATTGTCGACCCGGATCACGAAGGGTTCGACCGACTTCAACGGCGCGAGCGCCGCCACCGCGCCGACCGAGGCGACGGCCAAGGCGCAGGCGCCCGCCGCGACGAACCAGGCGATCCGCTTCGAGCGCTGCGCCGAGAGCAACAGATCCTGCTCCCAGCGGCGCGCGTTTTCGAAATAAGTTTGCAAGTCGTCGGGGCGGACCATCTTCAGCTCTCCTTGCCGCAGGAGCGATAGGAGGCGATGTCGATCCGGCGGCTCGACCCGAGCGCGCTGATCGGCGCGAAAGGCGGCGGCGGTGAGCCGGTCTCGGCCTTGCGCATCAATGCAGGGGAAGCGGCGACGGGCGCTTGCGGCGCGCCGAGAGCCGTCCCGCCTTCCCAGTCCCAAAGGGAGCGATTGAGAGGCCGTCGCGCCATGCCGTCGCAAGAAGGCGGCGCGCTGGATAAGCTCGCGCAGCCGCAAAGCGGCAAAGCGATCACGCATAGGATTGTCAATCGAAACCACATTCTGCTGGCGTCCCCTTCTCGTCCGCTGCGCTCGACGCTGCGGCCTTTATCTCTCTTGTCGGCCATGATCGCCTTCGGTCAGGCCCGTTGAATGCTTCCGCCCTGCCGGCGCGTCCTGACGGCGGCCATGCTGCGGCTGGCCGACCAGCGCGCCCCGGCATAGGCGCCGCCCGCCGCCGCGGCCGCGTTGGCGATGAGCGTCCGCGTCACGAGGCGACTCGCCAGAGAGGCGCCGCCGCCGGCGAGGCCCCCGGCGATGGTCGGCAATTGCAGCGCGATATGGCCGGCGAGCCCGAGCACGGCGCTGATGGCCACCGCCCCGACCAGCATCTCGCCGGTCGTCGCGGCATTGGTCCCGAATTTGTCGATGAAGCCGCTGACCGCCGAGAGCATCAGTCCGACCAAAGCGACGACGAGCACCAGCAGGATCAGGAAATTGGCGACCTGACGCAGCCAGCTTTCAGCGAATGGTCGCGTCGCGTCGAACAGAGCCAGCGCGATGAACACCGGCCGAGCGCGATGACGATCCCCAGGCCGATCTTGGCGTAGAGCAGGATCGAGAATTGCAGGAAGGAGCCGATGGCGACGAACACCAGCAGAATGGCGGCGATCAACGCCGGCGCGATATTGGTCAATCCCGCCTGGTCGTAAATCTTGTTGGCGACATCGATCCCTTTGCTCAGCAGCTGGTCGAAGGGCGCCCCGGAATTGACGTTGAGCCCCGAGCCGGCGAGCGCGTTGCCGATTTCCTTGGGGAGGGAATCGAAGAACAGGCCGGTGACATATTGCTGGAAGGCGGAGCTGTTCGTCGCGAGCAGAACGACGAGCACGATCCGCATCGCCCGCCAGGCGAATTCCCCGATCGGCTCCACAATCGCGCCGCGCATCACCGCGAAGCCGTAAAGGATCACATAGAGCATGACGGCGACGCGCAACGGGCCGTTGACGTAGGAAGCGAGATTGGACGCCGAGGTCGATACAAAATTCGTGATCGGCTGCTCGAATTCGTGCAGAAAACTGTCGAAGACGTTGACGGTCATCGCGGCGATCCTTGCTTCACGGCGTCCTTCATCTCCTGGACGATGATCTTGTGGCGCGCCGCGCTGGCGTTGACGCAATCGGGCGTTTTGGCGAGTTCGCCGGGATTGTCCCGGCAGGCTTTGAGCGTCGCCTGCAGCTCATTGCGATGCTCGATGAACCACGGGACCGTTTTCGCCGGCTGCGCTGAATCGTTGCCGGACACGGCCGCCGGGGGCGGCGCGCCCTTGGGCCGCTTATCGCTCTCGCCGCAGCCCGTGAGACCGGCGGCGACGAGAGCCGCGAGCAGGATCAATGTCTGGTTCTTCATTTCAGGGCCGCCTTCATTTCATCGACGATCCGCCGCTGTTTTTCCCGCTCGCGTTGCGAATCCATGTCGCCGCGAGCCTGCTGGATCATGGCGAGACCCTGCATGCGCAGCACGTCGTTTTGCAGCAGCGCCTGTTCAGCTTGCAGACGCGCCGAGAGATCGAGCACCTCCTTGGCGTCGCCGGCCGAACCGACGCGTTTTCGAAGCTCCTCAAGGGCGTCGATGCGTTGCGAGGCGGCGTCATACACGGCTTGACCGAGCGAGTGCTTGGCGCCCGTTTGGCGGGCGATGCGGTCGAGCTCGCTCTGGTAATAGGAATTCGCGCCATTGCCGGCATAGGCGCGGTTTTGCGTCAGATACTGGTCGATCGCGCTGGCGAAATTGCCGCCGCCTTGCCCGGCGACGAGGCGTTCGATATCGCCGAACTGCTGCGGCAGCACTTTTCGGAACTGCGGCGTGTTGAGCAGCGCGCCGATGTCGTTGGCGTTGGTGAGCTTATTAAAGCTGTCGTAAAGCCTTTTCGCTTCGCCCAATTGATCTTGCGCTACTTTGAGCTGCGAGGTGAGCGTGTCGACCTGCTTTTTCATTTCGATCAACTGGTCGAGTTGCCGCGCGAACACGCTCGGATCGAACACAACCTGGGCGCTCGCGGGCGAGGCGGCGAGAAGGGCGGCGATCGAGATCGCGCCGATGCAACGGCGGGAAGACTTCATTTGGTTTTCTTTCGCTCAGTGTGAAAGATCGGCAGCCAGCAGGCGGAGTCGTCGCCAACCTCGGCGCGGATGCGGTCGAGCAGTTCGACGGTTTCCGTGCGGCCGGAGAGCACGGCGAGCTCGTCGTCGAAGCAGGTCAAATCGAGCTTCGCCACCACCGAATTGTGCCCCTGCTTGATGAGGAAGCGGCGGCTCTCGGGGGCGAGCTCTTCCTTGATGAGGCGAAACTCGGCGTCGGTGAGATGGAAGCCGTCGACATAGTCGGACCTTGTCCCGCGCGCGTTCGGCAGGAATATTTGGGTGGGGCATTGTTCGACGATGGTGTGCGCGATCGGCGAAGCCAGCGCGTCGCGCGGCGATTGGGTGCCGAACACCATCACGCCGTTCTGCTTGCGGATGGTTTTGAGCTTGTTGTTGGCGAGATCGCGAAAGGCGTCGTCGCCGAGCGCCTTCCAGAATTCGTCGATATCGATGATCAGTCGGCGGCCGTCGATCAGGCGCTCGACGCGATGGAAGAGATACATCATCAGCGGCGTGCGGACAGTCGGATGGTCCAAGAGATCGGTCATGTCGAAGCCGACGAAGCGAGATTCGAGGTCGATCTCGTCTTTATCGCCATCGAGCACCCAACCGAGCGGGCCGCCCTGTTGCCAGCGTTCGAGGCGCGCGCCAACGCCTTCAGGGTCTTGTTGGCCGAGAAACGCCCGAAGCGCGCCAAGCGAGCGTTCCTGTGGCCGCAGCCGCGCCAGCGCCCGCAGCCCCGAATCGATGCGTTCTTCCTCGGCGACGGTCAGCGGCCGGTTTTCGGGCGTGACCAGTTTGCGGATCAATTCGCCCAAGAATGAAAGATTGGCCGGCGTCAGCTCCAGCGCCTTGAGCGGCGCGCAGCCGGTCGGGACGCCGTTGCGCAGCGTCAGATAGGTTCCCCCAGTGGCGCGCACGAAAACTTCCGCGCCGCGATCCTTGTCGAAGAAGACGTAGGAAGCTCCCAGACGCTCGGCCTGCGACAAGAGGAAATTTTGCACGACCGTCTTGCCCGACCCCGAGGGGCCGCAGATGAAGGTGTTGCCGAGGTCGCCGTGATGGAAGGAAAAATAGAAGGGCGAGCCGGAGGCAGTCTCGAGCATCGCCACCGCTTGTCCCCAATGATTCCCGTCGGGCTTGCCGGAGGGATAGGTATGGAACGGCGAGAACGACGCGAAATTGCGGGAGCTGATGGCGCCGGACCTGGCGCGGTATTTGAACAGACCCGGGAGCTGCGCCCAATAGGCGGCTTCCAGCCCCAGGTCTTCGCGCGCGACCACCGCGCCGGCGTCGGCCAGCGCCCGACGCGCGAGGCTCATGTGATCGGGCAACTGCCGTGGCGCCTCGGCATAGACGATGAGCGAGAGATGATGGTCGCCGAGTGCGAAGCGGTTCGATTCGAGATCATCCAGCGCTTCGCTCAGCTCTTCGATTTGCGAGGCGGCGGGATCGCGCGCCGACACCAGCTGATTTTGCTTGCGCGTCAGCACCGTCTTGGCGTCGGCCTTCGACAGAAAGGCGAAGGACTGCGTCAGGACGAACTCGAACGGCAATGAGAGGAGCGCGTTCAGGAGCCCAGGCTTGGTCGACGCCGGATATTCCTTGATTCCGATCATGCCGGCGAAGCGCGAGCCGCCACTGCCTCGGATTTCCAGCGCCTCGCGCCCGAAGATGGCTCGGTTCGAATAGAGGGATGGTCCGATCGGTCCCTGCGGCAATGGCGTTGGCAGCCATTCGCCGGAGGCGAGGGCATGAAGCAGCTCCATCGTTTGCGAAAACACGACGCCATGGCGCTCGACCAATCCCAAGGTGCGCGCGCCATAGCGCTTGAGAGCGGCGACTATGTCGCGCGTGGCGTCGCCGAGCCGCTTCAACGCCTCGCCATCGACTTCCGCCGACGCGTCGGCGGCGCGGCCGAGCCGCTTGAAGAAGCCGGCGGCGGCGTCGGTCGTAGCGCGGCCCGGGTGCCAGACCAGTGTCAGATAGAGTTCGTTGCGAAAGAGCCGTTCGTTCTGGAGCCGCTCGCGGTATCGAGCGTCCAGCGCGGCGGCGAAGGGCGAGCGGAACGAGCCTTCAGGGTAATCCGTCGAGCGGCGGCGCACGAGATGCGTCCACAGCGCCAGGCGGTCGTCGGCGACATTGCGCAGCGTCAGATTGAGCTTGGCGTGGAGATCATTGAGATCGTTGGTCGCGGCGGTTTCGAACGAGACGCCGTCGAGCTTGATCACCGTGATCAAGGCGCGCGTCGAGAGGCTGACAGCCGTTTCGTTCACATGCCGAACGTAGGGCAGATAGACGTCAGGTTCGACTTCTCGCGCTTTGAGGACCGCCTTACGCATAGCCGAAATCCTTCGATCGGTATGGCTTGACGAGTCGCAAAGGCGTGCAGGAAGAGCCGCCCCAGAAGGAAGCGTTACGCATTCGCCCGTGCGTTTCCAGCCAGGCGAGAAGAATGCGGAACATATTGGGGTCGTGCCGGCAGATGATCCGGTTGACGCCATGAATCGGAATCGCGACGAGGCCATAGAGGATGCTTCCGGCGACCAGGAACAGGATGCAGGAGAACATCATATTGAAGGCCATCGCCTCCATGGTGACGCCGGCGATCATCGCCGGGCGCGTGCAGGCGAGAAACAACGTATCTTCGGTGAGGCGCGCTGGCTCCATCGTCAGCGGCCGCCGGTCAGGGTCGACACCACTTCCGAGGCGCCGAAGACAATGGCGACGCCGAGCACGACATAGGCGGCCTTGCGCAAATCGAGATGGCCGAACATCCAGGCGATGCCGACAATGATGACGGCGAGCGTCGCCAAGAGACGCGCGACATTGCCGGTCAGCATGGTGACGATGTTCTGCAGCACGCCCTCGATGTTCGCCGTCTGCGCGAACGCCGGCTCGATGAGCCCGAGGCTGAGAACGAGGCCGATGCAAAAGAGGGCGGAGGATTTGCGAAGCGAAGGCGTCATGACGTGGCTCCCGATTGGGCGTTGCGGCCGGATGCGGCCGGGGTGTTGGTTGAAGGGGGTGAAGCGAGCCGCTCTGCTTCAGCGCTCGTAGACGAAGATGGAAGCGCCGCGGCTAGAACGATAAACGTCCCAGGCCGGACCCTCCTTGGCGGGCGTGATGGTTGCGGCGAATCGCTCGGTTGCGGGCTCTTCCGCGGGGGCCAGCGCCGGCGCGTTGCGCGTGGCGGCGTGAGGCGTGGGAGCGGAACGCTTCTCGACAAAGCTCACGATGGTCGTTAGCGCGGCCTTCTCGGGATCGCGGGCGTTTGCGCGGGCCGCCTGCAGTCGCGCCTGGTACAACATGTGAAACGCGGCGACATGCCTGCAAGCGTCGAAGCTCGCCGAAATTGTCAGGCCCGCCTGTTTCCTGTCTTCGGGGCCGAGCTGAGCGAGGCCGATCCGAACGGATTGACCGGCGACAGTCGCTTCGGTCGCCAGTTGAACGCCTTCCTCGAGGCTCATCGCCTGAATCGGGATCGGCTTGCGGCCCTCGAGCGTTATCAACAGCGGCTCGAATGTGCTCGCTTGGCGCACGATCGCCGTCAATGGCTCGACGGCGGCGCCCGGCGCGCATCGTTCGAGCAGGGCGGCAAAAGCGGCGGGGTCCATTTGCAAAAATCCTTTTTCGCAATTGTTGAGTCAAAACGGATGGCGGCAGCGGCGCCTGCGCGGTTCAGTTCACGAGCGGCCGATTCACGAAAACGCGCCGACGCAGAGCGCACCTGCTGAACGCCGGTTCAAAGTTCTGAATGTGGGCAAACGGCGCGAGTGCGATGACTTTCATTCCCGATTCTCCCCAGCTGCCAACGGTAGGCTCGAGAGCAATGCAGCAGCAGG
>Ga0315278_10004926_pt1 | contig 12094 bp, 7 predicted proteins | sample YL17G06_0_MG_FD_203880 | JGI IMG/M metagenome (GOLD analysis project Ga0315278, IMG submission 203880) | Sediment microbial communities from Yellowstone Lake, YNP, Wyoming, USA - YL17G06_0 | ecosystem: Environmental > Aquatic > Freshwater > Lake > Sediment | place: USA: Wyoming | collected... | reverse complement strand
TTGCTATATTGTACGAGATATATTTAAAAATATTATAGGGAGAAAGTACTATTTAGCAAAAGATGACTTAAGTTTGCTCATTGTTTTTGACTAGAATATTCAAACGGCAGATGGAACCGTAGCGAAAATCGGCAAACTTCTTGCCTGCGGCAGTGCTGAAATTTTCGGTAATGGTACGGGCTTGGGCCAGGATCGCTTCCCGGCGGAGCGCATCGTCAACGAAAAATTCGAGCATGTGAACATAGTCACTGAATGAACGTTCCAGGTGAAAAAACTCTTCTGCTTTCATGACCAGGCCCGTGTCGGCCAGTGACGTGATCGTTGCATATGCCTTTTTCAGAATATCCTCTTCGTTATCCACCAGGCTGGTAACTTCACAATAGGCTCCCGTCCTGTACACCGGCTCCACGAAAACCGCGCTGCCGCCGTTTTTCAATACCCGCAGGCATTCCCGGGCGGCAGCGGCCATGGACTCGACCGGGACATGGTGGAAGCTGGCCAGGTAAAGGATGCTATCGGCGCTTTCGTCCGCGAAGGGCAAGCGCTGAGCTCCGCCTTCGAGATATTTTTCTGTACCGCTGACCGGGTTTGCCCGCGCTTTAACAAGCATTTCCCGACTGTCCAGACCGGTAACGCGGGCTCCCTGCTCGGCCAGCCAGCGAACGGTGTCGCCATTGCCGCAACCGACATCAATGATCGTTTGGTCCCGGCAGCACAAATAGCGCTGCAGGACTTCACTATTGCTGGAATATTTTTTCATCATCGTTCAGGTAAACCCGGCAAAGTCTTCATTTCATGCCTCCATGCCCATATGCCGTAAAATTTTTATGACGGCAGGGATCTGTGTGCATCATTCATTATAGATTAAGCAAAAATGATGCCAAACAATTGAAAAGGACATTGCCTGGAAGGGTGCCTGGGTAAAGCCTTCTGGGGAACACCCTGTCCACATTATGGTTTGATGAAATCCTGCTGTCCGCTAGTGATACACCTTTGTCCGCTGGCGTACACCCGTAACGTGAAATAGGGAAAAAACTATTTTTTAACGATACGCAGGGCCCGGCTTACGGCCTGCAGCAGGGGTTTGGCCGAAATTCCCACACCCACGGCGTTCTTCATCCACAGCTGGGGCAGGATACTTCCGGCCAGGCACATGCGCTCCATTTCCGGACCGATTTTTTTACCGCGCAGATATTCTTCCATCTGAAACTGGATGATATGGCCGATGGCATAGTCAGGCAAATAGAGAGTTGAATCGATCATATGCGAGTAGATGGCCAGGATCGCCTGGTCACGGACGCCGAAGGCTTTGGCGTAGTACTTGTTCCAGGTGTCTTTGGCGATGGCGCTGACGGCTTTTTTCAGTTCGGCCGGGGTGGCTTGCGGGTGCTCGTACATCCAGTGCCAGGTCTTCATATCCACCAGTGAGACGCCCATGATTTCATAGGCGTTCCAGAAAGATTCCAAAGCCAGCAATTCTCCGGCCTGCTTATCCTCAATAGTGATGCCCAGGTGGGCGATGGAGCGGTCCTGGAATACATAGGCCAAAGCCTCGGTGAAAGCCGTATTGGGGACGCCGGCAAGCATGACGTAATCGATTTTGTACAAGTCGATCACATTTTCCACTGCGTGGCCGAGTTCATGCATGGCGATGTTGTAGCCCTTGTAGTTCATGCCGTTGGCCGGGATGCGCGTGCGCAGTCTGGACTTGAAAAGCCGGGACTGAGTCTGGGCATTGTGGCCCGAGCCCCTGGCCGGATCCACCTGGATCTTGGGAGCAATGAATGCGGCGCTCTCAGGGCTGAAACCGAGATCGATCAGGATACTGTGGATGTCCTTTTCAAAAGCTTCAAAGTCAGGATATTTTTTAGCGACGATTTTGTCCAGTTCCTCTTCGGCCAGCGAGGCGCTGCTTTTAAATCCGGGGTACCAGATGTCGAAGGGCTGCAATTTGCGCCCCAGGCGCTTCTGAATGAGCCGGGCCACTTCGCGGGCCTGTGTTGAAGCCAGGACCTCGACAAAAAGCGCTTCGATGTCTTTCTCCTGGATCTCGCGGCCGGTATCGAAACTGCGGCTGATGTGGCTGGGATAAAGCGGGCTGAAGGGATCGATCAAACGCATGGCCTGAAAAGTGGACAACAGATTTTTGTAACGGTCGTCGGCCTCGGGAACAGCGGGAATCTCTTTGCCCTGGTCATACACTTTGTTGGTCAGCGGATTCCATTGGTATTTTCCGGAATTGACCATTACTGAGGGGATGTCCTGGTTGATGATGCGTTCCATTACTTTGTAAATCAACTGCTGCTTGAACAAACCCTGCTTGTCCGCATAACGGGCCTTGAGTTCGTCGCGGATTCCCCAGTGGCTGATCAGTTTCATGTCGGCCGGGAACTGGGTCTGCATATTTTTGTCGATCAAACTGCCCATGAAGATGTTGTATTCGGATATATACAGGTTGGCACCGGCCATTAACGTGCTGATCTTCTGGATCACATCGGCCGGCAAACGGGTGTTGTTGCTGCCGCCGGCGCGGGCGTATGCCCACTGCTGGCGGTTCCAGGTCGGGCCGAGGCTGGTCTTTTCAGCCAGGCTGTACACCGGGAAGTTGAGCAGGGGAAAGAAGGCGATTTTGTTCTTGAAAAGGTCTTCGGAAATATGGGCGCCGGGATTGAACTGGTTCATGGCAATATCCAGCGGGGTGATTTCCCCCCAATCCAGGTCGATCGGCTGATCCTTGTCCAGGCGCATTTCATTGAAATGGCCGCCGAGCACTTCATTGTAAAATTCCAGTTTCTTGAAGACCGCAGCCAGCGCCGCCGGCTCGGCCACGAAATACTGCCGGCAGTATTCGGCGAATTCCTCCGGGCTGCCGTCTTCGCTGCGCCACAGGGCGGCCGCCTGCTCCACGCCGCGCTCGATGCGGAATTGTTGCTCGGCGCCGTATTTTTGCAGCAGTTCGGTTTTCACTTTTTGCAACGTGTCATTGGGGATAAATTTGACGGATTCCTGGGCAACGAGTGAAGTCAGTGTGGCCATGGCCAGGATCAACGGCATGCATAAATATTTTTTCATTGACAACCTCCGTGTAATTAATTAGGTTTCAGATTAGCAGAACAACACTATTTTGGCAAATGCCATAATCCATAAGCCGGTACGTACCGGCTTTACCAGATTCCAGGGATCAGGCGGTATTTGACCTTCCGGGAGTACTCCAGATAACCTTCGAGATCCTTGCCCAATACTTTTTCTTCGTTGAATATCCTGGCGATGATGGCCAATGGCACAAAAGCGGCGGGAATCAATGCCCATAAGGATCCCAGGGCCAGGGGGCTGAGGAAGTACATCGGAATTACCGCCGCGTACATGGGATGGCGCACCACGGCATAGGGGCCGGTGCTGATGACTTTCTGCTTTTGGTCCACTTCGACCACCCGCGACAGGTAGCGGTTTTCCTGCATGACTCTGAAGACCAGTCCATAGGCGGCCAGGACAATTATATCCGCGGCTATGACCAGCCAGGGCGGGACCGTCGACCAGCCGAAGCGTTTGTCAAAGCCGGGCAGAAGGAAGGCGGCCAGGAAAAGCGGGTAGGACAATTTGATGATGGTCTTCTGTTCCGGCTCCTTTTCCTTCATGCGCATCCGCCGCTCCAGAAGTTCCGGATCTTTTTTCAGGAAGTAGACCGTCACGAAACACATGGGAACAAGCAGTATGGCCATGAAGGCCCAGGCCTGCCAGAATTTCCAGGTGCCGGCCGGAATGAAGAACATGGCTGCCATGATAAGGATGACCAGAATAATGCGCAGAAAAGTTTTTTTACGCAGTTCACTATGATCATTCTTGTTTTGCTGGTCCAACCCATCCATTTTTTTCATCTTGGAGCCCCTCGTTTTGATTATTTCATTCACGAAAAGATGTACGCTTGGCGAAACAAAAAGTTATCCATGCAAAAAAGGCGTCTGCTTGTTAAAACTGGTAGCGGTAGCTCACCTTGAAAAAGAAACTCTGGCGTGTCTGGAAGTACTTTTCGCCGGTCACGTCGCGCTGCCAGCGGCCATTGACCCAGGCCTGGCTCTCGCTCAGCGTGCCGTAGCCCAGGTAGATCACCGTGCCCGGGATATAGGTGAAGGAGGCCAGGAAATCGCCCAGCAGCTTGTGGTAGAAGCTGTCATACTGGACCAGGGCGCGCACGAACAGCTTCGGGCTGAACTGGTAGGTCAGGCGGCCGCGCAGGATTTCCTGGCTGTAGACGCGTTCAGAGCTGCCGGCGCGGTTGAAGGTGCTGGTGCTGTATTCTCCATACAGGTTGATATTGCGGTTGGGCTGCAGGGTGAAATTGAGATGCATCTGCTGGCGTTTGCCCAGGTAGGGGGCCTGCGGATCGTAATAGATGCCGTCGCCGAAGCTGTAACAGTTATGGAGGGTCAACCATTTGAAAGGCTGCAGATTAATGGAAATATGCCCGCTGGTGCGCTGGAATTCCCGGCCGGCCCAGCCTTCCTGCGCCATGTTCAGGCTGGCGCCGACGTTGCCTTTCAAGATGAAACTGAAATTCAGCTGCAATTCCAGTTCTTTGTCATCGAGGCCCGAAACCAGGTCATGAATATAGCCGCCGTAAATGGCCGACTGGATGCCGAAAAGCCAGGGGATTTTTTTCTGGTTGGGGACGATTTGTTGACTGAGATAAAATTTGAAGTCCGTAATGCCGGTACGCTGGTAATAGGCGGTGTCCATGCGGAAGTTTGCATCGACATGCTCGGCCATCACATCCAGAAATGTGTTGTTTTTGTTAAAAGAATAATGGGCGGTCAGTGAACCGCCGCTGGAATTGCCATTGTTGCCGGGGCTGTCGGAATAGGATTGGATGTAGTTGCCAAGGACCTGGTGGTTTTTCAGGAAACGGAAGGAGAAATCGGCGGCCAGGGCGCGGTTGTACTCGGCTCCGAATTCGCGGCCGCTGTAGAGCAGGCCTATGAAATTTTCATTGCCCAGGCCCAGCTTGCCGCGGCCAAGCCAGAACGTCGCTTTACGGCCCAGGTCGGGATTCTCTTCGTTGCTGCCCCAGGAATTGCCCGGCGAACGGTCGGAGGAGGCCATGAGGGCGAACGAGCCCTTGCCCTGCTCGCCGGTGACGCGCAGTCCCCACTGGGGATCGGCGATCAGCCGGGTGTGCACCGGGGTCATCATGTTCACCGGCCCCCAGATTCCGGCCAGGTCGAACAGATTCCCGGCTTCCATGAAAAAAGGGCGTTTTTCCGAATAAAAGACCGGGTAGCGCTGGTTGACCGTAACCTGCATGGCGTCGCTCTCCACCTGGCTGAAGTCGGGGTTCCAGGTCGCCTCGGCCACGATGGACGAGGTGATGCCGTATTTCAGGCCGATGCCAATGTCTTTGGTCTGGTCTGCTCCTGACCAGGAGGATGGGGAAAGGCGGTTCCAGCCCGAGCTGGCGGTAAAGGATGGCAGCGCTTCCAGGACCAGGGGCCGCTTCAGTTCGGCGATGCGGATTTCCGCCTGCGAACCGCCGACGCTCTGGCCCGGAACCAGGTGGGGCCAGGAGCCGCTCATGCCCAGCCGGCTGATCTGGCGCCAGAAGACCACGCCCATGCGGATGTCCTTGCCGCTGGCAAAGCGGATATTTTTCAGCGGCTGGCGGATTTCGACGATATAGCCGTCTGCCACTACCTTGCCGGCGCTGTACCAAACCCAGTCGGTCGACGAATCCTCGTTGTCACCGGTGCGGAAGATATCGCCCTGGGCGCCGCTGGGATTGACGAACATTTCGTAACCGTATTTCTTGCCGCCCACGGTGTCCAGCGAAAGCCCCACCCAGTCGTCGTCGAACATGCCGTCGCGCTTGGTCAAAGAGGTTTTGATCTTATCGGGCTGACTGTCGAAACAGTGGAAGGCGATATAGATGTTCTCGTCGTCATAGGCCATGTAGGCCCGGGTGCGCTGGGGCATTTCGTTGCCGTTGACCGGGTTGTAGGTCACCCAGACATCATCGATCATCGCGGCTGATTTCCAGACCGCGTCATCCAGCGAGCCGTCCAATATGGGCGGCATCGCTGTTTTGACCGGTTCCAGGGCGCGTATATTCTGGCGAATGCTGTTGCTGGCAGCCGTTGTCATGCCAGCCAGTAATAACGTGAGTAAAATCAGGAAAACTATTTTTTTCATTGTTTCCTCCTTGAGGCAATTGCTTTTCGTTTGTTTTGACGTGCATGTCCTCTACAAAGTTACAAAAAAAAGTCATATTTAAAAAAATGTTACTTAAGTTCTAGTCCAATAAATGATAAGGCAGGTGTTTTATTTTCTCATCAAAATCGGGATTCAAAGTGAGCTGCATGCCCGCAGGCAATTGATCTCCATGGCTGAAACGATTGACATCGAGTGTCAATAATGTTATGTTCGAATGAGCCCAGGCAAGGGGCGGGCAAGGAAATGGCATGAAAAAAAGCAAAATTAAGACGGCAGTTTCCAGGAAACAGAATGCGGCCGGCGGCAATTCTTTGCAGGCCCAGACCGATATCTACCAATACAGCATACTGACCAAGTTTGAAAGGCTGCCGACCACCATTTATGCCGATTCCAGGGAAGCGTCCGTGGCCGTGGCCCAGGAAATCGCCGCACTGATCCGCCTGAAAAAACAGCAGGGGAAAATGTGCGTGCTGGGTTTTGCGACCGGTTCCACGCCGACGCGCGTGTACAGTGAACTGGTGCGCCTGCACCGGCAGGAAAAACTGAGCTTCCGCCATGTCATCACCTTCAACCTCGACGAGTATTACCCGATGCCGCCCGATTCGGTCCACTCGTACGTCAATTTCATGCACAGGCAGCTCTTCGATCATGTCGATATTCTGCCCAGGAACATCCACATCCCCAACGGCAACCTGCCGCTGGAGCAGATGGTGGACCATTGCCGCCACTATGAGCAAATGATCCGGGAGGCGGGCGGTATCGACCTGCAGATCCTGGGCATCGGCCGCACCGGTCATGTCGCCTTTAACGAACCCGGTTCCCAGATCAATTCGGTCACGCGCATCATCACCCTGGATGCCCTGACCCGCAAAGATGCCGCCTCCGATTTCTTCGGCCTGGAGAATGTGCCGCGCCGGGCTATTACCATGGGGATCGGCAGCGTTCTTTCTGCCCGGCGCATTCTGCTCATGGCCTGGGGCGAAGGCAAAACCACCGTGGTCCGGCAGGCAGTGGAGGGCGATATGTCGGCCCAATGTCCGGCTTCTTTTTTGCAAACCCACAAAAATATCATGATCGTTCTGGATGAGGCGGCAGCGGCCGAACTGACACGGGTCAAGACGCCGTGGCTGCTCGATACCTGCGAATGGAGCGACCGCCTGATACGCAAAGCGGTGGTCTGGCTGTGCCGGAAACTCGACAAGCCGATCCTCAAACTGACCAACCGCGACTACAATGATAACGGCATGAGCAGCCTGTTGGTTGATAAGGGAGCGGCGTACCAGGTCAATATCAAGGTTTTCAATGATCTGCAGCATACCATCACCGGCTGGCCTGGCGGCAAGCCCAATGCGGACGATACCTACCGGCCCGAGCGCGCCCTTCCGACCCATAAGCGCGTATTGATTTTCAGCCCGCACCCCGATGATGACGTGGTCTCCATGGGCGGCACGCTGCTGCGTTTGGTGGAGCACAAGCATGACGTGCATGTCGCTTACCAGACTTCAGGCAACCTGACCGTGGCCGATGATGACGCTCTGCGTTTTGTCAATTTCGCCGAAGATTACAGCGCGGCGCTGGTTCCGGCCGTCGCGGCCGCACGCAAGAGTTTCCGGAAAGTCAAGGCGTTTCTGCAAAACAAGCAGCCGGCACAGATCGATTCTGTTGAAGTGCGGCAGCTCAAAACCCTGATCCGCCAGGGTGAAGCCCGCGCCGCCTGCCGTTATGCCGGAGTCAGGCAGGAAAATGTTCATTTCCTGAACATGCCGTTTTATGAAACCGGTGCCCGCAGCAAGAAGCCGCTTACCGATGACGACGTGGATTTGATCGTCGAACTGCTGCGAAAAGTGAAACCGCAGCAGGTTTTTGCCGCTGGTGACATGTCCGATCCCCATGACACGCACCGGTTATGCCTGGATGCCATCACGGCCGCATTGCAGCAAGTGCGCCGCGAAGCGTGGTTCAAGGATTGTTATGTCTGGTTCTACCGCGGCGCCTGGGAGGAATGGGAAATCGAGCAGATCGACATGGCCGTGCCCATCAGCCCCGAGGAGCTGGAACGCAAGCGCAGTGCTATTTTCAAGCACCAGACGCAAAAGGACGGTACCATGCTTCTGGGTGGCGACATCCGCGAGGTCTGGGAACGGGCCGAAGAACGCAACCGCGGCACCGCCAAGTTTTACGACACCCTGGGCATGGCCGAGTACGAGGCCATCGAGGCTTTCAAGCGCTTTCTGCCGTAATCGTTAAATATATTTTTAAGATTGGTTTTCAGAATTTGATCACTTCGGCCAGCAGCGACACGCTGACCACGTATTCCAGGTTGACATAAACGGAAAGGCGGTTGGCGGTGATGCCCGTCTTGCTCGCGTCGAGCACATAGCGTTCCTTGGGCGTGGCCGTTTCGCCGCTGTCGTGAACATCGACGTGGGTCAGCAGCAGGCAGTCCGACTGCACTTCGGCCAGCGTGCCGATATAAATCCAGGGCGAACGGGTATCAACCACGACCTGCTGTTTGAGCAAATGGAGCAGTGTTTCTTTCATCTTTTTTTCTCCTCAAAAAATCTATCACAAACATCAGGCAAATGCCAGTATTGCCGATAAAATACCTGATATGGACCGTGATGTTCTATGCTTGCGCCCTGGGCATCATATGTTCCCCTCGCTGCTGCTTTTCTGGGTCATTGAAAAAGCCAGGCGCATATCCGTAACCCCCTGATTCCGGAACGAATAAATACAAAATATTCGACCAATGTGCAATCGGATCGCATTATGGACGATGCGGGGCAATGCATTGCCGAGATTCCATAAGATGGAAAAACGAATAAAAATAGTGAATAATCAACATTGAATGTTGATATTTCAAGGTGTTTGTGATAGGCTGAATTTGAGCAAAGGAGGGAGAAATGATCGATCGTGCCATCGACAGACGGGAATTAAAAAAGCTTTTAAACCAGTTTCCCGTGACCGCCCTCATCGGACCCCGCCAATGCGGCAAGACGACCTTGGCCCGGGAATTCTCCGCCAGTCACTATTTTGACCTGGAAAATCCCCGGGATCTTGCCGCATTGCAAAACCCGCAATTGCTTCTGGAAGATTTGACCGGACTGATCGTCGTCGATGAGGTTCAACGCCTACCCGAGATATTTCCCCTGATCCGTTATCTGGTGGATGCCAGGCCCAAGCAGAGATATCTGATACTGGGAAGCGCTTCAGGCAACCTCCTCAGGCAAAGCAGCGAATCATTGGCCGGCCGTATTGCCTACCATACCCTTGGGGGACTGCGGCTCCAAGATGTCGACAGCGGTAACTTCAAGAAACTGTGGCTGCGCGGTAGTTTTCCCCGTTCCTTTACGGCAAAAAGCGAAATACAAAGCCGGTCCTGGCGCGACCATTACCTCACGGCTTTTTTGGAAAGAGATTTGCCGCAACTGGGAATCGGTATCCCGGCCCTGGCTTTGCGTCGCTTCCTGACCATGCTTGCCCATTATCATGGCCAGGTGCTCAATTACAGCGAACTGGCCCGTTCTTTCGGCATCAGCGACATGACCGTGCGGCGGCATATTGAAATTCTTGAATCGACTTTCATGGTCCGGTTGTTGCAGCCCTGGCATGTCAACATCGGGAAACGGCTGGTCAAGCGCCCCAAGTTGTACCTGTCCGATTCGGGTCTGTTTCATTCCCTGCTCGGCATTCAGGAAAATGAGGAACTACTAACCCATCCCAGAATAGGAGCTTCCTGGGAAGGGTTTGCCCAGGAATGCGTGTTGCGAAGCATAAACAAAAATATGCGGGAAATATATTTCTGGGCCACCCATTCCGGAGCCGAGCTCGACATGTTCTGGCAGCATGCCGGAAAAAACTGGGGTGTGGAATTCAAATATAGTGACGCCCCCAGGTTGACGGCCTCGATGAAGACCGCGCTGAGCGACCTTGCCCTTGAACGCTTGTGGGTAGTTTATCCGGGAAACAAATCATACCATTTGAGCAAACAGGTTTCTGTATTTTCTATCCGTGAAATAGCCAGCACTTGGAGATATTGAATACCGGCGGCATTGGCATAGACGATCAGGACATTGGCGGCAATGACGAAATTTGGAGGTTGATCGGAAATTTAGATTCCAGCTTCCCAGCTACGGCTGAGATTGCGCTTATGGACTAATGAGAGCTCAAGGACTTCACCTCCCCGGGAAAGGGTGATCTTGTCGGCTTCAATCCCTTTTCTTACTAAAAACCACAAGCGCTCGCATTTAAAGTCGAGGGTAGAGAGAACATCGGGTTCCTGAGACTTGCTTCCTTCAGATTCACTACATGAATACTCGGCGGCTTCGAGGCCATCCGGCTCTTTCTTTTTGGAAAGGGTCTTTCCTTAGTGCACCAGGAAATCGTTATAGAACGGTTTCCATACATTTATCTCCGGGTTATACTCATTCAGTATGATAATAAAAAAAAATAAAGAAAACTGGATTTCGTTTAAGGCGTACAGTTTCGAGAATGTGTAATTGCAACTTTACTATTTAGTTGCAACTTTAATATTCAATGCAATTGAGAAAATTGTTTGTGACCCTGGGCTATTAAACATTGAAAACAATTCGTTTATTTAAATTGCTTTGCCAAGGGGCGCTCTTGGAGTCGGCCTATCGTCCTGCGATTGAAATTCAAGCGCATATCCATTACAATAATCACATGAATTCAGGAAAACGTGCTTGGGGAAAAAAATCGTGATTGCCGTTGATACCGTCATCCGCAACATCGGCCAGCTGGTCAATCCCAGCTCCGACCACGTGGTGCGCGGCAGGGAGAGCAATAGCCTGCGTTTGCAGGAAAATGTCTGCATCGCAGCCCGGCAGGGAACCATTCTCTTTGTCGGCCCGGACGCCGATTTTAAGCGCCAGTGCCGATTGGCAGCGGACGGTCTTGAAATTGATGCTGCTGGTTTCACCGTATTGCCCGGGCTGGTCGATCCCCACACCCACCTGCCTTTTGCCGGCACTCGCCAGGACGAATTCCAATTGAAACTGCAGGGCGTCAGCTATCAGGAAATCGCCCGTCGCGGCGGCGGCATCAAGGGCACGGTTCGCAAAACCAGGGGCATTCGTCCGCAGGATCTATTCGATATTTGCCGAAAACGGCTCGATCTGATGCTGCTCAGCGGCACCACGACTCTGGAGGCCAAAAGCGGTTATGGCCTTGACCGGGAAACCGAATTGAAGCAGCTCGAAGTTTTGCGATCGCTGGCCGCCAAACATCCTGTAGCCATTGTGCCTACCTTCATGGGCGCTCACGAGATCCCCGACGAGTTTGCCGGCAACTCCCGGGCGTATCTGGACTATGTGCTGGCCGATGTCCTGCCTGACGTCGCGGAGAGAAAACTGGCTGAATTCGTTGATATCTTCTGTGAAGAAGGGTATTTTTCGTGTACGGATGCCGAGTATTATTTGGGCAAAGCCGCTGCACGGGGGTTTAAAATCAAGCTGCACGCCGACGAATTTACCAGCAACGGAGCGGCGGCCCTGGCGGCACGCCTCCAGGCCCGGTCAGCCGAACATCTGATCGCCATCAGCGATGATGAAATTGCGGAAATTGCTCATTCCGATACCGCCTGCGTACTTTTGCCCGGCGTCTCTTTTTTCCTCAAGCTCGGTCGCTACGCACCGGCGCAGAAAATTCTGGCGGCCAACGGCATCGTGGCGCTTGGCAGCGATTTCAATCCGGGCAGTTCCATGATTTCCTCGCAATTGTTTGTTTTTCAGCTGGCCGTTTTTCAGATGGGGCTGACCATCGAGCAGGCTCTGAACGCGGTGACCATCAACGCGGCCTATGCCATCGACCGCCAGGATAGCGTCGGTTCGCTGGCCAAGGGCAAGGAATTGGATATGCTGCTGCTGGATATCCC
>Ga0315278_10004924_pt1 | contig 12096 bp, 8 predicted proteins | sample YL17G06_0_MG_FD_203880 | JGI IMG/M metagenome (GOLD analysis project Ga0315278, IMG submission 203880) | Sediment microbial communities from Yellowstone Lake, YNP, Wyoming, USA - YL17G06_0 | ecosystem: Environmental > Aquatic > Freshwater > Lake > Sediment | place: USA: Wyoming | collected... | reverse complement strand
CGCGGCCCTGGCTCGCCCTGCTCGATTCCACCTCGATCGTCAGCAGCACGGCGAAACACATGGCCAGCAAGGCCATGATCGTCAGCACGGCCAGCACCGCCACGATCGCCACGCCTGCCTGACGTGCGCGGGCACTGGGAATTGCCGCCGCTCTGCTGCGAGGGGAGACGGTTAATGTGCATTCAGACATTGAAACATTCGGTAATGTTAAGAAATTATAGCAAAGAATACGCTGCGTGTCAATCCCAAAATCGCGTTGTGGCTGGCGGTTTGGTGGCATTTGCGTTTCCTCTACGCACGCTGTTCTCACACAAAGGTTCACCGCGCGCTGCGCGTGGCAAGCAAAGGCGCAACATCAGGGAAGATGTTCATCGATAATCCTGGAAGGCGGAGCCTGTGGCGACTCGCGATACGGCGTTCCTGCTTCGTAAAGTCGAAGCTGGGCTTGAAGGTCTTTCGCCAGGGCCGGTTGGTTTTGTTGCGTGGCCAGGTCCAGTGCCCGGCGCGCCGTTTGCGCAGCTTCCGCGAACCGGCCCGACTCGGCATAGGCGGCCGCCAGGGTGTCCAACCTATTAAGATTGTTCGGCGACACCTCAACAGCGCGCCGAGCGAGCGTCACCGCTTGAACCCCATTACGGACCTTGGGATCCGGATGCGTCGCGCGAATCCAGGCAAGGTTGTTCTGGGCCGGTGCATTGTGGGGATTGATTTTCAGCATCTGATGGTATTCGGCGATGGCTTCGGCGACCCGCCCCAAGCCGGTCAGAGCCGCGCCGAGGTTGCAGTGGACTTCGGCGTAGTTAGGGTTGATTTCCAGCGCCTTCCGTAAATGAAGGACGGCCTCGGCGAACTGTCCGCAGCCGACCAGGGCTGCGCCGAGGTTGTTGTGGGCCACGTCGAAGTTGGGATGGATTTTCAGCGCCTGCTGGTACTCGGCGATGGCTTCGGCAAATTGCCTGCGGTCGGCCAAGGCGTTGCCGAGGCTGCAGTGAGCCACGCAGTTCCTTGACGTGCAGGCCAGCGTGCGACGCCACAAGGTCTCGCTGTCGCACCAGTAGCCCGCCTGAAGCCGTGCACCGGCGCCGAGCAACGCGATCAACAGCCCAGCGCCCACACCCAACGCCCACCGGTGCCCGCGCCGACCGCCGCAGAAGTCGCGCGCCGCCCACACCAGCAAAATGGTTAGCCCGATCTGCGGCAGATAGGTGAACCGATCCGCCCGGGCCAAGGGGAGGCCCGTTTGCCAAACTTGGATCACCGGCGCCAACATTCCCAGATACCAAAGCCAGCCAACCAGTAGATAGGGGTATCGGCGCGCCCCCGCAATGACCCCGGTCGAGATGCCCGCCAGCACAACCGCAGCAACAACGATTTGCCATGCCGGCAGATTTGCTCCGGCATAGGGATACAATACAGCCAGTCCCACAGGATACACCATCATCCCCAGGTAGGCCGCGTACGCAACCAGCATGTTGGCCAGCCGCCAGGGCAGCGGTGATGCATGCGGCGACAGCGACAGGTCGGCTGTGGCCAGGAGTATCAGCACGCCTGCGGCGACCGACAACACGAGCAACGGCACTTTCTCCAGCAGCAGCCAAGCGAATGTTTTCTGGTTTCCCGCCGGCGCGGCAGCGGCGGCGGATCCGCCCCGCGCCACCCTGGCCAGAGGCCAGTAGTCCAACAGCAACAACACAAAAGGCAGCGTCACCAGCATCGGCTTGGCCATCAGGCCCAGCGCCAAAAGCGCCGCCACCGCCAGATAACGGCGCAGCGCGAAAGGGTGGCGCGCATAGCGCGCATAGGCCCCCAACGTCAGCATGAAGAACACCCCGCTGAGCACATCCTTGCGCTCGGTCACCCACGCCACCGATTCCACCCGTAGCGGATGGACGGCAAACAACATCGCCGCCACGGCACTGGGCCACAGCGTCCCCGTCATCCGCCGCAGAACCAGGAAGAGCAGGATGGCCGCGGCGGCATGCAGCAGCACGTTGTCCAGATGGTACCCCCAGGGCTGCATCCCGCAGAACTGATGGTCCACCAGGTAGGAAATCCACGTGAGAGGACTCCAGTAGTGCACGTGGAACCTGGTGAATGCCGCGAGCACTCCCGGCGCGGTCAGACCGCCCGCCACGAGTGGATTCTCGTACACGTATTTGTTGTCGTCAAGATTGACGAACTCGAACCGCACTGTCCGACCGAAGACGGCGATCACCGCCAGCGCCAGCAGGACGCAGATAGCCCACGTCCACAACCCGGTTCTTGCCGGTTGCGTGGGCACCTCACCATTATCCGATTTGTGGATTTGTGGCATTTAAGTTCCCTGTAAGTAATCGTTGTTACGTTCCTCCCGTTACTTCACCAGCAGGCTCCATTGGTCTGCGGGGACGAGATTGGTGCTGAGGATTCCCTTGCGGTCGGCTTCGATCCATTCGATGCGGCCATCGGTGAACAGGACATTGAGGCCGGAGGTGTACAGTGGCCGGTTCTCGGGCGGGGCATTGCGGAGGATGATGCCGTTGGTCTGGCCCTGGTCGCACATCAGGACCATCGCCGGAGGACAGGCGGTTTGCGCCGATGCATTGTAGCAGTAGCCAATCCGGGCGGGCGTGAAGTCGTCGAGCGAAGGCGCATTGGGAAACCGCTGGAGGACGAGGCCCTCCGGCTGAAGCAGCGAGAGCCACTCGGCCTTCAGTATGCCCGATGCGAGCAGCGGATACAGGTTCCGCACACCGGGGCAGGGCTTCTCGATGTAGCGATAGGGCGGGATCGCCGGATACTTCCCGGTCAGGCCGGCATAGGTCTTGTGAAGGGTGTACAGGTTCTCGAGATTGCTTCTCGACATGATCTTGCGGACATGCGTCTGAAGTGCCGGCAGGACGAATATCGTGCATGCGGCGCACAGGATCCAGCCATAGCCGGTCACCAACCCGCCCGTGGTGAGCAGCCTGCCGCCCACTGTGCCGCGGGCAGCCCGGATCTCCCGCCATGCCAGATGGCCGCACAACAACGCTACTGCCGGACAAAACAGCATGGACGCAACTACCATTGCCACGTCGCAGGTGACCAACGGCGTCATCATCAGCACCGCCACGACCGGTGCCGGTGCTGCGATGCCGGCGAGGAAACCAATTGCGGCAAACCGGCTGGTCCGGCGTGGTTGGTCATCGTTGCGTGCATGCATGAGATGATCCCGGTGAAGCGAGGGAGGTCAGCGGCGCGCGTTGGCGGTGTTGCACCAGGTGCGCGCGGTCAGGGCGAGGTCGTCTGCGGAAGGCGCTGCGGCTGCCGCCGCCGGGCTGAAGAACCGTTGCTCGAGCCCGGCGATCGTCTCGGCCAGTGCCGTGCCCTCGGTCGCGGAAAGAGCCGCGGCCCGCTCGGTCAATATCCTGCGCAGCAGGTTGACGACCGTGAACGGCGTGAGCAGCGCAGGAGGTGCGTAGGCGGGCATCGCCTGCGCCACGACAGTGCGCCTGCGCCTGAACAGCATGACCGCCGCCAGGGCAACGGCAACAACCACACCGCTGCCCATGGCCGCGCGGAGCCACAGGCGGCGGGCAATCCTGGGCGTTCCCGCATAGGGCACGGTCTTCGCCGCATCCACAATGTCCGCATCGGCATACCGCTTCAGAGCCACCTGCGCCTCCGGCAGGCGCACGGCGGGGAACGTGAACGAGGAGGGGACGGCGGTGGGAGATGCCGGGGCGCACTCGACCGTCCACGACCGTTCGGCGGCAACTGACACTGAATTAGTAGCAGTATTGTACTCCTTCACGATGCAGCCCCGGTCGTCAACCTTGACGACCTTGAACCCGGGCACGGCCATTGTGCAGAGGGCGGCGAGGGGCGGGATGAGGCCCACGGCCGTTGCGCGGATTTCGAGCGAGCAGCCGCCGTCCGGGCGGCCATGGTCATCGAGGACCATGGAGACCGCAAGGTTGGTGATGGGTCGCGGCCCGGCCGTCCCGCGGGCGTCCACGGGTACAATGGGCGACTGGATGGGCAGGACGATCTTGCCGTTCCGATCCATGAAGTCAAGGCTCATCGTCACACCCGGTATCCGGTCCGTTGCGGCGTCCTTGGCGGACATCTGGATGTAGGCCATGGGCGTCTCCCGCCAGTCCGGGTCGGTGGTGGGCAGCGACTTGACCTGCGAGGGATGGAAGGTGATGGACTTGATGATGAAGGTCTTGGAGAGGGCGTCCTTGACGCTCTTTTCGAGGTCATCCCGGTAGTTTGCCGCGGCATCGCCGGAGTAGTAGTAAGGCGAGCCACCCTGGTTCATCAGGTATTTGCCGAAGCCGCCTGCCTCGCGCTCGATCGAGGTCGTGTGGCGCAGCAGGACGAATGCGCCAAACTCCTGGGTCGCGCCAATTGCGGGTGCGCCGTCAAGCCGGACAACCAGCGTGATCTCCTGGACAAGTTCGTCGTAGTACTGGGAAAGCCTGCGGGCTGCATCGGCCTCGGGAATGTCGCCGGCGATCTGGACGCCCGCACGCAGGTAGCGGGCCTTGATCTCGGGCTTGAGCATGCCCATATTCCCGGTGAGATTCCGGGCAAACGAGGCAAGATGCGCCTTTGCCGCGTCGCCGGGCAGCGCCCGCATCGAACGGCGGATCTGCTCGATCCGGTTCACGCTCGGCTCCTGCTGCCGGGTGAGATACGACAGGTCGCTCGCACCGAGCGTCGCGTTGAACCATTGCTCGAACGGCTCGGGCGTGTAGTGGTCGGGAGGCAGTGAGGGCACCGTTGCCGCATACAGCGCCGCGGCACGGGCGAACGATGCGAATGCCGCATCGCGCTTGCCGGTGTAGATGGCAAGGTCAATGTCCTTGCCATACTCGTATTCGGCCCAGTCGTAGTGGATCATGCCGTCGAGCATGGCGAGCCGCCAATTATCGGTGTGGGAAGCCGAGGCGAGGGCGAGCAGGTTGGTTGCGAGCTGGTAGCCACGGATGACCTCGCGTTTGATGTCCTTCTCGGTCCGGCTGGTGGAGAGCTCGCGCTGGAGCTGTGCATTTCTCCATTGCTCGGCGAGATTCTCGCGTATCGAACTCACAAAGTCCGCAAGAAGCCCGGCGGGCATGGTCTCGATCGGCCCGAACACATTCGTGATGTCGGCGAACCGGTAGACCTCGGCCATGCTGTGGGCTCCCATGAACGCGGAGACCACCGCCTCGTTGTTGGAATTCCCCAGCGGCATGCTGCGCACCCTGAGCGCGATTGCGGCAAGCTCATGCAGGTTCCGGGTCTGCAGCGCGCGGGTAAGCGGGATGAACCTGCTCATCCCGTAGGGATTGTAGCCGTAGGAACTGTAGCCATAGCTGGAATAGCCGTACCGGGAGCGCATACTGCGGTAGGAATCGTACTGGCTTGCATTGGGGTTCCGAGCACGGACCCAGTTCGAAAGGAGATCGGCAACCATGGGTGCCGCCGCGGCAGGCGAGACCCGGGCCAGCTTCTCGATCAGATCGAGTGCGGCGGGGAAATCGCTTTCCGCGCTCTTCATCCGCACCTGGGCCGCCAGAACGCGCGCCACAGTCGCATCGTCAAGGAAGCCCTGCCAGGCTGAGCCGGGCATCAGCGCGGCAAGCTGCTCGAGCGGAAGCGCGCTCATCTCTGACCTGCCCCGCATCTGCATCTCCTGCTGGTACTGGCGAGAGGAGTACGGATCGTTGTACATATCCTGCTCCTGCATCCGCTGCTGTGCGCCGTGCTCGATCGTCTGCTGGACTTCATTGAGCCAGAACGGGGCAAGCAGGGCAACGCTGCGGCGCCAGACCTGGTTGGTCACTGAAACGGTTCCGGCAACCATATCGATCACCTGCTTGTGCAGCGCGAGTGCGGCGACCCGGTTCGATGTGTCGCGGAGCTGGGCCGCCCGGGTCAACAGGTCGGCAACAGTCGAGAGCACGAGCAGGCCCTGCCCCGGGGTGGTCTGGAAGATATTGGTCAGCCATGCAGTGCCCGAGGTGCCGCGAAAAGCCGCGGGCATTGCCATCAGTTCCTCGAGCGCTTTGCCCCGGAAGTTGGCCGACGCAGAGGCATTGGTGAACACCGCGCGGGCAATGGCCCAGGCGGCATCAAGCGCGTTAGTGTCGGCGCGGCGGGCAAAGGCGCCTTTCAGGCATTTCACATGGCTCAGCAGGCAGGCGACATCGTGTGATGCCTCGGCCTCGGCAAGCGGGGGAAGGAACTCGGTCGCCTCGAACGCCAACCGCGCGGCGAGGAGGAGGTCCGCCGCGGCACGCCTGCCAACCGCATTGGTGCCGCCAAGCCGGAGCGTTCCCGCACGCAGCCGGGCAAGGAACGATTGTGCCGGCACATCCTGCTGCAGCACCTGGGCAAGCAGGTCGCCCAGGGCCCTGATGTGCTCTGCCGTGAGATTCGTTGGCGCGGCATCGGCGAGCCCAAGCACGTCGTCCGGGCCAAGCTGAATGCCCCGCTGCTGGACGGGCATTGACAGCGAGGGTGACTCGACCTGCACCCGCGTTGGGCGCTCCCGGCCCGACTGCTCGGGCGGCGAGCCACCGTACTGCTGCCAGGCAAGGCACCGCAGCAGCAGCGAGTACATCTGCGTGCTCACCATCAGGGGCTGAGAGCCCAGCGCCGCTCCCAGGTCTGCCCAGTCGTTCCTGAGAAGCGCCTGCTCGATCCGCTCAAGATCGCTTGTGGGCACCTTCGTGTCGGCCGACCATGCCGCGCTCAATGCCCGCAGGACGTCCCGCGGAGTCCGCTCGTTGATCATCCTGTTCACCATCTGCTGGAATTGCGGGACGATCTGGATGTCCTGCGGGCCGCCCCGGCCCGAGCCGTGCGGATCCATCACCTCGATCATCTCGCCGTTCGGACCTCTCACGACCCTGACCGCCGTTGACGAGTCCGGTGTCCGCCGCAGCACGGCATTCCCTTTGGCATCGGCACTGGCAACGCTGGTGGTGCTGGCAGCGGATGCAACCTGGCCGGTGCCCACCGCTGCCTGACTGACAACGGTTGTCGTCGCAGACTGAACCGGGGCGTTTGTCGCCACGGCATTGGTTGTTGCCTGTGCGGCTGCGGCAAGCGCACACACGAGCACGGCTGCGCGGCCGGGCAATCGAGTCACATGAGTTCCCATAATGACCTCAAGAATGAAGTGCCACCATTAATCAAGAGCCTGTTTCGTCCGGTCGCTGGCCGGTGCCTGCGCCTCGGGAGTCCTTGTCCTTCTCTTTCTCCTGTTCTCCGCCTTTGCCCTTGCCTTTGCCCGGCATCCGACTTGCCCGCTGCTTCCGGATCTTCTGGCTCACATTCTGGCAGTTGCAGACCTTCCCGGGCAGCGGCAATGCCTGCAGCTCCGAGATGTCCATCTGGGCAAGCCGGACGACCGCCTCGAGATTCGTCTGATACAGAGAAGTGGGGCCTGCCGGGTTTGTCTGGCCAGCCAGCCCCTGCTCGGCCAGGAGGCGGAACTGCTGGCGCGCTCCCTCGGTCTCGCGCGTCCATTCCTCGGTGCTTGCGCATTCGAGCCGCATGAGCCAGCCTGCGTAATACTGGGCCTCGGCAAGCGTGCTGCGCGCCTGGCGGGCGACCTCCTCGGTTGCCTTGTCTTCGGGCAGGTTCTCGAGCAGGTCCTCCATCTCGGAGATGGCCTCGGGCAGTTCGCCCGAGCGGATTCGGGCATCGGCATGGGCAAGCACCAGCCGGGCGCGCAGGGCCTGTTCCGTCTTCGGCACCGAGCCGACGGCCTCGTTGTACTCGGCCACGGCCCGGGTCCAGTCGTTGCTTGCCGCGGCTGCCTCGGCCGCGGTGACATGCCGGGCTATGTCGTCCCGCGCGGCAAGCATGCGGCCGGGCCCGTAGTGAAATGCGAGGAGAGCCACGGGCGCCAACAGCCAGGCTAACACCAGCACTTTCTTCCGCCGTGAAACGGAAGATGCCGTGGGAGAAAAAGCAAGGGTGGTCATGCAGGCTTCCTCATGCGTTGCTGATTAACGGTGGGAACGGGAACAGCCGCAGGCACGCCGGCAATGGCAAGGAGCACCGGCAGCGTCGCCAACAAGCCTGCGCCCACGCCGATGGCCGCCATGGCCAACTCGCGCATGCCGCGGCCGGCACGCTCGCGCAGCGGGATGACCCGGGCAAGCGCGCTCAGCACGGGCGTCGGCACATGCGTCTCGTTCCCGTCATGGTAGATGCCCCTGAGCCGCGCGGCGAGCTGGCGCAGCGTGCTTGCATCCTGGAACGACTGATGGCCGTCAATGAACGAGCCTGACCGCAGGTCGCCCACGCCCAAGATGAGCACCTGGCCGACCGAGGCGGGCACCTCGGGCATGCCCGAGTCGGGCACCGTGTCGCCGTCCGTGACAATCAGCACCGTTGCGCTGCCGCGCGGCCAGTCCTGCGCAACCGCGGCGGCCTCGCGCACGCCGTCTGTCAACAGCGTCTTCCCGATGTCAAACGCCTGGGCGACCGGCAGATCGTTGATGATGTTGTCAACCACCGCCATGTCCTTCGTGTCCGTAACCACGCGCTTTGCCCCGTTGTAGACGGCAATGATGCTGACGCGGAGCCGGGCATCGTGAATCCGCTCGAGCACCGACCGGAGCAGGTCGGCTGCGCGGGCGCACCGGGTCTGGCTCCGGCCCTGACCGGCGTCCCGAAGCTTCATGCTCGGCGACACATCGAGGACCATCACCAGGTGACGCCACTCCTTGTCGCCGGGCTCCTTGCTCGATGCCTCCTTGGGCGCGATGCTCACAAGCGTTGCCAACCCCCAGACCAGCAGCGCAAGAGCCGCAACGCGCACCAGCGGCGCGGCATGGGCCCATGGCCGCATCAGGCCTGAAGGCCCAAAGGCCAGCAGTGCTATCCGCCTCGAACGCCGGGCGTGAAGCCCTTCGGCCAGTCCGGCGGCAAGCACGGTCACACCCGCAAGAAGCGCGGCTACCATGGGGTGAACCTTAAGCCGAACAGGGTGAGAAGCTGCAGCGCGGCGAGGCCAAGACCCCCTGCGGCAAATGGTCTGAACCAGTCAACCGGTGCCGTTACCCGCTCCTTCAGCTTCGTCTTCTGCATCCGGTCAATGTGCCGGAAGACCGTGTCGAGCGCGGCAGGATCACCCGCGGTGAACACGTCGCCCCCGGTTGCCGAGGCGATGGTGAACATCTCGCTCGGAGGCGAGGACATGGCCACGGCGATCATGTAGACAACGATCCGTTCCTCCTTGAGCTCCTGTGCGATGTCCTGGGCCTCGGTGCCGCCCAAGTCGCTGCTCATGCCGTCCGAGACGAGGATGATCATCCGGTCTCCCTCCTCGCGTGCGGCGAGCAGCTTCCTGGACGAGCGAAGTGCCTTGCCGATCTGTGTGCCGCCCATCCAGTACGGCTGCTTCTCGGGCCGCAGGAAAGGCGTGGCAAGGCTGATCGCCGACGTGTCCTTTGTCAGCGGCACCCAGTGCAACACCTCGTTCCCGAAAATGGTGAGGCCGTAGGCATCGCCCTTCCGGTACGAGACGAACTGGTTGATGGCGTTCATCGCGGCGTCATACTGGCTTCCGTCTCCAAAGGGCGATGTCATGCTGCCCGAGACATCGAGGAGGAACTGGATGTTGGTCATCACCCGGGCTGCGCCGGGCGGCCCTTGGCGGCGCGGCCCGGCCAATACGGCAATTGCCACGGCCAGCAGCAGTGCGGGCAGCACATGGGCGCTCGTGATCAACCGGCGAAGCCAGTCCCTGCGCGCGGGCGAGCCGTGGTCGAACGGCAGGGTCAACCGCAATCCTTCACGGTTCCATTCCCAGTATGCCAGCAGCACGGGCACGGCAAGCAGCAGGAGCATCCATGGCCGGGCAAAACTCATGGCCGACCCTCCGCTGCCGACGGCGCAGCCTGACCACGGTACGGCTCGAGCAATGCACCAAGATCCACCGCACCGCGACCGGGCGGCTGATACAGCCAGCGCTCGAGTGCCTCGAGCACCGCTCCGGCCTCGGGATGTGACCGCAGGGCTGCAACGGCTTCGGCATGGCTGCTCTGGCCAAGCCCAAGCCGCGTCCGCCAGAACAGCAGAAGGTAATGTTCGAGCTCAGCTTGGTCTGCGGGCGACAACGGGCCGCTTAATGCACGGCTCACCAGTGGCTCGAGCAGCTCTGCAAGCGTGGGCGGAGGAGGCGGAGGCACCACAGGGTTCCTCCGCAGCCTGCGCCGGCCATACAGCGCCAGTGGCATCAGCAGCACGCCCCAGATCAGCCAGGTCGTCACATAGCTCGCACCATACCATGGCCTGTGCGGCAGCCCGCCTGCGCTCTCGGCATCGAGCTCGCCATTGTGGTTCTTCGGCAACAGAGGCGCAATGGTCACCATCAACGGCACCGTATTGCTCACCGTCGAGCCGTCCGCGCGCAACAGGCATGAGCGCAGGTCATACACGCCCGGCACAAACCCGGTGTACCGCAGATCATAGCGGAATGCCGTTCCATGCGGCCGCGCCTGGGCGATCCTGACGACGATCTTTGCCTTCCCATCCACGGGCCGCGCACTCACCTCGGGTGCGGGCACAACCGCCTCGAGTGCCGCCTCGATGCCAACCGTGGGCGGAGGAGCAGGACCGGCCAGCGCCGCACCGCACACCAGCAGCGAACCGATGCGCCACACGGTCATCGCGAGCCTCTCCCCAAACTGTCCCGGCGCCGCAAATGCTCGCGCAGCCTGGGCAGGAAGTTCGTGTCGGTCCGCAGCCGCACGTAATCGACACCCGCACGGCGGAGTGCCTCGGCGGTCGCCTCATGGTCAAGCCATTGACTGCCCCCGTGCGCGACGAACCGGGTGCCTGTCTCGGCTTCGCGGCCGCGGAAGAAGCCTGCATTCAGCTTCCCATGCTCAGCCGGATCCTGCAAATGGAGGGCCATGCAGTCATGCTCCTGCGCAGCCCGCTTCAACGCTCCAATGCCGTCAGGATCGTGAAGGTCGCTCAGCACCACCAGCAGGCAGCGGCTGTCGAGCAGCGGTGACAGCCGCAGCAACTGGGCGCCCAGCGTCGTCCGCTCGTCAAGCCGGTACGACCGCAGATGGAGGAGCCATTCGAGGATGGTTGTCCGGGCCATGGTGGGCCTGATATGGAGGTCGCGCTCGCCGCAGCCAAGGATGCCCACCGGGCTCATCCGCGCCAAGGCAGCCAGCGCAAGCCCCCCGGCAAGCTGGACGGCCCATGCATACTTGCTCCGCTCCATCGAGCTGACGCACATCGAGGCCGAGGTGTCAATCAAAAGGTATACCGGCATCCGCTTGGGCGCCTCGAACTCCTTCACATGAACCTTGCCCGTCCGCGCGGTTACCCGCCAGTCAATGAACCGGACCGGATCGCCCTCCTGGTATATCCGCGATTGGACAAACTCGACGCCCGCGCCAAGGAACGGCGACCGGTCTCCTCCGTAATTAAGACTGTCGGCAAGCCGCTTCACTGCAAGCAGCAATTGCCGCTCGTCAAGCCGGTCGTGCGTGTCAGGGAGACGATGCATGCCGCCGCCTATCCCACTTCCGCCATGATCTGTTTCAACACTGTTTTGCCGGTGACGCCCGTTGCAAGCGCCTCATAGTTCAGCCGCATCCGGTGCAGGAGGACATCCTCGGCCAGCGCATGCAGGTCCTCGGGCACCACATAGTCCCGCCGGTTGATATAGGCCCGCGCCCGGCCCGCCTGGACAAGGGCAAGACCAGCCCGCGGGCTCGCACCAAGCTCGACCTGCGTGTTCTCCCTCGTCCGCCGCACGATCTCGATGCAGTGCTGGGTGAATACGTCGCTCACATACACCTTCTGGACCTGGCCCATGGTCTCGACCAGATCGGCGATCCGCGCGCACGGCGACTGCAAATCCACCAGGTCGAACGCAGTCTGGGGCACCGCCCCTTCTCCCTCCCGCCTCAGGCCAAGCGACAACTGCTGCCGCAGAATGTCCTTCTCCTGAGCTTGGGCCGGATACTCGAGCCTGTGGCACAGCATGAACCGGTCCAACTGCGCCTCGGGCAGCTCGAATGTGCCGCTCTGCTCGACCGGGTTCTGCGTCGCGATCACCAGGAAGGGCGCAGGCAGCACATACGTCGTGTTCCCGATGGTCAC
>Ga0315278_10004923_pt1 | contig 12101 bp, 5 predicted proteins | sample YL17G06_0_MG_FD_203880 | JGI IMG/M metagenome (GOLD analysis project Ga0315278, IMG submission 203880) | Sediment microbial communities from Yellowstone Lake, YNP, Wyoming, USA - YL17G06_0 | ecosystem: Environmental > Aquatic > Freshwater > Lake > Sediment | place: USA: Wyoming | collected... | reverse complement strand
AAAATAACCCGTCAGGTCTTTCTCCAAGACCTGACGGGTAAACAGAATCTATCCCGCTGCGCAGGAGGCTTCGCTGCTAATGGCTGTTGTTCGCCTTCGACATGCCCACGCGGTAGAGCGCGTACATAAGCAGCGCGAACGGGATCATGGCAAACCAGTCCGCTTCGGCGAGATGGCCCAGATAGCTGGAGCAGTTGATGGAATCATCCCAACCTGCACCGGTTAGACCGGCCACCACAATACCCATAATCGCCGCGCCGGCGATGAAACCGGATGACATGAGCACCCCCGGCGAGAACTCAGATTCCGCCGATGTGCCACGGTTCTTCCGGTCAATCCAGGCGCGAATCAGGCCGCCGGCCATGATGGGCGACGATGTCGACAAGGGCAGATAGAGGCCGACTGCAAACGGGAGCGATGACACCCCCACAAGCTCCATGAGGAGCGCCAGGGAAACACCGATCAGAACCAATCCCCACGGCAGTTTCTGGGTGAGAATGCCGTCGATGATTAAGCTGAACAGTCTGGCTTTGGGTGAATCAAGCTTGGTGACCGGCTTGCCGTTGACTTCCGAGACGGTACCTGCGATGCCCGGATCCACCAGATACTGAATCTTCCCGGACTCGTCCACAAGGTACTTACCTATCAGTACGGTGCCGACCGGCTCGGTGACATGGTGCACACGGTACGTGCGGCCGTCGGGACCGGCAATCGCTTCATCGGCAGTCGAAGTGATTGCCGTGTACTCCGGATGCTGTGCCGGTACAGTGGTCGTATAGGCATTGTTCAGGCCAATCACAACCAAGCCGATCACGAGGGCGCTGGAAATAACTCCGATCATGATGGCTAACTGCTGGTATTTCGGCGTCCCACCCACGAGAAAACCGGTCTTGAGGTCCTGACTGATAGTGCCGCCGTTGGAAGCCGCGATGCAGACAATTGCCGCTGTGCAAAGCGCCATCGCGCGATACGACACGCCGGTCCAGCCGACAGCCAGAAAGAGCAGGCAGGTAATCAGCAGCGTGGCTACAGTCATGCCGGAGATGGGATTCGACGATGAACCGATCTCCCCGGTAATTCGACTCGACACGGTGACAAAAAAGAATCCGAAAAGGACGATAAGCACGGCGGAAATGGCGTTAATTTCGAGCATCGGCGCCAGCCAGATCGCGAGCACGAGGCCGAGACTGCCAAAGACCACCACCGACAGCGGCAGGTCGCGATCGGTCCGCAGGACCGCATCCTGATCGACTGCGCCCTTGCGCGAATCGAGAAAAGTCCTGAAACCGCGGCGGAAGGCCGAGATGATAGTCGGAAACGATTTGATCAGGCTGATGATACCGCCCGTAGCTACAGCGCCCGCGCCGATATAGAGCACATAGGCGTTGCGCACCTCATTGGGGGACATGTCTCTGATGAGAGCGGTCGCCGGGAACAAAGGCGTTTCCAGATTCTCACCGAAAATCGTAATGGCCGGTATCAGGATCAGATAAGAAAGCATACCGCCCGCCATCATGTTGCTGGAGACTTTGGGGCCGATGATATAACCGACACCCAACAACTCCGGCGTGACTTCGGCCGACACCGAGGCTCCCTTGAAGAACCCCAGCAAACGCTCAGGTATCTCCGCCCATAATTTCAACCCGGCGTTCACAAACTTGTAGGCAGCGCCGAGACCGAAGCCGAGAAACACAGTCTTGGCCTTGGTGCCTCCCTGTTCGCCGACGATCAGCACGTCGGCGCAGGCGGTCCCTTCGGGATAGGTCAGCTTGCCGTGTTCTTTGACGATCAAGCCCTGGCGCAGGGGAATCATCATAAGGACACCGAGAATCCCACCCATAAGCGCCATCATAAGGATTGGCAACAGATCCATCTCAAGGCCAAGAAGCAGAAACACCGGCATCGTGGTGGCTACTCCGAAAGCGATCGACTCACCTGCCGAGCCGGTGGTCTGGACGATATTGTTTTCCAGAATGGTCGCTTTTCCGAGAACCCGGAACAGCGTGATGGAGAGCACGGCGATTGGGATCGAGGCGCTGACGGTCATGCCGACTTTGAGCGCCAAGTACACCGAGGATGCTGCAAAGACTATCCCGAGGACGGCCCCGATAAAGACTGCGCGAAAGGTGAATTCCCGAGGCGATTCCAGCGGGGAGATGTACGGCTTGAAATCCGATCCTGACATGATACCTGCCTTTGTCGTCGGTGGCGAAATTTTGTGGGGAGTATAATCAAACCCGCCCCGGTGAGCAAATTGTTAGTTTCGCGGTCTTGGTGGCCCGCCCTTTGGGTCTTTTGAAAGACCCTAAGGCCCGTCATCGCGAGTCTCGACCGCGTTTCGCGGTTGAGACGTGGCGATCTCAATCTGCGCTGCGGCATCGGCTTTGAGATTGCCGCGCTACGATGCTCCACCTGACGGTGGACCATCTCCGCTCGCAATGACGTATCGTAGCAGGGTAGGTCGGATTCACGAGTTGTTCGCGCAGCGAACGACGTAGCAACCCGACATCATGAAGGAGAATGTCGAAACCGCCCAAAGCGGGCAGGTTTCGAGCCACGAGGACACGCAGAGTTACTATTATCTGGGCTTCTCAAATGGATAGCCTGCGCCAAGCCCTGAATCCGGCGCGAGCAGACAATCATGTCTCCCGCAAATCGAACTGTCATACTCGGAGCAATTCTCCCAGATAGGCCGACCGGCATCAACGGCCCCTGCGTTGCCCATCTCCCGCTCAGGTGCTGGCCGTTGATCGTACTCTACATTGATGTTACGAAACTTACAGTGGGCTTGCGACCTCATACTTGCCTCCGTTTTCTAGTTCTTAGGATATTCAAGTCGCGTGCAACCGTATGCTGTCTTTTTCAAGACACGAGAGTTTCCTTACTCTATTGCCTATTCGGTTTCAGCTTTGAGAATCTGGCTCTCACCTGGCCGCGACTAAACCTTACGTCAGAAATGCAACTGAATGTTGTCCTCTCACCTGCTCCCGGGAGTTCGCTGAACTTCGTGAACATGAATCCCCTATCCTCATGTAGACCACCCAAGGCATCGTAGAAGAAGTGATACGGGACTTCAATTAGGGTATCTGGGGGAGGTACCATTTCTAGGTGCAGGTCACGCGGCCGACCCCAAACTACCAATTTCCTCTCATACGCTAGGACCGTAATCGCCTTCCAAATTATTTCAGGAGAACTGTGCCTCCATACTCTTTCCTTCTTCTGTATGTACTCAATTGCATCGCTCATTGACAAATCGTGGTCGTTCCCTCTCAGTCCTTTCAGTTCGACTCCTCGATTGTGATTTGATTTGTAGAGAAAACTATTGAGAACAACGAGCCCCCAAAGGAGAGCGTACACGATGAGGTTTGCCTTAATCCAATTGGCACCGTCAGGCCAGATCTTCCCCAGTAAATCGGTTACAACGTTACCCCCGAACACGTTGAATATACCGAAGATGGCAACACCAATAGGCCACAAGAACTTGCGTAAAAATTCTGGCATACCTTGCATTATAATCCACCTCGACCGAGTACATCAAGGGGAGAATCACTTCAAGTTATGTGCCCCAGCGCTCGCGCTGGGATCAGGTTCTTTCCACCTCTTTCTTCATCGTATAACTACTCCAAGATAGTGGCGCTATCGCTGGATGTCACGCACAATCTTGGCTGGGCGGCAGGTCGCTTTTATCCTTCGCCGGCAGATGTGGGCATCTGCCGGGCACATCTATCACGGGGCAGACGAGGACGTCTGCCGCCCACGAAGCGGAGCGAAGGACCAAGAAACCCGATGTCAAGAAGGTGAATGTCGAAATCGCAGGGGTTTCGACCTACCCTGACAGAGAACACATCACCCAGTCGTCATTTGGTTGTGTTTGCGCCTGGACGAGGTTCAACGAAGTACGCCAAAGCCTCGCTGACCTCGGAATTCATCGCGATCGACAGCGTCATGCCTTCGGCGGACTGTGGGATTTCGATCACGCGCACGATGTCGCTCAACCGGGCGTAGTTCGGCAGGAACTCAGCAAGCCTGTTGGGCGAGTTCAGCAGGAAGCTCTCGTTAAACACTATGTCGGAATCGTCAGGATAGAGGGGGAGGTAGTGAATGTCGGCTTCCACCAGGTCCTGGAAGAAATGGGTACCGAACGATAACTCCGGCACGTAGCTGCCTTTCTTCCGCGCAATCTCGACCAGCATCGCCGAGTTGTTGATACCGGCGTAGTCGACACTGACGCCCAGCCGGATATCGCCCCGGCTGCCCCAGCGGCCGGGACCCATGAGGATGAAGCGTCTCCGCGGCAGAATCTCGTTAAGTTTGCTGACCGCCCGACCCACTTCGAGCATCTCTTCCCGCCCGGTCAGGTTGCCGTATCCCTGCGGGTCGACGTAGACAACATAGATGACACCGTTGATCTGGCCGTTGCACACGAAGCGGTGCGCGTTGAACAGCACCCGTTCGCGCGGAACGTTGGATGGTATCTGCGCAGCCTGGCGTTGGCGCGAGTGGGACTGAGGTCGGCACTGCAGCAGATACAGGGTGAGGCCGTCGGCGGCGAACTCAATATCTACCGGGAAGTGTAAAGTCTCTTCGAGCGTTCGGAGCACCGCCTGAATCTGCGCGATAAACGGCGTACGGGCAATCAGGCTGTTGAACGTCACGACCGGCACTTCGTTCGGAGTGTCGATGCCGGTCATTCGAATCTCCCGGATCTGATCATCTCGGTAGACTGAAAATATCTTCTCTAACTCAGGATAGGCGTTGCCGATGTCAGTCAGGAAGGCATCAATGCGGATCGATTCGAGATTCTCGCTTTCGAGGTTGATGACATCGACATATCGCGGCGAGTAGCGCCAGGTTTCCTCGGGCGATGGGTTCACTCTCAAGTTGGGCTGACCCGGGGAAACGAGAACCGGGTAGTCGTCACTCAATCGATCCACGGCGCGGGTACCAAGCCCCGGAACCATGCGCAAAAGACCGTCTTCGCGTCGTACCCGCGGCGACCAGCGGAATTCGTTACAACTAAAAGCGACGCCGGCAAAGGCCGGGAAGAAGTACTTGCCGACCCGTCGTCCCACAACCTCCTGGATCAGGATGCCCATCTCTTCGTTGTAGTCGAGCAGTCCGCGGTCGGCGCGGTACTCAATCGGGTCGGGACCAAACGTTGAGGCATACACTTCGGCGATGGCGTCGGTCAGCGCTTCGAGACGGCGTCGCTTACTCCCCTGATTGGCGAGGAAGAGGCTCTTGTACTTGCCGCAGAAAGCCGCCCCCACGCTGTCTTCCAGAAGACTGGAGCTACGGACGATGATCGGATGGGCGCCGAAATCGTCGAGCGCGTACGACAGCCCGCGGGTGATGTCGGCCGGGAAGGCGACGCTTTTGAACGCTTGCGAAATGCACGGGTACTCCAGCCGCACCTGCTGGATCGGTTTGAACTTCTGATCGATCAGATCGTCGAAATTGCAGTGGTGCACGAAATAGAAAAGGACATCGGCCGTGATGTACCAGGTCTTGGGAGTCTTGATACCCTGGAGCGCCGGAATGTCCTTGTTTTTCTTCTTGATGATCTGGTTGGCGAGGTATAGACCGGCGCTTTTGCCGCCCAGTCGCCCGTGGCTCTCGGCGCTGTGGATCGCACGCTGCAGCAGGTAATGGAAGTCATTGATGCTTACCAGATCTTTGGCAATGTCGACGAAGCGGCGGTCCTCAGACAGGAAACGGCGAATCAAGGCTATGAGTACGCCGCGCGTGCGCGTAATAGGAACGAACCCCGGCTCTTGCGACAGATCATGGTATCGCCGGACCAGATCGGCCACGGTCGAAGTGTGCAGATTGGAACTGACGAGTTGTATGAGAAAACTCTGCTTGTCTTCCTGCACCCAGCTGCGAATCAGGTGCATGATGTGGTCGGAATCGAAGTGATCGGCGGCGACGGAAAATACTCGGGTGCCGAGGAAAGTCGAAAAACCCAGACCGTGGCCCTCGCGCGGGGTATTCCATTCGCCAGCATACTCGTCTTTCTCGAAGCGCAATCTGGCCGGGTGGAACGAGCGCAGAAGCGGCTCGGCCTCAGATATGCCGCACCAGCACAAGTAGTTGAGCATCTTCCTTGAGATGTTCTCGTAAAGTTCGCGGTTGGCGCGCTTGATTGTATCGAGGGCGATCTGCCAGTCACACCGCTCGTGGGTGGGAACCTTAACGAGCGCGGCGCTCCAGCTTTCTACAATGTTACTGTCGAGGCGTTGCGAGAGATAGCTGCCCAGACGGTCGGTAATCGCCTGGAGAAGTCGCCCTTCCTCGTCGAGGAATGGTCCACCGATTTCGACGCCGACCTGCTGAGTATAGAACACCGAAACGTATCCCACCACCCTGTCCTGGACGAGTACGTCGGAACTCAGCGCCCATGGGGTTTCGGCAAAATCCTTTGACGTGTAATTAGATGACCCTATCACGATGCGTACCCGGCACAACTCCGGGTACTTCCAGCCCGCCGGGATGACTTCGATCATTCGCCGACAGATGGTCTCAATCGACTGCTCGTTTGAAGACAGCACCTCTTCAATGGCGTAGAAACAATCCAGTTCCTTCGCCCTCTCCTGTAGAGACAGGAGCAACTTGTCGATCGAGGATTTCCGGTTGTTCACGGTAGGGGCTCTCCCTATACCACGATCTGCCCAGGCGCTCAGGCCGGCAAAGTGATTGATCCAGCGTCAGCCGCGTCCAAACGCGACTTCGCTTACTGTGTGGACGGCGCCACGTCATCCAGTGGCGCCGTCCAGTCTCGGAATATCGAACTACCCGGCAAGGAGAGTCTGTACTTGCTCCTTGTCCAGGTCCATTATGTATCGGATACCGCTTACCTGAGCCGCTTCGGGAGTGAGCGTGGCCAGATCGTCGCGGGTCATGTGGTCGATGCCGAACTTGCGGCTGCCGGCCATCAACTGGCGAAGACCCTGAGCCAGCCGTTCGTAGTACGTGTACAGCCCGATTGCGCCGGTGGGCAGCTTCTCGAACTCAGCGTCGCCCAGTTGGTGTCTCAGTTCCGCTGAGGTGACGAAAATCTCATCCTTGGTGCGGCCGAACCGCTCCACGTATACCGGCAACTGGTTTTCTTCGATGGTGCGACCGATAGTCTTGCCGACCATGGCGGCGGCGATCGGACTGCGGGCCATGCCGATCAGTTTGACAAAAGGTGCGCCGAACGCCAGACCCTTGAAAATCTGATCTTCAAACGTGAAACCGCCGGCGAAGACGATGGTTGGGATGTACTGACCCCGGTCAGCGAGCTGCTTGCAGTACTGATGCGTCAGGGCATGCAGCTCAACGGGCGGGATACCCCACTCATTCATCATGCGCCAGGGACTCATGCCGGTGCCGCCGCCCGCGCCGTCGACCGTGAGCACGTCAACTTTGTACTTTGATGCCCACTTGATCGCCTGAGCCAGTGCAAATGGACGATAGGCGCCGGTCTTGAGCGACACGTACTTCGCGCCGGCCTTTCGGAGTTCTTCGAGGCGCTTGGCGAAGCCTTCCTCGGTGACCATGCCCACCCGTGAATGGCGCTCGAACTCGGAGAACGCGCCGCGCTCGAAGGCCCGGATGACATTGGGATCGGTCGGGTTAGGCAGCACAATGTAGCCGCGCTCATAAAGCAACTGAGCCTTCTTGAGACTGCGGATTTTCACTTCGCCGCCGATGTTCTTCGCGCCCTGACCCCACTTCAGTTCCACCCACTCGACACCAAGTTTATCGATAGCGTACTCTTGCACGCCCAGGCGGGTATCCTCAACGTTGGCCTGCACGATGATAGCGCCATAACCGTCACGCTGATGATCCTTGTAAAGTTTGACGCGACGTTTGAGATCGACAGTGTCGACCACCCGTCCGTTCTTGATCACGGCTTCCACGTCCATACCGACCACGTTCTCGCCGATGGTCAGTCCGGTGCCGGCCAGGGCCGAACCGATCGCTAGGCCTTCCCAGTTGTTCTTGGCCACATCAGTGGAGCCGATGCCCGGGATGATCCACGGCAGACGGAACTTGATCCCTTTGTCGTGGCCGAATTTTACTTCGAGGTTGACGCTGGGGAAAATCGCCTTGTCGCTGTCGGCCGCGATACCCTCGGCGCCCACTACACCGCCCATGATGTTAAAGTGGGAGTAGTCGATAGGGTAGGTCTTCTCGCCGGCGGTGGTGATAACCCCAAAGGGTTGCGGATAGATGACTTCGTGACCGCGGTACGCCGACTTGCCGATCTCGCACATGCCGATGCAGCCGTCGACGCACGTCACGCACATGCCGGAAGTCGGCACAATGGAATCCTCGGTTCGGTTCTTGGTGAGAGTTGCCGCCGAGGCGTTGACGCGTGTGAGTGACATGGTTGCCATTCCTTTCTATTTGATTTCACTTTCTTTGCGAATTTCACAGGCAACGCAGGGTTGCATGTAACACATCATATCATCGAACTTCTCTTTTTCCAGGCAGGGCGGTTGCAGATTGGCACAGCCGCCGCAGATGGCCTTGTCCGGATCGGAGTAAGTACAGCGCAACTGGCAGGCCGGACAGACATAGATACACCCGCCACACAGTCGACAGACCGTGGACTTGATGTCAAACGGCGTGCCGATGCTGCGCTCCTGGCCGCGACCGCGGAAACCGATTGCCCCGGCCACCATCTGCTCCTTACACATCCGCACACACCGTCCGCACATAATGCAGTCTTCGTGTTCCTGCCTGAAGCGTTGCTGCCGGACGTTGTGCGCCGAGGCGAGGTCCTGAATGGTCTTGGACTGCGGGCAGGAAGCCAAGAGCAGTTCGATAATCATGCGTCGCGCTTTCACTACCCGCTCGGAGGCCGTCCGAACCTTGAGACCCTCCTGTACCGGATACGTACACGAAGTCACGAGCCGTGAATTCGGCGCCTCGCCGATTTCCACAAGACAGAGGCGGCAGGCGCCATAGGGGGTCAAACCTTCCATATGGCACAGGGTGGGGATGGGAAAGCCGAGGAACTGCGCGGCTTCCAATAGAGTCATCCCTCTGGGTACGGTCACTTGCAGGCCATTGATCGTCAGGGTTGTCATGCCTTACCTCCTACCACGACTTCGGTTCGAATAGGCTCAACCGGTTTAGGCTTGGTGAATTCGACGTCACAGCGCAGGCACCGATGTGATTCGCGGCGGGCTTCCGTGACCGAAAGCGCCACCTCGACCTCGGCAAAATTGCGCTTGCGCCACTCGACCGAGGCGCGCGGTGTTTCTACGCGCCTGACCTCGGGCTCTAAGCCGTCCTCAGTCCCGACCGGTGCGAGATAAACTTGCGGGATGTTCTGCTCAACGTGAGGCTGAGCCAGGTCTTCCTTGAGCAGGTAACGGGCAATCATCACGGCCGACTTCTTGCCGGCGGCGATGGCTTCAACCACTGTATTCGGTCCGGTTACCACGTCGCCCGCAGCGAAGACACCGGGGCGGTTGGTCAACATGGTCTTGTAGTCGACCTTCACGGTGTTACCCGAGGTAGTCTCGATGCCGCTTTGGAGTGCGGGACCAATACAATCGATGCCGGAATCCTCTCCGATCGCCACCACCAGCGTATCCAGTGAAACGATAAACTGAGAATCCGGAATCGGCACCGGGCGGCGTCGCCCACTGGCGTCCGGCTCGCCCAGCTCGTTGCGGACGCATTCCAAAGCGGCAATGTGTCCTTTGTCTGAGAGAATCCTGGTCGGCGTGACCAGAGTGTGAATCTCTATGCCTTCCTGATCGGCGGCCTCAATTTCCTCGGCGAAGGCGGGCATCTCGTCCCGCGTGCGACGATACAGGATGAGAACTTTCTCGACGTCTTTCTGTCGCAGCGCCATGCGGGCGGCATCGAACGCCGAGTTGCCGCCGCCGATCACGCCGACGCGACCTTTCGCCTTGGACTTGTCGCCCAGGTTGAAAGCTTTCAGAAACTCAATTGAGGGATGAACGCCTTCAACGTCCTCGTTCTCAACTTTCAAAGGTTTGCTCTTGTGCGCGCCCATAGCCAGCAGTACGGCCTGGTACCCGTCCTTGAAAAGCGAGTCCACGGAAATGTCACGACCGAGGGCGGCGTTGCATTTGATCTCTATATTCTCGTTCAGAAGCGAGGCAATTTCTTTCTCGATGGTCTCTCGCGGCAGGCGGTACGAGGGAATGGCGCAGGTCAACATACCGCCGGCGCGATTCTCCGCCTCCAACACGGTGACGCGACACCCCTTCAAAGAGAGGTAGTGCGCGGCGGTCAGTCCGGCCGGTCCGGAGCCGATCACGGCCACCCGCGGAGCTTCACCCGATGGCCAGGCTTTACGTGCCGGCTGATAGGTGGATGGATCGGTACGGTCGGTGATGAACCGCTTCAAGGAGCGGATAGCGATGGCGTCGCCGCCCGCTTGTCCGGCGCGACAGCGGCTTTCGCACGGATGATGACAAACGCGCGCGCACACCGACGGGAACGGATTAGCCTCACGAATAACCGTGTAGGCCTGCTCGTATTCGCCGCGTCCGATATGGGCCACGTAGCGCCAGGCCTGCGTGCCCAGCGGACAGGCGGTCTGACAGGGTGCGCCGACCAGGTCTTTGCAGACGAAAGCGCTGCACCGCTTCTCGATGATGTGCTGTTCGTATTCGTGTCGGAAGTATCTGATTGTGCTGAGTACCGGGTTGGGTGCCGACTGACCCAGGCCGCACATGGTCGAGTCCCTGACCACCAGCGCCAGTTCCTCGAGCAGATCAAGCTGCTCCATGGTGGCCTTGCCTTTGGAGATGTCGTCAAGAATCTCGTACATCCGCTGCGTCCCTTTGCGGCAGGTGAAACACTTGCCGCAGGATTCTTCCATGAGGAAATGCATGAAATACTTGGCGATGTCGACCATGCAGGTGTTTTCGTCCATCACGATCATGCCGCCGGAACCCATGATCGACCCGACCTTGACCAGACTGTCATAGCTGATCGGCAGGTCGAACATGTTCGCGGGGATGCAGCCGCCGGACGGTCCGCCGGTCTGAACCGCTTTGATTTTGGCGTCACCGACTGGGCCGCCGCCAATATCGAAGACGACATCTTTGATTTTGATGCCGAGCGGTACTTCCACCAGTCCGGTGTTCTTGATTTTCCCTACGAGCGAAAAGATCTTGGTGCCGGTGTTGCCGGGTATGCCGATCTTGGCGTATACGCTTCCGCCCAGATTGATAATGAACGGTATGTTGGCGAGCGTCTCGACGTTGTTGATGCAGGTCGGACTGCCGTGAATGCCCCGCTCAATTGGATACGGAGGACGTTGACGCGGCTCGCCCATGAAGCCTTCGACCGAGCGAATCAGCGCGGTCTCCTCACCGCACACAAAGGCGCCGGCACCGCGCACGATCTCGATGTCGAAGTCAATTCCAGTACCGAGGATGTTCTTACCCAATAGTCCGAGGGCGCGGGCTTGATCGAGCGCGATGATGGTGTGCTTGACGGCCAGAGGATACTCGCCTCGAACGTAGATGATTCCCTTGTTGGCGCCCATAGCGACGGCGGCGATTATCATCCCCTCGATAATGGAGTGAGGGTTACCTTCGAGCAAACTGCGGTCCATATAGGCGCCGGGGTCGCCTTCGTCGGCATTGCACACGATATACTTTGTACCGGTGTTGCTTCGCGAAGCGCGCGCCCGCTCCCACTTAAGGCCCGTGGGAAATCCGGCGCCGCCACGTCCGCGAATCTGGGAATCTTTGACCTCCTTGACAACCCACTCCGGGTCCTTCCTGGAAAGTACTTTTTGCAGCGCCGCATAGCCGCCCTGCTCGATGTAACCGAGAATCCTGATCGGGTCGAGTTTTTCGTTGCTACCAAGAATGTGGCGAGTCTGTCGCCTGAAGAACGGGATGTCGTCCTGATTGGCGAACTGTCGGCCATCGCGAGGATCATGATAGATCAGCGATTCCTCTGCATAGCCGCCGATCGCCGCCTGGATGGCGCGCGGGACATCATCTCCCTTAAGCTTCGGGTAAAGATGCCGATGCGGTTCGACCAGGATGAATGGCTCCATCTCGCAGAAACCCTGGCAACCGGTGATCCGGAGACTCACCTGGTCGCTCAGG
>Ga0315278_10004920_pt1 | contig 12103 bp, 11 predicted proteins | sample YL17G06_0_MG_FD_203880 | JGI IMG/M metagenome (GOLD analysis project Ga0315278, IMG submission 203880) | Sediment microbial communities from Yellowstone Lake, YNP, Wyoming, USA - YL17G06_0 | ecosystem: Environmental > Aquatic > Freshwater > Lake > Sediment | place: USA: Wyoming | collected... | reverse complement strand
TGAGGCGCCGGCCGATGTCGCGGATATCGGTCGTCCGGCCCTTGAAGCAGAAGGACGAGCCACGCGCGACGACATGCAGGTCCCTGATCGCGGTCAGCGACACGATCAGCTCCTCGGCGATCCCGTCGCAGAAGTACTCCTGATCCTTCTCCGCGCTCAGGTCGGCGAAGGGAAGGACCGCCAACGACCGGATGCGCGGGGACTCGGCGACACCGGCAGCGACCGTTCGTCCGGACTCGCGCTCGCGCTTCAACCGCGTCAGGTCGACGAACACCTCCCTGGCCGACTGGTAGCGGATCTCCCGCTCCTTCTCGAGCGCCTTGGTGATGATCCGTTCCAGGGCCTCTGGCACGTCCGGATTCAGGCGCACGGGCGAGGTCGGCGCCTGGTGCAGGAGGCTGTCGACCAGCGCCGCGGACGAGTCGCCCCGGAAGGGCAGCCGGCCCGTCGCCATTTCGTAGAGCACCACGCCGAGTGAGAACAGATCGGTCCGCGCATCCAGATCCTTGCCGAGCGCCTGCTCCGGCGACATGTAGGCCACGGTCCCCACGGCCGTCCCGGGACTGGTCAGCAACTCCGGAGCCGCCGCGGTTGTGGGCATCGCCGTCGGGGCCTCGGCCGCCGCCCGTCGGTCCGGCGCCAGCTTCGCCAGCCCGAAGTCGAGGATCTTGGTGTGGCCAGCCGTCGTGATGAACAGGTTGGCCGGCTTGATGTCCCGATGCATGATCCCTTTGGCGTGCGCCGCCTCCAGCCCGTCGGCCACCTCCAGTGCCATCGTCAGGATCTCGTCCACCGCCAGAGGCTGCCCGAGCAGGCGCGCTTTCAGCGTCTGGCCCTCGAGCAGTTCCATCGCGATGAAATGCAGGCCGTCGTGCTCGTCGATGTCGTGGATGGTGCAGATGTGCGGGTGATTCAACGCGGAGGCTGCCTGCGCCTCCCGCTCGAAGCGCTCCAGGGCTTGCCGGTCGCGCGCGAGCGTCTCGGGCAGAAACTTCAGGGCGACACGCCGCTTCAGCCGGCTGTCCTCGGCCTGGTAGACGACTCCCATGCCGCCTTCGCCAAGCTTCTCCAGGATCCGGTAGTGGGAGACCGTCTGCCCGATCATGGGACCCTCGTCCTCCAGCCCCTCGTCAACGCGGGGGCACCGTCGTACCCTGTCGCCGTTCCGGAGTCGACGAGCGAGCGGTTCGAACGACGGGCGACCCCGCGCTTGAGGCGCCGTGAGGTGGAGGCCGGACTCGTCTACGCACGGCCCGCACAAAGCGGGCCGGCGGCATACGGTGGGGGAGTCGCCGGGCAGTGATGTTCCTGGTGCGACGCTGGCCACCATACGCCCGGGTGGGTGGGGTGTCAAGAAACCGCTTTGCGACCCGCTTTCTGCCGCTTTCTGCTTGACACATCGGGCGCCGCCGCCATAATCAACGCTGTGTCTGGCTGTGGCGGACACGGCGGTACGGCGCACCCGACGCGGGGTCGCCGCGGCCGCCAAGCCCCCGTCGCCGCGGCCGCCAAGCCCCCGTCGCCGCGGCCGCCAAGCCCCCGTCGCCGCGGCCGCCAGGCCCCCCGTCGCCGCGGCCGCCAGGCCCCCCGTCGCGACCCTCCTCTGGACATCTTCTGAGGCCGGAGTCCTGACGACCGACGCACGTGGCTGTGGATGCGCCTTCGAGCAGAGGAGAATCCGATGAACAAGGTTGCGATCGTGGGCGCCGGCATCACCGAGTGCCGGGGCCGCTGGGTGGAGGCCACCTACTGGGATCTGTTCCAGCAGGCGACGCGCCGCACGCTGGAGGACGCCAAGGTGACCGCCGCCGAGGTCGACTCGGTGGTCTACGGCATCTACAACGACATCTTCGAGCACCAGGCGATCCCCGAGAGCGCGCTCACCGGGATGATCGGGATGAACCTGAAGCCCGGCACCCGCGTGACCAGCGGCGGGGCCACCGGCTTCTACGCGATGCGCACGGCGATCATGGAGGTGGCTTCGGGCATGTCGGACACGGTGCTCTGCATCGGCGGCGAGAAGGCCACCGACTGCTACGACCCGCAATCGAAGTCGGCGACCCCGATGGTGATCGACACCATCGCGAAGTCCTGGGACCCGTTCTTCGAGTATCCGCTCGGCGCCACTGCGAGCGACTCGTACATGCAGATGTGCATGGGGTACAACGACATGTACCCGAACGACATCGGCGACTCGGTCGTCCGCGCCACGATCATCGAGATGCTCTGCCGGCAGGGGAACAAGAACCCCTTCGGCCAGCGGCGCGACGAGACCGTCACCGTCGCGCAGGTGCTCGCCTCGCGCTGGATCATCGCGCCGTTTCTGCGGCTGCTCGAAGCCTGCATGTACACCGAGGGCGCGGCGGGCGTCCTCTTCGCCAGCGAGAAGCGGGCCCGGGAGATTTCTGAGCGCACCGGTGTGCCGCCCATCTGGGTGAAGGGCATCGGCGCCGCGAACGAGTCGTACCAGGCTGGCCGCGGCGGCAGCCACAAGCCGCTCCATTCGATCGTCTCCGATCGGGTGGCTGCCGAACGCGCTTACGCGATGGCCGGCGTGAAGCCCTCCGACATCCAGCTGGTGGAGCTGCACGACGCCTTCATCGCCCAGTTCATGATCACCATGGGCGAGATGGGCTTCGTGCCGCTCGGTCAGACCCGCAGGCTCGTCGACGATGGGATCATGGCCGACATCCGGGAGCTGGGTGACACTAAACGACCGGCGAAGGGGCAGTTGCTCCTGAACCCGTCGGGCGGCCTGATCTTCGGCGGCCACTTCGTGGGCGGGTCGAACATGTTCTCGATGTGGTCGGCGCGCCGCGAGATGCTCAAACGGCAGATGCCGCTCGCGCTCATCCACGGCACGGGTGCGATCAACGCCGTCTTCGGCGGCGCCCTCATTGTCGAGCTGGAAGATGGAGGTGTCCGGTGAACGCGCGCAACACGATCCTCGGCGATGTGTGGAACCTCCCGCGGGAGGTGAGCGAAGTGACCGGCAAAGACCCCGGCACGTTCCTCCAGTTCAACACCCACATGGTCACGTTCTACCGGCAGACGTACGGGGAGCTCTCACGCTTCTTCCTCGCCCTGCGCGACGGCCGGCTCATCGGGAGCCGCTGCAGCCGGTGCGAGCAGGTGATGGTGCCGGCCGCGACCTGGCACTGCCCGACCTGCGACTTCGCCGAGATGTCCGAAGTCGATCTGCCGCACCGGGGGGTGCTGGCCGCGACGGCGCCCATCACCATCTTCCCGTCGGCGTCCTTCATCGGCGACGCCCCGTTCGCCCGCGGCTACGTCGACGTCGCCACCGACGCCCCCATCGCGTCGTTTCTCCCCTCGCGCCTGCAAACCACCACCGGCCTGCCCCGCCCCGGGATCTTCGTGAAGGGAGTGGAGCTGAAGCTGGTCTTCGAGGACACGCGCATCGGATCGATTCGCGACATCTTCTGGGTCCCGATGTCCGAGGTGCCGGCGACGCTTCGCGACCGGAGACCGCTGCTGGCCTCGGCGCTCAACTTCGAGACGCCGTCGGCGCCGGCCGTCGAGCGCAGCGCCGCCGGGGAACAGGCGCTCGCGGGCGCGCTCGCGGCGATGCACACCCTGGCCGGCAAGATCGGCCAGAGCCCGCGCGCACAGAAGGATCTCTCGGGGCGGACCCACGCCATCGGCGTCAAAACCGGCGGGGGAGACTTCACGCTCCACGTGGCGTCGAGCGCCATCCGCATCGAGGAGGGGCTCGCCACGAAGCCGGACTTCGTGATGGTGGCCACCGACCCGGGCGTGTTCACCCGGTGGGTCGCCGACGGTTCGCTGACCGACGCCGCGGTGGAAGGGGACCTCTGGCTGCCCCACAAGGAAGCCTTCGGGATTCTGCCCATCCTCGACCGGTTGCCCCGCTCGGTGCGCCGCGACGTGAAATAGCGGTCGCTCGACCTGGCGCTACTTGATCGTGATCAGGTCGATGTCGGCGCCGGTCGTCGCGTGGGTGTAGTACAGGAAGCGGTTGTCCTGCGTCAGCGTCGGACTGTCCAATCTCTCGCCCGAACGCGGGTTCGGCTCCGTCGGACGACCGGGTCCCAGCGCCGTTCCAGGCTTGCGGGTGCAGCCGCTTCCAGCGAGCGGCGAACAGGAAGAACACCGCCGGCCCGAACGACAGCAGCATCACGCCAATCCAGGACCAGTACGCAGGCTCGGCGAAGGCGCCGGCGGGATCGTCGACGTCCCCCAGAAGGCCACGGCGAGCACGGGCCACGTCAGCGCCAGCAGCGCGGCGAAGTAGAGCAGCACGACGACAGGCGCGATCCGTTTCATTGAGGGCTCTTTGTGTGTCGGTAAAACGTCAGCGTCCGCCGCTGGCCGGGGTTGTGGCCGCCATGGTGCGCTTGCGGTGCTGGTCGGCCTTCTGCACCTCGACCTGCTGGCGAAGCCCGGTCACCTGCGTGTCCTGGCCCGGCTCGAACCGCTCGGCCACCAGCGCCATCTGCGCGCGTGTGTCGACGCTGCAACCCTGCCAGCGTTCCGTCTGTTATACTCCGTTCCGGTTGCACCCTTAGCGCCTGTTAGAAAACAACGGTATCAGTGTGTGTGTTCTTACAGGCTCTTATGGCCGGTTCGAACCGATCGATTGCGACCTTGATTCGTTAACAGGGCCTTACCGCGAGGATTCCCGTGAGAACGATCACGCTCGCCCTCTTGATGCTCTGCGCCTCGTTCACTCCCGGCCGCGCGCAGGTGCAGAGCGAGTCGGCCGCCACGCCGACGCGAATGCCGATCACAGAGGTCACCGTCTTCAAGGATGGTCACGCCTTCGTCGTCCATCAGGGCCGCGTTCCCGTTGATGCCAGGGGCCTCGTGGTTCTCGACCGCCTGCCGACGCCAGTGCTCGGCACCTTCTGGCCGTACTCGGCCGACCGCGAGGTCAAGCTCACTGCCGTGACCGCCAGCCGCCGCCCCGTGCGTGGGGAGCAGACCGCCATCGACCTGCGGGGTCTGCTGCAGGCGAATCCCGGAGCGATGGTGGATCTTGTGGATCACGACGGCCAGACCATCTCCGGGCGCATCCGAGGCCTGCCCGAACGCCCGGTCGACGAGTTGCAGGCGATCGAAGGGCGCCCTGGTCGCGACCTCGCGCCGGCCGAGAGCGGAGTTGTACTGCTCGAGACCGGCCAGGGGGTTCTCGCGCTGCCGCTGAGCCGTGTCCGATCGGTGAGCTTCAAGAACGCACCGGCGTCTACGTACGCGAGCGACAGCCTCCGTAGCCTGCTGACCCTCGCGTTCTCGTGGCCCGCGACGGGCCCGCGACGCGAGATCGAGGTGGGCATGGCCTACGTGCAGAAGGGCCTGCGCTGGATCCCCTCTTACAAGGTGAGCATCGGCAGCGCCGGCAAGGCGCGCGTTCAGTTCCAAGCCACGCTGGTCAACGAACTGGCGGACCTCGACGAGGTCACGGCCAACCTCGTCGTGGGTGTGCCGACCTTCGCGTTCGCGGGCACCGTCGACCCGATGGCCCTCCAGCAGACCGTGGCGCGACTCGGTGAGTACTTCGACGCGCAATCGGCGGGCGGCTTCGCCATGTCCAACGCCCTCATGTCACAGGTCCCGGGCGGGGCCGGCAGCAGGCTGAGGGCGGACAATTCCCCCTCCAACCCGACACCCGATCTGGGGCCCGAGGTCGTGAGTTCGGAGAGGGACGAGGACCTCTTCGTGTTCACCGTCAAGCGGGTGACGCTCAAGAAGGGCGAACGCATGATCCTGCCGGTCGCGGAGTACGAGTTCGCGTACCACGACGTCTACGTGCTGGACCTGCCCTTCGCGCCTCCCATGGACCTGCGGTCAAACGCGAGCGACGCCCAGCAGCGGGAAATGGCGCGGCTGCTCGGCGCCCCGCATTTCATGCACGTCCTGCGACTCACAAACTCGGGCCGCGAGCCGCTCACCACCGCGCCGGCGCTCATCTCCTCCGGAGATCGCGTGCTCGGCCAGGGCATGATGAGCTACACCGCGCCCGGCGCCGAGTGCGATTTGACGCTCACGGCGGCGGTGGACATCAGCGTGGCAAAGAGCGACACGGAAACGGGCCGCGTCCCCGGAGCGCTCACCGTGAATGGGTCCGCGTATCTGCGCGTCAATTTGGACGGGGCCATCGCCATCACCAACCGCCGCGATCAACCGGTGGACATAGAGGTCAAACGCTCGATCCTCGGGCACGCCGATGCAGCAGGTCAGATGGGCAAGGTCGCGATGGTGAACGCGTACGAAGAGGGGGGTGCCGTGGCGCAACCAACCTGGTGGGGTTGGTACGGCTGGCCCGGCTGGTGGGGCGCGGTCAACGGCGTGGGACAGTTCAGCTGGAACACGAAGGTCGAACCCGGCAAGAGTCTCGCACTCACCTACAAGTGGCACTACTTCTGGAGGTGAGCGCCTCCCGCGCACCGGGGCGCCCGTACGCCACTCGCACGGACATGTACCTGTCGACGCCTCGTGCCGGCTTTCCAGACGCCAAGGGGCGTACCGTGCCTGCGCGCGGTGTTCGGCGTCGTGCTTCAGGAACCGGCGGCCCGCCTCGTCGATGGCGGCCGACGGCGGCCAGTGGCCCTGCCGGCGATCGTGTCCCGCCCCCGGCGGTCTTGCTGCCGGTGTCGAGCGACGTCACAGACGCATCCATCACGCGGAAGGCGTCGCCGTTGAGGATGCCAGGTTCGGACAAATCGCCGGCGTTGCCGACGCTGAGGAACATGATGCGCCCGTCCTCAGCCGTGGCGATGAGGACGGATGTGCCGCCACTCGAGATTGCACCATCGCGTGGCGGCGTATTCCGGGCAGAGGAACACCACGATGAGCGCCGACGATCATTTCTTTGCACATTGCCGCGCGTGCGTCTACCATGACAGCAGAGCATCACGATGCGGGCGAAACCGAACAAGACGATCGTCACCGGCTGGCTGCGGACCTACGAACCCGCGCCCGACGGCTACGGCGGAGACATCGAGGTCGAGGTCATCGCCAACACATCCCCGGACGCGGCCAGCGATTTTCTGCGGTCGGCGCCGGGCCAGTCGCTGCGCGCCTTCTACGCGCAGCCCGCCCCCCCCGCGACGGCATTGCCGTTTGGCCGCCGCGTGAGGGTCGAACTGACGTTCCTCGGCGGGCCCGGCGGCGGACGGCCGGTCGTGCAGAGCATCACGGCCGAGTAACCGACCTCGGCCATCTCACCGCTTGACGGTCACCTTCACCGCGTTCTTGGCCTGTGAAATCCCGCTCAGCGCCACGCTCGTGGAACCTCCGTCGTGGGCGCGCGACGAGGGCGACGACTTGTCATGGAAGGACGTCTTCTTCCCCGAGCCGGGAAACAGGTCGCCAGGGTCGCCGCCGTTCCTGGCCAGCTCCAGATCCCGCTTGCCGTCGGCCTGCATGAGACCGACCAGATAGGCCAGCGGATTGGTGTTGTCCGACCGTTGTTCGTCAATGTGCCACACCGCAAGCCCGGAGCCCGGCAGTGAGGCATCTCGACCGCTGGCCTGGCGATTCTCCAGCAGGAAGTACTCGGGCCCCGACGCGCCGCCGGTCCACACGCGCAGGCAACCGCCGGCATCGGCTTCAAGCGTGCCAAGGGTGTAGCTGGCCGACTTCGCCGTCACCGGTTTGACCCAGCCGAGTTTGGACAGGCACCAGCAGGACAGCCGTGTCGGTTTCTTGCCGCCGCCGCCCCAGGATCCCCCCCCCATCAGGCACCAGTCGCCAACGCCCTCCGACCGGTAGCTGGTGTCGTAGAGATCCGGCAACCCGAGGACATGACCGAACTCGTGTGCGAACACACCGACGCGCCCGTCCTCGGGTTCGGTGGAGTACGCATAGACCTTCACGCCCTGATTCGTGAACGAGTGCGGCAACGTCCATTTGTGCGACCAGATCATGTCCTTCCGCCTGGCTGGCGTCGGCTCCGCCTCAGCGCCGCCACCGGCATGGATCAGGAAGACCCCGTCCACGAATCCATCGCCATCGCTGTCGAATCGCTTGAGGTTGTCGGTCTTGCAGTATTCGGTGAGCGCATCGAACAACAGTCCCGGCGTGTTGTGCGGGTAGTCCGTTCCGGTGCCGCTCTCGCCGGCGGTGTAGTACGAGTAGGGATGCGGCACCCGCACGTAGCCGATCACCTCGCCGGTGACGTCCAGCCTGCCGTAAGACATGTCCCGGTAGATGCTCGTCATCGAATCCGTGTTGGATGCATCGAACAGCATTCGCTGGAACTCGGCGGCAGGCCGCTTTCCCACGTTGTCGCTGAAGTCGACCATCAGCGCCAGGGCGTGCAGTGTGCGCGGCGCTTTCTCGGCCCGGGCCATCCGCGCGGCGCGCAGGGGTCGATTCCGGGGCGCCCGCTCGACCGGCACATCGGTCGGCGGATAGAACACGCCGTCGTTGAACCCGGTGGGGCGGCGCACGTCAGCCGCCACCAGGCCCATGTACGCCGCCAGCCGGACATCGGCACCCGACAGCGCGCGGGCTTTCTTGATGGATTGGCGGATGCTCTTCAGCACGCCCTTCGACGGGCGGCAGGTGGTCGGACCGTCTTCATAACGGTGCACGTGTGGATCGCGCATGTTCGTCTCCTTCGGGATGACTTCTTGAGCAGGACCAATCGGCCGCCGGGCGGCCAGGCTGACCGCGCCCATTCGGCGGTCGACGGCCAGAGCATCGACCTCCTTGACGAGCGCGGCCAAAGCGGCATCGCGATCGGCAGGTCAACGGTGCGTTGCTAACGATGTCGGTAACTTAGAGGGGCGGTCAGTTGGTGTCAAGCGCCCAGGTGGGTCCGAACAAAAAGACTGTGCAATCGTCGCATCGCTAGTATTCGTGCCAGCGCCAGCCGGTCGGACTGACCCGGAGCCCGCCCCGCCCGCCGCCCGGCCGGGCTGCTGGCCGCCGAAGCTGCGCCACCTGCGCGGCGTTCCCCCGGACGCCGAGCGCGACACAGTGACGGTGGCGTGAAACGCACGGCGCGACTTCAGCACCTGGGCTAGCACGGGTGCGTGCTGAAACGCGAAGGCGCCTCCCATTCGTTGTGGCACAATCCCAGAACCGGCGCCGTTGAAGCCGTTGCTCGCCACACCGAAATCTCCAACACGCTCGCCCGCAGGATCTGTCGTGGACTCGGAGTTCCCGTCATCGGTTAATCCGCGACACCCGGCAGAACCAGTACCAGTCAGTGATGTCCTGACAACTCCTTATGCACTACTGAGCCGAACCATCGGCATAACCCTTCCTGAACGCGGCTTTCAATTCAGGGGCCACATCACCATAGGCATCCCGTATGATCCGCTTGACGTCGTCCATGCTCATGGTGCCATTGCGCACCTGTTTGCCGACGTCGTACCCGTTCTGATACGCATTCTTGAGTTCCGCCGCGGTCGGAGCGGTCTTGGGCGCTCCCGTGCCGGGAGTGCTCTCCGTGACCTTGGCACCTGGCGGGCGGGGAGCCTCCGCGAAATGGAAGTTACTCAGGTCTTTCACCAGGGCTTTCAGCTCCTCCAGCGATTTTCCCGACCTCAGCCAATCGACAATCGATCTCGCGTCCTGCAGCGATCCTGTGTCATAGGTCGTCTTCGGCACGAAGGCCGCATCCGCGTTCATGGAGTTCTTGATGTGATTGACGCCGTTCTCGTCGATGGAGATGTTGACGACGCTTCCGAGCACTCCACTGGCCATGTTGAGCATGCACCCGCAGACGACCACGCTCTTCAGCCGTGGCGCGTTGTTGCGATCGATGCCGAAATGGCCCCAGAAGTCTTTCCATTCCACAAACTGCGAACCGTCCTGAAAGCCCCTCGGATTCGCATGAAATCCAATGACCAGCGAGTCCCCGTTCTTCAGTGACTGGATCGCCTGCTTTGCCTTCCTCTTCGCGTCATAGCGCAGGAGGTCCTTGTAGGGGTTGCGGATCGGCGCATTGGGATCGGCCTTGCTTCCCAGTTCCCCTTTGTCATTCCAGGGGAGTCCCGCGAGCGCACGTTCTTTTCCCGGGTTATCCGGGTCGTCCGAGTAGATTTCCACGCCGACGACGGTGGACCCGGTACTGTGAGCCCGGAAACCGTGAAGAGAAAACGTGACGCCGATCACGCAGACCACAAGGAACATCATCCGCATTCTGCTCATGCCTCGTCTCCTCGGTACGCTGAGTACATTGGTGGCAACCGCACGTGGATCGGGAATGTCCACGGCGCAGAGCGGGCCGGGCGCCACAGCCCGTGGCGGCCAGGTGACACACGACGGCCCGTGCTCGGACACGGCGACGCCAGCCACAGGCGGACCGTACTGCCGCGGGCTCGTGAGTGTCAAGGCGGGTTCGCCTTGCGGGCAGCGTCTTGACGTAGCAGCCGGCGGGTACCCGGTTTCAAGACCCGTTCTCGCGGCCGAGCACCGGGCGCTCGCGCAGGTCTTGAAACCGCGTCTTGAATCCCGGCGCGTCGATGAGGTGGCGGTACCACTCCCGGTGGGGGAGGCCGGCGGGGTCGAGCAACTGCGCCCGATCGTACCCGAATCCCCGGGATCAGGAGCGGTGACAGCCTACCAAGGACCGCCCGCACGAAGCCGGATCTTGACCCGGCCCTCCCGGCGTTCCACGACCACGAAGAACGGAGGTTCAACGTCGATGTCCACTCGCGACAATGCCAGCATCGCGTCGAGCACCGTCTTTGCGACGATGTGGCCCGGACGCAGGCACACGATGCCGACGAACGGTTCACCGCCCCGAATCGCTGCACTGGCGAACCCTGCGTCGTGCGTGATGACGACGCGGCCCCCGGCCGTTGCGGTGCGAAGGACCTCCAGGTCGGACCGGCCGTTGAGACCCGTCTCCCCGGTGCGACACACATCATGTCCGCGGCTGCAAAGACCGGCCACGACGGTCGGATCGATATTCTCGTCAGCGAGGAGGGGGAAGAAGAGCGGGTTCACGCCGAGGCCGGCAGATCGAAGAGCCGTTCGTGTCGGAGCGCGTTCGCGGCGTACAGAAACGCCGCAGAAAGTCCCTCGGCCGACAGTTGGGGGTACCGGGTGATGATCTCAGTTGAGGTGGCGCCGCTCGCCGCCAGTTCCAGCAGAAACTCGACACTGAGGCGTGTACCGCGCACGCAAGGCTTTCCGTTGAGGATATCCGGATCCGAGACGATCCAGCCGTCAGCCATCAGAGCACCTCAATCACCAGCGTTATTGTGCCTCTTCATTGTAGCCCAGGCGGGCCTGAACCAATCGCCGCGCTGGGGGTGGGAGACCTCTCACTTCGCGTTCGCCCCGATCCGCGCCAGCTCCGCGGTGGCCGCGTCCACGAGCGCCGTCTCGCGGTCGAGCATCTTCGCCGCGCGCACGATCTCGGCGTCGGCTTCCGCGTATTTCCGCTGCTCGATGCCCTCGCCGACGCCGCCGGCTCTACTCGTCGCGGCTCAAGGTCGAGAACGTCTCCTGCCGCAGCGCCGTCTGCAGCTGGTTGCCGAGCAGGAACTTGATGGCGAGGGGCGACACGCCGATGAGGGTCGACACGAGAGGGATCGGGAGCCGCGCCAGGAAGGGTGCGGCGAGGATCCACACGACGTACTTCCAGCCGGCGTCGCCCAGCGCCTTCGCCGCGGCGCCCGCCGCGACGGCGTACCAGATGTAGCCGCCCAGCTGGAGGACGAACAGGACGACCCCCACCCAGGTGATCTCGAGGCCTCCCTGTTCGGTCGTGCCGGCGATGAAGAGCGACCAGATCATAAACGCGCCGACGGCGATGACGGCGCCCACGAAGCTGCGGGTCAGACCCGAGTCGGCGCGCAGTAGATCCTCGACAGATGTCGCGGCCATACCTCTTCTCCTTGGCGGGGGCAGCGGGAGTATACACCCGGCCGGCGGAGCACGGCCGCTTACCTCACGGCCGCTTACCTCGCGGGTGCGGCGAGCCGCGCCAACTCCGCTGCCGCCGCGTCCACCAGCGCGGTTTCGCGATCGAGCATCTTCGCCGCGCGCGCAATCTCGGCGTCGGCCTCCGCGTATTTCCGCTGCTCGATGCCCTCGCGCACGCCGGGCAGCGTCTTGACGTCGTAGCCGGTGTAGAAGCCCGGCGCGTAGAGCAGGT
>Ga0315278_10004919_pt1 | contig 12104 bp, 8 predicted proteins | sample YL17G06_0_MG_FD_203880 | JGI IMG/M metagenome (GOLD analysis project Ga0315278, IMG submission 203880) | Sediment microbial communities from Yellowstone Lake, YNP, Wyoming, USA - YL17G06_0 | ecosystem: Environmental > Aquatic > Freshwater > Lake > Sediment | place: USA: Wyoming | collected... | reverse complement strand
CTGGCGTTGCGGCCTGGCCCGTCATGCGCTCGAGATCGGTGGCGATGCGCCGGGCGCGCGCCGTGTCGCCGTCACTCCACTGGCCGACGCGCCGCACCAGGGCGCGGAAGTCGTCGACCACCTGCAGCGCCATCTCCCGCGTGGCCGCATCCCAGGGACGCAGCCCGTCGCGAATGCCGCGCGCGAGTGCCTCGAAGGCCGCCCCGGCCTGCGCCACCGGCTGCAAGTTGGCCATCAGCGCCGCACCGCGAAGCAGGCGTACCTGCCGCACGAACTCCTCGCCGGACACGCCTTCGGGGCGCGCCAGCAGCGCCTCGAGGCGGTTCAGGCATTCCCCCGCTTCGAGGGTGAAGAAATCGGCTGTGCCGAGCGAGTGGCTCATGGGTCGGCGCTGAGTCCGGAGGAAGTGTCGTGAAGACTAGGCCGCGCGAAACATCGGAGCAAGGACATCAACGCCGCGCGTCCCTGACCAGCGCCGCCATCGCCGCCACGGCAGGTTCCATCCCGTCCAGCACGGCCCTGCTCACGACGCTGTGCCCGATGTTGAGCTCCTCGACCTCGGGAATCGCCGCGACCGGCTGGACGTTCAGGTAGGTGAGGCCATGGCCCGCATGGACGGCGAGACCGAGGCTCGAGGCGGTGGCGGCGGCGCGGCGCAGGGTGTCGAGCGCGCGCGCGTCCCGCCGCCAATTGTGGGCATAGTCGCCGGTGTGCAGCTCCACGGCGGGCACTCCCAGCGCGACGGCGGTGCGGATGGCTCCCTCATCGGGATCGATGAACAGGCTGACCCGGACTCCGGCGTCGTGGAGCCGGCGAATTGTCTCGGTCAGGCGGGGCCCTGGCCGGGTGAGGTCGAGCCCTCCCTCGGTAGTCACCTCCTCGCGCCGCTCCGGCACGATGGTCGCCTGAAACGGCCTGAGGTCGCAGGCGAGCGCCACGATGTCGGCGCTGGTGGCCAGTTCCAGGTTGAGTACGGTCGTGACCGCGGCGGCGAGTTGCCGCACGTCCTCGTCCTGGATGTGCCGGCGATCCTCCCGAAGATGGGCGGTGATACCGGTGGCGCCGCCCCGTTCGGCGGCCAGCGCCGCCACGACCGGATCCGGCTCGTCGGTGCGCCGTGCCTGCCGCACCGTGGCCACGTGATCGATGTTGATGTAGAGGCGCATGAACGTTGCTGGCAGGGGTGGGAACCCATTAGTTTCGCTGTTCAACGATAGCATCGTGAGGCATCTGGTGGCACGAAGGCAGCAGGCAGTCCTGGCGCTCGCCGCCGCATGTGTGGTCATGCTCCCGAGCCGCGCGGCGGCACAGGCCGAACCGACGCCGGAAGCGGCGGTGAACGCCTTCATGAAGGCGGTCACCGACAGCAACCTGGTGCGGATGACCCAACTGTGGGGTACGTCCCAGGGTTCGGCCGCGACCACGCGCAAACCGGCCGACTTCCAGAAGCGCATGTATATCACATATGCGTTCCTGAAGGGTGGCACGTACCGGATCTCGGCGACCGAGCCCAGCCCGGCGGAGGCGGACCGGCGCTACATGATCCTCGAGTTCACCCGGGGTGACTGTAACAAGCTGGTGCCGATCACCGCGGTGAAGACGAAGAAGGAAGGTTGGATCGTCAACTCGCTCGACTTGAGCCAGGTCGGGGTTCCGGGACGGAGCTGTTCCGGCAGCGCGCCGGGAGCGGAGACCGGTGGCGCAACCGTGACGGACACCAGCAAGAGCAGCCCGCCGAAGTAGCCCGCCTCAGCGGGCCTGGGTGAGCTCGATCAGGATGCCGGCGGTCGACTCGGGGTGCACGAAGGCGATGCGGCGGCCGTGGGCGCCGGTGCGGGGCGTTTCGTCCACCAGGCGGTAGCCGGCGGCGCGGCAGCGGAGCAGGGCGGCGTCGAGGTCGGGCACCTCGTAACAGACGTGGTGAATGCCCGGGCCACGCTTCGCCAGGAAGCGGGCGATCGGGCTCTCGGGTGTCGCGGGCTCGAGCAGTTCGACCTCGGGGCCGCCAAAGGGCAGGGACACGATTGTGGCACCGTCGGCCGCCTCGGGCGCGCGAGGTTCCAGACCGAGGATGTCGCGATAGAAGGCAAGGGCGTCGCCCAGGTTCTCGACGGCGATGCCAATGTGGGCGATGCGTGGCCGGTGGGTCATGCTGAATCTTAAGTCATCGCACCGCGAGTGCGATGGGAGAAAGGAATCGCAACGCAATGGCTGGCGTAAATACCAGGACTCCTCCCGTGACGGATGACTCCTTCTCGGTTGACGTCGATCAGGCGAAGGGCCTCGTGCTGGTGGATTTCTGGGCGGTCTGGTGCGGCCCGTGCCAGATGGTGGCCCCGGTGCTCGAGCAGCTGGCCGGCGAATATGACGGCCGCGTCCGCATCGTCAAGCTGGACGTGGACTCCAACCAGCGCACGTCGATGAAGTACAACGTCCGGTCGATCCCGAGCATCCTGTTCTTCAAGGACGGCAAGCACGTGGATACGGTCGTTGGCGCGGTGCCGAAGCCGGTCATCGAGGCGAAGATCAAGCAGCACCTGACCTTGGGGGGTGCGGCGGTGGGGCGGGTGGGGCGGCAGCGAGGCGAGCGTCCTCCTGCCGCCCTTCACGCTTTCACCACCTTTCGAGCGGAGGGCGGATGGCCACGCTTTACGTCGTCGCGACTCCCCTGGGCAACCTGGGCGACCTCAGTGCCCGGGCGATCGAGGTGCTGCGCACCGTGCCAGTCGTGGCGGCGGAGGACACCCGCCGGACCCGCGGGCTGCTTGAGCATCTCGGCGCCCATCCGCAGCTTCGCAGCTTCCACGCCCATTCCCCGGAACGCCGGCTCGAGTCGTTCCTCGAGCTCCTCGCGGGCGGCCGGGACGTCGCCCTGGTATCGGACGCCGGCACGCCCGGGGTAAGTGATCCGGGCACCGACCTCGTCAGGGCGGCGCGGGAGGGTGGGCATGTGGTGGTGCCCATCCCGGGTCCCACCGCGATCGCGACCGTGCTCTCCGCCTCAGGGCTGTCGGCCGACCGTTTCCTGTTCCTGGGCTTCGTGCCGCGGCGCGGGGCGGACCGTGCGCGGATGCTGGCCCGTGCCGCCACCGAGGAGTGGAGCGTTGTGTTCTATGAGGCGCCGGGACGGGTGGTCGAGTTGCTGGAGGACCTGCTGGCCCTGGCAGGACCGGCCCGGCGTGCAACGGTTGGACGGGAACTCACCAAGCTGCACGAGGAGCTTCGCCATGGGTCGCTGGGGGAACTGGTGCAGCACTTCACCGCGACGGAACCCCGGGGCGAGTTCACCGTAGTAATGGAGGGAACGGGCCTTCCGCCCTCCACCGTGGACCGAACCGAGGAAGCAACCACGAGTGCCCGCCAGTTGCTGGCGGACGGCATCACGCGCCGCGAGGCCTCGCAGCGCGTTGCCGCCGAGTTCGGCCTTTCACGGAACGATGCCTACCGGCTCGTCATGAGCCTCACCTGATGCCCGCACGACCACTCCTGGTCCTGATGCTTGCGCTGTCTTGCGCTGCCCCGGTCATGGGGCAGCAGCTGAGCGCGCGGGTGCCAGTGAAGGCGGGGGCGGTGCGCGCCGAGCCGCTGCAGACGGTTGGCCGGCTGCACTACGAAGGCGGCGGAGACTGGTACGCCAACCCGTCGAGCCTGCCCAACCTGCTCGCGGCGGTGCGCGAGCGCACCGGAATTCCAGTGGAGCGCGAGGAGCGGACGGTCACGCTCACATCGGACGAGCTGTGGAGCGTACCGTACCTCTACATGACGGGTCACGGCAATGTGCGTTTTTCCGATGACGACCTGCGCATTCTACGGGCGTATTTATCGCAGGGTGGCTTCCTGCATGTCGATGACAACTACGGCATGGATTCCTCGATCCGGCGCGAGCTCGCGCGGCTTTTTCCCGGCCAGGAGCTCACCGACGTACCGCTCGATCATCCCATCTATCACCTCGCGTACGAGATGCCGCGGGGCATTCCCAAGATTCACGAGCACGATGGCAAGCCAGCGCAGGGACTCGGTCTCTACCTGAACGGTCGGCTCGTGGTCTACTACTCGTACCAATCCGACCTCGGCGATGGATGGGAGGATCCGGAGGTGCACAAGGACCCGGCCGAGAAGCATGAGGCGGCGCTGCGGATGGGCGTTAACCTGTACGCCTATGCGGTAGGGTTCGGCGGATGAGCCTCACCGCGCTCGCGCTGGAACAGGTCGCGCGCCCGATGCGATTGCGCCGGAATGCGGCGTGGGTCGTGGCCGCCCTTGGCGCGACGATGCTGCTGCTCGGCGTGACGGCGTGGCTGGCGCGGCTGGACGTCATCCGCACGCTGGCCTGGGTGCCGGCCGCCTGGATCGGCGTGGCGCTCCTCGTTGCCGCGGCGGCATGGGGCCGGCGCCGCGCGGTCTCCGTCCTGGCGACACGATCACTGGCCGAGTGGCTGGAGCGGTCGGGCGCGTGGCGCCTTGGAGCACTGCGCGCGCCGCTCGAGCGGACGCAGCAAGGATCGAGTGCCGAACTTGCGCGGGCCGCGGACGCGGCGTCAGCCGCCACCGTCGGAGAGCGAGCGTCCCGGGCGCTGGGACCATGGGACGACCGGTTGTCGCGCGAGATGCGCGGAGGCGTCGTGCTCCTCGGGCTTGGCCTCGTGGTCCTCGCTACCTCGGGCCCGCTTTGGGGCCCGGGAGCGGTGCTCTGGCACCCGGTCCGGGCCTGGCGGTCGGTGGTGTCGCCAGTGCAGCTCCGCGCCTCGGCCGACAGTGTGGACCGGGGCGCGCCGGTGACGCTCACCGTCACCACGTACGGCCGGCGCGAGGCAACGCTCTGGCTCCGGGCGCCGGGCGAAGCGTGGCGCGAGGCGCCGCTGACACTCGATGCCAATGGGGCCGCGACGCACCTCATTCCCCGCCTCGACACCGACCTGTTCGCCCGCGTGTCCAGTGGCGAGCGCGGCTCGGACACGGTGATGGTCCATGTGCGGCAGCCGGTGTTCCTGGCTGCGCTCGAGGTGACGGCGCGGTATCCAGCGTACCTCAGACTCGAAGACGAGCCCATCCTTACCGCCGGCGATACCGTGCTTCTGCCGGCCGGGACACGACTCGAGACGCGTGGCGAGGCCACGGCGGAACTCGAGAGTGCCTCATGGAGCGGCGGCGGCGCGGAAAGCGCGTTGCCCGTGAGCGGCAAGCAGTTCGACGGCGATTTCGTCCCGCTGAGGTCGGGCGCCTATCGGCTGGTGCTGCGGACGGCGAGCGGCGCGCCGCTGGCCGGCGATTCCGTCATGTTGCCGCTGCGCATCATCCCCGACAGCGCGCCGGCACTCGAGATCCCCGTTCCTGGTGCCGATACCACCGCCTCGCCCGACGCTCGCGCGCTCATCGTGGTCGACGCGCACGACGACCATGGACTCACGAGCGTCGTGCTCGAGCTGCGCCGTGTTTCCAGTCTTGGCGCCGCGGATCGGCTGCGGGAACAGCGGGTTGTCCTGCCTGACGGAGCGCCGGATCGGGCCGTACTCAGCGCACAGGTGAACTTGGAGCAGCTGGGGTTGCTCCCGGGCGACACGCTGCGCTATCGCGCGCGCGGAGCGGACAACGCGCCGCGAAGCCAGACGGGGTGGTCGCGCGAGTACGTATTGCGCATCCAGACGCTCACCGAACTGCGGGCCGAGCAGCGGCGCGAGACGTCGTCGCTCCAGCGCCGCCTCGACTCGCTGGCCGCCGAGAGCAAGAAGCTGGAGCGGCAGACCGAGGACCTCGCACGCTCGCAGCCGCGTGACGCCACCAGGCAAGGCGACAACTCCGACAACCTCAGCTTCGAGCAGGCGAAGAAGGCGGAGGCGGTCGCGGAGTCGCAGCAGGAGTTGATGAAGCAGGCGGAACAGGCGCGGCAGGCCCTGCAGGAGCTGCAGAAGAACGCCGAGACGGCCGGGCTGGCTGATTCCGCACTGATGGCGCGGCTGGCCGAGGTGCAGCAGCTGCTCGACAAGGCACTGACGCCAGAGATCCGGGCCAAGCTGGAGGAATTGCGCCAGGCGCTGAAGGAGCTCGACGCCGAGCGCACGCAGGACGCACTGAAGGACCTGGCCGAGAAGCAGAAAGAGCTGAGGGAGGCGCTGGAGCAGAGCCGCGAACTGTTCGAGCGGGCCGCGATGGAGGGACAGCTCGAGAGCCTGGCGCAGGACTCAAAGGAACTACACAAGGACCAGGCCGAGTGGAACAAGCAGGTCGCGACGGCCGATAGCCTGCGGGCGGCGGCGGCGGAGCAGGTGCTGGCGAAGAAGGCGGAGTCGCTGTCGTCCGAGCTCAAGCAGCTCTCCGAGCAGTTGAAGGACACTCCTCGGGGGGACAAGCTCGACCAGGCGTCGCAGAAGGCGGGCAAGGCCGGGCAGAAGATGCAGCAGGCGTCGAAGTCGGCGAAGCAGGGCCAGAAGCAGAAGGCCAGGAGCGAGGGTGAGGAAGCGGAGCAGCAACTGGCGCCGCTCGGAGACGACCTGCAGAAAGAGCGGGAGCAGATGGCGCAGGACTGGCGCGACGAAGTCCTGGCCCAGCTCGACCAGGCCCTCGCCGACCTGAGCCGGCTCGGTGAGCGGCAGCTGTCGGTGAGCCAGGGCTTCGAGCGCGGCGAGCCAGCCGCAAGGCTCCGCGCGGAACAGGGCGCGGTAGAGGAAGGGGTGCAGCGGCTGCAGGACCAGCTGCGGCAGGCGGCGGGCAAGAACGCGCTGATCTCGCCGGAAATCGGGACCTCGCTGTCGTCGGCCTCGCGCTTCATGCAGCAGGCGCGGGACGCCGTGTCGTCGGCGAACGCGAATCCCCGAGAGGCGGGAGATCGCGCCGGGGACGCGCTGGATGCGCTCAACTCGGCGGCCCATGGCCTGCTCCGCGCCCGCGGTGACGTGAGCGGATCCGAGTCGGGTTCGGGCCTGGTCGAGGCCATGGAAAAGATGGGCGAGCTGGCTAAGCAGCAGGGCCAGCTCGGGGAGCAGGGTGCGTCGCTGATCCCGCAGCTGGGCGCGGGAGGCGCGCAGCAGCAGTTGCAGCAACTCGCGGCCCAGCAGCGCGCGCTGGCGCAGGAACTGGAAAAGCTGCGCGGCCAGGGCAAGATGCCGGGCGCCGGCGAGATGGCGAACGAAGCGGAGGAACTCTCGCAGCGGCTGCAAGCGGGCCGACTCGATCGCCAGACGGTGGAGCGGCAGGAGAAGTTGTTCCGGCGCATGCTCGACGCCGGGCGCACGCTGCAGGGGCAACAGGAAGACGAGCAGAAGGAACGGCAGAGCACGACCGCCACGGACGACAGCGTGCTGCTGCCGCCGGCCGTGCGGGCCCGGCTGCAGGACGAGGCCGGCCGGCTTCAGGTGCCGAGCTGGGAGGAACTGCAGCGACTGTCGCCGGCTGAGCGGCGCATCGTGGTCGACTACTTCCGCCGTCTCGCAACCCCGGGTCCGCAGTAGCATGCGGCTCGCCGTGGCGCTGTTGCTTGTGGCTGGTCCGCTCGCGGCGCAGGCCGATTCGCTGAACCGCGCGTTCGACCTGGAGCGCCGGGGCAACTACGGGGCCGCCGTGATCGCCTATCGCGCTGTCCTCAAGAACCGGCCGGCGGACGTGAGCGCGATCCTTGGCCTCGAGCGCTCGCTGCAGCCGCTCAACCGCACGGCCGAGATGGTGCCCGAGTTGAGCACGGCGCTGGCCGTCAATCCCTCCGCGACCGCCCTCTATGGTGTTGCGGTGCGCACCTACGGGGCGGCGGGGATGTCGGACAGCCTGCGGCGTGCGGTGGATCGCTGGGCGCAGCTCGCGCCCGCGGACGAAACTCCGTACCGGGAGTGGGGCAACGCGCTGCTGGCGCGGCGCGATCGCACCGGCGCACGCTCCGCGTACCTGGCGGGCCGCCAGCAGCTTGGGCAGCCGACGGCGCTGGCGCCCGAGCTGGCCCAGCTCGCGGTGCTCGAGGGCGACTACGCCACGGCGGCACGGGAGTGGCTGCTGGCCATCCGGAAGCTGCCGGGCTATCGCTCCGGCGCGGTGGTGACGCTGCGGCCCACGCCCGACGCGCAGCGGGCGGCGGTGCTCAAGGTGCTGCAGGACGACGGGTCACCCGATGCCCAGCGGCTCGACGCCGAGCTGCGCGCGCGCTGGGGCGACCCGATTGGAGGGTTCGAGCGCCTGGTGCTGGTGCTGCCCGCCGACCCGGTCGAGTCGCGCGACCTGCTCCGACAGTTCACCGAGGCGCTGCGGGGCAACCCGGCGCCGGCCTACCGACAGGCCATGGGGCGCGCGCTCGAGGCGATGGCGCAACGCTCCAATGGCGCGCAGCGTTCCCGGCTGCAGCTCGATGCGGCCCAGGCCTACCTCGATGGTGGCGATCGCGCGTCGGCGCGACGGATGCTGGCGAGTCTCGCGGGCGATGGCAGCACCTCGGCTGCGCTGAGCGCGAGCGCGTCCGGTACGCTGCTGCGACTGCTCGTGGACGAGGGCAAGATGGACGAGGCGGAGCGGAGCCTGGGACAGTACCGCGGCGTCCTGTCGGCACAGGAAATGGCCATGCTGACGCGGCGCGTGGCGATGGGGTGGGCGCGGGCCGGAAAGCTCGATCGCGCCGAGGCGCTGGCCGCTACCGACAGTTCGGTGGAAGGGCTGGCGCTGCGCGGCCAACTCCGGCTGTTTCAGGGCGATATCGCGGATGCCGTGGAACTACTCCGCGCGGCGGGCCCGTATGCCGGTACGCGAGAGCAGGCCACGGCTCGCACGTCGCTCCTTGCGCTGCTCCAGCCGATCGAGGAGGACTCGCTGCCGGCGTTGGGGATGGCATTCCTGGCGCTCGAGCGGGGAGATACGACGAGTGCGGCGGCGGGTCTTGCCTCCCTCGGTGCCGGGCGACCGAGGAACAGGGGCGGTGCCGAACTGCTGCTGCTGGCCGGGCGGCTCGAGGCGGCGCGCGGACAGGCTCCGGCCGCCGAGAAGCTCTTCCGGGCGGCCGTCGACACCACCGCACCCGCCACGGCGCCGGCGGCGCTGCTCGAGCTTGGCCGGTTACTGGCCGGTTCCGGACGGGGCGGAGAAGCGGTCCCCGTCTTCGAGCAACTGATCCTGGACTATCCGCGCAGCGCGCTCGTACCGCAGGCGCGCCGCGCGCTGGACGAAGCGAAAGGTGCGGTACCCCAGTAATGTGCCTCGGGTGTGTATCACGGCGGGATTTCCTGCGGGTTGCCGCCGTCGTGCCGACCATTCCCTCGGTCATGCGCGTCCGCGGTTGGGCGCGCGCGGACTGGCTGCTCATTCCCATGGACGATGCGCAGGCCGAGCACCTCAAGGCCTATGGCCACACGTTCAGGGCCATCCAGCGCGGCGTGAAGGCGGAGTGGCTGCTCAATTACCGGGGCGGCTCGTTCCTGCTGCCCAGTGACGCGGCGGTGGCGCGGGACGCGGCCCTCAACGGCATCACGGTCGAAGGGTTGAGCGATGCCGCGGTGACGCAGATCCGCGGTGAGATCGCCACGTCCAACATGGATGCCGTGCCGCTGGAGAAGGCGCCCAAGGTGGCGGTATACGTGCCCCCGTTCGCGGCCCCCTGGGACGACGCGGTGACGATGGCGCTGAACTATGCCGGCATCGAGTACGACAAGCTGTGGGATATCGAGGTGGTGGAGCAGGGACTCAAGACCTACGACTGGCTGCACCTGCATCACGAGGACTTCACCGGCCAGTACTCCAAGTTCTACCTCAACTACGCCGGCGCGCCGTGGCTCGCCGAGATGGTGGCGAAGAACCGCGAGGTGGCGCGACAGCTGGGCTACGCGAACGTGCCCGCGCTCAAGAAGGCGGTGGCACAGAAGATCAGTGCCTTCGTGGAACGGGGCGGCTTCCTGTTCGCAATGTGCACAGCGACAGAAACCCTCGATCTGGCCCTGGCCGCGGAGAACGTGGACATCGCGGCGTCCTATGCCGACGGCACGCCGATGGAGCCCAACGCCGGGGCCAGGCTCGACTGGAGCAAGTCGCTGGCCTTCCAGAACGCCACGCTGGAGCTGAGTCCCACCACGCCGGTCTACTCGGACATCGACGGGCACCAGGTCAACTCCGCCGACCGGCGGCAGCAACTGGGCACGTTCACCATTTTCGGGTTCAGTGCCAAGATCGATCCGGTCCCGACCATGCTGGTGCAGAATCATCGCGACGTGATTCCCGACTTCTATGGGCTCACCACGTCATTCACCCGGAAGACGCTCAAGCCGGGTGTCACCGTGCTCGCCGACGAGACCGGCGCCCCGTGGGTGAAGTACATCCACGGGGAGAAGGGGCAGGGCACCTGGACCTTCTACGGCGGTCACGACCCCGAGGACCCACAGCACCAGATCGGTGACGCACCCACCGATCTCACGCTGCACCCGCATTCCCCGGGATACCGGCTCATCCTGAACAACGTGCTGTTCCCGGCGGCGAAGAAAAAGGAACTCAAGACGTGAAGACGTGAAGACGTGAAGACGTGAAGAGTTGGTTTCCTTCCGTCACCTCACGTCCTCACGTCCTCACGTCCTCACGTCATGGATCGTATCTCCCCCGGCGTCCGCGCTTACCTCGCCCAGCAGATCGAGGCTGCGGAAGGACGCGAAGTCTCCTTCGTCTCCGAGTTGGACCGCGACGGCGTCATCGTGGCCGCCCGGGCCGTGGCGCGGGGCACGGTCGACCGGGTGCTGGCCCTTCCCGGCATCGCCCGGTCGGGCGAGATGCTGCTGCACAACCATCCGAGCGGGCACCTGTCGCCGTCGGGCGCCGACCTCGCCGTGGCGGCGCAGCTGCACGACAACGGGGTGGGGTTCGGGATCATCTCCAACGATGCCACCCGGCTGTATGTCGTGGTCGAGGTGCCGAAGGGGCGCACCGAGACCCGGCTCGACACCCTGACGGTGGTGGCCGAGCTGGGCGAGCACGGTGCCGTGGCCGTGGCCATGGGACAGTTCGAGGACCGGCAGAGCCAGCGCGACATGTGCGCGCACATCGCCGATGCGTACAACGACGGTGGCGTGCTGATGCTCGAGGCCGGCACCGGCGTCGGCAAGAGCTTTGCCTACCTCGTGCCGGCGCTCGCGTGGGCCCGCGCCAACGGCGAGCGCACGGTGGTCAGCACCAACACGATCAACCTCCAGGAACAGCTGGTGGGCAAGGACCTGCCGTTCCTGCGTGACGCGTTGCGCACGGAAAACCACGAGCCGTCGTTTGCGCTGCTCAAGGGCTGGCGCAACTACCTGTGCCTGGCCCGGCTCCACCAGGCGGTCGGCGCCCAGCGCACGCTGCTCGAACCGGACAAGCTGGACGAGCTCACGGCGGTCGCCGCCTGGGCCAGCCGCACGCCGGATGGCTCGCTGAGCGACCTCCCGTCCCCGCCGAGTCCTGAGGTCTGGGACGAGGTGAGCGCGGAGTCCGACCTCTGTCCGCGGCTTCAGTGCGAACACTTCGATCGCTGCTTCGTGTTCCGCGCGCGGCGCCAGGCGGCGCAGGCGGACGTGGTCGTGGTGAACCACCACCTGCTCGCGGCCGACCTCCAGGTGCGGCAGGCCAGTGACAACTGGCAGGAAGCCGCGGTGCTGCCGCCGTATCAGCGGATCATCCTCGATGAGGCGCACCACATCGAGGATGTCGCCGCGGGGCACCTCGGCACCCAGGTGTCCAGCCGCGGCGTGCGCCGGCTGCTGGGCCGGTTCGAGCGCAATGGGCGCGGCCTGATTCCCACCCTCTTCCACGAACTGCGCTCGATCGACGACCTGCTGGCGCGCGCCAGCCTCGACCTCCTGCGCGACCGCCTGGTGCCGGCGCTGGCCGACGCGCGCCGCGCTTCCGACCAGCTGTTCGCGCGACTGGTGGGCCTGCTCGAGGAGGCGCCCGGCGGGCAGCGGCGCCTGGACGAGGACTTCGCCACCGATCCGGTGTGGGCGGCGGGGCTCTCGGCCGAGCTCGAGGCGGCACTGCGCGCCTTCCAGGTGCTGCGGGATTCGGTGGAGACGATTGCCGGACGACTCGAGCAGGCCGACGTCTCGGAGCGGCGGCTGCGCCTCCTGCAGGAACTGCGGGCGGTGCTGGGGCGGCTGGAGGTGGTCTCCGAGGGACTGGTGCAT
>Ga0315278_10004918_pt1 | contig 12104 bp, 8 predicted proteins | sample YL17G06_0_MG_FD_203880 | JGI IMG/M metagenome (GOLD analysis project Ga0315278, IMG submission 203880) | Sediment microbial communities from Yellowstone Lake, YNP, Wyoming, USA - YL17G06_0 | ecosystem: Environmental > Aquatic > Freshwater > Lake > Sediment | place: USA: Wyoming | collected... | reverse complement strand
ATCGACTGCTGCGGCTGTCCTGTCGCTGCCTTTGCGCTTGCACCCACGCTGCAGACGGAGAGCATGACGGTCAGCTTTGTGGACCGTTCGCAGGACTCGGACAGCGACCTGGTGACGTGGGTCTGGATGTTCGGGGACGAGGGCACGGCCGACGTTCAGAGCGCCACCCACACCTACAGCGCCTCGGGCCGCTACGTGGTGAAGCTCACGGTGACCGACGCCAAGGGGAGCAGCTCCTCGGCCCAGCAGGAGATCAGCGTTCCGCTGCCGAGCGCATCGCGCGGTCCGCATCCGGCCGGCCAGGACCCGCTCGGATGGGATGCTCGAGCGACGGGGTCCCCGATCGCCTGGCGGACGCCCAAGCCTTCTCAGCAGGGCTAGGCCAGGCCGTCTGCAGGTCGAAAGGCACCTCTTTTGCCCCGGATGCTCCGACCACCGTGCGAAGCGGCGGGCCATGACCACAAGCGTGTCCTCACGCGGTTTCCGCAGTAGTGAGCATGGTCGTGGCATCGGCGTCCCGCTCCGACCGAAAGCGGCCTAGTCCTCGGTCATCGGCCAGGACCGCGATCGGGGGAGATCTGGCGACGCGTCTCCCCGGCCGTGAGCCGAGCCCTGGAGTCCCCCCCACCGCCCCCTTCGCCAGAAGGGCCGGAAGCGTAGCCGTCGCCAGGAGGGTGGCGACACGATACACTCGAAGCACCGAAGGAAACCAGGAGGAGTTCCATGAGACGGTTTGCGATCAGCACTCTCCTAGCGATCAGCCTGCCCTGCGCGCTGTGTCTGGCGGCGCCCCGGATCACGGTGGACAACCCAGTGTACGCCGCAGACGTTCAATCCGGATCGACCGCAAGCCACGTGTTCACCGTGTCAAACACGGGGGACGAAACCCTGATGATCAGCCTGGTGCAGACGTCGTGCGGGTGCACCACAGCCACGCTACCCAAACCGGACCTGGCTCCCGGGGAGTCGATCGGCCTTGAGGCCAAGGTCAACACAGTTGGGTTCACCGGCAAGGTGGAGAAGACGGTCGAGGTGCAGTCGAATGACCCGGCCAATCCCAGCCTCACCCTACGGCTTGACCTGACCCTTCTCGAACCAGAGCGACCGCAGACTCCCTCCTCCACGGCGCCTACCCCGACTCCCACTTCGGTACGAAGCCCCGGCGCGGCCTCGTCTTCCGCCCAGGGCGGCTCCGGCGCGGCCCAATCGATTGGTTGGCCCGTGATCTTCGGCGTCGCCCTAGCAGTGGACGTGGCGCTCGTCTTCTTGCTCTTCATTCTGGTTTCCTCCGGCACGTAGGACCCGACCCACGGGCGTTGCGCCAGTGGGCGGCACGCCAACACTGGGTGCCGAGGAGACCCAGACGGCTTCTCGCCGCGGGCACTGCAGGAACGCGTCCAGGCGCAGCGAGAGAAGGGCCCAATGCCTCCGGCTGAGGCTGGGTCAGCTGGCGTGGCTGGGAAGACGTGTGCTGGCGGACGGGGCTGGCCTACGCAAGGTGCGACCCGACATCGAGTGCCCCCAAGGAGAGCCCGGGGACGGGGCCGATCCAGAAGCGCCGAGCAGTGCACAAGTCGCTTGTCGGGCAGATCGATTGGGCACAGACGAGTCTAAGTTGCCCACACCGCAGGAGAGCGTTCCCGCGTCCGGGATCTCCCCGAGTGTTCGTGACACGAAGAGAACTGGTACGCCCGAGAGGACTCGAACCTCCGACCTTCGCGTCCGGAGCGCGACGCTCTGTTCCGCTGAGCTACGGGCGCATCCCTGGCGGAGGGGGCGGGATTCGAACCCGCGGACGAGGTATTCCCCGTCGACGGTTTAGCAAACCGTTGTCTTGGACCACTTGACTACCCCTCCGAACGGCTTGATTGTAGCTGCGATGGAATCGGGAGACAACTTGAGTCCGCTTGAAATCAAGCGGAGGGGGCGGGATTCGAACCCGCGGAACCTTGCGGCTCGCCGGTTTTCAAGACCGGTGGTTTCGTCCACTCGCCCACCCCTCCGGTCCCTACAGATCTCATTGTACGTGCTGTCGGCCCGTCGCGACGCCGCGTTCGATTGTGCCTCCGCCGAGGAGCCGATCCCCTTCGTACAAGGCGACGATCTGACCGGGAGTCACCGCGCGCTCCGGGGAGGCAAAGGTTAGGGAGAAGCGGCCTTCCGAGAGCGGGCGGAAGGTCACCGGAACGGGCTGGGAGCGGTAGCGGATTTTGGCCTCCACTCGAGCGCCGTCGATCGGGGGCCGGCCTGAGAGGAAGTTGGCCTCGACGGCTTCCAGTCCGCTGGAGTAGAGATCCTCCTCTTGACCAACGATCACAACATTCCTCACCCAGTCGAGCGCGATCACGTACAGGGGGTGGTCGAAGGCAATACCCAGGCCCCGCCGCTGGCCGACCGTGTAGCGCGGGAGTCCGTCGTGCTCCCCCAGGAGGCGTCCGTCTTGGTCGAGGATCGGGCCAGACCTAAAATCCTCGCGGTCAAAGAGAAAGTCGACCGTCCCGTCCTGAGCGAAGCAAAGATCTTGGCTCTCAGGAAGCGAAGCCGCGTGAAGGTTCTGACTGCGGGCGATGGCGAAGACCTCCGCCTTGGTCATCGTCCCGACAGGGAAGACGAGCCGCTCGAGGTCCTCGCCGTGCAGGCCGTAGAGGAAGTACGACTGGTCCTTGGCCTCATCCTTGGCGCGGTGGAGCGAACGGCGGCCCGTCGCGTCGGCAAGAATGCGGGCGTGATGGCCGGTAGCGACTCGGTCGAACCCTTCCGCCTCGGCGTAGGAGAGCGCCATCTCAAAGCGCAAGTAGCGGTTGCACCGACCGCACGGGTTGGGGGTCTCTCCCCGTCGGTAGCGGGCCGCGAAGTCCTTGAGCACGAGGTCGTAGAAATCCGCGCTCGCGTCGATCGTGCGGTGCGGGATGCCAAGCTCGTGCGCGGCAAGCGCAGAACTACTAAGAGAACAGCACTTCGTCCTTCCCCCGTAGTCAGGAGCACCCGGGAAGGACCATAGCCAGAAGGTGATCCCCTCCACCTCATGCCCTCGCTCCCTGAGGAGGAAAGCGGCGACGGTGCTGTCCACTCCGCCGCTCATGCAGACGAGGACGCGCTCGGGCATCGCTACTCTTCGCCGCCTGTTGGCACGACACAGATGAACTCAAACGCCTCAGGGCCGGCGCTTGAGAACTGGTGTTCCTCCCCCGCTGGCACGAGGGCGAAGTCGCCCGCGCTCACCGCCACGCTCGCGCCTTCCGTCTTGATTCTCCCCTTGCCCGACACGACGAAGATCTCATGTTCCCAGGGGTGAGAGTGATAGGGACTCGAGCCTCCCTCCCCCACAGTGAACAGACGCATCACGAAGTTGCGGGCCCCTTGATCGGGTCCGATCAGCACGCGTTTGGTCACATGAAGGACCGTCTGGCCGTCGTCTAGGGCCAGGGCCTCCACCTTGCGACTCCTGCCGGTGACGAGCATCTTGCCTCCTCCTTCTACAGCGGGCAGACGATGAGCGGAACGAGCATCTCTTCGTCCGTCAGTCCGCCATGCATTCCCCGCAGCATCGCCGCGTCCTTGTACGGATAGTGAAGCGCTCTCTTCCCCGTTGAGACGACCACGAGATCTCCGATCCGGTCAGCGACAGCGGGATGGCGCTTGCCCTGGCCGAAGAGTCCGCCCTTGAGAGCAGAGAGCGAGTCGAGACAGAGGAGATCCCCGCCGAATCGCTCTCTGATCCGTTCCGCGACGGCCTCTTTCCGCCCCGCTCGCACGAAAAGGTACGCCGCACGTGGTTCCCCGACCGGCGGGAGGACGAGGTCTCGCATGAGTTCGGGATCCTCGGCGATCTGGGCGTAGTCCTCGTTCTCCATCGAGACGAGGCCGTGGTCGGACGAGACGACCAGGACCGCCCCGGGGACCGCGCCGTCCAGTTCTTGCCTCAGGGTCGCATCGACGGCCCGCAGCTCGGCCGTGAACTCCTCCGACCGCGGGCCATGCAGGTGGGCAAGCGTGTCGGTCTCCGCCCAGTAGAGCTGGACGAAGGCTCGTCCCGGCGTTTCCCGCGCCAGGCGACGGGCCGCGACGAGCATGTCCGAGAGGGCGGTCGCCCCGTGGAGCCGGGTGCTCGATCCGTAGAGCAGGGTCGAGAGTCCGCTCGTGGAGATCCGCTTGGACAGGATCGTGTGGGTTTCCACCCCCAGCGCTCTCAGGCTCTCCGGCGCGAACGGGCCGGAGAGGAAGGTTTCCAGGTTGATTCCCCAATCGACAGCCGAATCCCCCCGGGTCGTCCCGAGAAGTGAGAGACGAATCATGTTCGTGATCGCCGCGGTCTCCCGGAGATACAGACGGTACCCGACCACTCCATGCTCCTGCGGCGTGACGCCTGTCGCGTACGTCGTGAGGGCGGCGACCGTTGTGGAGGGGAAGACCGACGTGATCGGAAGGAACACCCCTCGCTCGATGAGGGACCGTAGATAGAGGTCGGGGTAGTCCTCCAGCAGCTCGAGCAGGCGCCGGAAGCCGAGCCCATCCAGGATGAACAGGATGACCTTCGAATACGAATCGGGGATCCGCTCGGCCACGACCGAAGAAAGGGGCTTCCCGTCGCCCAGTCCGAGCAGAGACCGCACGAGCCCGGGGACGCCGCAGATCGAGTAGCCGGAATAGTCCGGAACGACCGTCCGTCCGGACGGAATGCCCGGAAGCGTCAGGGTGCGCAGCCGCGCCTCTATCCGCTCGTGTTCGGCCACGGCCGGATTATAGGGCCGCGACGGCCGTTGGGGAATGCTTCGGGCAGTTACGGCCCGGGTCTCACTGCTTGCGGGGTCGTCGTTCGCTCGATTCGCAGGCCCAGAGCGCGCAGCCCCTCGAGGAAAGGGGCCACCGGCACGCACAGCTCCTGCGGGATCGCCCCGCGCGCGGTGATGCCCCCGATCGCCAGGAGATAGGCGATCTCGGCGATGGGGAAGCCGGTCGTGCGCATCATCGCCGAGAGCCCGGTCACGGGGTCGTGGCGGTCGATCATCTCGTAGCGAACCGCAAGGGGCTGGTCTCCCATCGTTCCGCGAGCGGTGACGCGGAGCAGCACGAGATCGGGCTCGCCGAACGACAGACGCTCGGCGAGAAGTTGCACGGCAAGCTCCCGTGGCACGACCTCCATCCCACCGATCGACCGCGGGACCGTGTCGAAGAAACCCAGGTCGGCGATCGTCCTGACCTTCTCCGCGTGCCCGCGGTAGCGGATCGTCTTGTAGTTGAGGTTCCTCACCCGCCCCAGGAGCGTCTGAGGCAAAGTCGAGCTGCCTCCCGAGGTGTGGAACGCCTCAAGGCTCGGGAAGAGCGGAGGAAACGCGATCTCCTCCCAGCCCGTGAGAGACGGGACCTCGGCCGTCTTCCCGTCCTCGATCACCGTCGAGCGCTCCATGTACTCGTTGATCAGGCCGTGAGGCGAGAAGACGATCTGGTAGTCCAGCGGAGCCCGCGGCCGCTCTGGGAGTCCACCAACCCGGATCTCGACCGACTCGACGTCTCCAAACCCCTGGATGGCGTCGGCCGCCAGGATGTTCACCAGGCCGGGAGCGAGCCCACAGTCGGGAATGAGGGCCACGCCTTGCGCCCTGGCTTTCCCGTCGAGGGCCAGCTCCGCCTCGACGATGGAGTTGTTCCCACCGAGGTCGCAGAAGTGCGCCCCTGCGTCGAGCGCCGCTTTGGCCAGCACGAGGTTGTAGAAGTACGGAACCGCGCTGATCACAACCGCCGCCCCAGCCATCGCCCGTCGTAGGGCCGGGGCGTCTTCCACGTCGAGCACCACAGGGACGACGCGTCGGTCGCCGACAAAGCGCGCGATCGCTTCAGCACGACCGGCCTCTCGGTCGGCAACAGCGATCGAGTCCAGCTCGCTTTTCGTGGCCAGGCTGTAGGCGATCGCCTTGGCCATCATGCCCGCTCCGAGGAGAAGGATTCTCATGAACCGTGACCTCCTGTCATCTCGTCCGGCCGACCGGCGTTCGGCTATGGGTTCTCGGGACGACCAAGAAGCCGCAGAAGCTCGGCCTGAAGATCCTGCGGCCATGTCCGGGGATCCCAGGGGAGGCCCTGCCACGCCGCGGGCAGGGACGTACTGAGCTGGGGAGGCTGGACAAAGCCCGCCTCCAGTTCCACCAATCCTGTTCCGGCCATCTGCATGGTGTATGGATCCGCGGGTTTGACGAACTCGCCGCTCCCGGAGGCCCGCGCTTGACCCTGGACCTCGATCCGGCTGCCCTCCACCTCGGCGATCAGGCAGAAAGTGCCGGTCGCACTACCGGAATTGCCGTCCGAGAGCGTGAGGCCGCTGCTGGAGAACGCCAGGCCGCCGCTCAGCGTGATGGCCTTTCCCTGGTCCGTCTTTCCCACGACGACGAAGGTTCCCCAGGCGTCGCCCGAGAGCGACCCTGTGTCTCCCCGGCCCGTCCCGCGGACCGAACCCTCGGCCGAGAACTGGACTGACCCGGATCCCACCGGCAACGTGCCGGAGAGGACCATCTCTCCGACGAATCGAGCCGAGACGTTGGTCCCGGAGAAGGTCAAGACGACGTCTCCAGAGACAGTGGCTGTTCCTGTGAACGCATCGGCTCCGCTCGCGGCGGCGCTCGCCAACAGAAGGCTCAAGATCACTATCGACCCTGTTCTCATGATCACTCCTTGGCCCATCCAGACTAACCTTGGCATCTATACCCGCAATCCCGGTCCGCCGCACTGACATCCGTCACCCGCGATGGGCCACTGCCTGACAAGGGCAGTCGGCTGGCCCAACCTTGAGCCCCACCCCGGAGGGGCAGATCGAGTATGCCTGGAAACGAGGGTCGCGCCGCACGCTCGGGGACAAGGCTCGCCCTGCGCCTAGGAGATAGGGGGCCCGAAGCGACGGACGCCAAGGAACATGTCGCGGCGGATTGTCGATAGCGCCACGAACCGCACGGACAGCCGGGCCCACTGTGTGACTGTAAGGTCACCGCTCGGCAGGCGACCCTGCGTGGCTAGCCGACAGCAGGCGGGCGGACCCAAGCTACGGCTGGGCCCCGCCCTGTCTGGGCTGTGCCGGCTTGCACTTCTCCACCCCGTGGCGGACAATGGAAGGAGCTACTGCAGTGATTACGGACCTTACGCGCCACAGATCGGACTCGACGGCGAATGGGCCCGGCGTGACCTGCAAGGAGAGAGCCATCTCGCCTGAGGAATCCTCCAATCTCAGCCGGATACGTACAGCGTATCCCGAGAAGTTCGTCGCCCCCGAGAAGGCGTTCGCCGCGACCATCCACCGCGGAGACCGCATCTTCATAGGCACCGCCTGCGGGAAGCCTCAGTTCCTGGTGAACGAGCTCGTTCGCTACGTGGAGCACAACCCCAAAGCCGTAGTGGACGCCGAGATCCTTCACGTGTGGAGCCTGGGGATCGCCCCGTATCTTCGGGAGGAGTTTCAGAGGAACTTCCGCCATTCGACCTTCTTCATCAGTGAGATGACCCGCGACGCCGTGAACCAGGGGCTCGCTGACTACGCACCGATCTTCCTGTCCCAGGTGCCGGACCTCTTCTATCGCGGGATCGTCCCGATCGACGTCGCTTTGGTGCAGACTTCGCCACCGGACCGGCACGGGTTCATGAGCCTCGGGATCAGCGTAGACGTGGTTCGCGCCGCCGCCGACCGGGCGAAACACATCGTCTGCCAGGTGAACCAGGAGATGCCGCGCACGCACGGGAACAGCTTCCTCCACGTGGACAACGTCGATTACCTCATCCCACACGACGAGCCGCTTCTGGAGTACGAGACCGAGGTCCCCGACGAGATCGCTCACCGCATCGGCAAGTACGTCGCTCGCCTCGTCGAGGACGGGGCGACGATCCAGGTCGGGTATGGCAGGATCCCCAACGCGATCCTGGCGAACTTGGGTGGGAAGAAGCACCTGGGAGTGCACACTGAGCTTCTGTCGGACGGGATCGTCCAACTGATGAAGGAGGGCGTGATCGACAACTCGCAGAAGTCGATCATCCGCAACAAGTCAGTGGCCGCTTTCTGCATGGGCAAACACGAGACCTACGAGTTCCTCTCCGACAACCCGTCGATCGAGTTCCGACCCGTCGAATACACGAACAGCCCGTCGACCATCGCTCAGATCGAGAAGATGACCGCCATCAACGCCGTTCTGGAGATCGACCTCACCGGACAGGCGACGGCCGAGTCGTTGGGGAAGCTCTTCTACAGCGGAATCGGCGGCCAGGCGGACTTCATGCGCGGGAGCGTCCTGGCTCCCAGAGGCAAGTCGATCCTCGTCCTGGAATCGACAGCGAAGGGCGAAGAGGTGTCGCGCATCGTGCCCAGCCTCTCCGAGGGGGCGGGGGTCACCCTCACCCGGGGAGACGTGCACTACGTCGTCACAGAGTACGGGATCGCCTACCTACACGGGAAGAACTCGCGAGAGCGCGCCATGGAACTCGTCTCCATCGCCCACCCCAAGTTCCGCGCTTGGCTCCTCAAGGAGGCCAAGGCGCGAAACCTGATCTACCAGGATCAGGCGTTCATTCCCGGCGAGAAGGGGCAGTATCCGGAAGAGCTCGAGACCTATCGAACGACCCGGGAAGGCCTAGAGGTCCTCCTCCGGCCGGTGCGGATCGCCGACGAGCCACTTCTCAAGGAGTTCTTCTACTCGCTCACCGACCTGTCGGTCTACCGGCGGTTCATCTCCGTGCGCACGGATATGCCGCACGAACGGCTGCAGGAGTTCGCGGTGATCGACTACACGCAGGAGATGGTGATCCTTGCCGTGGTCGAGCACGAGGAGCGATCGATCGTCATCGGCGTGGGACAGTATGGGATCGACGAGCAGACTCACACTGCCGAGGTCGCCCTCGTCGTGCGGGACGACTACCAGAACCAGGGCGTTGGAACGGAACTTCTCTCCTACTTGACCTACTTGGCCAAGCGACAGGGGCTGCTCGGATTCTCCGCGGAGGTCCTGGTCGACAACCAGGCCATGCTCCACCTCTTTGAGCGCGCGGGCTTTGCCATGGAGAAGCGGCGCGACGCGGGGGTCTATGAGCTCAAGATGCTGTTTAGGTGATTTCATGCAGATAGACACGAACATCCGGTCCCTGTTTGAGCCGCGCTCGGTCGCCATCATCGGCGCGTCGCTGGACAAGACGAAGATCGGGTACCGGATTGTGGAGAACATCGTGGCGGGCGGCTACCGGGGGCAGATCCACCCCATCAACCCTAAGGGCGGTGAGGTCCTCGGGCACGTGATCCTGCCCGATCTCGCCCAGGCGCCCCGGGAGATCGATCTGGCCGTGATCGCCATCCCGGCGGGCCTCGTCTTTGGATCCGTGCAGGCCTGCGCGGACTGCGGGGTAAGGAATCTCGTCATCATCACGTCGGGCTTCTCCGAGGTGGGAAACGCGGAGGAAGAGAAGCGGATCGTCAGCCTCGCCCGAGCCCACGGCATGCGGGTCCTCGGCCCCAACGTCTTCGGCATCTACTCCCGCTCCGTCTCGCTCGACGCCACGTTCGGCCCCGGCGGGATCCTCCCGGGGCGGGTGGCGATCGTGACGCAAAGCGGCGCCTTGGGCATCGCCATGATCGGCAAGACTGCCTCGGAATCGCTTGGCCTCTCCGCCCTCGTGTCCACCGGAAACAAGTCGGACATCGACGAGTCGGACCTCCTCGGATACCTGGAGGAGGATCCGCAGACCAAAGTGATCCTCCTGTACATCGAAGGGGTGAAGAGAGGGAATCGCTTGGTGGAGACCCTCAAACGAGTGACGCGTAAGAAGCATGTGGTGGTCATCAAGTCGGGTCGATCCAAGCGCGGGGCTGTCGCCGCCGCGTCTCACACGGGATCGCTTGCCGGCGCCGATGAGATCTTCGACAGTGTCATGCGCCAATGTGGGGTCCTGCGCGCGGAGAGCGTCCAAGAGGCGTTCGACTGGGCGCGCTTCCTGGCCGATTGCGAGCTTCCTTCCGGGGCCGAGACGGTGATCATCACCAACGGCGGCGGGATAGGGGTCCTGGCGACCGACGCCTGCGAAAAGTACGGGGTGAGGCTGTACGACAACCCGCAGCAGTTGAAGGACGTATTCTCTGGGGTGGTCCCCTCCTTCGGCTCGACGAAGAACCCCATCGACCTCACGGGGCAGGCGACGGCGCAGGACTACGGCCAGGCCCTTCAGGCCGCCCTGACGAGTGATGAAATCCACGCGGTCATCGCCCTGTACTGCGAGACGGCCCTGTTTGACACGCGTGAGTTCACCCGCCTGCTAGAGGGCGTCCAGGCGCAGTACGCGGCGAAGAAGCCGATTCTGTTCTCTCTGTTTGGGGGAGAGCGGATCGAAGAGGCGATCCGCGGGCTTCGGAAGAAGGGAATTCCCGTGTTCTCAGACGTCTACGAGGCCGTGTCTTGTCTTGGCGCTCTGTACCGCTCGTGGCACTACCTGCGGGAGCCGGAAGAGCCCCCCGAGAAGCTCGTCATCGATCGGGATGCCCTGAAGACCGTACTGAACCGGGCCGCGTGCGAGAACCGAGGCTTCCTCTTGGCGAACGAGGCCCAGGAGATCGCCACTATCCTGGGGATCGACATGCCGCGCTCGGTGGTTGCCACGAGCCTTGACGAAGCGGTGCGCGCCGCACGGGAGATCGGCTACCCCGTCGTGATGAAGGTCGTCTCCAAGGACATCCTGCACAAGAGTGACGCGGGCGGGGTCGCCCTGAACCTGGAGAACAAGAGCGAGGTGGTGGACGCCTACCAGGCGATCCGACGGAGCTGTCTTTCGTACAAGCCCGATGCAGTGGTCCAGGGGATCGAAGTCGTGGAGATGGTCCGGCCGGGTGTGGAGACGATCATTGGTGCCCGGCAGGACGCATCCTTCGGGCCGGTCGTCATGTTCGGACTCGGCGGGATCTACGTGGAAGTGATGAAGGATGTCGCGTTCCGCGCTGCCCCGGTGTCGCGACACGAGGCGCAGGACATGATCGCCTCGATTCGCTCGTACCCGCTCCTCTTGGGCGTCCGCGGAGAGAAGAGGAAGGAAATCGAGGGGATCGTCGACGTGGCGGTCAAGCTGGGCCATCTGATTGACCAGTGCCGCGACATCACGGACATCGAGATCAATCCGCTCGTCGCCTATGATTACGGAGAAGGGGTCAAGGCCGTGGACATAAGGGTCCTCGTCCGTCATCCCGGGGAGGTGAGCTAAGGTGAAGCCATTGATCATCGCTTCGACGCGCAAGGACGCAGGGAAGACGAGCGTCCTGGTCGGTCTCGCCGGGGCATTGGGGAAGAGGATCGGCTACATCAAGCCGCTCGGCGACCGGTTCCTGTATCGAAAGAAGCGCCTTTGGGACTACGATGCCGCGCTCTTTGCCAACCTGTTCCACCTGGACGACCAACCGGAGACGATGAGCATCGGTTTTGACCACTCCAAGCTCCGCTACATGTACGACCGGGAAACGATCGCCCGCGAAATGAAGCGAATGATCGAGCAAGCCGGGAAGGGGAAGGATCTGGTCTTCGTGGAGTGCGGCAAGGATCTGACCTACGGGGCCGCCGTCTACCTCGACCCGTTGACGCTCTCTCAGACCACCGGAAGTCAGGTTCTCATCGTCACCGGCGGCGAGGAAGACGAGATCGCCGACGATCTCGCGTTCCTCAAGCGCTTCGTTGGTGCCGACGAGGCGCATGTGGGTGGAGTCATCGTCAACAAGGTGAAGAATCCCGACGACTTCTGCGCGGCGCACCTTCCCGAGATCAACGAGTTGGGGATCCCGGTCCTGGGCATCCTCCCTTACGACGAGACCTTGACCACCCTCTCCGCGAGCTACGTGGCGGACAAACTCTTCGCGCGCGTCATTGCCGGCGAGAGCGGCCTTGGCCGGACCATCCGCAACGTGAGCGTGGGAGCCATGTCCGTGAGTGCGGTCGTGAGGAGTCCCGTCTTCTCGAAGCCAGACAAGCTGGTTCTGACAAGCGGCGATCGGAGTGACCTGGTGCTCGCCGTCCTGGAGGCCGGAGGGACCTCGTGCATCGTGTTGACGCACGACATCGTGCCCCCGTCCAACGTCACCGCCAAGGCGAACGAACAGGGGATCCCGA
>Ga0315278_10004914_pt1 | contig 12108 bp, 8 predicted proteins | sample YL17G06_0_MG_FD_203880 | JGI IMG/M metagenome (GOLD analysis project Ga0315278, IMG submission 203880) | Sediment microbial communities from Yellowstone Lake, YNP, Wyoming, USA - YL17G06_0 | ecosystem: Environmental > Aquatic > Freshwater > Lake > Sediment | place: USA: Wyoming | collected... | reverse complement strand
AAGTATAACTATGACAGCGGATTCCGACGTTAGTAGTGGATCGTGGTCATCGGCGCAAAATCTTGGAAAAGGTACAACAACTGCAGGTCAACAAATAACTACGCAAGCAAAAGTTACAACTGGAACTGCAACACAAACATATAATATAGGATTGAGTGCTTTAGCTGATTGTAATATTATGTGGATCTCTCTCAATGAGGTTGCCCCAACGCCAAGCGTCACGCCAAGTATAACGCCGTCATTAACGCCAACTGTAACACCAACATTAACACCAACTGTTACTCCAAGCGTGACGCCAACAATAACACCGACGCTATCGCCAGAAGCACCATCTGAAACGCCAACTGTAACGCCAACTGTAACACCAACATCAACACCAAGTGTTACACCAAGCGTGACGCCATCAGAAACCGTATCGATCACTCAAACGCCAACATTAACACCAAGCGTGACGCCAAGCGTGACGCCAAGCGTGACGCCATCAGAAACAGTATCTATTACTCAAACGCCAACTGTAACACCAACATTAACCGTATCGATCACTCAAACGCCAACATTAACACCAAGTGTAACATCAAGTATAACACCAAGTGTAACGCCATCATTAACGCCAACAGTAACACCAACATTAACCGTATCTATTACTCAAACGCCAAGCGTAACACCATCATTAACACCAACATTAACCGTATCTATTACTCAAACGCCAAGTGTAACGCCAACATTAACCGTATCAAATACACAAACTCCAAGTGTAACGCCAACATTAACTGTATCAAATACTCAAACTCCAAGTGTAACGCCATCACCAACTCCAAGTGAAACTCCGACACCATCGTCAACACCATCGATAACTCCATCGATAACACCAACTATAAGTCCATCGTTAACACCAACTATAAGTCCATCATTAACGCCATCAAGAAGCGTACTTATTAGACATCCACGCTATTATTCAATATTTTTGGATTAAAAATATATATATTTATATAGTAGTGAACATATAGTATAAAATGGAATTATATTTTGATGAAAATAATTATTTAGTATTCTCAGGAGTAACAACTGATTATGTATTATGTGTAACCGACATCAACGCCAACGGTAACACCAACATTAACGGTATCTATAACCAGAACGCCAAGTGTAACGCCGACATTAACTGTATCTAATACACCAAGTAAAACGCCAACTGTAACGCCAACATTAACCGTATCAATTACAAGAACGCCAACTGTAACGCCAACATTAACTGTAAGTATAACAAGGACGCCATCATTAACTGTAAGTATAACAAGGACGCCAACTGTAACGCCTACATTAACTGTAAGTATAACAAGGACGCCAAGTGTAACGCCATCATTAACCGTATCACGAACAGTAACAGTAACGCCGAGTGTAACACCAACATTAACGGTATCAAAAACAAGGACGCCAAGTGTAACGCCGACATTAACTGTTTCTATAACAAGAACACCAAGTGTGACACCGACACCATCATTAACCGTATCAAGAACAATTACACCAACGCCATCATCAGCGGCAGGTTATAGTGATAATTTCGATTCTTATACTTCTGGCGCAAATTTAGGAGGTCAAGGAAACTGGCTTACAACTCTAAATGATATACTTGTAGTTGAAGCTGGAGGAACTAATCATACTGTGGGCCCAAATGATGCAGGATTGGTTTGTGTCAGTACATACAATGGTACTTTTAATAATAATCAATGGGCTGAAGTAACGGTAGGGGCTGTTGGCGCAGGTTCACAATGTATTGGAGTTGCAGTCAGATTAACAGGAAGCACAACAACGGCTTGTGGATATGGATATTATGCAACAAATAATACACAAAGATTATGGCGTTTAACTAATGGTACTAAAACAAATCTTGGAACTAATAATTTTACGGCTTTAAATGTTGGTGATACTCTAAAATTAGTAATAACTGGAAGTACATTAATGTGCTATTTTAACGGAGTATTGGATACTGTAATAGGAAGTGGCGGCGGATATACAACAGATACAACATATCTCACTGGAAAAGCTGGCGTTTGTGGTTATGACACGAGTACTACAACAGGAGATAGTTGGTCAGCTGGAGATTTATAACATAAAATAAATAAATCGAGTATTTATTAGTATGGCAACAACACCAGTTTACGAAAAAGATCTTACTAATTCACTTTGTTATATTGACGCTATTCAATTAAATGAATATGATAATTCTGTTAATAATAGTGGATACACATATTCAGGAATTACATTAATTCTTGATTATACTGGATTTACATCTCATTTTGACACAACTGGTCATACATATTCTAATATCATTTTAAATAATGATGTTTATACATACACAGGTCTTACTGACGAAACACATTATTTTACAATATATAATTTTTATTCAGAAGGAACACCATCTATTGATCCGTTATTAACTGGATTAACTGAAGATAATATAATTAGTGGATTTTCAACATCAATTATTTCATGTTATGATAAATTAGACGGTCTTACTGGAACTTGTTGTCCAACACAAACGGTCTTATCTAATCTTCCTTGGGTTGTTATTACAAATGAAGGCGGTGGATCAGATAATTGCTCAGATTATATTGCCAGGAGAACGGAAAAAGGTTGGACGCTTGATTATGTTTTTAATAAAAACGGATTAACAGGATGGACGAATAGTGTTTTCTTTTACACAGGAGTTAGAGACGAATATGATCCTGAAAATTATGTGGATAATAATTTATCATTTAGATTTACTGAAGATGGTAGAATTAAATGGACGGCATATAGATATTCGGGATATTGTGATACAATTTCGGGATATACTCCAGTGTATTATATTAGTACAGGACAAACATCAGTATTATGTAGTGGCGGAACATCAAATGATTTCAATATAACAATTAATTTTGAAAGATATTATTACTATGTAGATTGTGAGATTGATAATAAGGGTGGATATAATGATTTAATAGTTACTGGAACAACTGAAGAATTAAATAATCACTGGCGCCGTGAAAGAGATAGACGATTAGGCACGTTAAAAATATATCACAATGGAAGACCGCTTGAAATAGATGACATACATTCTTCAATTTCAAATTTCCGTAATTTACCTGTTTTTAAATTTGAAAATTGGGAAGAGGTCATTCTTTCAGACAGGGGATATCAACCCTTTGTTCATTCAGTCGGTGGTGGTGTAACGGGATCAGGAGATTTACATAATAGTATTTGTTGTTACACAATCAAATACGCCGCATATTTTGAAGATATAATGAATTTTCCATACATTTATGATCGTTATACAACTATTACAAAACCAGATTTTAATATAACTGAATGTAATGATGGATGTTTAGATGAAGTTGTAATGGCAAGCCCATCACGAACGCCCACATTGACACCCACTCCAAGTAAAACGCCGTCAATAACACCAACAATAACGCCATCAATATCTTTTTCTCCAACAATTACTCCAACTAGAACAGTTATTCCAACTATAACGCCAACTAAAACGGTTAGTAAAACGGTTAGTAAAACGCCAAGTAAAACACCAACGCTAACGCCATCAATATCGCCTTCCATAACAGTAACACTAACGCCATCAACTACACCAAGTATTACACGAACGCCAAGTAAAACGCCAACAATAACCCCAACAATATCGCCTTCTATAACAGTAATATCAACACCATCAACTACACCAAGTATTACTCCAACGCCAAGTAAAACACCAAGCGTTACGCCAACGCCAAGTAAAACACCAACTATTACTCCAAGTATAACAAAAACATTAAGCATTACACCAACTATATCAAGAACACCATCGAAAACACCGTCAATAACACCGTCAATAACACCATCAATAACACCATCAATAACGCCGACGCCATCAATAACCTGTGCAAGGCCGATTGGATTGACTGAATATAAATTTCTATCACTTTATGATGGACCACCAATTACAGAATTCATATCGTCATTAGATAGCGCTTGCAACGCGTTATTACTAGTGGGTAGTGTACCCTTTTATGGACAAACTGGATATACAACAAGTTTATCAGTTGATGAACCAGTATTTTATCCTGCTGGTACAGATTGTAGTTTAATGGAAACAGGATATTATATTATTTATACTGGCGGCACTCCATTTATAGTTTATGTAAATGATGGTTATATCGATATTCATTCGATGTGCCCATCAGTTACGCCAAGTATTACGCCAAGCGTAACACCAAGCATAACACTAAGTGAAACACCAAGTATAACAATTACACCAAGTGTAACAATTACTCCGCTTTTATCACCATCAATGACGCCAAGCGAAACTCCAAGTATGACTATTACACCAAGTATTACACCAAGTATTACAATAACACCTTCAATTACGCCTTCAATAACTCCTAGTACTTCAATGGCAATATATACCAAATGTGCAGATAATGTTCCACATTTTACTAGTTATAGTGAAGATCAAATTGGTTTATTAACAGTTGGTAATGTAGTTTTAAATACAGGAACCCTGGGTGATTATGTTATAGAATGGCGACTTAACTCCACAAGTGGAACACAAGTATTTGTAACAGGAAATAGTGGCAATACCGACCCGAGCATTCAGGCATTCCATCCAATTATAAGTGAATTAGTTCAATCAGGAGAATTATATCCAGTTCTTAGGTATATCACCATAAATGGTATTCTTTATTCATCGTATTCTAATTTGGGATATTTATATTCTCCTGATTTATTAACTTGTTTACCGCCTATTACTGTAATGAGTATGACTTGTTCAAATGGACAGACTGGAACTACATATGGACATCAGGTATTATATGTAAATACAGTACAGCCAAGTCAGCTTGCTAATCGTTCATTAACATATACATTGAATCCAGATGGCTCAAGTACAGAAGTGGCATATCAATTTTACGGTTATAATATTGCTGATAGGATAACAACTTCATATTGTACTACTGGAGGTACAGTTACAGTAATAGATGATTGGGCTGTTGGAGCTGATTGTACTGGAACCACATACAATACCACACCAAAATTACTTAAAACTGACCTTTTTACCACGCTATCATTAAAAACAACAATTAGTTTAACTGGATTTACATATCAAAGTGGAGATTATTTATTATTTGATGTTTTACCAGCATATAATAATCCAGGATATACAGACACCAACTGGGAACTTTCAATAAAATGTTTTACAACTTCTCATAGATTAAGTTCTCAATGGCCACCTATCAGTTGTCAGATTATTGATACTGGGGCCACAATGACATTTACATATGATAGTGTAAATTGTCAATATGTTCTAAATTATAATACAGCACCAGGATTGGCTCAGAATGAAGTATATTATTCTGATATGAATACATATTCCAATATGATTATTTTTTATAATAATAACTGGGCATCTACTGGTAATACAGTTACTCTTCCTTCTTATACAGGACTTACTGTTGCTTATATTAATTATAATAATGATGGTTCTTACAATAACTATTATCCACTTGAAGGCCAACTTAATTTAATAATATCTGGTACAAGTACGACACATTTAGTCAAATATACTTTTACAAATTCAATTGATTATTACGATTATAAAAATAGTTATACGGCGATGACTCAATCAGCCAACTGGACTAATTATGTTGCGGATGGCCAGGATTTACGCCATTATAAATTCCATCAGAGGAACTTTAAAATTTCGATGACATCTGGTGATACTTGGAGCAATGATTATATGTATTTAAATTATGATGCAATATTTAGTTTTGATGACGCAAATAAAATTATAAGTATAACAACAGCTCCGATGATTGTAACATATACAGGAATTACTTGTAATAATGTTAGTCAGAATTTAAATGATTATGCAAGTGGAATACTTTATATTTATAGTGCATATACCAGGAATTATGATACTATTTGGGGTACAAGAAACGCATTTGATTATTTTTATTCAAATAGTGCAAGTAATAATACAACAAGTAATATTGGTTATGCTTATGCTCAGGTTCCATATGGCACAATGGGTAATGCATTAAATTTTAGTCAACCTGGATGGGCAATTAATGGAGCAAATTATTATTTTTATAAAAATAATACTAGAGTTACAATAACTAATATGGCTGACCCGCTTAATAATTATAAAGTTGAAACTTGCTTAGACCCGATTACGGGATTAGTAGGAGCTTGGACAATAATAAAACAAGTACCATAATATGGCAATAGATATACTTTCAAATTGTCACTTTGATTTAACCAGAATTAAGAAACTCTATATTGGTTCAACTCTTCTTGCTGGTGGTCAGATTGTTTTTCCAATAAACTATGTTACTTTAAGTGGTTCATCTGATAGTATTATAACATATTATTCAAGTGATATGCAGACTATTATTATTGGCGGCCAAACGATTGTAATGGATGAGGTGTTTTGTGTTGAAGATAATATTACTTTTAATGAAGAATTAATTATTGATAATAGATCAAAGAATTATATTAAAACAATTACATATGAAATACCAGGAATAGATCTTGCATTAGTAGATAAAACAGAAGAAAACACAATAGATGAAAAGTCGAGTTTATTGGCTATTTTAATTGATGAAAATCTGAATGAATTAATTGTAGGTTATGACAATCCTCTAGGCTTGGAATCAATTAGTTCAGTTATTGATGTCGATAATAACAATATATTAGTTACATTAGTAACAACAAGTATTTCAAGAGCAAGAAACACACAGAATACATTAGTTGTTCCTCAGCCTTCTATATCTTTATCACCAAGTAGAACACCTAGTGTTACAAGAACGCTAACACCAACACCTAGTATTACAAGAACACCAACTAGAACTCCTAGTATTACAAGAACGCCTACTGTAACACCAAGTATAACAATTACGCCAAGTGAAACACCAAGTATAACAATTACGCCAAGTGAAACACCAAGTATAACAATTACACCAAGTGAAACACCAAGCATAACACCAACACCAACGCCATCAGCATAAAATTATATTTGTAAGATATTTTTTAAAATAGAACTTTTACTATTTATGGTGATATTTATTCTATATATGGAAATGGAATAATGTTTAAATCATATAAATATAAATTAAAACCCAATGAAGAACAAATTGTTTTATTAAATAAACATTTTGGGTCCGTTCGTTTTGTTTATAATTATTTTCTTAATGAAAGAAAAAAGGAATATGAGACAAATAAACAGACATTAACATATCTTGATAATGCTAAATCGTTGACTCAATTAAAAAAAATTGAAGATTATTCGTGGTTAAATGAAATTAATGCCCAATCTTTACAACATTCATTAAAAAACCTAGAAGGAGCATATAACGGATTTTTTAAAAAAAGATCATTATTTCCAAAATTTAAATCAAAGCATAATAAGAATTCATTTTGTGTTCCACAATCAGTTAAATTAATTAAGAATAAACTTTTTTTCCCTAAATTTAGCGACGGAATTAATGTTATATTACATCAAAAATTTAATGGCGAAATAAAACAATGCTCTATGTCAAAAACGCCAACAAATGAGTATTTTGTATCTATATTGGTTGAGTCGACGCATGATATTCTTCCAAAAACAGGTAAAGTAATTGGAATTGATCTGGGATTAAAGGATTTTGTTATAACATCTGAAGGATACAAATATAAAAATAATAGATATACGAAAACATATGCAAAAAAACTCAGAAGAAATCAACAACATTTAAGTAGAAAAATAAAAGGATCAAATTGTTATGACAATCAAAAATTAAAAGTGGCAAAAACGCATAAGAAGATAACCAATTCTCGTGTAGATAATTTGCACAAGGTGTCCATAGATTTAATAAGAAAATATGACACAATTGTTCTTGAAGATCTAAACATTAAAGGACTAATAAAAAATCATCGACTATCTAAACACATTTCAGATGCTAGCTGGGGAACATTTATAACGATGTTAACTTATAAAGCATTATGGAACGAAAAACAAATTATTAAGGTAAATAGATTTTTTCCTAGTTCAAAAATATGTAGTTGTTGTGGGTATATAAATCAAAATTTAAAATTGAATATTCGAGAATGGACTTGTTCATCTTGTGGTTCTAAATTAGATAGAGATATAAACGCAGCAAAAAATATTCTTAAAGAAGGATATAAAATAATATCGTTAGGGACTGACGATTACAGAAGTGGAGATGAAACAAGACCAGTTTTAATTGGCACAATCGATGAAACTTCTAAAATTCTTAATATTTAATTAAGGAGCCTTATTATTAAAAAGGTAGTTCATGGATTTTTTTATAAGACAAGGGGCGACAGACCCAATATTAAAAATGAGATTAATTGACGATGGAAAAAATGATAAATCATCGTTTAATGAATTATTGGAAAATTCCGAGATTACATTTGAAATGACAGATACCAAAACAGGAATTCCATTTATTTTAAATGCTCCGTGTTCTCTGGCACTAAGAACTAAAAAATATAATCAAACAACAGATGAATATTATATTGTTTATCGATTTTTAGACGGTCAAACAGATGAAACTGGTAAATTTGAAGGTAAATTTACTATTCAATTCACAGATACCGATCAAAATAACACAACAAAGCTTATTGTTCCAATAAGAGATAAACTATATATTAATATCATTTAGATATTAATTATGAAATTATTAAATAACAAATCACAAGAAATTTATATTGCTCACTTTCATGGCCGTGGAATAATAGATCATATACGAACAAAAGGTATTCCTCCTTTTGTACTTAATGTACCAATTAAAAATGCCGATAGTGATAGGATTCAAATAATTACAGCAGCAACATCATATAATATAAAGGATATGATTCTGATAAAACAACTTGAAGATAATAATATTCCTTATATAAATAAAGTGCCCACAGATCTTACTCGTCGTGATTGGTATAATTTAAAAAAATTCCTATTATTTTAGAAAGCTTAAAGGAAACGAATAAAGAATATTCTTTATTTCTTGATGCAAGGGATGTAGTAATAGTGAAAGATCTTGATCTATTAGTAGAATCTTTTCTTATGAAGAAAAAGAAAATTATATTTAACGCATGTGTAAATAATTTTCCTCCCGATTGCCATTATGATGATTTTATGGATAGGAGTGTAATGGGAGCGTATAAATATTGCAACAGTGGCGTTTTTATGGGTAAAACAGTTGATCTTATACCGTACTTTGAATATTTAAATAGTATTAAAGATAATATTCCTAATCCAATGAGAGATGATCAACTCATAGTGCGTTATGCACTTGAGCAATTTAAAGATGATGTGGGATATGATTATGAATGTGATTTATTTCAGGCGTATGGGTTTACTTTTTTAGTTCCAGTTGATAAGGAAAATCAAATTTATAGGGCACAATGAACCGATTAATAAATAAAGTGGCTATAATTACAGGAGCAGCGAGAGGTATTGGCCTCGCAACAGCCCAATTATTCGTGAATGAAGGCGCTACTGTTATTGCCACCGATTTATTTATGAAGTCATTAAATAATATTACCGTATTGAAATTAGATGTTACATCTCAGGAAGATTGGAAGAATATAGTAGGTAAAGCTATATCCGATTTTGGTAAAGTAGATATATTAATTAATAATGCTGGAGTTAATTCAGGTATAAATTTACTTGGGGAAACCATTGAAGATTGGAATAAAATTATATTAACAAATTCCGCTTCGATGATGTTTGGAATGCGTGAAGTAATTCCTTTTATGCAAAAACAAGGAGGAGGATCTATCGTTAATTGTTCGTCTATTGTAGGATTGGTAAGTGGAAATGTTCCAGGAGTTGCCTATTCCGCTTCCAAGGGGGCCATAAGGTCTATGAGTAGACAAATAGCACAACAATTTGCTAAGGATCGTATAAGAGTTAATTCTATATATCCTGGTACAATAACAAATGGAATAATTCTGGCGAATAGAAATAATATGCCCTTACCGCCTTATGTGGGCGAGCCTATGGATGTGGCGTATGGATATCTTTATCTTGCTTCGGATGAATCTAAATTTGTGACAGGAACAGAATTAGTTATAGACGGCGGTTGGTTTGCAAAATAAAAAGTATCTAAACTTCAGTTGAATGATAAGCTAAATCCCTACCGTCATTGGAGATAAGTTCATCTTCTTCAATAATTTTACTGCTTTCTGCTTCTAGTCTAACAACTTTTTTATTATGATCAACCCAATATTGGTCTACAAGAGATAAACTATCATCAACATACATAAAATATGGATCTTTTTCCACACGATTCCAGAATATTACTTCTTTATCAGATAATGTCATAACTTCTTCCAATGTCCCCTGTCCTTCAGGTTTTAGTGGGTGACCGCTATCAAGTTCACATTGCAATGTGGTGAAATATTGTCTATTTTCGGGATTTTCAATTAAAATATCGTCTCTAATTTCAGGTTTGAACACTACAAGTAGTGGCATAATTCGTTTATTAAAATTAGTAATATAACGGGATACATTATAATCACCTGTCATATTGGGATTATTTAAAATATCCTCTTCAGAAATTCTATAACAATTAATTTCGATATGAGACTCTTTCGGTGGCAATTTTCCATCATGGGTGTCTTGATATTCAACTAATTGTTTCTTTGTCCATTTATCGACATATTTTGTTACTTTCTGAACATCTCCATCTGATTTTTTTGTTCCGTTATTAATATAATATATTGTTTCTCCAAGCGATGCGGGATATCCGTCCTGTAATATGAGTTCCATATGTGCCTGACGAGACATTAATGATCCTCCCTTGTTTTTCTTCTTTATATACTTTTTATAATCCTCAACACTCTGTTTAACACGAGATTTGTTAGCCATTTTTACCAATGGAATCTTATGATTATATAATTTATCAATATAGTCATAATATAAATTGATAAAGGATAGTCCATCACCATCTAATAAGTATTTAAATCCTTCATCTAAAAATTCAACAACATATTGGGCTAGTTTTTTAGATTTAATTGTATTTCCTGTTAATTTTATTTTTATCTTTCCTTTTTTCATCATCTTTAATATATAATTCTTTTTTGATATATTAATCATTGATATTGCAGTAAAATCAACATCCAATCCCATTTCATTTCTCATAAATATATCATTAAATTCGGCCGTGTCAGCATATATACCGATATATTCTTTATCTTTTTCCACTAATTCGTTTAATCCTTTACCAATGTATGTATAAGCATCAATGTCTTCTGGCATAGAGAAGCAAATTCCATCGGTGTCCATAGTAAGAGGAACATATCCTCTTTTCGTGTAATGCATAATCATCATACGAAGAAATTGTCTTCCAATACAGGTCGTCATTTCGCCTAAATTCATATCTCCCCAATGGAAAACTTTGGGAGCTGATAAAGATCCAAAGAATGCATTAATAAATATTTTAAGAGGTAATTGCTTCCTATCATATTTTTCTGATAACTCAGGATTAATCTTTTCATATTGTTCTTTTTGTCTTTTATACCCAATACGAATATTACGAAAATATTTTAATTTTGCTTTCAACGCTCCTAATACATCACAATCAGGAAATATGTCATACACAATGTCAATAGACGGATAAAGAGATCCAAAGTCAAATTTTACTATACCTTTTGAGTATCCAACACGTAATAATCGAGATAATCCGCCAACAAAATCTCTTTTTTCGTCTTTTTCGGGAATAGCAAGATTATTTTGATATGACCACGCCAACATAATCAATTTCCACAAGGTTGCTGTTCCCATTGTGGCAATTCTTTCATATGTAGTTGGAACTAATTTTGATAATAGGAACGTTGCCTGACTAAATGAATCATCTACTATCATTGTTTCATATAAATCATCATCAAGATACTGTTCAATGAGTTTTCTACCTGGCCATATCTCATATTTACCTGGATATTTTTCTAAAAGTCCTTCTGTGCCAGGATCTCCGATTTTTTTCCATCCGCCAGACTTCGGATTTACATAATAACTATCAACTCCTAAGTATATTTTGGAAATATGAGCCCCATCAACATAAATTCGATTCGGTTTTTCCT
>Ga0315278_10004912_pt1 | contig 12112 bp, 13 predicted proteins | sample YL17G06_0_MG_FD_203880 | JGI IMG/M metagenome (GOLD analysis project Ga0315278, IMG submission 203880) | Sediment microbial communities from Yellowstone Lake, YNP, Wyoming, USA - YL17G06_0 | ecosystem: Environmental > Aquatic > Freshwater > Lake > Sediment | place: USA: Wyoming | collected... | reverse complement strand
CCACAATTGGCACCAACCTCCTGATCCACCTATATGGCCAAAACCAAGCAAAAAGGCAGGCGCAACCCCAGGGCGTGCTTGAACAGTTAAAGGTGACCCGCAACGCGCGGTTGTGCTATCCCGAACTAATCCCCTTCGATTATTTTTTAAAAAAGCATTATGGTGGCTTCGGATTCCTTTTGTCTCTCGATTTCAGGTCCAGAGAAAGGAGATCAATTACCTTCGCCAAAATCAATTCACATTTCAAGGCCTGACACCTCCGGCTGTTCATAAGGTGATGCAAAAAATGCGCAAATTTCTTGACAAAGGGATTTTTTTCCCATATATGAAAGCGGAATGCAATGGGGCAGCGTTTTTCAAACGATTCCCAAGAGGAGATCCAAATATGCGCTTGGAGAACCAAATTGCCGTTGTGACCGGCGGAAGTCAAGGCATCGGCCGGCAAATTTCTTTGCGCCTGGCGGAAGAAGGCGCCCTGGTTGTGATTGCTGACATTAATGAATTGGGTTCATGGGAAACAGCCGAAATGATTACCAAAGCTGGGGGGCGAAAAGCCCGGGTGATTCCCACGGATGTTTCCTCCGAAACCCAGGTTGCCAACCTAATCCAAGCTACCTTGAATAAGAATCAGCGCCTCGATATTTTGGTGAATAACTCGGGGGTCATGGGGCCGGTTAAGAACATTGAGGATATCAGCCTGGAGGAATGGGAGGCTACCATGGCCGTGAACCTCAGGGGGATTTTTTTGTGCTGCAAATATGCCATTCCTCCAATGAAAGCCCAGGGGAAGGGCTCCATCGTGAACATTTCTTCGATAACCGGAAAGCGCCCCTTGACCCAGAGAACCCCTTATGCAACATCCAAAATGGGGGTGATCGGCCTGACCCGCACCCTGGCAGCCGAAGTAGGAAAATGGAAGATCCGCGTAAACGCGGTCTGCCCTGGGGCAGTGACCGGGAAGCGTCAAGATCAGGTATACGAAGGGATCATGAAATTCACCGGAAAAACCCGGGAGCAGGTGATTGCGGAACGGGTTGAGTTCTCCCCCCTCCGGAGTTTTATAGACCCGAAATATGTCGCGGCGGTTGTCGCTTTCCTGTGTACGGAAGATGCGGCCATGATGACCGGTCAGGATATCAACATTTCTGCAGGAGCGCTCATGTACTGAAAACAAGAAATCGAGGAAACGTTTCAGCAATTGCTGGATCCCGGCAACCAACGGGTCCAGGTTATTATGAAATGCAATTAGTTTGGGGAGACGGTTTCAATCCGAATCCCACCCTAAAACGGACGAAGAGAAAGGAGAAAGGCGATGAAAAAGATGGGGATCAAAATTTTGATTTGGGGGTTTCTGTTTCTTTTTTCATGGGGAACAATCGGGATGGCGGCCGATTTCCCGCAAAAGCCGATCCGCATGATTATTCCTTGGAGCGCGGGGGGAGGAAATGACGTCCTTTGCCGGGCTTTTCAGCCGGCCTTTGAAAAGGTTCTGGGCCAAAAGATCCTGATTGATAATATCCCCGCCGGAACAACCAAAGTGGGAACGCTGGAGCTGATGAAGGCAAAACCGGATGGATACACCCTGATTTTTTCTACGACGGAATCCTGGCTGGCCTATTACTATTCCAAGACCTATGATTCCAAAGCCTGGGAGCAGATGGTACCCATCGGCAACGTCACCTCAGAACCCTACGGTTTTGTCGAGGCACGAATCGAATCGCCATTCAAAACCTGGGCGGATTTAGTGAAGGCGGCGAAGGAAAATTCCGGCAAACTGTCCTGCGGGGGGCCCGGGGCCGGAGGAATGATGGAGCTCATCATGAACGACATCACCAAAGCGGCGGGAATTCAAACTCGGTATGTGCCTTTTGCCGGAGCCGGCCCCAGCAAAATCGCCCTTCTCGGGGGCCATGTCGATTTCCGGGTTTGTCAGCCGCCTGAAGCTATCACCATGATTCGCGCGGGAAAATCCAGGGGACTCGCGGTTTCCACCGATAAACGAATAGAAGCAATCCCGGACGTCCCCACATTTAAGGAACTGGGAATCGGGGGCACCATCAATCTGACCCGGTCGATCTGGGGGCCCCCAAAACTTCCTTCGAACCTGGTCAACACGATTACGAAGGTGATCGAAAAAGCCACGAAGGATCCCGAGTTTATCAAGGTGGCTCAGGAACAACTTCTTTATACCGTTGATTATCGCCTGCCCGAAAAAATGAAGGCGGAGTTGCAAAATTTCGACAAGGAATTCGGGCCGAAGCTGGTGGAAATGTATAAATAAGGTATCCATTTAGCGTTTTGAAGAAAATGCTAATTTGTATTGAAAAATGGTAACACTTTAGCCTTTTGAAAAAGGGAATGCCGTCGGGGCCAGGTGGTTCCAGGGCCCGGGGGCCAGACCGGCCCGCTTGGAATCATGAGGCGCTGATTTCTCCGTGGAGAGGGCGGGGAAGATCCCCCCCGCCTCCTCCGGCGGAAACAAGCTTTGATCTTCGAGGCAAAGGGGGGTAGCCCAGCCGATGCTTCCGGCGCGTTCCGTTCCGGCCCCCGGGCCCCGACAGAGGCGGTCAGACGGGTTTTCAAAACTCTAAACTGATACGAAAAATGAAAATTGCAGATTGAATAATACAAATTTTAAGGGCGGTTAAGAGAAGACTTGTTTTAAGAGGCAGGGGAACTTGAAGCATCGGGATCTGGTGAGCAGTATAATCTGGATGGCTCTGGGTGGCATCTTTGTGGTGGGCGCCTTGCAGCAGGGGTTGATGAGGAGAGGCGTGCCGGGGCCCGGGTTCCTTCCCTTCTTCTCGGGTCTCGCCTTGATTTTCGTTTCCCTTTTCGTCTTCATTCCCGCTCTCAATCAAAAAGAAAAGCCCAAGAGCGGGAATTTCTTTCCAGAACGCGATAGCTTTAGGAAAATACTGCTTGCCCTAATCGCCTTGTTCGCCTTCGGGATCGCCATGGAGTATGTGGGATACCTCCTTACCACGTTCCTCTTCATGTTTTTCGCAGCCCGGATCATGGAGCCGAAGGGGTGGCGGACCATCGCGCTGCTGGCGTTCTTTACCGCCGTCTTTTCGCACCTGCTCTTTGTGGTCTTGCTGGAAGTGCAACTGCCCAAAGGACTGCTTGGATTCTAAGGCGGGCCATACATGATGGTCTCGTAAAAAGTCCATCTGCTGCGTTGCGCTTCAACTTCGTCGTTGCGGCGCACCTGGAAGTGCGCCTCACTCCTCAGTTTTTGCGCGCCTTGCATCTGGAGCTTTTTACGAAACCATCGTTTGAGCGACTTTTTACGAGATCATCATACATAGAGGAGTCGGATGGATTTTGTAAACCATTTTTACCTGGCTTTTCAAGTCGCCCTGGAACCCATGAATTTGTTTCTCTGTTTCCTGGGTTGTCTGGTGGGCACCTTTGTCGGGGTGCTCCCCGGGTTGGGACCCGCGGCCTCCATCTCTCTGCTGCTTCCGATAACCTTCAAGCTGCCCCCCGAGTCGGCCATCATTATGCTGGGCGGCCTCTATTACGGCACTATGTACGGCGGATCTACAACCTCCATATTGATCAATGTCCCCGGAGAAGCCGCCTCGGTCGTTACGTGTCTTGATGGGTACCGGATGGCCCTTAAGGGGAGGGCTGGGCCGGCCCTTGGAATCGCGGCTTTTGGTTCCTTCATCGCCGGAACCTTCGGGACGATCATGATCATGGTCCTGGCTCCGCCTCTGGCCGGGTTTGCCTTGAAATTCGGCCCCCCCGAATTCGTCGGCCTGGTCTTCTTAGGATTGACCATGGTCACGTACCTATCCAGCGGATCGATGGCCAAGGCATTAATGATGGCCATCGTGGGTCTGCTGGTCAGCTACATCGGCACGGATATTGTCACGGGGCGGGAGAGGTTCACCCTGGGAATCGCCACCATTGCCGGCGGTTTTGACATCGTCCCGATTGCCATGGGGTTGTTCGGAATATCCGAGGTCTTGTTGAATTTGGAGCGGTCCGAGGCGGCCCGGGAGGTCTTTCAGACGAAGCTGCAAGACCTTTTTCCGTCCAAGCAGGATTGGAAGGATTCTTCGGGGCCGATTGCCAGGGGATCCATTTTTGGGTTCCTCCTCGGCTTAATCCCGGGTGGCGGTGGATTGATTGCCTCTTTCATCTCCTATGCCATGGAAAAGAAGATCGCGAAGCACCCCGAGACCTTCGGTCAAGGAGACATCCGGGGAGTTGCGGGGCCGGAGTCGGCAAATAATGCGGGTGCCCAGGGAGCTTTCATTCCCATGCTGACGATGGGTATCCCCTGCAATGTCGTCTTGGCCATTTTGATGGGTGCCCTGATGATCCATGGGGTCATCCCCGGGCCGAGACTGCTTGAAGAGCATCCGCGGATATTCTGGGGGGTCGTAGGGAGCATGTATATCGGAAATTCCATGCTTCTTCTTTTGAATTTGCCCCTGATCGGGATGTGGGTCCGTCTGCTCAAGTTACCTTATTCCGTTCTCTTTCCCTTCATCTTTCTTTTCTGCCTCATCGGGGCCTATACGGTGGGGAACAATGTCCAAGATGTTTATATCATGATCCTCTTTGGCATTTTGGGGTATCTGATGAAAAAGTACGATTATGAACCCGCTCCCCTTGTCCTGGCCTTCGTTTTGGGGCCCATGTTTGAGAACGCCTTCCGTCAGTCCCTGATCATTTCCGGCGGGAGCCCGTTGATCTTTCTTACCCGGCCCATTGCCGCGATCTTTGTGGTGATCTCCTTCATCCTCCTGATTTCTCCTTTAGCCTTAAGAGTCATAGGCCGGCAGCGACCCGGCCTGGCCTTGAAACAATAAATTTACGATTTCTTCAGCCCTACGGAGAAACACTCGGCAAGGAAGGCGAACACATCAAAAATCGTGGATTTACGGCTTTACTGGAGGGAATTCGTGAACTGGTTCTATTTTATTTTTTTCGGGGATGGTTTGTATTTCGCGGGGCGCTCCCTCACTTAAATCTGTTCGGGGGAAAGATGGACGACCCGGTCATCTTTCCAAACTGCCAGCGGATACCCTGTAAGTTTGTGTTCGTCAATGACTTCTGCCACTGCCTCTTTCAGGGCTTCCTCAGCCAGAATTTCCAGCGGTATGGCGGATCTTTTCTTTTTCGTTACCATATTTACCCTTATCCTTGAAATATCTTTTTGAAAATTTCAGGAATGACAATTTTTTGCGCCCCGTTATTTTCAACTGCTATCATTCTGGGCGTTTCTCCCGAATTATCCATAATGAACCATGAATCCAATAAGGGGCGATAAATCCTGATGGAGTTGTTCAACCCTTTATTGGAATGGCCTGCTTTACGGCGGGGATGATGAACTTGTTGCAGATGACGCGCTCGGAAAGTGAATTTTTCATTAAAAAACTCGGCTAAGATCGAGAAAGGTTTGGGTTTATGATAGGAATATACAAAATTAGGAGGAGGGAGTCAAGGGAAGTGAAAAATTCGAAGGTAGGCTATCAGCCTCGCCTTCGCGTCGGCTCCGTTCGGCAACCTTGCCGTCAAAGGTAACGTCCCTTTAAGGCTTGAAAATTTCGAGCTTCAGCTCTTGAATCGCCTTGAAATGCTTTGCGTTGCTGGAAATCAAAGTCAAATTGTTTTCGACCGCCGTGGCCGCAACGATCGCGTCTCCCGCTTTCAATCCGTGGGAAAGCGTATATTCTTCAAGATAAATTAAAGCGCGGTGCCCGATTCTTTCTGTCAAAGGCAAAACGACGAACCCGAAAGATGAGAGAAAATCCGTTGTATATTGATGATGCTGGATGTTTTTGGCCGTCTGCAATAGCTCCATATAGGTATAAACCGATAAAATCCGTTCCTCCGTCTCATCAACGAGCCGGGCCGCTTTCAAATTCCCCCTCTGCACCCAGATAAAGATGTCGGTATCAAAGAGCATGAAACCGAGACCCTCTCAACTTGCGCATCTGGGAAGAAACCGAAATTCTCTCTTGGCCTTTCATTTTGAAAAAAGGATGGTCTTCGACCTTTTGGGCCGTTTTGATTCCTCCGGGAGTGATCACCCCCTTAATTTTGCCATGATAAAGCAGGGTTACTTTTTCTCGCCGATCCAGGGCTTTCAGAATTTCTCTCATCCGGTACCGCAAATCCACAACCGTTGCTTTCATGTCCTCCTCCAGATTATGCATAACCTAAATATACATTTTTTATTAGGCTTGTCAAGCGCGATCGCTTTGAATATTTAGGGGACGTTGATGAAAATATTAACTTTTCGAAAAACCGGCAACTCGATCTATCTTTTTCCATACGCGGCCCGTCTTTCCCGCAATTGAAAACCGATTTTCTTCCTGGGCTCGGACACCGGGGCCATGAGTCGGCGGATGGCGTCGAAAACCACTTTAAATTGGACATCGTATTTCTGCTCCAGTTCATGGAGCCTGCGCTCCAGATTCGCATTGGTCGCCAGCATTTGCCGCAGGCGGACAAAAGCCCTCATGATTTGTATATTTACTTGAATAGCACGTTCACTGTTTAGAATGCTGGAAAGCATCAATATCCCGTGTTCTGTGAAAGCATAAGGCCGGTACTTGACATGCTGACCTCTTTTTAAGGTCACAATCTGTGACCTTAAACGGGCCTCCATGATCTCAGACCACCAGTTTCTCGCTTCCTCCCTCGATAACTGAAACATAAAATCTACTGGAAACCGCTTGTGATGCCGTTTTACCGCTTGATTTAATACCCGGGTTTCAACCCCGTATAATTCAGCCAAATCCCGATCCAGCATCACCTTCTGGCCGCGAATCAGGAAAATCGCGCGTTCAATTTTCTCAACAGAGATCAGAGAGGAGATTTAAGACATTTATTCTCCTGCCAGGGAAATTGAGAAGCTATGAGAACTATAACTCTCGGGAAAGGGTGGGAACCCCGTGTCCATCCTTTTGTGTTTCCGGCGCATCTTTCCTGCGGCTCATGGGGTGCCCGAGGGGGGCTTCGTTTTTCGCCCCAACTTGATGTTCCAAAATGGAACTTCAAACTTTGATGGTCTCGTAAAAAGTCCATCTGCGGCGTTGCAGCGCGCCTTGCATGTAGGGGCGAGTTGCACTCGCCCGATAATGGGCGTCCGGCCGGACGCCCCTACAATCAAAACCATCGTTCCGGTGACTTTTTACGAAATTATCAAATTTAGTATGCCTGATAAGCCTCGCGCAGGGCTTTCTGCAATTCTTGGAACCATCTCACGCTCGTGTAGTCCTGCTCAAGCTGATGCACGGCTTCGATGACTTCCAGGTTTTTAATTACTTTTTGCTCCAACGCCTGCCCGGCTTTTTCAAATCCTTCCAATCCCCAGTCCGCTCCGGAACCCTCGGAGAAGGAGACGACCATTAAATGTTCGTCTTCGCCATAGGGTTCAATGCTCAGGTTGGGGGGATTGCCGCAAAACAGAGGGTCTGCAAGCAACTCGATGATTTTGCCTATTTCAAATTCCATGGGAAGGTGCAGGAAAAAATCGAATGAGATCAGGTAATGCTGAAGCGAGCATTTGATGTTGCCCCGGCAGAACCATGGCGGAGATTCACCTGGAATAAAAGGCCGCTCTTCGTCCGCAAGGATGAACGTCAAGGACCGGGTTGTATAATTCGCTCTCTCATCCTGCAGGAAGGAGGCGGGAAAACCTTCCTCTGCCCCGGAAATCCCTATGGAGGATCCTGCAAGGGCCCTGACCGCGCCGGCCCAGAGGTAATTTTGGATGATTTGGTCAATCTGGATTTTTTCCGCGGGGTTGGCAAGGAAAACGGTTTGGGAGTTCAAATCCGGTTTCCTGCCATTTTGCTTCAGATAAAGCACCAGCTCCGAAATCTGCCAGGAGGAAACCGGTTTTTTTCTTCCCGTCGCGGATCGTTTTGGGGGAGATTCGCTATGTGCCAAATTTTACCTCCTTAGCGAAAGCGGAGTTATTTTTTCTTTCCGAAAAATTCTTGGAAAAGCTTTTCCGCCTCTTGGAAGCCCTCTTCATACAAAATTACGGATTTGGCCTTTCCCCGCGGGTCGCTAATGAATCCCTTTTCATGAAGCCGGTTCATGGTTTCCCAATCAAATCCCTTCCATGCCCGGGAAGAATCTCCGTCCTTCCATCTGACGAGATAGAGAAGGGCGAGGGTGCATTCGTCGATTTTTTCTCGATCGTATTCCATTTTCTCCCCTTCGCGGTTTTCCCAATTATTCTTTTCAAGGCAGTTATAGTGAACGGCAAAAGAAAGTAGTCATGGTGAAAGAGCCAGCATTGTCCAGGAAATCCCCCCATCCCCCCTTTGTCAAAGGGGGGCAAGGGGGGATTTCAGGTTATCCGTTCGCTCGATTCCGAAAGACAGTCGCCGTCATGTCCACTTATTTAGGTCGTTCACTATAATTCCAATAGGAATATACAAAATCGGGGATGGGGAGTCAAGGCGAATGGAGCATTTGAGGAATAAGGGGAGGGCGCCCCTAAATAATTCATTTATTTATCTCGGTTTCTCGAATCAATCGGATCCTTTCATCCAAGGCTGAGAGAGATTATGAGGGTCGAAGCGGACTCGAATATTATCACATTATGATAAATTATTCTTGCAGTATGATATTTTTATTGACAGGCTACGAAGGAATGGGTAGATTGTAGCCGTTCTTCTGACTGAGGGATGACTGGAGACTCAAAGGTGGCTGAACAAAGCCGGGATGAGAAGGAAGGGAAATCCAGGCGCAAGGGGGTGCAGAGTATCCATCGGGCCATCGCCTTGCTTCGTGCCGTAGGGCGCCATAACGACCAAGGGACGACCCTTTCCCAAATCGCCCGCGAATCCGAGCTTCATGTGGCCACGGTCCATCGAATCCTTTCCGTTTTAGCTCAAGAAGGGTTCATCACGCATGATTCGATTTCCCGACGCTACCACCTCGGGCTGGAACTTTACCTCCTGGCCGGTTCTGCCCAACAATTCGCGATCCGCAACCAGTTCCGCAGAGCCATGGAGCAGATCGCCCACGAAACCGGGGATACGGTTTTCCTTCTGATCCGCTCGGGGAATGACGCTTTGTGCATCGACCGGGTGGAGGGGAAATTCCCCATCCGCACCGTTCCGGTGGATATCGGCGCGCGGCGGCCCTTGGGAATCGGCGCCGGAAGCATAGCCCTCATGGCTTTTCTTCCTTCTGACAAGGTGGAAGGCATTCTCTCCGCCAATGCCCCGCGATATCCCCAATTCAAAAAGCTGACCCGAAAAGCGATCCAGGCTCTGGTAGATTTATCCTGCAAGTCGGGGTATGGGATCAGCGAAGGGGTCTTCCATGAAGGGGTTACTTCCCTCGGGATTCCTATCGGCAACGAGAAGGGAGAAGTCATCGCGGCCATAACCGTTTCCTCCACTTCCCAAAGAATGGATAAAAAGAGGCGCCAGGAGATTCTGGAAATCGTAAAAACGATTACAAAGGCAGAAGGATTTTATTTGATCGAAAATCCAAAAGGGACAAAGACCCCGGCCTTCAAACGGGCCGGAAAAGAATAAGGAGGCAGGATGTATCATATTCGCGAGACCGATCTGGTCGTTATCGGAGCCGGCGCCGCCGGGGCCATGGCGGCATTATATGCCCACCGCACGGACCCGAAATTACGGATCGCGGTTCTGGACAAAAGCAAAATGGAAACTTCCGGGGCTGCGGGCCGGGGGATGGATGCCTTGAATACTATGGCTCTTCCGCCCAACAGCGAACCGGAAGATGTAATCGAGGTTCTGACCAAGGTGACCGAAGGCGTGCTGGACCAGGAGGTTGCGTGGACTTTTGCCCTACGGTGCCCGCAGGTGGTCAAAGACCTGGAAGAGATCATGAACCGGCCCAAAGGAGATCTTTTCCCGGTTGATGAAAAAGGGAATTATTTTCTCCACTATCTCCATCCCATCAATAAACCCTTGCTGCTGGAAATGCACGGAGAAGAGATGAAACGGGCCCTTGCCCGGGCCGTGCGGCAGACCGGCGCTGAAGTCTACGATCGCACTCCCGCCCTCAAGATCATAACCGAATCCGGGAAAGTGGCCGGGGTTTTCGCCTTCAACATCCGGACCGGACATTATTATTACTTCAAGACCAAGGCGGTCTGTTTGACCACGGGGGCAGCCGGGCGGATGGGGCTGGCCAGTTCCGGTTATCTTTCCGGCTGCTACGAATTTCCCGGGAATGCGGGAGATGGGTACGCCATGGCCTATGAAGCCGGCGCCGAATTAGTCAACATGGAATGCTTCCAAACCAACAATCTCTTGAAGGATCATCAAGGGCCATCCTGCGCCTACGTGGCTGCTCCCCGCGGCGCCTATGGAGTGAACCGTCTGGGAGAGCGGACCTCGACTCATGGCTACAGCTCAGGGGATGTCAAACTGGCAATCTGGAAGGCTTTTGCCGAGGGGAAAGGTCCCACCTATTTGAAAATGAACCACTTGCCGGAAGAGATGATTCAGGTGATAGAAAAAATCCTCTGGGGAAACGAACGCACCAGTCGGGGAACGTTTCACAAACGGCGAGGGGAGGATTACCGTAATCCTTTCAGCGTGGAGATTGCCCTTGTGGACGAAGTCGGGGTTTGCGGAGGTCACAGCAGTTCCGGGGTCCAGAGCGACCGCAACGGCGCCTCCAATATTGCCGGGCTCTATGTCGCAGGCGACGTCGATGGGGGCCTTCCCAATTCCTATCTCGGAGGAGCGCTGGCCATGGGCGAAATCATCGGGGAACAGGCGGCCGCTTATGCCGCCGGGAGCGATCCTGTTGCCAAGGGAAACCCGCTTTCCTGGATCCTCCAAGAGATGCATGATTTCGAAGCTCCTCTGCGCCGAACCCGCGGGCTGCCCACGGCGCTGGTAGAGTATAAGGCCCGGACCCGGATTCAGTATTACTTGAAGCCCCCCAAGAATCCGGCATTCATGGAAAAGGCGGTGTGGTGGATGGAGCGGATCCGCCGGGAAGATCTTCCCGAGATCAAAGCTGTGGACTATCATGATCTTCTGAAGACTTATGAAATCGGCTGCATCCTCCGGGTGGGCGAAATGATGGCCCGGGCGAGCCTTTTCCGCGAAGAGAGCCGGTGGGGTTACCAGCACTGGCGAGTGGATATTCCCGAAAAGAAGCAGGAGTGGGAAAAACAGTGGGTCGTCGTCTCGAAAGGCCCCCAAGGGATGATGCTTTCGAAACGTTCCGTGCCCCCCCTAAAATGGGATTTTCCCGCTTCCCTGGAGTATGTCTATCCCAAGCTTTCCTTTGAGGTGGGGACTTCGTTTCAGAAAGGGCCGAATTGGAAGAATCCTCCTGACGACCCGTGGATGAAGGGGCACCTTAAAGAAGAAGGGATGGCTACGCCGCGCCGGTTTATGGGAAAGGGGGAATGAGGGCATGGAAGATCTGAATATCGGTTGCCTGGAAGAATCAGCCTACGCCTGGTTAGAGATCGATCAGGAAAAATGCAACAAATGCGGAACCTGTATCGACATGTGCCCGATGGATGTTCTCCATTTTGGTCGAAGCGGGTACCCCTATATGCGCCATCGGGATGATTGCTGGTACTGCGATGTCTGTGTCTTTATGTGTCCAAGGCAGGCGATTGTCATGAAAGACCTGCCCTATTTGATCCGGTAGATCGAAAATTGCATAGCGCAGAGCGCAACTAAGGAAGGAGGAACGAAATGGGATCCGGAAAGAAAAAGCTGCTGGGGATCGTTCTGGTTGGAATTTTGGTTTCTTTCTCAATGGCTGGGGCCGATGAATATCCCTCGCGGCCCATCACTATGATTGTCCAGTTTTCCGCCGGGACCACCACGGATATCATCGCCCGCAGAGTAGGGGAGGAGGTCGGCAAAAGCCTGGGTCAGCCGATCGTCTGCGTCAATAAAGCCGGGGGCGGCGGAACCATCGGCGTGGCCGAGATGGTCCGCTCCAAAGCGGACGGGTATACCATCGGGTGTGTCAATATGCCAGCGCTGGCCATCATTCCCCATATGCAGCCGATCCCCTACGATCCCCTGAAGGATATAGCCCATATCTGCGTCGTCCAGCCTTATGAATACGCCCTTTATGTCAAAGCCGACGCCCCCTGGAATTCGCTGAA
>Ga0315278_10004909_pt1 | contig 12116 bp, 8 predicted proteins | sample YL17G06_0_MG_FD_203880 | JGI IMG/M metagenome (GOLD analysis project Ga0315278, IMG submission 203880) | Sediment microbial communities from Yellowstone Lake, YNP, Wyoming, USA - YL17G06_0 | ecosystem: Environmental > Aquatic > Freshwater > Lake > Sediment | place: USA: Wyoming | collected... | reverse complement strand
GAATCTCAATGACTTAGGATCAGGTGTAAAGTGTTATTTAAAAAACATGATAGATACTTTAATATGACCATCCGTTATTCAAGGTGGCAATAGCAAGGGATTGGTGCGATGAACCGAGGCGCGGCAGGTCGGTTCGAGGTCTCCACCACGGCCGGTGAAGCCGTGCGCGCTTTTGTGCCAACTCCGCTGCCGCCACAGCCACCGCTCGATCTGTCGGGACCCCGCCAGTGCCTGCTCGAGAACGCAGCGCTCGCCTGCGGCCGACTCGACGGTGTGTCCGCCCTGCTGCCCGACCCGGAACTCTTCCTCTACGCCTACGTGCGCCGCGAAGCCGTGCTGTCCTCGCAGATCGAAGGCACGCAGTCATCCCTTTCCGACCTGCTGTTGTTCGAGCTGGACGAGGCCCCAGGTGTACCTTTCGATGACGTCGTCGAGGTCTCCAACTACGTCGCTGCACTCGAACACGGCATGGCCCTCCTGCGCGAGGGCCTTCCTCTCTCCAGTCGCCTGCTGTGTGAAGTGCACGGCAAGCTGCTCGCCCAGGGCCGCGGCGCCGACAAGTTGCCTGGTGAATTCCGGCGCTCACAGAACTGGGTTGGCGGCACGCGGCCGGGCAATGCGAATTTCGTGCCGCCACCGCCAGCGCTCGTGCGGGAATGCATGGGCGAGCTCGAGCGCTTTGTCCACGGCGACGATCCGCTGCCCACTCTGGTGAAAGCCGCGCTTGCGCACCTGCAGTTCGAGACCATCCACCCGTTTGTCGACGGCAACGGCCGCGTCGGCCGTCTGATGATCGCATTGATGCTGCATGAACAGCGCATGCTTCGGCAGCCGCTGCTGTACCTCAGCCTCTTCTTCAAACAACACCGCGACGAGTACTACCGGCTGCTCGACAGCGTGCGCCGCGACGGGGACTGGGAAGCGTGGTTGGACTTCTTTCTCGAAGGCGTCGCTGTGACTGCTGCCGCCGCGGTCGAGACGGCGCATCGGCTGCTCGCTTTATTCCGCGGCGACGAGCAACGCCTTGCCGCCGAGGGACGCAGTGCCACGAGCGCGCTCCGCGTCTATGGTGCGCTGCGCGCGCGACCGGTCGCGACGATTCAGGATCTTTGTGCCCGAGCGGGACTGACGTTTCCCACTGCCGCGAAAGCCGTCGCAGTGCTGATCTCGACCGGCATCGCGCGGGAGCTGACTGGCGGTCGGCGCAACCGGGTGTTTGCGTATGACCAGTACCTGAAGATCCTCAATGAAGGGACCGAGCCGCTGTGAGTGTCCAATGCGCGGGCAGGCGTGTTTGCGCTGGACCGCGCCGAGGGGCTACCCCAGCGCGTACAGGTTGCCGTCCGTACTGCCGACGAACACGACGCCGCCGTCCACCGCCGGCGATCCCAGGATCGCGCCTACGGAAATGAACCGGTAGAAGTCCACGTACATGTCCTGGAAGTCGCCGAACACGGGGGCGAAGGACGCTTCGTTCAGCCGGCCCTCCGCATCGAGGATCTTCATCGGGTCGAGCTTCGACGCCTCGGTCTGGAATTCCCACGCGAGGTTGCCCGTCTTCGCGTTCACCGCATGGAGCCGGCCGTTGTGGCAGCCGAAGTACGCGATCTCGCCCGCGAGCGCGGCTGACGAGAACACGTACGACTTAGCATCGAAGTTCCAGCGCAGCCGCCCGGTACGCGCGTCCAGCGCCATGAAGCGCGAGCTGTCCGACGTGCCGGCGTAGACCACGCCGTCACGCACCGCCGGCGTGCCGTTCACCCACGACTTGCTCGTCGGGTAGTCCCACTTGCGCCGGCCGGTCGCGGCGTCGATGGCGTACACGTGCGCGTCGCGGCTGCCGACATACACCGTGCCGTCCACCACGGCGGCCGACGACTGGAAACCGACCTGATTGTGGATCGCCGGGTCCTTGCCGCCCTCGAAGGCCCATTTCTGCTGCCCGGTGGCGGCGTCGATCGCGTACAGCCGGCCGTCCCAGCTGCCGATGTAGACCACGCCGTTCACGACCGCCGGGGACGCATGCACGACGTCCTGCGTCGCGAACTTCCACTGCAGCACGCCGCTCTTCGCATCGACCGCATAGACGTTGCCGTCGCCGCTGCCGAAATAGACCTTGCCATCCACGACCGCAGGCGACGAGGTGAAGACGTCCCAGGCGTCGGGAATCGTCTGTGCCGCGGACGTGTAACCGTGCAGGTTCTTCGCCTCGAACTTGCGCTCGTACTCGGCGACGAACACCCACTTCGGCTGGCCGGTGGCAGCGTCGATCGCGACAAGCGAGCCCGCGGAGGACGTGAAATACACCGTGCCGTCAGCGACGGCGGCCGACGACGCAATGGGCATCCGCGACTTGAAGTTCCACTTCTCCTTTCCCGTCTGCTGGTCGATCGCGTACAGGTGGCCGCTCATGCTTCCGATGTAGACCACGCCGCCTGCGATCGCCGGCGAGGTCACGATCGGTCCGGCGGCCTTGAAGGTCCACTTAACGCCGGGTTTGGTGACCGGTCCGGAAGACGGAAACGCGCCCGTGCGTGCCGCGTCGGCGTGAAAGGTGGCCTGGGCAAAGGCGGGTGATGAAAGGAGGGCCAGCAGACCGACCACCACGATTCGTTGCATCCAAAATCTCCCGTCCACCGGCCCGGCGTTGGGCGAGCAACACAATAGCGCCTGCAAATGCATTCGAGCGGTCGCCAGGGACTGGCCCGTCGCCTCCAGCGAACGGCTTGGCGCATGCGGCCGTATCGTGGTATCGAACAATCCGAGGAGGTTTCATGCACGAGATCCGGCGCGCAAACGACAGGGGCCATGCCAACCACGGCTGGCTCGACTCCTACCATTCGTTCTCGTTCGCGGACTACTGGGATCCGCGGCACGTCGAGTTCGGGCCGCTGCGCGTCATCAACGAGGACCGCGTGGTCCCGGGCGCAGGTTTCGGCACACATGGCCACCGTGACATGGAGATCATCAGCTACGTGCTCGAAGGCGAGCTGGCGCACAAGGATTCCACCGGTACGAGCTCCGTCATCCGCAAGGGCGACGTGCAGCGCATGAGCGCCGGGCGCGGCGTCATGCACAGCGAGTTCAACCACTCGCAGGTGCAGCCGGTGCATTTCCTGCAGATCTGGATCCAGCCGGATGTCACCGGCATCGCGCCGGAGTACGAGCAGAAGCGATTCGAGCCCGAGGAAAAGCGCGGGCGTCTGCGACTGGTCGCTTCCCCGGACGGCGCCGACGGTTCGGTCCGCATTCACCAGGATGCACGCCTGTTCACCGGGCTCTTCGACGGAGCGGAACGCACGGTCCTCGAGGTCGCACCCGGCCGCAGGCTCTACGTGCACGTGGCGCGCGGCAAGGCCACGGCGAACGGCGAAGTGCTCGACGCGGGCGACGCGCTGAAGCTGACGCACACCCAGGCGCTGAGTCTCGCCGACGGGACGGATGCGGAGGCACTCGTTTTCGATCTGCCGGCTCAGTGATGTCTTGCGTCTAGGCTCGTAACTGCCTGATCTGGAACGCTTCTGGGCGACTCGGACAATCCGCAACAGAATATTGACAATAAGCTCACAGTTTATTGACAATACCGGGCATGAGGGCTGACAAAGAGATCATCCGACGCCGCGCCCTGACGCTGGTTGCCGAAAACGGTCGGGGCGTCGCCGGCCGGCTGGGTGCTGAATTCGGCATGTCGCGGCAGGTGGCCAACGGACACCTGCAGGCGCTGGTGAGCGAGGGGCTGCTCGAGGGAACGGGCAGCACCCGGTCGCGGACGTACCTGCTCGCGACCTCGCGGCAAGCCGTCCGCAGCTTCACGCGGGATGGTCTCAGTGAAGATGCCGTCTGGCGTGAAGTATTTGCACCGGTGGTTGCCGATCTCGCGGAAAACGTTCGCGACATCTGGCGCTATGGCATCACCGAGATGGTAAACAACGCCATCGATCACTCCGGTTCGCAACAGGTGCACGTCGGCGTGCGCCGCACCGCGCTCCATACGGAGGCGTGGGTGGCCGACGATGGCGAAGGCATTTTCCTCAAGATCCAGCGCGCACTCCGTCTATACGATCCGCGCGAGGCCATACTCGAACTCGCGAAGGGAAAATTCACGACCGACGTGACGAACCACTCCGGTGAAGGCATCTTCTTTACCTCGAAAGTATTCGATGCCTTCGACATCCAGTCCGGGCGTCTCCACTTCATGCACGACCACGAGCCGCTGGACCGCTTGCTCGAGCGTCCGGCCGAGGCGCCCGGTACACTCGTTGCGCTGCGCCTCGCCAACGACAGTGTCCGGACCACGCGGTCCGTATTCGACAAGTACGCTGCACCGGACGCGTACACATTCGATCGCACAGTCGTTCCGCTGCGACTGGCGCAGTACGAAGGCGAGAAACTGGTCTCGCGCTCGCAGGCCAAGCGCATTTACAGGCGATTCGAGCGCTTCCGCCACGTGGCACTCGATTTCGACGGCGTCGCCGAGATCGGGCAGGCCTTTGCGGACGAACTTTTCCGTGTCTTCCCGACGGCGCATCCCGCAGTCGAACTGGAGCTCGTCAACGTGTCGGCCGACGTGGCCAGGATGATCGGTCGGGTCAAGGCCGCCCCGATTCACTTGTGACGAACGGATACGAGACACCAGGGGGACCAAGTCGTGTACACACTTTACTACTCACCCGGCACCGCCAGCCTTGTCGCGCACCTCGCATTGCTCGAACTCGGCGTGCCATATCGTCTTGAGAAAGTGGATTTCGACAAGGACGCGCAGCACGGCGCAGAGTACCTGCGCCTCAATCCGCGCGGCCAGGTCCCGACGCTGGTCATCGACGGCAAGCCGTACTTCGAGTCTGCGGCGCTGCTGATGATCCTCGCCGAGCGTCACCCGGAAGCGCGACTGGCACCCGCACCCGGCAGCCCGCTGCGCGCCGGCTGGTACCAGTGGATCGCGTTCTTCACCAACTCGCTCGGTCCCGCGTATCGCCTGTGGTTCTATCCGCCCGACCTGGGTGCTGAAGAGCACCCGCCTGCGGTGCGAGAGGCGCTGCGCAAGAGCATCGAGGGCTCCTGGGCTTTCGTCGATGCGCACCTGCAATCGAACGGGCCGTACATGCTCGGCAAGGATTTCTCCGGCGTGGACCTGCTCGCCATCATGTACATGCGCTGGTCGCGGAACATGCCGCGCTCCGCGCTCGAGTGGCCGTCGCTGCGGCGGCTCGCCGACCTGGTGCGGGCACGGCCGAGCTGGCGCAGGATGTATGAGCTCGAAGGCCTGACGGAGTGGGCCGCCTGACGAGGAGGCGGGCGCGGAGTCTCACGGCTGCGGTCACGCGCCGCAGCGTGCGCTCAGATGCGGATCGTGCGCCAGGCGCCTGATCGCCACCGCAGGTACAACGCTCCACCGAGCAGCAGCACGTAGGTCAGCAGCGCGAACCAGCCGCCGGCCGCGCCGAACCCGAACTGCGGCAGGAAATCGAGCCAACCCTGTCCGGGACTGAACGACAGCATGTGCGCGAGGGGCACGAACACGCCCCAACTTAGCACCACGAACAGTATCGCCGGCACGCGAACGTCGCCCGCGCCGCGCAGCGAAAAACCCGCGCCGAGATTCAGTCCGTCGAAGATCTGGTAGCCGGCCGCGATCCAGAGCAGGACGGATCCGAGTTCGACCAGCTTTGCCGCTTGCGGGTCGCCTGCGGTCAGAAAGGCCGGCAGCAACCACGGTCCGGCCGCTGCGAGCAGCACGCCGAGCGCTCCCATGAATACGACCGTCGACAGGATGATGGTGTTGCCGAGCCGGCACGCCCAGTCCTTGTCTCCCGCGCCGATCGACTGGCCGACGAGCGTCGTGCCGGCAAGTGCGATGCCGAGGCCCGGCATGTAGGCTGCGGAAGTGAGCATCATCACGATCTGGGTCGCGGCGCCCTCGACCTGGCTCAGGCGGACCTGCATCAACTGGAACAGCGACAGTCCGAACAGGTCCGCTGCGTACATCATCCCCATCGGCAGGCCGATCCTGAACTGACGCAGCAGGCTGCCCGCGTCGGGACGCCAGGTCAGGTGCGTCTTGTGCGAGCGGCGCAGATCGTCCCGGAGGAACACGAAGAGCGCGAAAGCGACGCCGCAGAGCATGCTCACATTCGTAGCCCACGCGGAGCCGGCGATGCCGCCGTCGAGCCGGAAGATGAACACTTCGTTCAGCACGGCATTCACCACGGCCACCAGCGTGCTGGTCATCACCGTGATGCGCGGGCGCGAGATGCCGTTGAAGAAACCGAGGATCGCCCAGAGCGCCACGCCAATCGGGGCGCCCAGCATCCGTGGCCACCAGAAGTCGACGGCCTGCTGCTGCACGGCGGCGTCGAGACCGAACGGCGCGAGGATCGGCGCGCCGAGCCACGCGAACGCAGTGAAGAACGGCACGGTGATCAGGGCGCCCCACAGGGCGACCCAGGTTGCATGTCCCGCTCGCCAGCGACGCCGACTGCCTTCCGCCTGCGCGACGATTGTCTGCACCGCGAGGCCGATGCCGCCGAACACCATCACGAAGAACAGCACGACCCAGTAGATCGCCGCGAGGCCGGCCATCGCCGTGGTCGAGATGTGACCGACGAACCAGGTGTCCGTGAGGCTGATGACGACCTGCAGGCCGCTGTTCAGCATCAGCGGGAATGCGAGCGCGGCGATGGCGCGGAAGTCGACGCGTGGACGACCGTCAGGCCCGATGCGCTGGGCCGGCAGCATCAGCGTCGCATGTGCCGGTGCACGAAGAAGTAGAAGAGTACCCACAGGAACAGCATCAGCCCGCCGCCCCAGAGCGTGATGCGGTGGAGGCTGCCTTCGAGCAGCTGCTGGTCCTGGCCAGCCGTGACGCCGAGCCACACGAGCACGCTGCACCACAGTGCCGATCCGGCCATCGTCGCGAGCGAGAACTTCCAGTAATTCAGGCGCACGATGCCGGCCGGAATGCCGATCAGGTGACGAATTACCGGCAGGATCCGCGCAACGAACACGCCCATCGTGCCGTAGTGCGCGGACCAGATCTCGGCTCGCTCGATCTTCTCTGGCGTGATGAGCAGGTAGCGCCCAAAGCGCATCAGCAGTCGCCGGCCGAGGCCGCGCGACAGCCAGTACATCGCGCTTGCGCCGACCCATGACCCGACCGTTCCCGCGAGCACGATGCCGCCGAGCGAGAAAGTGCCACGCGTGTGCGCGAGGTAGGCCGCGGGCGGAATCACGAATTCGCTCGGCAGCGGGATGATCGAGCTCTCCATGGCCATCAGCAGCCCGATGAGCAGGTACCCGCCCTGGTCGAGCGTCTCGAGGTACCAGTGGATCAGCGGTGCGAGCAGGTCGTGCATGGCCGGGCATTCTGCCAGAACGCCGGGGGACGCTCCGGCCGGTCGGTGGGCGGGGCCGTGCGAGTGGTGCGACAATCGACGCCCAGCGCCGGCATGCGGCGAACCGGAGTCTCCATGCGTCGTCCTCATCGATTGGCAGCCCTTTGCCTTGCCACGCTGGCGCTGCTTGGCTCCTGGCCGGCGCTGGCCAAGGAATCGGTGCCACCCGAGGCTGCCGCCATCAAGGAACCCGCGGTCATCGCAACGACGGACGTTTCGATGCGGGCCGATGCCGACGAGCGTTTCGCGCAGGACGTGATCGAGCGCACCAAGGGTCGCGACCGCACCGCCGGTCTCGAAAAGAGCCTCGTTCATATCGCGGAAACAGTCGAGCTCGAGAGCCGGCGCTTCAAGCGGGACGAGCTGAGCGTGCTGTCGATCATGCGGCTCGAGAGCCTTGCGCGGCACTGGAATTTCTTCGCGAGAGAGCTCAGCGACTGGCGCCGCGAGCTCAAGCAGGTTACCAGCCAGTACACGGAAGACGCCGCCGAGCTCGCGCGCCGTCGCGCCCTGTGGGAAGCGACCCGCGCGGCGACGGGGACGTCGGCAATGGCGCCTGCGCTGTCCGATCGCATCAGCAGCGTGCTGGCGGAGATCGACGCCGCGGATGTGGCGGTATCCGGCCCGATCGGCAGGCAGATCAGTCTCAGCCAGCGGGCCAACGTACTCGAGACCGGCATCCTTGCCGGGCAGAAGGCAGTCGCAGCTGCCATTTCCTACAACGACCACCGCCTCGCCAAGATCGACTCGCCGCCGCTCTGGGAAGCGGCGAACGATCCGCAGCAGCACGGGGACGGGCTCAAGTCGTTGGAGACGGGCCTCAAGGTCGAGACGACATTCCTCAACGAATACCGAGAGGCCACGCAGGGCTACCGCACCGTCAAGACCGTCGTCGCGCTGCTCATGCTGCCCCTGCTCATCTGGCTCGGGATCCGCAGTCGCAAAGTCGTTTCCGACGATCCGGAGATCCAGGCCGCGGCGCGGGTGTTGCGCCGGCCGATCTCGTCCTGGCTCGTGCTGCTCATGGTCAGCGTCGTCGTATTCGAGCCGGAAGCGCCGATGCTGATGCACCAGGTGGCTATGTTCATCGCCCTGGTCCCGGTCCTGCGATTGCTGCCGCAGGCCGTGTACTCGGTACTCGGTCCGTGGCCCTACGTCGCCACCGGCCTGTACCTGCTCCATCGGCTGTCGTTCCTGTTCCTTGCGGACCCCTATTACTACCGCGTGTTTCTGCTCGGACTGGCGCTGCTGTCGGTCGTGCTGCTGGCCTGGGTGCTGTGGAACCGCAGGCCGCGCGTCGGCGCGGCACTGGTCAAGCCTTCGCAAAAGTGGGTGCGCCTCGTCGGCTGGGGGGCCATTGCGGCGCTGCTCGTCGCCATCGTGGCGAACGTGATCGGCAACGTCTCGCTCGCCGAGATGCTGATCGGCGGCATCCTCGAGAGCGGCTATGTGGGGCTCGTGCTGTATGCCGGCGTGACCGTGCTCGCCTCCGTCATCCGGCTGCTGCTGGCGCGCAAGGCGCTGTCGCGATTCACGATCGTCACGCAGCACTTCGGGCCGCTGATGCAGAGCTTCACGCGCCTGCTTAAGTTTGGCGCGCTTGTATCGTGGATCATCGTGGTCATGAACGAGTTCCGCGTGTTCCGGCCGATCCGCGACACAGCCGTGGCCGTCCTCGGCCACGAACTCAAGTTCGGCAAGATCTCGCTGACACTCGGGGGCGTGCTGCTGTTTCTCTTTTCCGTGTGGCTGGCGTTCTGGGCCGCAAAAACCGTGCGGCTGATCCTGCAGGACGAGGTGCTGCCCAGGATGTCGCTGCCGCGCGGTGTCGGCAACAGCATCTCGTCGCTGACCTACTACGCGATGGTGATACTCGGGCTGATGGTGGCTCTCGCAGCCGCCGGGTTCGAGATGAGCCAGTTCGCGATCGTGATTGGCGCCCTCGGCGTCGGCATCGGCTTCGGCCTGCAGAACGTCGTGAACAACTTCGTCTCGGGCCTGATCCTGATGTTCGAGCGGCCGATCCAGCCGGGCGACGTGGTCGAGATCGGCGGAACGTCGGGTAAGGTGCGCGAGATTGGCATGCGTGCGACGACGCTCAGCACGTTCGAGGGTGCGGACGTGGTGGTGCCGAACGGCATGCTGCTGAGCGACAAGCTGATCAACTGGACGCTGAGCGACATGGACCGCCGCATCGACGTCAATGTCGGCGTGGCCTACGGCAGTGACCCGAGCCGAGTGCTGCAGCTGCTGATGGAAGTGACCCGTTCGACGGACGGCATCGCGAACAAGCCGGAGCCCACGATCCTGTTCGTCGGCTTCGGCGCCAATTCGCTCGATTTCTCGATCCGCTCGTGGACCAATGACTTCGACAACTGGGTAAAGATCCGCAGCGCCCTGACCGTGCGGGTGCATGACGCGCTGAAGGATGCGGGCATCGGGATTCCGTTCCCGCAGCACGACCTGCACCTGCGTACCGTATCGCCCGCGGCGAGCGCAGCTCTCGCAGGGATCAGCAAGCCGCCGGTGCCGGGCACGAGCAGCTGATGCTCGTCGAGCCGGAGCTGGTCGGCGTCGGGACGCGAATCGTCACCGACGTTCTGGCCGCGGCCGCTCTCGTCCTCAGGCGGCTCTCTCCGTCCGCGCCCCTCCGCCGATCGCTGCCGCAATCGCGTCATCCACCCGCTCCAGCCACACGAACTCGAGTTCGCGCTTGACGCTGTCCGGGATCTCCTCGAGGTCCTTGCGGTTGCGTGCCGGCAGCAGCACCGTGCGGATACCAGCGCGGTGCGCGGCGACGGTCTTCTCCTTGATGCCGCCGACCGGCAGCACCAACCCGCGCAGGCTGATCTCGCCCGTCATCGCGATGTCGTTGCGCACGGTCCGGTGCGTGAGCAGCGACACGAGCGCCGTGTACATCGCGACTCCCGCGCTCGGGCCGTCCTTCGGGATCGCGCCCGCCGGCACGTGTACGTGGATGTCGCTCTTCTGGAAGATAGCCGGGTCGATGCCGAGCGCCTCTGACTGCGACTTCACCAGGCTCAATGCCGCCTGCGCGCTCTCCTTCATGACGTCGCCGAGCTGGCCGGTCAGGATCAGCCGGTCCGCACCCGGGATGCGCGTGGCCTCGATGAACAGGATGTCTCCACCGACCGGCGTCCAAGCCAGGCCTGTCGCCACGCCCGGGACACTGACGCGCATCGCCACTTCGTTTTCGAAGCGCGGTGCGCCCAGGATCTCGGCCACGTCTGCGCTATCGACGCGGACCGACTCGGCCTTGCCCTCGGCGATGCGCACCGCAACGTTGCGCAGAACGGCGCCGATCTGGCGTTCGAGGTTGCGGCAACCCGCTTCACGCGTGTAGTCGCGGGCGATCTGGTACAGCGCCGGGTCCGATACCGAGGCCTGTTCGGGCTTGAGACCGTTGGCTTCGAGCTGCCGGCGCACGAGGTAGCGGCGCGCGATCTCGACTTTCTCCTCTTCGGTATAGCCGGTGAGCTCGATGATCTCCATGCGGTCGCGCAGCGGCCCCGGAATCGTGTCGAGCTGGTTGGCGGTCGCGATGAACAGCACCTTCGACAGGTCGAACGGCACGCCGAGGTAGTTGTCGCGGAACGTCGAGTTCTGCTCGGGGTCGAGCACCTCGAGCAGCGCGGAGGCCGGGTCACCCTGGATGCCGCGGCCGAGCTTGTCGATCTCGTCGAGCATCAGCACGGGATTGCGCGTGCCGGCCTTCTTCAACGCCTGCACGATGGTGCCGGGCAGCGCGCCGATGTAGGTGCGGCGGTGGCCGCGTATCTCGGCCTCGTCGTGCATGCCGCCGAGGCTGGTGCGCTGGAACTTGAGCCCCAGCGCGCGGGCGATGCTCTGGCCGAGCGAGGTCTTGCCCACGCCCGGAGGCCCCACGAAGCACAGGATCGGGCTGCGACCCTGCGGGTTGAGCTTGCGCACGGCGAGGTACTCGACGATGCGCTTCTTGATCTTGTCGAGCCCGTAGTGGTCGGCGTCGAGGATGCCGCGCGAGCGCTCGATGTCGATCGACTCCTCGTCGAGCTTCGACCACGGCAGCGCGATCAGCGTGTCGAGGTAGGTGCGCGCCATCGAGTACTCGCCGCTCGCCTCGTTCATGCGCTCGAGGCGCTTCAGCTCCTTGCGCGCATGCTCCTCGATGTCGGCCGGCATGCCGGCCTTGCCGATCGCCTCGGCCAGCTCGGCTGCATCTTCACCCTCGCCGCCCTCGCCGAGTTCCTTCTGGATCTGCTTGAGCTGCTCGCGCAGCACGATCTCGCGCTGGCGGTCGTCGATCGCCTCCTTGGTCTGCTGCTCGATCTGGCGCGAGAGCTTCAGCACCTCGACGCGGCGGGTGAGGTGGCCCGACACGACCTCGAGCCGGTCGCGCACGTCCTCGATCTCCAGCACCGCCTGCTTCTCGGCAGGCTTCACATCGAGAAAGCTCGCGATCATGTCCGCGAGCGCCGACGGCGATTCCATCGCCTGCACGCTGTTCGCGAGTTCGGCCGGTGCCTGCGGCAGCAGCGAGATGGCCTCTACGGCCTTCTGCTTGAGGTACAGCGTCCGGGGCTCGACCTCCGGGTGGGTCGCGCCGGTGTCGGACAGGAATTCGACGCGTGCCACCAGGTAAGGGAACCCACCCACCGGGTCGAGCACGCGGAAGCGCCGCTCGCCCTGGCATACGAGGTGCTGGGTGCCGTCGGGCCCGGTGAT
>Ga0315278_10004906_pt1 | contig 12120 bp, 10 predicted proteins | sample YL17G06_0_MG_FD_203880 | JGI IMG/M metagenome (GOLD analysis project Ga0315278, IMG submission 203880) | Sediment microbial communities from Yellowstone Lake, YNP, Wyoming, USA - YL17G06_0 | ecosystem: Environmental > Aquatic > Freshwater > Lake > Sediment | place: USA: Wyoming | collected... | reverse complement strand
CTCAAAGATTGGACCACTTTCACGGCGTTGGAAGAGGTGCAACATATGTCCATCTCGGCCTTGGTGGCCGCAGAGGTGTTAACATACCCCACCACGGCCGCGTCGGGGAATTTGGCCTTGAGCTCCATTAGACCCTCGACATCGAGCATGGCCGCCATCGGGCACTGGGCCTTGAGCTCTGGCAGCAATACCGTCCTGGCAGGATTGAGGACCTTAGCGCTCTCCGCCATGAAGTCCACCCCACAAAAGACGATCACCTTAGCATGCGTCTTGGCCGCTTGCATAGAGAGCCCTAACGAATCCCCGACGAAGTCCGCTATGTCCTGGACTTCAGGGAGCTGATAATTGTGAGCCAGGATGACTGCATCGCGCTCCTCCTTGAGTCTGAGGACCCGCTCCTGGAGGGACATATGCGAGCCATCCTTGCCCAAATATAAATAAATTGGTCAGCCTGAACCGAAGATGACTCGAACGATGAATTCCCTTCCGGGTCCCCTATGGGGGATGGGCTGAGACTCCGTTTATCGCGAACCAAAAAAGAAAAATATATGTTGGCACAGCTTGATGAGAAGAGCAGCAGGGAAGTGCTCTCACATGCAGGTCAAGGCGAACCGTAAGTTCTGCAAAGGCTGCAACATTTGCGTCCTGGTCTGCCCCACCCGGGTCTTCGAGGAAGGGAAGGAGATCGGGGAGCGAGGCTACATCGCACCAGTGATTGCCCACCCTGAGAAATGCCCCAATTACAAGCGCAAGACCAAGAAGAACGCGGTCTGCGAGATGTGCGTGCTAAGCTGTCCCGACCAAGCACTGGATTGGGATGAAGAGGCGGGGGCGGAAGGATGAGGCTTCCGCCTGGAACCTACTTCATGCAAGGTAACGAGGCCTGCGTGGAAGGTGCCATCTCGGCCGGGTTGAGGTTCTATGCGGGCTATCCCATAACTCCATCGACCGAAGTGGCCGAGGGTCTGGCCTTGAGGATGCCGGAGGAAGGGGGCGTTTTCATTCAGATGGAGGATGAGATGGCCTCCATCTCAGCCATTATCGGGGCCTCATGGACCGGCGCCAAGGTCATGACGGCGACTTCGGGTCCTGGGTTCAGCCTAATGCAGGAGAGCATAGGATACGCGGCCATGACGGAAACACCCATCGTGATTTTGAACGCCATGCGTGGTGGACCTTCCACCGGAATGCCGACCATGGTCGGCCAGGGGGATGTCATGCAATCACGCTATGGTTCGCATGGCGACTACCCGATCATCGTGCTGGCGGCATCGACGGTCCAGGACATGTTCGACCAGACCATAAGAGCGTTCAACCTATCGGAGAAGTACCGGGCCCCCACCATCCTGCTTTCCGATGCTGAAGTGGGCCACATGAGAGGCAAGTTCACCGTGCCGCAACGCCTAGAGGTCTTTGACAGACTGATGCGTATCGACCAGGTGTGGCATGACGGCTTTGCCTACGATGAATCATTGGTCCCCGGTTTTCCCGTCTTCGGCAAAGGTTCAAGGGTGCATGTCACCGGGCTTTCGCATGACATTGCGGGATATCCGACCAACGATGGCGATGTTCACGAAGAACTGGTGCGTCGCCTGAACGACAAGATTGTGATCCACAGGAATGACATCTGCGAGGTGGTGATCACTCGGCCGGAGGCGAAGAGCCTGATCGTAACCTATGGCTCGCCGACCTTTGCCGCCAAGGCGGCCTTGCGAACGCACCCTGATCTAGGGTTGTTGGAACTCAAGACCCTCTGGCCATTCCCAGAGGAGCTGGTGGCCCAGGCCTGCTCTGGGGTGAGTGAAGTGATTGTGATGGAGATGAACCTAGGTCAGATGTTCAAGGAAGTGGAGCGTACGGCATGCGCCAGTGGCTGCAAGAAGATCAGATTGTTCTCCAAGCTCAGGGGCGATGTGCCCACACCGGACGAACTGGTTCATTTCATAGCGGCAGGGGGGTGAGACGACGGAGTTCTTCGATCTCTATCGCGAGGACCGTTGGCCCCACATGTTCTGCCCCGGCTGTGGCATAGGCACGGTCATGAACTGCTTCCACCGCGCATTCGCGGAGGTGGGCATGAACCAGGACCGAACCGTCTTCGTATCGGGCATAGGCTGCAGTTCGCGCATCATTGGCTACATGAGAGCGGACAGCATCCATACGACTCATGGAAGGGCTCTGGCAGTCGCCACCGGCATCAAGCTCGCCAATCCTGACCTTAACGTGGTGGTGTTCTCAGGGGATGGGGACATCGGTGCTATCGGTGGGAACCACTTCATCAATGCGGCGAGGAGGAACGTCGACATATCGGTGTTCTGCATCAACAATTACACCTACGGCATGACCGGTGGACAGGCCTCAACCACCACCCCCCATAAATCGTTCTCCACCACCACGCCATACGGAAACAAGGAATACCCGTTCGACCTGGCCGAGCTGGCCGTCACCGCAGGAGCCAATTATGTGGCGCGCTGGACGGTGCGGAACGTCAAGGAGCTCATCAGTTCGATGCAGAAGGCCCTGCAGAAGAAAGGCTTCTCCTTCGTGGAGATAGCTTCCCCCTGCCCGACCTCCTTCGGTCGTCGCAACCGCATGCCCGACCCCAAGCAGATGTTCGAATGGCTGAAGATCGTCTCAGTGAGGCTGGAGAAGAGTCAGGCCTGGGGTCTGGACCAGCTCGACCTCAATATTGGCGGCCAGATCACCATCGGAGAGTTCGTGGAGCGCAACCGCATGCCCTATGGCATGATCGCATGATTCTGGTGGCCATCGTTACCCCTGCGCACGGAACTCCGGTGGTGTGCGGATTGAACCATCCGAGCCGACCCTGAACCAGAGGTAGACCGAGAAAACGATGAACGCCAGTGCGACCAGGCTCATCCCGAGCATGTTCGGGGGGCCCCAAATGTCCTGCGGGAATGCCAGCATGATCAGGAAGCCCAGGGCGCCAGAGGCGAGGGCAAGTTGATGCTTTTTACCCCAGGCCGAACCGTTTCCCGACCACTTCAGTAGCGCATGGAAGCCGAGTGCGCAAGAAAGCAATAGTAGAGAAAGCGGGACCATCGCCGGGACCCCCCACCCTGGAGAGGTCCATGCGATGAGGAACAGGGCGGAGGCGAACCCCAGCCCCAGAAGGAAGAACCTCCGGGGACGGGGACAATTGCTCTGATTTGGCGGGAAGGGTTGCTTTGGCACCAAGTATGCGACGACGAAAAGCGCCAGTACGATCATCATGGCAAGCCAGTAAAGCAACCATGAGGGACGATATGGTGTGAGCCAGATGAACCCGACGATGACATCGAGCAGCAGCACCGCACCAAGGATCTTGAGGGCCCGATCAGTGACCCAGGCCCTGTCCTTCTCGCTTTGGTAAAGCAATGTCACCAGCAGGATAGGGATGGCAATGCTGAAGACCATGTGATAGATGGTGAGCTGCACGCTCCATACCCAATTGACCCCCAAATATCTGCCGTACGAACCGAGGGCGCCGATGTCGACCCAAGCGGGATCGAAGAAGGATTTCACTTCCAAGCCCTCTTCGATGACCCCATAGGCGGCACCCATGATCAGGATCGAGACCCATCCCTTTTTCCAACGGAATGCCAGTTCGCGGATTATCAGGGCGCCACTGCCGTAGAGGCCCGCCATGAAGAGGAAGGCTAAGGGGTTGAGGAACTCGAACGGGGGAGACGAGCCCGAGAGCAGTTCCCCTACGATCGGGGACAGCAGCAAGAGCGCCAGCGCAGGCGCGATGGATTGCTTCGTTCCTCCTCGCATCCGTCATTCGATTCCGGATTTCAGCTAATAAAGCAGTAGGAAAGAATGGTGCTGAGCGCCATCTGCGTGAATCATGTGCGATCTACGAGAGCAGGAAGTCCTCGATCTGCGCGGCTATCTGCTCTGAACCTTCATCCACTGGTATCAGCTCGATCTCCTTGGGTTCTGAGACGCCGAGCCCCAGCTCGACGGCACGCTTGATCTGGTCCTGCTCGAAGACCGGCCTTCGCTCGATCTCCGGGGTCGTGCCATGCATCTTAAGCGCCGCCACTCCCACCGCATCGATGGCCACCCGGTCCTGGGAAGCGAAGGTGAGATCGGCCTTCCAACGGCTCCCGGTCATCGGCCCGCCATCGTAGAAGGCGTCCACCCCATCCATGATGATGAGGTTGGGCTCGTAGGCGTAGTTCATCTCCGCTATCATCTCCCTCAGATGGCCAGAGGAGTGCAGCTCGTCCATGTTCTTGCGGTGTACCATGCCAGTCGTCAGCTTGAGCGACATGCTGAAGTGCCCACCATAGCGATGGGTCTTGAGACAGCACAAGCAGATGACCCGGTCCGCCCGTATCACCGGTCGCGCGAACATGAAACCGTTCTTCCAATGGCTCCCGGGAGGCTCGATCTGGACATACATGTCATCTGGCATCTCGTCGAGGATCAGACAATCGAACCCTTCTTCCTCACCCAGCTCGAAGATGTGCTTGTCCTCGAAGACCTTCCTGGTGCTCATGGGCCCGCTGCGGTCCGCCACGATGAGCTTCTTCGGGTTTTCCTGCTTCAAAGCCTCTATCACGGCCAGCAAGGTCTCTTCGTGGGTTGACCCTGGCGCGAGGTCCGAAGTATTGAAGTTCGGTTTGACCAGGACGACCTTGCCTTCATTATAGGGGGCGCCCACTGCGGCGGCCACCTTTCTAGTGGCGCGGCGACGGTTCCCGTCCAGGGCGATGGCGACCTTGGCACTTGTCAAATGCAATCCTCGCGATGGATAGATGCGTCAAGCAAGGTATTGAGCCTTTTCCCTGGCCTCCTGTCCCTAATGACGAACGACATCAAAGTGATAATATGGGCTTAGGTCCTTCTTTCTGACATGCAAGCATCGCTCAGGTTCTCAATTTCTGATCCAGAGGGCAAGGTGACGATGGCAGGGGATGCCAATGGAACGATCGAGGCCGCTGCTCTGATCATCGGGCCGAAGGATGGGGAACCTACATCGTTTTCGCTTCGAGACCTCGTTTCCATCTCAGAGGCGGACTACCGCATCAAGGTCGATGTGGTTGGCGGCGATTCGCTGCTGCTGTTCAACTTAGGCTATAAGTATGAGGACTTCGCCCGAAGCCTGGTACAAGCCAGGAATGAGCTGGCTCTTCAGGACCTGCTCATGGAGGAGAACTTGAGAAAGCGGGGGGTCAGTGCCGATTTCACCATTATTGATTCCAGTGGTTTGGTAGAGGACAAAGGGAAGTGCGAGGTCAGGCTCTATGAGACCGCCATAGTGATCATGCCTGAACGGAGCGACCTGCGGCGAGTACCTTTCAGCGACATTCAAGGCAGCACGGCGGAGAACTTCAAGGTCATCATTCCTCTGGACTCGGGAAGCAGGGTCGAATTCAGTCGCTTGGGAAAGGAGCTCGACCCTTTGCAAAAAGGAATCATCGATTCTGTCGGGGAATTGTCCGCCAAAGTTCAGAACATGCTCAAGGACGTATATCCCGAGGCCGACTCCAAGGCGATATTAAGGGCTTCGAAGTACATGAGGGAGGGACGGGCAGCCCGCAGGAGCGATCTGGAGGCGGCCTGTCCCGGTCTCTGGCCTCGATTGGAGCGGAAATTGGCAGGGCTGGGCCTGAGGGAAGAATATGCCTTCTTGAGCTCAATGGCAAGGGCAGAGAAGATTAGGATCGGGATGAAAAGGACCCTTAGGGGCGAAACCATGGGTGAGTATATCTGGTTCTTGACCCCGATCTACATGACGGATGGCTCGAAAGGAGGAAACGCGATCGCCTTCGAGGCGTCCTCCGGAGAGGACGAAGGGAGAGCAACCTATTTCTTCCGCATAATGGGCAGAAAGGAATACGCCCGGATCAAGGACCTGGACCAATTAGACCAGACGGCCGATGCGAGTCTTTCTGACATTGCCAGAGGACTCATGGCCATCAACTTTAGGCGTGAGCCGATCTATTTGGCAGAGGAAAAGCTATACTCGCCCGAATATTCGCGCTACAGATATTCGCTCCTGCGCATACCAGAACTCCGAACATTGCGAGAGCGTTTCATAGGCAGAGTGGTCCACTCTTCGGTGGAGCAATGGAAGCTGGACATAGAGGGGCTTCTGAAGTTCAATGTGGCACAAGAGAACGACGCACTGATATGGAAGAAATCCGATGAGGATGGCGGATAATAGAGTACCATTCATTCGAGGCCGATCTTCGGTGATCTGATGAAATACACACAAGGCAAGCTAGGCAGGGTGTTCGTGCTCCGATTGGAAGAGGGCGAGGTCATTCATGAGGTGCTGGAGAGATTCGCGCGTGATGTGAAATTGACCTCTGCCACGATTACGATCATTGGGGCTGCTAACAAGGGCAGCAAATTGGTGGTAGGGCCGAAGAACGGCTCTTCCATGCCACCCGCTCCAATGGAGAAGACCTTGGAAGAGGTGCACGAACTCACGGGGGTAGGGACGATCTTCCTCAACGAGAATGGAGATCCGGTCCTGCATATGCACGTCGCCTGCGGCCGAGAAGGAGGTACCATAACTGGTTGCGTGCGACGGGGCGTTAAGGTATGGCAAATGGCGGAGGTCGTGATGACTGAGCTGGTAGGGGTCAACGCCAGACGGGAGATGGACGCGAGAACGGGGTTCGAGCTCCTCAATCCCCGACGCCCGACCATCAACGATCTGACCAGACACGCGGGCGAACGATGAATCACAGAAATCTATTATTATCAGCCCTGCGGATATCACGCACAAGGCAGGGGGACCGCCATGGGGTGGTCCGGATAGTAGCTGGGGGAATCGGTTGAATGGTCGGCTTTAAGAAACCGTGCAAGTATTGCGATCAGTTGGTGGACCCTGATGCTAGGGTGTGTCCGTGGTGTGGCAAGGTCAACCCCACTGACAGCTTCCGCTGCCCCAAGTGCCGTGCGCCAATACAGCCAGGTCAGAAGGCTTGTATGAACTGCGGACTTACACTGACCGTGAACTGCCCCGCCTGCGGCCAGAGCACATTCTTGGGAGATTATTGTGAGAAGTGCGGATCAAGGCTGATCGTCACCTGCCCCAAATGCAAGACGGAGCAGGCGCCGATAGGCCCGACCTGCATCAAATGCCGCAAGCCACTTTATGGAGGGAGGAAATGACCAACGGAAAACTCGTATCGTTCACATCGAACTTGGAGGACAACAGCACAGACGCGGGATTCCAATTCACCTTCTTCTGCGACATCTGCCGCGAAGGCTACAAGACCAGCTTCGTTGAGTCCAAGACCTACAAGAAAAGGGGTCTGTTCTCGGGGATAGGGAAGGCGGCCGGAGCGGTTGGCTCGCTCACCGGGAAGTACAACATAGGCTACGCAGCCCAGCACGGCGCCGATATCGCGTCGAACAAATACGAAGGCATGTCACCGGAGTGGCACAAGGAACATGAACAGGTTTTCGAGCAGGCCACCAACGAGGCCAAAGGGCATTTCAAGCGCTGCCCGCGCTGCCACAAATGGGTGTGCGATAACGACTGGAATGAAGAGGCCCAGCTTTGCACTGATGATGCCCCGCGCGAAGCGGTGGAGGTCTCCGCGGCTCGTGCGGAGAAGATGAAACAGGACATCCAGGAGAAGGCACAGCAGACGCAGGTCTTTACTGGAGAGATCGATGCGCGCCAAACGATCTGTGAAAAGTGCGGCAAGCCAGCTGGCCAAGGCAAGTTCTGCAACAATTGCGGAGCCCCATTAGGGATGCTCGAATGCAAGAACTGCGGGGCCAAGAACCCTACTGGGACTAGATTCTGTGGGGAGTGCGGGACGAAATTGTGAAGAGACCGGTAAAACCCTTTCGCTCTTCATCCTATGAGCTGGAGGGGTCGCCTGAAGGCCGGGGGAAGGTCAAAACGAAGCTCGAACCCCTTGGAATGTTGTCCTCCACCTTCACCTTGCCTCCATATCGCTCCACGGCCTTGCTGACCAGATAGAGGCCGAGACCGGACCCAGCGTTGTTCCCGAAGCTGAACCCTTCCTCGAAAATGCGCTTCTTGATGCTGTCGGGGATGCCGTTGCCGTTGTCCGCGATGCTCAGGAAAATGTATGCTCCTTCCTCCCATATCCGGACCTCGATGCGATCGGCCTTGCCATGCACCATGGCGTTGCGGACGATGTTGTCGATGGCGGAACCAAGGGCGTCATCGGCGAACAGACTGGCATCGCCGACCACGCTGTATTCCACTACGTAGCCTTTAAGAACGTTCTCCACCACCTGGTGAAGGTCGTATTCACGCATCGGTCCCCCCGAGATCGCCAGGGATTCCATCTCCTTCATGCGCTTGATCATCTCGACCGATCGGCTGATGGCCTTGGAGGCGATGACGAGGAACCTCTCCTGATTGGTCTGGTGATACATTTCCAGGGAACCGTTCACGACCATAAGCTCGTTAAGGGTGTCATGGCGCAAGATACGGTTCACCAAGCGAAGCACCTCGTTTAGCTGGATGAGCCTATCCTCCATGCGCTTGCGCTCGCTTGTGTCCGATGCCACCACAATAATGCCCCCAACTCGACCCGCATGGTCGAGGATCGGTGCCGTGGAGAGGCTGATGGTTCGCTCCCGGCCGTCCGCCTCCTTATGGATCACCTCGACATCGGTCATTCTTTCTCCTCGTATTATGCGCTCCTTGAGCTCTCTGGTCTCTTCCTCGTCATCAGGCGGCAGGAAGGAGAAAGGTTGAATGGATTCCAAAGCGGTCCAGCCGAAGATGCGTTCCGCGGCTGGATTCCAGGTCGATATGGACCCATCGGGGTCCAAGGAAAGGATCGCCAAAGGGGATGTCTGGATGATGGCACGTAATTTCCCGCCCGTATCCCATAGGCGGTTCTCCGCCAGTTGCCTTTCGGTGACATCACGGATATTTCCTACGGTAGCGATGAGCTGCCCACTCGAACCGTAGAGCGGCCTGCCGACGGCTTCGACCCATTTGTACGATCCATGGGCCCCCAAGCGGAATTTCACTGCCAATTGCGTCGGCTCGCGCTTACCAGCTGTTTCTAAGCTCCTCTTGACGTTCTCGATATCATCTGGATGTATGAAGTCATAGACCTGGTGGCCCACCACCGAGCCTACCTCGAGCCCCAGCACTTCCTTCACCGAAGGACTGACGAACAGAATGGTACCCTGTGGGTCGAACTTGACCACGATATCCAGCATGCCCTCGGTGATTTCTCTTAGGCGGCTCTCGCTCTGCTGCAAAGCACCGATGGCCTCGCTAATAGCGCTGATGTCCTCCACGATGGCAACCACCGCATAGACCTTTCCATGAAGGTCCTTCATCGGAGATGCGTTGATCGACAACATCCGGCGCTTGTGTCCGGTTTGCTCGAGGGCGAGCCTATGATTCCAAACCGGTTCCCCAGAGCTCCTTGCTATGGCGAAAGGGAGCTCTTGGTCGGTCAGAGGTCTTCCCTCCACGGAGGTGATGCTACATTCGGAGCTATCGACCCTTATCCTTGCGAGAGCGTACTTAAATGGTCCAAGAATGTCCTCTGCGTGCCGATTGGCATAGGTTATGTCGCCCAGGTCGTCAAAGACCACGACTGCCACAGGACTTGTCTCCGTTATCAAATGGAAAAGGTCCCTCTCCCTTTTCAGCTCCTCGTCATGCAGGGCGCTGGAGGTCACATCTTCCAAGAACATACCGAGACCTTCGGATGAGGGCAGTAGTTGGACTTTGAAATATCGGGGTTCTGGTTCTTCGGCCATATATGCCAGATCGACCGGTCCGTTAGAGGAAAGAACCTGGGCCATGGCCGCCTTCAGTCCAGAAGGGCTCATAGGTAGCACTTCCTGCAATTCCTTTCCGATCACGTCCCCCTTGGTCTTGTTCAGCATCGCGAGCGCCTGGGCGTTACACGTCCTGATCGAGCCTTTGCGATCCAAGAGGAAGAACCCAGTTGAAGAGACGTCGATCATATCGCTGAGTTGACGGCCGAAGGCGGCCTGGACATCCAACATGCGACCTTCCTTTTGCCTATGGTTTATCAGCGTGAGCGCCTCTGAGAGATTGTTTGCCAGTTCTTGCAGCAGCTCAGCCTGGTTACTATCGAAGGCATCCTCGACCGAAGCATGAATGCTCAAAACGCCCTTTGCTTCGCCCTCCACCATGAGGGGGAGAGAAACGCTGGAGATGAGCTTACTGCCCTGCTCAGCCGCCACTGGCATTTCCGACCATGGACCGGTCATCATGTTACGCACTATGACCGCTCGATGATTGCGATATACTTCCAACGCGGGGCCGGCCTTAGATGACCATTCAAGGTAAGCGGCCAAATTCTCCATGGTGGGCTTGCCCCCGCTGGAGAAGGCCACGGGCTTAGCGATCCTCCCCTCGTTCTCGAAGACGCCGATCCAAACAAGATCGTATTTACCATGGTCCACCAGGATCCTGCATGTGCCTTCTACGAGCTCCAATTCGCTCTGCGCCCTTATGATCAACTGACCGGTGACGCTCAACGCTTTGAATACGCGGTTGAGACGCTCCTCTCGCCTTTCAGCCAGGATCATATCCGTGATATCATGGATGATCGCATAACCTAGGCTTCGGCCGTGCACCCGGAGCGTGCCTGAGAACACCTCGACGTCCCTGATCTCCCCGCTTGCGCACCGGAACTTCATCACCAATTTGTCATTTCCCATAACGGCGGTCCCGTTCCCGTTGGAGACCGACGTTTGGCCATTCTGAAGTATTCCGAGGTCCTGAACGTGCATGCTCATTAGCCGAGCTCTTTCATGACCTGAGAATCTGGCTGCAGCATGATTGGCGTCCTCGATCTTCCCGCTCCTAGGGTCGACCAGAAGCATGGCCTCGATGTTCTCCTTGAAGAGCTTCTCATAGATCTCCTCACTCTCCTTGGCGGTCTCTTCGGCCCGTCTCTGGTCAACGGAGCGCTTCAAAATATTCTGCAGTTCGATGAACTGGCTCTTTGGGTCGCCGCCTTTCTGCAAGTAGAAGTCAGCGCCGTTGTTCAGAGCTTCGATGACCACATCCTCCCTCCCCTTGCCTGTGAATAGGATGAATGGGACGGTCCGTCCTTGCAACCGCAGGGTCTTGAGGAACTGCAGCCCATCGACCATGGGCATTTGGTAGTCGCAGATGACGGCGTCAAAGTGCGCCGTTTCCAATTTCACGAGCGCATCCATCGCGGAAGTGGCGGTTTCCACCTTGATCTCGCCATCTATCTCGAGGAATGCCTTGGCTATCTCGAGGAGGGCGGGTTCGTCGTCGACATAAAGCGCGGATATCATGGCGTTTGCCTATGGAAGCGAGGTGAGTCTATTCCATGGCAATTATGCTATTTTAGGGTATCTTGAACACTCTGGATATGCGATATGATAATGCTAGGCCTGAAAGGCAACCCATTGATCATAACGCAGCTCATCTGGCAGTCGGTTAGGGAGAATCCGCACCAGGACCCGAAGATCGCCTCGATGAACTTGATGAGAGAAAGGAAGTCGAGAAGTGATGTCTGTCCAGCGATTCGAATATGATAAATACCGCCGAGTCCGCTCATCCTCCCAGGTCTAGAACATGAAGATGTCGGTGCGCTTCGCAGGCATGGGGGGGCAAGGCATCATATTTGCGGGGATCGTGCTTGCGCGGGCGGCTGCGCTTTACGAAAAACGTGAGGGAAGGGAGCTCTATGCCATCCAGACCCAATCATACGGACCTGCCGCCCGTGGGGAATCATCCAAGTGCGATGTGGTCATCTGCGATGAGCAAGCGTTCTATCCATTCGTGGAACGGCCCGATTTCCTTGTGGTCATGTCTCAACCCGCCTTTGATAAGTACATCGAACAGGTCTACCAGGGCACGATCGTGATCCTGGAGGAGGACGTGGTGGAAGGGCGACCGGACCTTACCTATTATGGCGTGAATGCGCTCAAGAAAGCTGAACGATTGGGCAAACGTGAGGCGGCCAACATGGTGATGCTCGGCACCTTGGTCCAGATTTCTGGAGCAATCTCCCGCGAAGCGGGATTGAGAGCGATCAACGATCTCAGCCCAATGGGCAGCCTGGATGCCAATGAAGCAGCCTTTCGGGAAGGCTATGCCATCGGAAAGTCATTCCAGTCTGAAGGTTAGTC
>Ga0315278_10004905_pt1 | contig 12120 bp, 6 predicted proteins | sample YL17G06_0_MG_FD_203880 | JGI IMG/M metagenome (GOLD analysis project Ga0315278, IMG submission 203880) | Sediment microbial communities from Yellowstone Lake, YNP, Wyoming, USA - YL17G06_0 | ecosystem: Environmental > Aquatic > Freshwater > Lake > Sediment | place: USA: Wyoming | collected... | reverse complement strand
GGAGGCTTGTACTGGAAGCGTGCCAGCACGGCGGGCGGCTATCTCGCGATGGTTTGCGGAGCGGCCGGAGCGATCATTCCATACTTCTTCCTGCACTGGTCTGAAAACATAACCGGGCTTTGTGCCTTCGGTCTGGCGACGGCAGGGCTGATCCTGGGATCGCTGCTGTTTCCGCGGCGCCTGTCCGCCACACCGGCGGCGGCAGCAGAGTAATGGACCACGCCTGTAAGGCGTGGCTTTGGCCTGCCCCGCACAGCGAATCGAAGCTGCCCTCGGGGTCGGAATCGGCATCGGGGTCGGTATCGACCGGGAGTTAACCTCAATCATGAGGTCCGTCGGCTAGTCATGATTTCGAATGCCGATACCGATTGCGACCCCGATTCCGACCCCGACATCGATGACTCTTCGCGCTTGACCGCGAAGTCTCGTGTCACGCAGGGCTCGCCGGAACGGCAGAGTCTTTCAGGGTCGCACGGCCAAAGGCCGTGGTTTCAAGTTGGAATGAGGTGAGCGAAGATGCGCTACTGGCTGCTTTTCTGGACCTTCGCCGCTCTGACGGCAGGCCTGTCTTTTGCGCTGATAACGATCGTGGTGACGATCAAGGGAGGCCGGGACCTGCGGGAGTTGTTCCGCGGGCTGGTGGAGCAGCGGAAGAAGCGCGGGGAATAGGAAAAGGTGTCAGGCTACAATTCCCCCATTTTAGTGTACGCCACGGACAAACGGCGGTGCGACTGGCCGTGGGTGCCACGCGACGCCAGATCGTTACCGAGGCTCTTACGGAGAGCCTCCTGCTTTCCATTGGAGGCGGCATTGCCGGACTGCTTGTCGCAATAGCGGCCGCCAAGCTCCTGCTCGCGTTAACCTTCCACAGCTCACATTTCCTTCCCGTCAGCACTGCACCATCCGTCGTGGTACTGGCATTCGCCCTCGGGTTGTCACTGTTGACGGGGATAATATTCGGTGCGGCTCCCGCGTGGTTCGCCACGCGTACTGATCCGGCGGAAGCACTGCGCGGATCAGGCCGAGGCACCGGCGATCGCTCTTCTCTCGCCCGCAAGGCGCTGCTAATCGTCCAGGCCACCTTGTCTATCCTCCTGGTTGCCGGTGCAACCATGCTGGCGCGAAGCCTGGACAAGCTGGAGCACCAGGATTTCGGATTCAGGATTCTGGAGTGCGACCGCTGCCGGAAGCCTCCCTGATCTCTCGACCAGCAACGGGTGAGACGGGCCGGTTCGCCGCGTCGCGGAAGCGATAAGGGGAAAACAAAAGAGCCCCAGCCGAAACTGGGGCTCAATTTGTTAATCCGGCGACGACCTACTCTCCCACATCGTTGCCAATGCAGTACCATCGGCGCTGGAGGGCTTAACTTCCGTGTTCGGGATGGGAACGGGTGTGACCCCTCCGCTAAAGTCACCGGAAAGTCAAAGAGGCGCGCCGCGGGTGTCCGTCACGGCGCGCCCGACAATCAGATAACGAGTCTCCTGAAATTTCAGGAAGGGTAAATTTTATGGTCAAGCCTCACGACCGATTAGTACTGGTAAGCTTCACGCGTTGCCGCGCTTCCACACCCAGCCTATCACCTGGTGGTCTTCCAGGGGTCTTCAGGACCCTTACGGGTCGGGATATCTAATCTTGGGGTGGGTTTCACGCTTATATGCTTTCAGCGTTTATCCCGTCCGAACGTAGCTATCCAGCTATGCCGTTGGCACGACAACTGGTGCACTAGAGGTTCGTCCATCCCGGTCCTCTCGTACTAAGGATAGCGCCCCGCAAATATCCTACGCCCACCACAGATAGGGACCGAACTGTCTCGCGACGTTCTAAACCCAGCTCACGTACCGCTTTAATGGGCGAACAGCCCAACCCTTGGAACCTTCTTCAGCTCCAGGATGCGATGAGCCGACATCGAGGTGCCAAACCTTGCCGTCGATATGAACTCTTGGGCAAGATCAGCCTGTTATCCCCGGCGTACCTTTTATCCGTTGAGCGATGGCCCTTCCATACAGAACCACCGGATCACTAAGTCCTGGTTTCCCATCTGCTTGACTTGTATGTCTCGCAGTTAAGCGTGCTTATGCCTTTACACTCGACGGCTGATTTCCAAACAGCCTGAGCACACCTTCGAGCGCCTCCGTTACAATTTGGGAGGCGACCGCCCCAGTCAAACTACCCGCCAAGCAGTGTCCCCCGCCCGGATCACGAGCGTAGGTTAGTATCTCAAAACGCTAAGAGTGGTATCTCACTGGCGGCTCCATGCAGGCCAAAACCCACATTTCAAAGCCTCCCACCTATTCTGCGCATAGCGCACCGAAATACACTGCTAAGGTGTAGTAAAGGTGCACGGGGTCTTTCCGTCTTGTGGCGGGTAACCGGCATCTTCACCGGTATTACAAATTCGCTGAGTCACTCGTTAAGACAGTCGTCAGATCGTTACGCCATTCGTGCAGGTCGGAACTTACCCGACAAGGAATTTCGCTACCTTAGGACCGTTATAGTTACGGCCGCCGTTCACCGGGGCTTCAATTCAGAGCTTCTGAGGATTGCTCCCCATGACCCCTCCTTTTAACCTTCCGGCACCGGGCAGGCGTCACACCCTATACGTCGATTTTTTGTCTTCGCAGAGTGCTGTGTTTTTAGTAAACAGTCGCCTGACGCTATTCGCTGCAACCCACTTCGGCGTCATCCGCGAGGGACTACACCTGGTGTGGGTACTCCTTCTCCCGAAGTTACGGAGTTAATTTGCCTAGTTCCTGAACGAGTGTTCTCTCAAGCGCCTTAGGATATTCTCCTCATCTACCTGTGTCGGTTTGCGGTACGGTCACCTGAATGGCTCGCTAGAGGTTTTTCTTGGCAGCGTGGAATCGGCTGGTTTGCGCCTTACGGCTCCCCATCGCCTCTCAGAGTTAATGCCCGGCCGGATTTGCCTGACCGAACCTCCTACGGGCTTAGCCCTCCACTTCCAATCGGAGGGGCAGCCTATCCTCCTGCGTCACCCCATTGCTGATAACGTCATTCGGGTGGTTGCCGAATATTGACGGCATTCCCATTGCCTACGCCTTTCGGCCTGAGCTTAGGGACCGACTGACCCTGGGCGGATTAACCTTCCCCAGGAAACCTTAGATTTTCGGCGTCGCGGGTTTTCACCGCGATTATCGCTACTTATGCCGGCAGGGTCTCTTCCAATGTCTCCACCACCCGTCACCGGATGGCTTCACTGGCTTATGGAATGCTCCCCTACCACTACTGCCTGGTGGCAGGTAATTCGCAGCTTCGGTAGCGAGCTTCAGCCCCGTTGGATTGTCGGCACGGACCCACTTGACCAGTGAGCTGTTACGCTTTCTTTAAAGGATGGCTGCTTCTAAGCCAACCTCCTGGTTGTCTGGGTGTTTCCACATCCTTTCCCACTAAGCTCGCATTTTGGGACCTTAGCTGGCGATCTGGGTTCTTTCCCTTTTGACTATGAAGCTTAGCCCCCACAGTCTGACTCCTGAGGTCACAATGCTCGGCATTCGAAGTTTGGTTGGATTCGGTAACCCTGTAAGGCCCCTAGTCCATCCAGATCTCTACCACCGAGATTGAAGCATCTCAAGGCTAGCCCTAAAGCTATTTCGGGGAGAACGAGCTATAACTGAGTTTGATTAGCCTTTCACCCCTACCCTCAGCTCATCCAAGCTGTTTTCAACCAACACTGGTTCGGACCTCCGGTAGGTGTTACCCTACTTTCATCCTGGCCAAGGGTAGATCACTCAGCTTCGCGTCTACACCATGCAACTAAATCGCCCTGTTCAGACTCGCTTTCGCTACGGCTCCGTCAATTGACTTAACCTTGCTGCATGGAGTAACTAGCCGGCTCATTATGCAAAAGGCACGCGGTCAGCTGTACCCGATCAGAAGATCGGGCCCGGGCCTCCCACTGCTTGTAGGCATGCGGTTTCAGGTACTATTTCACTCCCCTAGCAGGGGTTCTTTTCACCTTTCCCTCACGGTACTGGTTCACTATCGGTCGAAGATTAGTGTTTAGCCTTGGGAGATGGTCCTCCCAGATTCCCACAGGATTCCACGTGTCCCGTGGTACTTGGGTGTGCTGCCCAGGAAGTCCGCTCCATTTCGCCTACCGGACTGTCACCGTCTGCGGTGATCCTTTCCAGGATTCTTCGGCTATGGAACGGATTAGTAACTTCCCGACGGAACTGCAGCCCCGTCCGGCAACATCCCGCTACCCCCTCTGCACAACGCCTGCAGGCTTGAACGTGCAAAGGGTTTGGGCTCTTCCCTGTTCGCTCGCCGCTACTGGGGGAATCGCATTTGCTTTCTTTTCCTCCGGGTACTAAGATGGTTCACTTCCCCGGGTTCGCCTCGCACTCCCTACTTTACTCGGGAGCGGATATCCCGACATTACTCGGGATCCTGTTTCAGGATTCGGAGATCCCCAGATCACAGCCAGTTTGCGGCTCCCTGAGGCTTATCGCAGCTTACCACGTCCTTCGTCGCCTATCTTCGCCAAGGCATCCACCGTATGCCCTTAGTAGCTTGACCATAAAATTTACTCCGCCTGAAATTCCGAAGAAGGCCGGGCGGCCAATTTTATGATCCGATTACCCGTCGTTATCTGATTGTCAAAGATCGAATTTCCGTCGTACCGGAAATCAAAGACTCAACCCTTGTGAGTCCTTGATTGCCGGCGCGAAAACGCTGGTGGAGGTAAGCGGATTTGAACCGCTGACCCCCTGCTTGCAAAGCAGGTGCTCTTCCAGCTGAGCTATACCCCCCCTAAACCCCCACCTGCGAACCCGGACCGCTTGCGCGGTCATGGTGGGCCTAGGTAGAGTCGAACTACCGACCTCACCCTTATCAGGGGTGCGCTCTAGCCAACTGAGCTATAGGCCCATCGTCCCCACCGAACTCGCAGAACTGAGGCCCTTCCGATCCAGCTCTAGAGCGGGCCAAAGCCAGTTGGCCTGCGGACCTGAGATCTCTCAAAACTAGATAGGCGCACCAGCCAACCACCTGGAGCTCGTGTCAACCGTTCGAAAACGGCTGTCAAGCCCTGAATCCTTTAGAAAGGAGGTGATCCAGCCACAGGTTCTCCTACAGCTACCTTGTTACGACTTCACCCCAATCATGGATCATACCTTAAGCGCCTGCCCCCCTTTCGGGTTAGCTCAGCGATTTCTAGTACAACCCACTTTCGTGATGTGACGGGCGGTGTGTACAAGGCCCGGGAACGTATTCACCGCAGCGTGCTGATCTGCGATTACTAGCGATTCCGACTTCATGCAGTCGAGTTGCAGACTGCAATCCGGACTGGGATCGGGTTTATGGGATTGGCTCCCCCTCGCGGGTTGGCGACCCTTTGTACCGACCATTGTAGCACGTGTGTAGCCCGGGACGTAAGGGCCATGAGGACTTGACGTCATCCCCGCCTTCCTCCGGCTTTTCGCCGACAGTACCCTTAGGGTGCTCAGCATTACCTGGTGGCAACTAAGGGCAAGGGTTGCGCTCGTTGCGGGACTTAACCCAACATCTCACGACACGAGCTGACGACAGCCATGCAGCACCTCGATAGCCGTCTCCGAAGAGAACCTCCTGTTTCCAAGAGTAGCAACTACCGTTCGAGCCCCGGTAAGGTTCTTCGCGTTGCGTCGAATTGAACCACATGCTCCACCGCTTGTGCGGGCCCCCGTCAATTCCTTTGAGTTTCAGTCTTGCGACCGTACTCCCCAGGCGGGGCACTTAATATGTTAACTCCGGCACCGGGGGACTCAATACCCCCAACACCAAGTGCCCATCGTTTACGGCTAGGACTACCGGGGTATCTAATCCCGTTTGCTCCCCTAGCTTTCGCGCCTCAGCGTCAGTCACTGTCCAGGTAGCCGCCTTCGCCGCTGGTGTTCCTCCCAATATCTACGCATTTCACCGCTACACTGGGAATTCCACTACCCCCTCCAGGACTCAAGCAAAGCAGTTTCAGATGCAATTCCCAGGTTAAGCCCGGGGCTTTCACATCTGACTTGCCAAGCCGCCTACGCGCCCTTTACGCCCAGTAATTCCGAACAACGCTTGCCACCTCCGTATTACCGCGGCTGCTGGCACGGAGTTAGCCGTGGCTTCCTCAAAGGGTACAGTCAAGCCGCTTTCGCGACCTTCGTCCCCCCTGACAGGAGTTTACGACCCGAAGGCCTTCATCCTCCACGCGGCGTTGCTGCGTCAGGCTTTCGCCCATTGCGCAAGATTCCCCACTGCTGCCTCCCGTAGGAGTCTGGACCGTGTCTCAGTTCCAGTGTGGCCGTACGCCCTCTCAGGCCGGCTACTGATCGTTGCCTTGGTGGGCCGTTACCTCACCAACTAGCTAATCAGCCGTGAACCCCTTCCCCAGCGACCGAAGCCTTTGATCATGAAACCATGCGATCCCATGATGTTATGCGGTATTAGCCCCGCTTTCGCGGAGTTATTCCCCACAGGGGTGTGGGTTATTCACGTGTTACTCACCCGTCTGCCACTTTACTTGCGGAGTTGCCCCCGCTTTCTCGTTCGACTTGCATGTGTTATGCACGCCGCCAGCGTTTATTCTGAGCCAGGATCAAACTCTCCAATTAACTCGAAGAGTCCCGAATCCGAAGATCCGGGATCACTGGTTGTTTCGTGTATCTTTCTCAAGGAATGGCTGTGCAGGTACGCACTATCTAGTTTTCAAAGATCCAAGTCAGCCTTGTCAGACCAGTTTATCAGCGGCGCACTGTTGCACCACGATAATTCCCAACAGGCTGAAGGCAATTACTAATATAATCGCCGGTAGCCCATCTGTCAAGCGGCTATTTCCAACTTCACCACTTTACCAGAAAGGCGCCAAATAATAGCTCGGTGACCCGGAATCGACAAGGGAAAAAGAGAGGAAAAAATATCCCGTCAGTTTTGGGTGGTAACAGGCCCAATGTTTCTGCCACTGCGGCATGGGGCCACCTCGCCGAAGCGGGGTATGTCCGCGCCGCCGGCGCGGACCCACTCAGGGAGAATCAGCGCAGGCGGCGCCTTGAAAACCTGGTCCGCTCCCATTCCATCGTACGGCCCCTACCCCTTCGAGGAAACCAGGTTTACCCTGCGAAACTGCAGCTTGCCACAGCGAAGGACAAACGCTCGTTTGTCCGCCGGGATTGAAGCCTTGGCATCGGTGACCTTCTCGCCGTCGATCGAAACAGCGCCCGCTTTAATCAGCCGCCTCGCCTCCGATTTGGAGGGAGCCATCCCGGAGTTGACGAGCACGTCCGCAACACAAGGCATCACCCGTCCGGCACGGACGCCGGTTGCATCCCCTGGGGCGGGCATTGCATCGCCGATGTCGAGGCTGATCTCCACCATCTCCTCGGGCGTTTCGCCCCTCTGGTGCACGCGCGCAAAATGCTCTCGCGCCGCCCTGGCGGCGTCCTTGCCGTGGAAGTCCGATACGATCCGCAGCGCAAGATCACTCTTGATGTCCATGGGATGAATCTTCCCGGACTCCATCTCACCCTTCAGCCGGTTGATCTCCGGCGTGGGGAGGTCCGTGAGCAGCTCCCAGTACCGGAACATGAGGCTGTCCGATATGGACATCACTTTCCCGTAGATGTCCTCGGGGCTTTCCGTGAAACCCACATAGTTGCCGAGCGACTTGCTCATCTTCTCGACGCCGTCGGTTCCCTCCAGCAGCGGCGTGGTCAGGATTACCTGAGGCTCGAGCCCGAACTCCCGCATGATATCCCGGCCGACCAGCAGATTGAACTTCTGATCCGTCCCTCCGAGTTCGAAGTCGGCCCGCAGCGCCACCGAGTCGTAGGCCTGGGCAAGCGGATAGAGAATCTCGTGAATCGAAATCGGCTGGTTCGACTTCAGCCTCTTGTTGAAGTCATCCCTCTCCAGCATGCGGGCCAGGGTGTAGCGCGAACACAGCCGGATCCAGTCCGACGACGAAAGAGCGCCCAGCCAGCGGCTGTTGAAGTCAAGGACCGTCTTATCCGGGTCCAGTATCCCGAATACCTGCGCCTTGAAGGTCTCGGCATTCGCTTCGATCTCCTCCCGGCTGAGAGGCGGGCGTGTCTTGGAACGCCCCGTCGGGTCGCCGATGGAAGCCGTAAAATCGCCGATCAGGAAGACCACTCGATGGCCGAGGTCCTGGAACTGTTTCATCTTCCTGAGCAGAACGGCGTGTCCAAGGTGAAGGTCCGGCGCCGTCGGGTCAAAACCGACCTTGACCGTCAGCGGCTGGCCGGTGCGTAACGACCTCTCGAACTTTGCTACCGCCTCTTCCTCTCTGATGATTTCCACCGCACCGCGGCGGATGTACTCCAACTGCTCTTGAGCGCTCTTCGTTTGCATGTTGAGGAACTCGAGGATTCCGGTCGTTTCTGCCTGTCAGCGTGCCCCAGCATCATTGGCCCGGTTCGAATCTTCGTCCAGCCGATCCAGGGCCACGGTGATCGCGCGCCAGTAGAGATCATGCTCCTGCTTGAGAATGCGCGCCGACAACGTCTCTTCGGTGTCCCCGTCCAGGACCTCGACGGCGCGCTGCAAGAGAATCGGGCCCGTATCCACGCCTTCGTCCACCAGGTGCACCGTACAGCCCGATATCTTGACGCCATATTGAAGCGCCTGACGCTGGGCGTGAAGGCCGGGAAATGAAGGGAGAAGAGCGGGATGGATGTTCAGGACACGGCCCGCGTACTCCCTCAGGAATTCCGCGGACAGGATGCGCATGAAGCCGGCGAGACACACCAGCGTGGGAGAGTAGGGACGCAGGGTCGCCAGCAGCTGCCGGTCGTATTCGGCCCGCTCGATTCCCCGCGATGGCAACAAGACGGCGCTGAGGCCGAACTCGCGGGCCTTCGCCAGGCCGGCAGCGTCGGGAACGTTGCTGACGACGCAACATATCTCCGCGTTTAAATCACGCCGTTGAACGGCCTCGTGTATTGCCACAAAATTGGATCCGCGGCCTGAGAGTAGAATCGCAAGCTTACGGGTAACCATGTCGTTGCTCCAACCGCTCAAACTGGGGAACGCAGCGCAACCGTTTGCCGCAACAACACACTCGCACCTGCCTGACCGGCACATCAAAAACGTCCCATCTGGCAGACTTGACTCTTGAGCAGAAGCTCAGGTCCGGGCTAATGAAGCCGCCTCAAAACTCAAGATGCGAGCCCTGCAAGGGCGTTGCAGAACAGCCCAGGGCGCGAGCCCTGGGGACAGGGGACAAACCAAGACCGAACCCTGTAAGGGTGGAGCAAAACTCTGCACCGCCCCTGCAGGGCTCTCTAACAGAGCTTGATCTGTCGCCCCGGGGCTCACGCCCCGGGCTGTTCTGCCCGGCCCCTTCAGGGCCGACGGCAAGCAATCACCCACGATGCGTGGGTTTTGAGACAATCTCAACAGACCAAACCTACTTTTCGGACCTGCTTTGGTCCGCGGCGAGATGCGCCACTTTCTCAATCGACGTACTGGACCGTGCCATCGCCCGGGACGATCCCGCCCATCCTGTGACAGGTCTCACCGCGCGCGCCGAAGTCTGCGACGACGCTGCCGATGTCTTCAGGTGCGACGACCACGATCATGCCGATCCCCATGTTAAACGTGCGATACATCTCGGCGCCGTCGACGCCCCCTTCGCGCTCAATGAACCTGAATACCGGCGGCACGGGCCAGGATCCCCTTCGGATGAGTGCCCCCAAGCCCGTCGGAAGGATCCGGGGCAGATTATCGGTAATGCCCCCACCTGTAATGTGCGCCAGGCCCCGTAACGCAAAAGAGTCAAGCATCGGCTCCAGCAGGCTGTAGTAGCTGCGGTGCGGAGCCAGCAACACTTCGGCAACCGTCGCGCCGAGCTCCGGGACGTGATCCGCTGGCCCGAGCCGCAGCCTCTCGAAAAACAATCTGCGCGCGAGCGAGTAGCCATTTGTGTGCAACCCCGCTGAAGACAGGCCCAGCAGGACATCTCCGGACCGGATCCGTGATCCGTCGATGAGCCGCGAACGATCGACCACACCCACAATGAAGCCCGCGAGGTCATACTCACCCGGAGAGTAGAAATCGGGCATCTCTGCAGTCTCGCCGCCGATCAGCGCGCAGCCGGTCTCACGGCAGCCGCGCGCCAGGCCTGAGACGACCTGCTCGACGATTCCCGGCTCGAGCTTGCCGCAGGCGATGTAGTCGAGAAAAAACAGCGGCCGCGCTCCTTGAACCAGAATGTCGGAGACGCAGTGAGACACCAGATCGTAGCCCACGGTGTCATGGATCCCGGTCATGAAGGCCACCTTGAGCTTTGTTCCCACACCATCGCAGCTGGAAACCAGCACCGGTTCTGCAGGGCGGCCCGGCTCCAGGCGGAAAAGGGCTCCGAAGCTGCCGATATCGGTCAGCACGCCCGAGGTGAAGGTTGCGCGTGCGAGATCCCGGATGCGCTTCTTCGCCTGTGTCGCCGCGTCGATGTCTACTCCCGCGGCGGCATAGGTCAGCTTCATGCCCGGTGCATCGTTGTTCATTTCATGCCCTGATTGCGATACCAAGACGGTTTTTGCATGCTGCGGAGGCGCGCCATTCTGCTACGGGGACGGTACCAGCAGGTCCCCGAGGCTCTTTCCAAAGAGCTCCTTCTGCTTCTCCTCGTTGACAACGTCGGTCGGATACTGGCCCGTGAAGCAGGCGCTGCAGTAGCGGCCGTTGGCTTCAACCGACTCCAGCATCGCCTGGAGGCTGAGGTATCCAAGCGAATCGGCGCCGATGAACCTGCAGATTTCATCCACGGACTTCGTCGAGGCGATCAGCTCGCGTTTCGTCGGAGTGTCGATCCCGTAGTAGCAAGGCCCCACAATCGGCGGCGAGGTGATGCGCACGTGTATTTCCTTGGCGCCGGCTCCCCGTATGATCTGGACGATCTTCCTGCTCGTGGTGCCCCTGACAATTGAGTCGTCGACAAGAATCACACGCCGGCCGGCGAGGATCTCACGAACCGGGTTAAGCTTGACCTTGACGCCGAAATTGCGGATCGACTGCCTGGGCTCGATGAACGTCCGGCCCACGTAGTGGTTCCGGATCAGTCCGAACTCGAGGGGAATGCCGCTCTCCCGGGCGTAACCGATGGCGGCGGAGACTCCAGAATCCGGTACGGGGACAACCACGTCCGCATCAACCGGGTGCTCCCGCGCGAGGTTGATGCCGAGCTGGCGACGGCTGGCGTTAACAGTCCGGCCAAAAACGAGGCTGTCGGGACGGCTGAAATAGACATGCTCGAAAACGCAGTGAGCCGGCTTCTCCCTGGAGAGCGGGAAGCTTGATTCCAGCAGGTCATCGTCGATAACGAGGACCTCTCCCGGTTCAACGTCCCGGACGTATTCGGCGTTGATCAGATCAAACGCGCACGTCTCGGAGGCGACGACGTACCGGCCATCAACTCGCCCGATGCAGAGCGGACGGAAGCCGTGCGGATCGCGGGCAACCATCAGGAATTCCGGCGTGAGCACAACCAGCGAGAAAGCCCCTCGCACATATCGGAGAGCTTCCACGAAGGCGTCCAGCACCGTTCGGCGCTTGGAACGGGACAGCAGGTGGAGTATGACTTCGCTGTCGCTTGTCGAGTGGAAAATCGCGCCGTCGCGCTCAAGCTCCCTGCGTATGTGGGCCGCGTTGGTGAGGTTGCCGTTGTGCGCCAGCGCAATGGGGCCCCGCCAGCTGTCTATCAGGATCGGCTGCGCATTTGTAAGCTCGCTGTCACCCGCCGTCGAATAGCGGACGTGCCCAATGGCAGAGTGACCGGTCAGCTTCTCGAGATGCGATTCGCTGAAAACGTCCGCTACATGCCCCATTTCCTTGTGGAGATAGAGTTTCCTTCCGTCAGAACTTACGATGCCGGCCGATTCCTGCCCCCGGTGCTGCAGAGCGTACAGTCCCAGGTAGGTCAGCCGCACCGCCTCCGGATGCGACACGATCGCGAAAACGCCACACTCCTCTTTCAGCTTATCCCAAGGCAACATCAAATCTTCACCCATGTCGGAAAACACAAAAACAATTATATATGACTCGGCAGATAGGGCAACCGGCGGCGTCTCTCCACATTGATTTAGACAATGGAAAGCGAATGGCTCTTTGAACTATCAGCTT
>Ga0315278_10004903_pt1 | contig 12122 bp, 7 predicted proteins | sample YL17G06_0_MG_FD_203880 | JGI IMG/M metagenome (GOLD analysis project Ga0315278, IMG submission 203880) | Sediment microbial communities from Yellowstone Lake, YNP, Wyoming, USA - YL17G06_0 | ecosystem: Environmental > Aquatic > Freshwater > Lake > Sediment | place: USA: Wyoming | collected... | reverse complement strand
CCTGCACGCCGACCTGCTTGCCGGGGTCAAATGGCGTCCCGTCGCGGAGCATCGCGAAGAGGATCCCGGCAAGTTTGCGTGCCAGCGCCACCGTCGCCACCGCCTTCCCGCGTCGCACCTCGATTCGTTTGGCCCACATCCGCAATCCGAGGGTCTCGGGGACCCTGCTGTAGCGGATGCGCTGCGACGCCTGCACGAGCAGGCACCTCGTCCGGGAGTCCCCGGCCCGCGTGATCCTCCCGCGGTGCTGCTTCTCGCCCGAGCTCTTCTCCCGCGGTACCAGCCCGAGGTAGGCCGCCAGCTGGTGTGGCCCGCGGAATCGCTCCACGTTGTCGACCACCGCCCGGAACGCCGCCGCCGTCACCGGCCCGATCCTCGGCGCCGTCCGCAGCAACGCAACCGCGGGGTCGTTCTTCGTCGCGTGCTCCACGGCCGCGTCGCACCAGGCCAGCTGCTCGTTCACCTTCACGATGGCGGCCAGGAGTGGCGCCACCTCGCTCTGCAGCCACCCCGGCAGCCCCATCTTCGAGACACGTTCCGGGAAGTGCTCCGCCGACCCTGTAGGCACGCGCAGCCCGTCGTTGCGCAGGAGCGCCCGCACCACCGAGATGAAGCTCGTCCGACTCCGCACCAGCGCCTCTCGCACCACCAGCTTGGTCGTCACGCGGCGCTGCTGCTCCGACCGCCGGTGCGCCAGCCTGTAGGTCCCGCTCCTGCACGCCTCGGCCAGCGCCCGAGCGTCCCGGAGGTCCGTCTTCACCCGCCTGATCCTCATCCCGTACATCGGCGCGAAGCCCGGGGCGGCGACGATGAGCTCGTGGCCCAGTTCCCCCAGGAACCTCGCGCCCCACTCGCTCTCCGTGGACGTCTCGATGAGCACCCTGGCCCGCGGGCGGTCGCCCAGCACCTCCCCGAACCGCTCCAGCGTCGTCGCGATCCGCACCTCCGTGACCTCCCCGTCCGGGGTATTGTGGGGCTTTCGAGCCACCACGGTCGAGGTGGTAGCCAGCCTGCGGTTACCCGAGTCGAAAGGCGGTTTGAATCTTCCATCCGCGAATGGCGATGACGTCGTCGTTCGCATCCTCGCCGGGGCCACCGCTGGCCGCCCCTCCAGATGTGTGACAGGATCACACCCTCAGTCGAACCAATCGACCCGCACCAGGACCTCGCTCCGCCCGGTCTCAGGAGGTCACGATGCCTTGCCTGCTCCGCGCAGTCGTCGGACTCGCACTCGCCGTCCTTCCCTCGCTCGCAAGCACCGCCGCTCCGGAGACGGTCCCGGCCGTCGAGCGGTATGCCTTCATCGCCAGCGGCAGCCGTATCGGGACCATGGTCGTCTCCACGGCGGGAGCACGTGTGAGCGTCGACTGGCGAGTGGACGACAACGGTCGCGGGCCAAAGTTGAAGGAGGAGATCGACCTGGGCTCGGATGGCGTCCCTCGACGCTGGACCCTCGAAGGGACGTCGGACGCCGGAGCCCCCGTGAAGGAGGCCTTCGAACTGCGCGGCACGCGGGCCACCTGGACCTCGCTGGATGACTCCGGCGGCCTGGAAGTGACGGGCGCTCCTCTCTACCTCCCCAACAACTCGAGCCCCTGGAATCTGGGCCTCATGCTGCGGTTGCTCCTCGCTGCGCCGGGCGGGCGGCTTCCCGTGCTGCCAGCCGGCGAGGCTCTCGTCGAGAGGGTGAGGGACGTCCGGATCGGTCCGGAGAGCGCAGGCGTGGAGGCCACCGTCTACGCCCTCTGGGGGCTCGACGTGCAGCCCACCTTCGTCCTGGCCGATGGGAAGCGACATCTGCTCGGGTTCATCGGCGCGGGCTACGTCCTCGTGGCGGAGCAGCTCGCGGGTGAGTTCGAGGCGCTTTCGCGCCTGGCCCAGACGATCAACCAGGAGTTGCTCGGCCGGCTCACTCGCACCCTGACCCACCGCTTCGACCGGCCGGTGTACATCGTCAACGTCCGGGTCTTCGACTCGGTGGCTGCCACGGTCGGCCCCCTCACGAACGTCGTCGTGTTCGGGGACCGGATTGCCGGCATCCGGACCGGGGCCCCGCCCCCCGGGGCCGTGGTCATCGAAGGCGGCGGCGGCACGATCCTGCCCGGCCTGAACGACATGCACTCGCACGTCGGCGCATGGGGCGGTCCCTTGAACCTCGCCGCCGGAGTGACCTCCGTCCGCGACGTCGGCAACGACAACGCGGTGCTTCTCGAGCTGACCCGGCAGGTCGAGGCGGGCGAGGTCCTGGGACCGCGGATCGCCCGGTCCGGCTTCCTCGAGGGGCGCAGCCCGTTCTCGGCGTCAGGCGGATTCACGGTCGGCCGGCTCGACGAGGCGCTCGAGAAGGTGCGCTGGTACGCCGACCACGGCTTCATCGGCATCAAGATCTACAACTCGATGACGCCGGACTGGGTGAAACCCATCTCCGAGGAGGCCCATCGCCTCGGCCTGCGCGTGAACGGCCACGTGCCCGCGTTCATGACCTCCGAGCGTGCCGTGCGCGACGGCTACGACGAGGTCTCTCACATCAACCAGCTCGTCCTTAGCTTCGTCATCGGGCCCAAGGACGACACCCGCACCCCGTTTCGCTTCACCGCGCTGGGCGAGCGGTTCGGAACGGTGGACCTGGGGAGCGAGCCCGTGCTGCGCCTGCTGAGGCTCATGAAGGAGCGTGGCACAACCCACGATCCGACCCTCGCCGTCTTCCAGCAGTTGCTCCTGTCGCGCCCCGGGACGACGACGCCCAGCGACGCGCCATGGCTCGACCACATGCCGGGACCCGTGCAGCGTGCTCGGCGAACCACCGCTCTCGACGTGAAGCCGGAGCAGTATGCCGCCTACGAGGCCGCCTGGCGGAATCTCCTGAAGACGCTGGCTCTCCTCGACCGGGAGGGGATCCGGCTCGTGCCGGGGACGGACGACATGCCCGGATTCACGCTGCACAGCGAGCTCGAGATCTGGGCCCAGGCGGGGATTCCCAGCGGCCGGATCCTCCAGCTCGCGACCCTCGGTTGCGCCCGCTACCTCGGCCGGGACCAGGATCTCGGGTCGATAGCGCAGGGCAAGCTCGCCGACCTGATGCTCGTGGCCGGCGACCCGACGAAGGACATCTCCGCCATCCGGCAGGTGCGCCTCGTGATGAAGGGAGGCGCGGTCTATTACCCGGAGGAGATCTACTCGAAGATGGGCATCAAGCCCTTCGCTTCCCGGCCGAAGGTGACGGTTCCGACGCCGAAGTAGCCCGCCTGGCCGGACCGGATCGGGAGCCTCGCGGTCCTGGTTCAAGGCTGACTCGGAACGCCACGGGCATTCCGCGTGCCGCCCAGCGGCTCCACACTCGGCGCAGCAGAATCGAGAGGACGCGGTCGGCAGGCGGGCCACGAGGAGGAGGAGCGTCGTGCCGGGGGATTTCTGGCAAGGCAAGCGACAGGCGCATCCGGGCGAACGTCCTGGTCGAGGTTACGGATGAGCGCCCGGATCGTGCGAGGTGCAACGAGGTTCGCGAGCCGGCCCAAGCAGGTTCAGCCAGCCGACCGCGTCCGGGAGCTCTTTGGCGGCGCCTCGTCGGCGTCCAGCCATGGACCGATTGCCTCTCCCGACATCCGACGCACCTCGGTGAGGGACGTCGGCGGCCATGAGTAGCTCTTGCTCATCCGGATGAAGTCGTTCATCGCCCCGAGGATGCGCCGGCTGGCGGTCTTGCCGATGCGCGCCTGCTCCATCGCTCGCAGTGTTCGCTCGCTCACGAAGAGGACGACCTGGAGCCTCGGTGCGTGGATGAGCGTCGCGTACCAGTCTCCGAGCGCAGTCGTCGGCGGCACCTCGTAGAGCGATGGCTCGGCCCGGAGGCGCGCGAGAAGCTTCGCCGTGCACCGGATCGTGAACATTTCTCGCTCGTATCACGGGGCTACCCGACATGCACCGGCACTTGCGGTTCGCCTGGCCGACCACGGCGTTCCTCGGTCTCGGCATCCCGGGCCTGAGGCTGGACGACTTATACATATACGTATAACTTGTTCGGCATGGCCCCCGGCCCCGCTCGCTCGCCTCCCCCGGTCCCTCCGGAGCTCCCTGCGCTCCTGCACGGCCTCAACACCTGGTGGCGCCCGCCTCACGCGGTCCGCCCGGCGGTTCCTCCGTTCCTCCGCCGCCAGACCCGGCTGCTGGCCGAGCGGATGCGCCAGCGCGTGCCGCTCATCCAGGTCATCCGCGGGCCTCGGCAGGTCGGCAAGACCACTGCCATCCTGCAACTCGTCGAGTCGCTCCTCGCTGACGGCGTCAGGCCCATCGACATCCTGCTCCTTCGCTTCGACCTCCAGTCGCTGCGGGAGGCCGGCGGCCTGCTCGGCCTCATCCGCTGGTACGAGGCCAACGTCCGCGGCCGGGCGCTCGACGACGGCGCGCCCGGCTACCTGCTCCTCGACGAGGTCCACAAGCTCCCTCGCTGGAACGAGGAGGTGAAGCACCTCGCGGAGACCGCCCGGCCCCGTATGGTGATCACCGGCTCCTCGAGCGTCCTTTTGGCGCGGGGGACGAGGGAGAGCCTGGCGGGTCGAGTCCAGTCCACCGAGTTCCCCACCTTCTCATTCCGCGAGGTGCTGGAGGCCTGGCACCCCGAGCTCTCGCCGCCGGTTCCGCCGCTCCGCTTCCTCGCGACCTTCGACTCGGGCGCGCGTGAGGTCTTCCGCGAGCTGCACTCGTTCGCGGAGAAGAACGTCCGCCCCCTCGCCCGCGCGCTCGACCGGTACTACCTCCGGGGCGGCTACCCCCGGCTCCACTCCGGGGAGATCGTCGCCGACGGGTGGGCCGACTACCTCATCGAGACGGTGTTCGATCGCGTTCTCGGAGTGGACATCCCGGAGCTCTTCCCCGTCCAGCAGCCGCAGCTGTTGCGCCACCTCTACCTCTCGCTGGCCCGGCGAACCGGGCAGGAGGTGAGCCAGCTCGACCTTGCGGCGGAGGCCAACGCGGCCGGCCTTCGCACCAACCAGCCCACGGTGGGGCGCTACCTGCGCTACCTCGCCGATGCGCTCCTGGTCCGTGAGTTCCGTCGCTTCCCGCTGGGCAAGGCCAAGACGGCACGCGTGCCGGTGAAGATCACGCTCACCGACCTCGGCGTCCGCAACGCCATCTTCCGCGGCGCGCCGTCGCTCTGGGAGTCCCCGCCGGAGATGGTCGGGCCGCTCGTGGAGACCGTCGTCCAGGCGGTCATCCGCGACACCGACCTGGCGGTCCACTTCTATCGGGAGCGCACCGATCCCTCGGACCGGCGGTCGCCGTTCCAGGAGGTGGACTTCGTGGCCGAGCGGACCGATGGCGACGTCCTCCCGATCGAGGTGAAGTTTCGGCGGAAGCTGGACGACGCGGACTTTCGGGGGCTCTTCGCCTTCATGAAGCAGCACCGCTGCCGGCGCGGGGTGCTGGTGTCCCGCGTGACCACGATCCTCGAGGATGACCGGCTCCTGGTGGTGCCATTGAGGGACTTCCTGCTGGCGTACTGACGCCTCCGCGTCACCGTTGCCGCCGACCGGCTCCTGGCCGCCTCCCGGACGGTCAGGAACCTCTCCAGGGCCGCACTGACCGTCATGTTTTTCCGTGGCACGGGCGTGGCAACATCCTCGAAAGGAACCTGCGTTCCAGGGGACGGCTGGACGGGATCCCTCACCTGTCCCCGAGGAATTCCAGCTGCTTGCAAGGCGCTGGACCCTGCGAGACTCTCAGTGAAATCCGTTCCCGGCCTGAGGGTCGCCGGTTCGAATCCGGTTTCCCGCTCCAGGTTCCTGAGGGGTCGCGCGGTGACGCGTGGCCCCTCGGTCGTTCCGGACGAGATGCTTCACCGCGCCAGGTGGCGAACGACCGCTACGGCGGGCAGCCAATGACGGCCTTCCAGCGCGGGGCGTCCGCGGGCAGGCGCTCCGCGCCGAAGCGCGCGGCCGCCTGGCGCAGGACCTGGCAGCCCTCGGCCTTCCGCCCCACCCCGGCCAGCGGAAGCGCCTGGTGGGTGAAGTAGATGGGCGAGCCTGGGTCCCGGGCGGTGGCGGCCTGGAACGCGGCCAGGGCCTCGGCCCAGTTCCGCTGGTAGGCGAGGATCTCCCCGTACGCGTTGAGGAGGGTCGGGTCGTCGGGGGCCACGACCAGCGCGCGGCGCGCCTCGGCGCGCGCCTCCTCTGACCGGCCCATCTGCGCCAGCGCCACGGCGCGGTTCATGCGCAGCTCGGGATGTTCGGGCGCCACCTCGAGCCCGCGGTCGACGACCACCAGGCTCTCCGCATGGCGGCCGCCCATGGTGAGCAGGGCACCGAGGTTCCGGGCGAGGTGCACGACGTCGGCCGGCGTCTGCGCGAGCACCCAGCCACGGCGATAGGCGGCCTCCGCGCCCTGGACGTCTCCCTTGTGCTGCAGGGCGAGCCCGAGGTTCGTGAGGATCCGGGGTTTGTTCGAGTACTTGGCCGCCGCGTCGCGCCACAGCGATTCCTCGGTGGCCCAGACCCGGGCGCGCCCCGTCAGCATCACGGCCAGGGCGAGGAGGACGGCGGCGGCGAGCGCCGCTCCGGCGAGCGCGGCCCGGGGTGGGGCGACGGCGCGATGGAGGGCGGCGTCGACGCCGACGACCAGGGCCAGGATCGGGCCCAGCGACGCGAGGTAGACGCGGTGCTCCATCGCCAGGTCGACCACCGGGACCACCGAGGAGGTCGGCGCGAGCACGACGAACCAGAAGAAGATGCCGAAGGCAGCCAGCCGCTCCGCGGGAGCGGCGCCCGGGGCGCGCTCGGCGCGGCGCCACAGCCACGCGGCGAAGAGCAGCGCCACCACGATCCCCGCGCCGGCCAGCGCCGATGCGGCATCCAGGCCGGGACTCGCCGTGAAGTCACGATCGACGGTGAGCCCGTCGGGCCAGGCCAGCAGGCGCAGGTAGAGCCACTGGACGCGCAGCTGGCTGAGGAAGTACCGCCCCGTCGGCAGCGCCGCCGACTCGACGCCCACTCCGGCCCCCGGATTCGACGCGAAGTCGCCCATGTGCAGGACCGCGCTCCAGGCGGCGAGGAGGAGCAACGGGGCTGCGAGCACCAGCGCACGCAGCGACCGCCGGGCCAGCGGCCCGGAGCCGCGCTCGCCGCCCGATGCCACGACCGCCTGCTCCAGGACGAAGACGGCCGGAGCGGTGATGGCGATGGACTTGGATCCCATCGCCACGAGCCAGGAGGCGACGGCGGCCGCCCAGGACACGCCCGCGCGGAGAGTCCGGCGGCGGGCCGCGGCGGAGTCGAGCAGGAGCAGGCAGAGCAGGTAGAAGAGCGAGCTCAGCACCTCGGCTCGCTGCGCCACGTAGGCAACCGCCTGGCTCTGGATGGGGTGCAGGGCGAACGCGCCGGCGACGACGACGGCCAGCGCCGAGGCCCGCAAGTGGCCGGCGCGGCGCAGGAGCTGGCGAGTGAAGAGGAACGCGAGCACGCCGGCAGCGACGTGCAGGAACAGGCTCACCACGTGGTAGCGCAGTGGCTCGAGCCCGGCGGCGCGGTAGTCGAGCGCGAAGGAGAGCTGGGTGACTGCCCGGGCCGGGCGCAGGAGCTCCACCAGCGACGGCAGCCGCAGCGCGTCCGGCCCGCGCAGCGCCATGTTGTTCTGGATGGAGCCCCAGTCGTCGAAATGGAACTCCCCGTGAAGGGCCGGACGGTAAGCGAGCCCCGCGCCGGCGAGCACCGCTGCGAGGGCCAGCCACGGCGCGGCCCGGCGAAGCGCGTCCGAGGTCGGTCCGCGCGACGGCGTCGGCGGCGGCGCGCCCTTCCCGGGCGGCCCAGGGCGGCGGCCGGACGACGGGGCAGGGTTCGCGCCTGCACCGGGGGGCCGACCTGCGGCGGCAGCAGGGTGGACGGGCGAGGGGCCCCCGCGACGGCGGGCCTTGCGGGATGCCATGGGGCGACGAGCCTGCGCCGGAAGGAGCCGGGGGGTCAAGGCTCGCGGCGGGTCCTCGTCCCGTGCATCGGTTCAGGCCGGGGTCGGCGACGACGATCTCGTGCCCCAGCTCGTTCAACGAGTCCTGGGAGGGGCCGCGCCACGGGCTGCAGGCGCAGATCCACCGCGACCTACTGCACGCCTTCCGGGAGTTCACGCTGCGTGAGGTCGAAGCCCCCACTGCAATGAAAGCTCCATGAGAGCCAGCCGATTCAGTCCCTGCGTTGCCGTGAGCGCCCTCCTGCTCTGGATGGCCTGCTCCTCCTCCGGGGGCGGCGCCATCTCGTATCCGACGCCGAAGCTGGATGCGAGGCTAGGCGCGAAATACGACCTCGGCACCGGCAGCGCCACCTTCCGGGTATGGGCTCCCGCCGCGAAGAAGGTCTCGGTCCTCGTCTTCGCCGCCCGGAATTCCACCTCGCCGGCGGCCACCCACGCGATGCTGGAACGGCCTCTGGCAGACCACGGGGAGCGGCGTTCCCAACGGTCAACTCTACCAGTACGCGCTGGACGGGTCCCGTTCACTGCGGGTAGATTTCCGGTTCGTCGCCAGTCCGTGCTTGCGGCGGCCGGTGCCACCGTGACCGCCTCCGGGTTGATGGCACGGTTGCAGCGCCTGGAGGAGATGGGCAGCCCCGGCGTGACGGTGATCTGGATCGACGAGTCCAAACCCGGCTGCGAAACCGCCGAGGAGCGCCTTGATCAGTTCCGATCCGAAGGGCGACAACGCGCGATCCGCTACTGCGTCAGCGGGATCGGGTGAGTCCCCCGGAACTGGACCTGCGGAGTCCATGCGCCCCGGCCTGGGTCACTCAGGCGAGGCGGGCGAGCGGCAGGCCTCCCTCGGGAAAGACCAGGAAGTGCAGCTTGCGGAAGCCCCCGTTCCCCTCGGCCACCAGATCCAGGACCGACCGCACCCGGGCCTACTGCTCGGCCGGCTCGGGAACCGCGTAGCCCTGCTCCCCGCGCCGCAGGTGGTCGGGGTCTGGGCGAGAAGGCAGTGCGGGGGCTGCCCGATGGGCAGGCTCAGGTTCAGGGGCGCCTCGAGGATTTCCGGCATCTCGGGTCATGGTGCCGCGGGAGAGCGGCGTCGATTCCCCGCGACCCCATGATGGGTCGCACGGATCGTGACACGGCCAAGCTGGGTCCCAGCGCCCCACCAAGGGAGGTCCCGCAACTCCTCAGCATCGGGCTCGAACCTAGGAGTGATGCGCCTGCCAGCCGCTACGAGCTCGCCGGCATCTTGCTGGCAAGACGGCCAAGTCCGAAACAGGTGAAAGGCTTCCTGTACCCGTCTGGAGCGCCCCGCAGGAGGTCAGAACAATCGCGCGCCGCTGTCGGTAAACTCGGGAACCGAGTACCACGCGGAACAGGGAGACGAACATGCGCACACGGATACGGGTCATGCCAGCGCTCCTCGCAGCCTTAGCGATGGCAGCGGGCTGCGACAGTGGGAGCAAGAGTCCATCGCCCGGGCTCACGGTGAGCCCGACCACTGCGACGGTGGCGGCAGGTGGCGCCTCGGCGGCGTTCACTGCCACGCTCACCGGGAGCACCGCGACCATCAACTGGTCGCTCTCGCCGACGACGGGCACGCTATCCGCGACGACGGGAGCAACCATCACCTACACGCCGCCCGCGACGGTGGCGAGCGCGACGACGGTCACGTTGACCGCGACCGCGGGGACGTACACGGCGACCGCGACCATCACGGTGAATCCCCCGCCTGCCCCGACGCTGACGGTGAGCCCGACCACGGCCACGGCCACGGCGGGCGGTGTCGCGGTGCCCTTCACGGCCACCCTCACTGGGAGCACCGCGACCATCAACTGGTCGCTCTCGCCGGCGACGGGCACGCTCTCGCAGGCGACCGGGATCACGACGAGCTACACGCCGCCCGCGACGGTGGCGAGCGCGACGACGGTCACCCTCACCGCCACCGCGGGAACTCTCACGGCGACAGCTGTCATCACGGTGAATCCCCCGCCAGCCCCGACGCTGACGGTGAACCCGGCCACGGCAACGGTCACTGCGGGTGGCGCTGCGGCGCCGTTCACCGCCACGCTCACCGGGAGCACCGCGACCATCAACTGGTCGCTCTCGCCGACGGCGGGCACGCTCTCGCAGGCGACCGGGACCACGACGAGCTACACGCCGCCCGCGACGGTGGCGAGCGCGACGACCGTCACCCTCACCGCCACCGCGGGAACTCTCACGGCGACCGCGACGATCACCCTGAACCCGGTCGGCGCGGCGACGCTGACGGTGAGCCCGACCACGGCAACGGTCACGGCGGGTGGTGCCGCGAGGGCCTTCACGGCCACGCTCACCGGGAGCACCGCGACCATCAACTGGTCGCTCTCGCCGGCGACGGGCACGCTCTCGGCGGCGACCGGGACCACGACGAGCTACACGCCGCCCGCGACGGTGGCAAGCGCGACGGCGGTCACCCTCACCGCCACCGCGGGAACTCTCACCGCGACCGCGACGATCACCCTGAACCCGGCCGCGGCAGCGTCACTCACGGTGAGCCCGACCACGGCGACGGTGACGGCGGGTGGCACCGCGGTGCCCTTCTCGGCCACGCTCACCGGGAGCACAGCGACGATCAACTGGTCGCTCTCGCCGACGACCGGCACGCTCTCGTCGGCGACGGGGACCTCCACGAGTTACACGCCGCCGTCTTCGGTCGGAGGCGCGACGACCGTCACCCTGACCGCAACCGCGGGAACTCTCACGGCGACCGCGACGATCACCGTGAACCCCTCGGGCGGGGGGGTGATCACGGTCAACGGTACGGTGCTCCTGGACGACGGAACGCCACTCGCGGGCGCACCGGTGCGTATCAATCCAGGTGCGCACGCCGCCACAACCGCGGCGAACGGCACCTTCAGCATCTCCGGCGTGACCACCCCGTACGACGCCTCGGCCATTCACGTGCTGGGAAAGGTAGCGGTGGTCTACGTGGGCCTCACGCGGACGAATCCGACGCTGGTCATCCCGACCCGCGGGTTTGTACCCTTCACGCGCGACGCGACAATCTCGGGCTCCGTCGAGGCAACCACGGGGTGCAATGCCACGGCGACATGCGTGAACTGGCTCGGCTTCGGCTCCACGGTGACGAGCGGATTGGGGATCTTCTTCCCGATAACCGGGTATTCCATCTCCCTCGGATGGGACGGGGTCACATCGTTCCAGGGAACCCTGCACCTCCTCCAGGCGAGCACCGACCCCATCTCCACGACGACGTCCTACTGGTATGGCGCGAAGACGGGAGTGACCGTCACGAACGGCGGGAACACGGTCGAGAACTGGGGCCCGGCGTCGGTGACCGCCCTCCCAGCCGCGACCCTTGGGGGGACGGGGACGGTGGCCTCCGGATACACCATCCAGGGCGCCTCCGTCTCGCTCGTGCTCCCGAACGTGACGATCCCGGCGACATCCTGTAACTCCGCCCCGGCGCCGGGGTGCGCGCCCGGCGCGTTCACGGCGGACGTCCCCAACGTCGCCGGTACGACCCTGAGCGGCTCCGTCGCGGCCCAGGGGCCGAACGGGGAGCTGGTCGTCGTCTCGCGGACGGGCGGTGTCGCGAACGGGACCGGGTTCGACTTCGCGATCCAGGCGGCTCCAAGCCTCCAAGCGCCCACCAACAACACGACCGGCGTGACCACCGCGACCGCCTTCTCCTGGACTGCCTTCACCGGAGGCGTCCACACGGTGATCTTCGACCCCGTCGTGACGACCGAACCCCAGTACTACGTCTACACGGCCGGGACGAGCACCACGATCCCGGACCTGGGCGCGGTGTCGGCGGCCGTCGCCCTTCCGGCGGGTGCAGCCTACACCTGGGACGTCACCGGGTTCGCGCCCATAGCGAGCATCGACGCATGGGCAGGGGCGAGCGGGCCGCCGATCGCGAATCCATTCTCGGCCGGCACCTCCCAGAAATTCGGCTTCACCACGCAGTGAGACGTCCACGGAGGAGGGCGGCCGGCCGAGTGCCGCCGCCCTCGCCGGTCGAGCTCGTGGTGGAGGGTGGCTTGACAACGCCCTCCGGGGCGGGCAGACGAAGCCCATCGGCGGATTGCACCACCGCCCGGTGCACTTCCGGTGTACCTTGCACGTCCGAGGAGTTCCTGCGTGCCCTTCTCCGAGACCGTGGTCACCTG
>Ga0315278_10004900_pt1 | contig 12129 bp, 11 predicted proteins | sample YL17G06_0_MG_FD_203880 | JGI IMG/M metagenome (GOLD analysis project Ga0315278, IMG submission 203880) | Sediment microbial communities from Yellowstone Lake, YNP, Wyoming, USA - YL17G06_0 | ecosystem: Environmental > Aquatic > Freshwater > Lake > Sediment | place: USA: Wyoming | collected... | reverse complement strand
ATTCCCGAAAACAATCGTTCACCGCGACTACCAGTCCCAAAATATTATGATTATGAACGTTGGAACCCCGCGCATTATAGATTATCAGGGAGCAAGGATCGGCCCCCCGGCATACGACGTTGTATCGATATTATGGGACCCGTATTACAGGCTTGAAGATGAAGTTAGAGACAGATTGGTGGAGTATTACATTAATAAAGTAATCCCCCCTTGCCCCCCTTTACAAAAGTGGGGGAATAATAAAACAGGCCCTGATGTAAATATTCCCCTCTTTAGCAAAGAGGGGTTAGGGGAGATTTTTATAGATAATTTCTGGGCGACTCTTCTCCCCTGCCGCCTGCAGCGCCACATGCAGGCCCTCGGCGCTTATGGATATTTGTCAATGGGAAAGGGGAAAAAATATTTCCTTAAGCATATACCGGAAGCCCTGAGGCTGCTGAAAGAAGAATCCGCTCTCACAAAGGACGAATATCCGGAATTGTACCGTCTTGTTTCAGCTCTTTAACATCAATGCAAGACAAAGGGGTACAAGCTCTTCCCCTTTAAATTCTTCCGGTAATCTTCGGGACACAATATCTCTCTATTCTCCTATAATCTTCACCAGTACCCGCTTCTTCCGCCTGCCGTCGAATTCGCCGTAAAAAATTCGCTCCCAAGTGCCGAAATCCAGTCTCCCGTCGGTCACGGCGACCACAACCTCCCGCCCCATAATCTGCCTCTTCATGTGGGCATCGGCATTGTCTTCTCCGACATTATGACGGTATTGCGAGACCGGCGCATGAGGGGCGAGTTTCTCAAGCCAGACGTCATAGTCATGATGCAGCCCTGATTCATCATCATTGATAAATACGGAGGCGGTTATATGCATCGCATTCACCAAAACAAGACCTTCCTTAATCCCGCTTTCCTTAAGGCATTTCTCGACCTCGCCGGTAATATTGATAAAGGCCCGCCGCTCCGGCACATTAAACCATAGTTCTTTACGATAACTTTTCATGCAATGTTCTCCCGCTCATAATAGTTTTTTATTTTAGCATCATTCTGTTTCGTATATCTTGTGGTTATGAGGGTGGAATACGGCGATTAACAGCTTACCGCTTTTGGCTTTATGACATGCTCAAACCGGACGTACAGGTTTCCAAAATATTTTCTCGAAAGAATCCCCCGGAGTTGCTTGCGTGTTAGAGTAGAGTAGAGAACTGGCGTAGTGGCCGGTCGGCTCTATCTCCAGTTCCCCCTCGTCAAACCGTACGTTCGGTTTTCCCGAATACGGCTTTCCAATCATCTTCTTCCAGAGGCTTTCACTCCCGCTTGGCCTTCTGGTATAGTTTCCTCTGGAGATCCTGGAATTACTGGAGTTTATAGCGTTACCGCAATCTCCTCTCCTTCTCTCCTTCGGAAACATGATGAAGGCATTGCCCCTTCCCTCTCTCAAAGTTATGTTGTCTTTGAGAGAGGGAAGGGGCAATGAGCAACTCCGACTCCCGCACCGACCCGGTGAAATTTCGTTGCCTTATATCCACTGGTTGCCATCTGAAGGCATCGGTACGGGCCTCCCGTGTTCATTGTCGTATGGCTTCTCCTGCGTGTCTCCCCTGTTACCCCGGAAGTCCATCTATCGGTTGCGGTAGTTATGGTTAGGATAGATGCTTCGGTCTTCCCCTTTGTAGGACAAGGTCGACAACTCCGGCTTGTTTTTTCGAGGCTACTTCTGGGTTCGCTTGCGCTGCGACCCGCAGGTTTGCTCAGTTCCCTTTCGGAACCTTTGTCAGAGAACTTAGTGCTTCAGATTACCCTTAACACCTTCCTCAAGCTACATGGGCGTACTACCGAACTCCCATAGTCGGACTTTAACCGACAAGTCATACGTTTTACACGGCATACCCTACTAACAAACGTTTTCAGAGGTTCTAAAGTTTTATTGAATGCTTTATCAAATCCGCACATTGGAGCATCTATTAGTCGTGTGAATTACCATATAAAATTCTATCTATATGAATTGAGTTTATTAACGAGTTAGCAAGGAAATTTTGAATTTTGCTTTTATTAAAAGTGGCTTAGATTTTCTTTTAGCTATGGAGTAAAGCTTTTTCCCCTTTCACTCTCAAAAATTCTTCAAACCCCTGAACATTTAAAGGTGGACAAACTAAATAACCTTGTATAGCATCGCATCCATGTTGTTTAAGGAAAGATAACTGCTGTCTCTTTTCAACACCTTCAGCAATAATTTGCATATCTAAACTTTTAGCAAGGGCAATGATTGCTTTAATTATGGATTCATTATTATGATCAGTAGCAAGATCATTTACAAATGATCGGTCAATTTTTAAAGTACTTATAGGAAAGCGGCTTAAATAATTCAGAGAAGAGTATCCCGTACCAAAATCATCTATTGAGATTTTTATCCCAGCCTTTTTTAAACTTTCCATTTTCCCAATAGTGTCTTCAATATTCTGCATAATGGTCCCCTCAGTAAGTTCTAATTTCAGATATTGAGGCTCTAACTTTGTATCATTTAGCACTTTGATGACCTTTTCAGTGAAATCTTTTTGTTGAAACTGCACGCTTGATATGTTCACGGTTACACAGATTGATTGAAGGCCTTTCTCTTGCCATGTCTTATTTTGTGCACACGCAGTCTGCAGAATCCATTCTCCAATAGGGTTGATAAGTCCTGTTTCTTCAGCGAGGGGAATAAAATCTCCTGGTTTTACTATAACTAAACCGGGCTGCATCCATCTTATTAAAGCCTCGCTTCCAATTGTTTTTGAAGTATTGATGTCAACTTGTGGCTGGTAGAATAAACAAAACTCATTTTGATGTAATGCTCTCCAGAGCTTATTCTCTATCGAAAATCGTTTGAGAATAGCAGCATGTAAGTGGCTTTTGAAAAATTGATAATTATTCTTGCCATGTTTTTTGGCATGATACATTGCTATTTCTGCATTTTTTATGAGGACATCAATGTCCTCACTGTCTTCTGGATAGACAGATATCCCTATACTGACACTGACATATATTTCATGGTTCTCTATATAAAAAGGTTCCTTTAAGATATCTGAAATACGCTCTGCGAATTTTGCTATGTCCTGAACATCATTAATATCAGAAAGAAGAAGTGTAAACTCATCTCCACCGAGGCGTGCCACAGTGTTGTGTACTTCATAGATACCCAAGCGGGCTACTGTATCGATTTTACGCACATAATTTGTGATTCTATCTGCAGCGCTTTGTAATAATTTATCACCTACTTGGTGGCTGAGAGTATTATTTATGTACTTGAAATTATCGATATCGAGAAAAAGTATCGCTAATAACTTCTTTTTCCTTTTAGCATTGGCAATTGCCTGTTTCAATCGATCTGTAAATAAAAAACGATTTGACAAACCTGTTAAGGGATCATTATATGATAGATCAAGAATTCGGGACATAATGGAACTGTATTCTGTAATATCCCTGAAGATACCGCATGCTATATCTTCCCCACACACAAGCAAAATTCCCTCAAAAAGACGACCTTCTCCTTCAACCAACAGCTTGAGTGTAATTTGCTGAACGCTTCCGGTTTTAAGTGCCCTATTGACAGCATTCATTATTGTTTCGGCTGTCTCAGTTGGCATAACGTCATGTATGTCCTTCCCCTTAATTTCTCCAGGGAAGATACTCTGAATTATTTTTTTATGTTTTATAAATTCAATGAATATGCCGGTTTTATTGATTTGAAAAATTAAGTCAGGCAGCATGTTTAAACTGGTGAACTTTCTGAGAGCTTCCCTGAATGTATTCAAAGGATCATCCTTTCTCATAAATCAATAACCTAAATAACATTCTTTATTTATTGTTGTCATATCGCCAGCCAATGAAAAAATTATCAGACCAACCTTATTGTATTCATTGTTTGAATTATTTCTAAACGATATGCAAGGAGCTTTCCAGGTATTTTTTGTCTTTTCCTGTCATATTGAGCTCATCGAGGCTTAAAGAGAGATATTCTCGTTTTTCGCCTCCCTTTTGTCTCAATTCTATAAATTTCATAAATTCCCGCATTTCATTCGCAGAAGCTGTAAGTTTCATGCCCGCACTATAAATGGGGACGGTATCTCCTTTGTTATTCCTCTCTATCTGCTTCAATTTTGACCATGCAATAGAGCCTTTGAGAGGCCATGTCTTTCCTTCGTATTCCACATGCAAGATATATTCTTTGCCAATATTCAATGTCTTGTCGGTCTCAATCGATAAGCCTTCGAGACTCACGTCTATTATTTTTATGTAATTGGCAAGTACCATCTTGCCGCGCATATTGATGTTCTTAATATTGAGTCTTTTATACCGCCTTTTACAATTTATATTCAAGAAAGATCGATCTTCAGTAAATTCCAGACCTGTTTTGTAAAACATATCATCATATTTTTCACTCCATCTCACAATAGCAACTTTTTCAGACGAAAATGACTTGTCTTCAATAATTATTCTCTGACGATCCTTGAGCTGGGATGTCGTTAAAAGACATACTCCAGAATCACTTATGTCCATAATGAGCCCATCGAAAGTTTTTCCTATTATCGATGGAACTAATAAATAATCGATAGGTTTCATTATGAGCTTTCTATTACTCCTTCTCTTTTCTCTATCCATAGCAATAGATTCCTCTTGTTGTTATTCTATGGCAAAAAAGTAAAGGGGTAAATCCTACCTGAGTAGGGGGTCATTATTATTTGTAATCTTGTATGAAGTTGAACCATTCAGGAGCCCGTGGCTTTCAGAGAAGTATGAAAATGTATTTTCAGAGGGAATCCTAAGGTTTTTCAGATAACTGTAACATGGCTGTTTTAAAAGATTAACCCCACCTTATAATGTCGTTTATCTGCTTTTTCGATCCATAGTACAGTTGCTGTTTTTGATGAACCATAAATATCAAAATCCTTTAACGTTATCTCCTGACCTATACTAAGATGGTTAGACGTGAGAAAGCATACCCCGGTATCACTAATATTGAGGACAAAACCTTCAAAGGTTTCGGGATCAAAAGCACCTGCGGCATATTCTATCTTCTTCGTTTCAAGAATCTCATGACGGAAATACTCTCTTCTTTCAAAGGAAGTTGACATGATATTAACTCCTTTCGCAAAGCCTCATGGCATAATAAATCCCCCTTAGCTTATATCTTAAGCAACCTGTATTCTTTTTATTTCATCCTATTTTGCTAAATCAAGTGATTGATTTTAAATATTTTATCGGCATATCCGATTATTTCGCACATTTTAAGACCGTGAACCTTGAAACGTGAACTATTATAAAATTAATAAAAAATCCATGCGTCTTTTCTAAGATTACTTTTTTAAATTAAAAAATCAATCCTACCTTGGTAGGGGATGACTATTTTAAAAATATTTTATTGATTAGCATTTGAAATACTAAATGGAGTGATGGCATATCAATATCACTCTTTAAGGAAGTAGGTTTGCCTCTCTATACTCTCTGGAAGGCTTCGTTTTTTTGTCCCGGAAGAAACACCAGGTTTTTCTCACTGCCACCTCCTACTAACAAACGACTGAGGACAAATAAAACGTGCGAGCAATATCAGTTGAAATAGGCAACGCGAGTGGTAAGTCCTCGCCCTCGCGGTGTCTTTCCTGAAAAATATCTTAACTTTCTGTCCTTCGCCGTCTCCTCAGATAATAAACAGATCCAATCCCTGCAATTACCATGAAGATAATCATTCCCCATTCGGTTATGGTGGGGATGCTGGCAGCAGACTGTAACTCGTATGCACCCATGTCTACTATGCCATTTGAAATCCTCATATATCCTGCTCCTCTCTGATCGTATAATGCTACACCCACATTGTTGCCAGCATTTACAGCAGGACTGTTTGCAGGAAGGGCATGTGTAAGAGTCGGACCTCCATTGTTTTGCAAAGGCCCAAGAAGAGGATTTGAATTTATGAGATTGCCGGTTCCAAAAGGCAGAGTGCAACCGCTGATACTGCCTATAAGACTATAATCAAAGGCAGTTATGCTTCCGCTGCAGTCTGGAGCCGTTGAATTGGTGTTTCCGTATATGATGGAATTCCTAATATTAACTATGCCGGCTGCACCGAGTCCGCCGCCTGCCCCATTGGTTGATGTGTTGTTTGTGATCGTAACGTTGACGGCATTAAATGTGCCCTCGTTGACGAAACCCCCTCCTGATGTATTGGCAGTATTCCCTGAAATAGTACTATTATCTATATTAATTGTTGTCGGCTGCGCGCCGTTTTGACCATTCAACAGGGCACCTCCCCCCGCTCCCTGAGCCTGATTATCCAATAAAGCACAACGGTGAATATTAAAAGTGCTTTCGAGGGTGTTATATATACCACCTCCAGCGTCACCGGCGGAGTTATTAGATAATGAACTCTCTGTAATAGTTGCTACAGCTCGTGCAGAATTGTAAATGCCACCACCATCGGTGAAAGCCGTATTTTCATAGATTGTGGTGTTCATGATACTTAATGTGCCGCCAGCGTTGTAGATACCGCCGCCGGTAGCACTCGAAGCATGATTCCCGGCCATGAAAGAGTTAGTTATTGTTGCAGCACCCATAGCATTTGAGATTCCGCCGCCTGAATCAGATGTATTGTTTATGATGCTACAAATAGTTACGCTCAAAGTGCCCTGATTATTATGGATTCCGCCGCCAAGAAAACCGGTGCTTGCGCTTCCATTGTCAATGGTCAGATTATTTAATGAAAGCGTTCCAGTTGGAGCAATGTGAAATATCCGGAACAGAGGAGCTCCTACTCCTCTGGTAATCAGAGTAGAAGGACCACTAACAGAACCATTAATGGTAATGTCGCTTGTAATATCCGGCAGGCCGTTATCACCCTGCGTTGTGTTATCTGCTGCAGACAATGTATATGTGCCTCCCGGCATGCTTATGATATCTGCTCCTGACCCTGCTGCGCAACCGTCAACAGCAGAATCTGTATTTGCTGCCTGAATCGACTCGCCGAGTGTACAGTCACCTCCACCTCCCGGGCTTTGCGCTGATGAGTTTACGGTTATAACAGCTGCATTGCCGATGGATAGCGCCATAAGAAGTATAGCTACAAGAAGAACGATAATATAAAATGATTTGTTCTTAAACATAATGCATTCCTCCTCATTCTGGATTTCAAAGTTTAGCAGAAGAAATCTAACATTGTTTTCCCCTCAAGAGTAATATCTACTACAAGGGAATATAGTTCATGCCTAATGAAAAAGCAATATATTTTTTTGCGACTGTAATTCAATGTGAGACCCCAGGTTCGACGAATGAAAGAAAAGACGGGTAAAGCTCAAGGCCGTAATTTCTGTACTGTACAGCATCTGCACTGTGGTTAAATAAAATAAGACGCAAAAACCCCTTGATCATAAATGGATTGGCGGAAGGTAAGAATCGAATAGAATCAATAAGGCCAGATTTATACCAATGCGTTTTCTGTCCATATTATAGGGAAGTCTTTTTGTGTTGATTATCAGTTGCTATACGTAATTATATCAATTCTGGATTCCGTTTGTGACAGGAAGGATGCTTGCCTGTCAGGTCTCTCTATGTTCAATCTGAGTGCAGGCTGAAAATTGCTGATCCTGGTTGAATGTTATCAGTACATTTCCAGAGGCGGTGAGGTCTGTTAAGTTAGGGTTGCTAAGAAATTATGGAATGTCTCATCTTTTTCTGTGAGTTTAATTCCTACACCTGTTAGCCAACTTGACCCAAGTATTCCCATATTTCTTGTTATAGTGCCCTTTAGAAGAGAAGTCTTATTGTCTGGCAATGACAGTTCGATGTTAATAGCCATATTTTTGGAAAAATCTCTACTGCTCATCACAAACATGCCATTTTCAGAAACATCCCTCATTATGCCACTACGCCGTAAACTTTCAGAATTGATTCTCACTGTAAGTTTCTTAGAGTACCTTTTATCCTTCCTGTTGTCGATTGGTTCATTACGGTCAGTTATAATTATAGTTTCAGCCATATGATCTTTAGCTGATACCCTTATTGCTTCTGCTTTCTCTAAGGCTTTGTCTATCCTACCCATTGAATTGACCTCCGTTAAAGAGATTGTTTTAAGGATATAAAGGAGGCAGGATACATATTCTTCGGCGGAAGATTTCTCTGCTTCCTAAGATATTATAGTTAAAAAAGAAATTTATTTGTCCTTTTTCGCTCTTTTACTATATTTTTGTCTTTTAGGGACTTCCCAATAATCTTCTCTTGTGCCCCTTATCGGATCGACACCAATAGTAACCCATTTACCAGAGCGGTGAAACTTTTTTATTTTTTTGGAATGAATAAAACCATCGAGTTCGTAGCTTTCTATCTCTCCAGTTTTTCCATCTTGATACATTACTTTTATGAGCATACTTATTTTTCTTTCATAATTGTTCAATACTTACAGTTGCTATGCACAATTATATCAGGTTTAAAAGGGGAGTGTTACAGGAAAAAATTGTGTCATTAGGTCCATTTAGAAGTTTGCGCTTTTACCGCTGAGAAAATCCATAATTTCTCGCCACCACGGTTTGTCAACTATCATTGGCCAATCGTTGTGCCCGGCCCCTTTAACTAACCACATGGCTTTTCTTCCGGGTAATGATTGATATAATGCAAATGCGTGTCTCATCGGTATTATCTCATCCTTTTCCGCTCCGACTATAGCAATTCTTCCCTGATAGCCTTTGAGATTACTCATGCTGTCATATTTGTCTTTCATAAAGAACCGTAACGGAAGCCGGGGGAATTTTGATTTAGCAATGGACAGGAGCGTGTCCCAGGGGGTAATGAGAAGTATTCCGTCGATGGCAACAGGCGGTTCCTTCGCCACCGCCGCTGCAACGCCACAACCTAAAGATTCTCCTAAAAGAAAAAGAGGACCCCCATAATGTTTGTAGGCATCGTGTACTGTTTCCTTCGCATCGCTTACAAATGACTTCTCTCCCAATTTTCCTCCCCTTGCTCCATACCCTGGATATTCGGCAAGGATGACCCGATACCCCAATGGGACCAAAGCTTTTATATAATAGGTCCTGTCTGCTGCCGTGCCCGCATTTCCATGAAAAACTATAATTGTGCCCATTACGTGATTGCTCTCAGCGGTGCTAACAAAACCTTTATAATTGCCTGCATTTGACGGCCAGCATTGAATGTTGTCGGCAGTAAGTGCTTCCTTAGAGGGCATAAAAGTACTTGTGTAATAAAGAAGATTGTGTTGAAGATCACAGCCCGGAAGAGCTATTAGTATGATCATAATAATGGACGCATATTGCGTAATGTTCGTAATCATTCACTGAGCACTTATACGAATAATTTGCAAGCTGCCGAGTACCATTTATAATCCGGAAACAGCGACCACTCCCTTCCCAAGGAGTAATCTGATAACCGGACATTAAGCTACTGCCAACAGAATTCTATTAATTTACTTTTGGGACCACATGTTAGATCCTGAAGAGCTTTTTTCTTTCTTTGCTTGTCTTTTTTCTTTCAGGCTATGCTGTGGTTTTTTCTTTGCATTCGGTTTTTGCTTGTTTTTTTCTTTGCTCATGCGATACCTCCTTGATAAGACTTACTCTCATTTTACTATATTCTCCGGAATAAGCAACACAAATTCCTGCTGCGGCTAAAAACATTAATGACAATTTAATCGCTGTCACCTCCTTAATAATACCATTTATGCATCCCATGGATATCTGTGTAATTCATCTTTGGGCCGTCCGTTCAGGCCGATTACTGAATATGCTTTCAAGCCATATTTTTCAGTAAAATACTTAATAGCCGACGGATTGAACTGCTCAAAATTTAGCTTGACCTCCATGGGAAGCACCTTGTTCTTCCTTCTCAGTATAAAATCGATTTCTTTCTTGTCCTTTGTCCTCCAGTAATAGACTGAGTCCTTTTCATATTTCTTCACCAGCTCCGAGAAAACTCCGGTTTCAAAAACATTGCCGATGATATCCTTCTGAAGCCCCTTGAGCCAGAGCATCTGCATAAGTCCGGTATCATAAAAATATACCTTCGGAAGTTTGAAGAGCTCTGAGCGGATGTTGCGGCTGAACGGGCGGACCAGTTTGAGGATATACGTATTCTCCATGACAAACAAATATTTCTCGATTGTCTGCTTAGCGATTCTTGTTGTATTTGAAAGCTCCGTGATATTCAGCAACTGGCCGCTCTGAGACGCCAGGGCCTCAAGGAGCTTGTTGAACTTGTCTACGTCCTTCACATTGGCCAAGTCTCTGATATCTTTTTTGACATATGTATCGATGATCTGCTGCAGATACTTTTCCTTCATGTCGATTTCCGGCGTCAGAACAATTTTAGGGTAGCCGCCGTAAAGAATATACTGCCTGAACAGGGCTTTCATTTCCCCGATTTTTTTGTCCGTATATACCTTCCCTTCCTCAAAGCTATATTGATTAAAAACAAGAAACTCCCTGAAGGACAGGGGGAAGATGTCAAAGTCCACTGTTCTTCCGGCCAGGGAGTCTTTGAATTTGGTCTTAATAGCAAAACTTGACGAGCCTGAGACTATAAGTTTTATGTCCTTATGATGGTCGGCTGCCAGTTTCAGAAAAGAAGAAGGGTCCGACAGGTATTGGATCTCGTCTATGAAAATAAAGACCTTCTTGCTCAATCCGGCAGGTCTCACGCCTTCTTCATCGAGCAGTTTCAGAAGCCCTGCCACCCCGCCATCGAGTATCTTTACAAAACGTGAGTCTTCAAGATCTATATAGTATGTGCCTTCTCCATTCTCCTTAAGTTGATTTAGAAAGTAATACAGGAGGGATGTCTTGCCGACCTGCCGCGCACCGTGTAAAACAATGACGTCGTCTGTGCCAAAATACCTTTCTATCTCATCGGCAACCGATCTTTTATATATCATGGATTTCATCGCCTTGTACAAACCATTGTTTACTTTATATCGAACTTAATGAAAAGTCAACATTACTTTAAGTTCGATATGTAACCCTTCAGTTAACGGTGTTTTGAATCCTTCCCTCTACAATAGTTATCGTGCAAGCCATAAAATAGACGATAAATATCCTTATCCGCATGCCCTTCCTTTTAGGTTGAAAAGAAATTTTAACGCCCATTTCACTTTATCGGAAAATATCTTTCCGGAAAAAAAATTACCGACAACCTTTTTGTTAATTTCTCCAAGGGTAGGATAAGGATGAATTGCTGACGCAATAGCTGAGAGCTTCACATGCCCGTTCATGACTGCTACCCATTCGCTGATCAGTTCTCCCGCACTCGGTCCGAGTATCTGTATACCGATGGGTTTTTCCTTCTCGTCGAGGAGAAGCTTTATTCTCCCTGCCCCTTCGCCTTCTGCGAGGCTCCGGTCATTGGTCCTGAATTCCTCCGTCCAGACAGAATAGGATATGCCTGCCGCAGCCGCCCTTTTTTCGTTCATTCCTATACTTGCAAGTTCAGGGTTTGTATAGGTACACCACGGCAGATAGGTATAATCCACTTTTCTCGGCAGATGAAGAATAGCGTTGCTGAGCACAATGCCGCCTTCATAACCTGCTGCATGGGTAAACTGATAAGAACCTGTTGCATCCCCTGCAACATAGATATGATTATGGTTTGTCCTGAGCCTGCCGTCTATCTTTAACCCCTTTTTATCGAGTTCCATCGAAATGTCTTCAAGTCCAAGGCCTTGCAGGTTTGCTTTCCTTCCGACCGCAATAAGGATGGTTTCAGCCCTCATGCTTATGGTTTTGCCATCGGCATTTTTAATGACTACCTCTTTTTCATTACCGAGGTCTTTTGTGCCGAGGGGCATAGATCCCAGATGAAAGGTTATCCCTTCGGAAATCAGGATATTCATAAGGTCGTCAGCCATGTCTTTGTCCTCAGCCCCGAGAATCTGATTCGCAAGTTCAACCACGGTTACCTTTGTTCCCAGGCGACTGAATGCCTGTGCCATCTCTATTGATATAGGGCCGCCGCCGATTGCGATCATTGATTTCGGGAGAGTTTTCAAGGAAAAAAGTTCTTTGTTCGTAATATAGGGTGTTTTATCAATTCCTTCTATCGGCGGGACAAACGGAGATGACCCCGTGGCTATAACCCATTTTTTTGCGGAATAAATCTCGC
>Ga0315278_10004896_pt1 | contig 12136 bp, 9 predicted proteins | sample YL17G06_0_MG_FD_203880 | JGI IMG/M metagenome (GOLD analysis project Ga0315278, IMG submission 203880) | Sediment microbial communities from Yellowstone Lake, YNP, Wyoming, USA - YL17G06_0 | ecosystem: Environmental > Aquatic > Freshwater > Lake > Sediment | place: USA: Wyoming | collected... | reverse complement strand
TGGAACTGCTCGTCATCAACAGCCTCCACAATCTCACGGATATACGGCGTCGAGAACTGCATCACCGAGGCGGGGGACATCAGTCCGGCCGTCGGTTCGGCCATGACCACTCCATGCGCGCCGGCGGTCTTGAACGCCAGGGCATACTCGCGGAGGTAGTCCGTGACTTTGCGCAGCAGCGCATGCATCGTTTCCGGCTCGCCGGCCGTTTCAGCGAGTGCTTCGCTCACACCGAAGAGTCGTCCTGCCAGCGAAAACGGGCCGATCATTCCTCCCAGCACGAGCGATTCGTGAACCTGTTCCCGCAGGGCGCGGATGGTATGAAGATAGACCGTTGAACGTTTCTTGCCGACGTGCGGGATCCGGAGGGCGTTGACTGAATGCGCATCGGTCACCAATCGTCCGGTGACTGTTGGCACTTCCCAGTCAGCCACCAGAATTGTTGCACCAAACTCCTCCGCTTCAACGCTCAGATCCATCGCCGACATGACAAACGGCGTCTTGAATTTCTTGTGGATCGCCAGTTGTGCTCCAACCTGGAGGGCGGTGTCGGAGACCATTCGTGCGACGGTAGTGCCCGTGAGCCCTGCACCCGGAAAGGTGAGAACCGGCATAGCAAGGCGTCGCGGAGAGGAGAGGATGGTGTCGGAAAGGACTGACATTGTGGTTGTTTCCTGATATAATTGCAGAACGGGTCTTGCGGGTCCTGTGCCACAGCGTGAGCCTCACGTGCCTCACCCCCCGGGCTGAGAATCCGGAAAAAACATTTCCTCCACATACGTGTCCTGAAAATCGGGCAGCTCGCTGAGCGTCACATGTGTGATCCGGCTCGCGAGCGTTTCGAAAACCGCAGGGTCTAAAACCAGCGCCATTTTTGCGCCGAGCAGGGCGGTGTTGCCCGCCGGATGGATCTGGTTTGCCTCAAACGGCAGAAGCCCAATACGCTGCGCGCTCGCGGTGTTAATATAGTTGCCGAAGGCACCCGCAAGGTTCACAGTTGTTACGTCGGCGATTGCGGTATGTGTCTCGCGCAGGAGCAGCCGAACACCTGCGGCAATCGCGCCTTTTGCAAGTTGCAGCTCGCGTACATCCGTTTGGGAGATCTTTACGGGCGGGCAGAGCATCAGGGATGGTCCACCGTCGGCAAATCGCCCGTTCGGGCGGACCAGGCCGAGGTTGAGTGCGCCTGCTACTGCGTCCACCAGCCCGCTGCCACAAATACCGCGGGGCGGTACATTGCCAAGCACGCGGCACGACAATCGTCCGTCCAGGATATCCACAGCGGCAACAGCGCCGGTTGCCGCGCGCATGCCCATATAGATACGTGCACCCTCGAACGCCGGTCCTGCCGCAGTAGACGCGCAGATGAGACGGTCAGCGTTCCCCACAACAATCTCCCCGTTTGTTCCCAGATCGACCAGCGCGGCAGGCGAAGTCGACATGTGCAGGCCCGTGGCGAGCACTCCGGCCAGAATGTCGCTTCCGACAAAGCCGCCGATATTGGGGAGGAAACGCACCGGGGGATTCCCCGGTACCTTCCAACCAACAGCCTCCGCAGAAAACGAGCATCCGCTCAAATGCTGCGCTTCAAAGGGATAATGGGAAAACGGTTCAAGATTCAGATCACAGAAGAGATGATGCATCACCGTATTTCCCACCAGGACGACTTCCGTCACAGGATCTGATCCTGTTTGCGCTGCCTCAAGCAGTTCGTCCACCATCCTGCCGATCTGACGACGGACTGCCAGAACAAGCTGGTCATGCCCGTTTTCGGAGACCGCGTAGGAAACCCGGCTCATGATGTCCGCCCCGAAACGCGCCTGCGGATTGAGGGCTGTCCGCACAGCACGAACATCGCCCGTTCGGAGATCCATCAGTTGTGCCACCAGCGTGGTGGTGCCGACATCTACGGCAACCCCGAGACCTTCACGCGGGGTAAAACCGAAGCGTGTGGCATCCGCCAGAATCTGTGATTCCCATTGAGCCAGTTCAAGCGTCAGATCTCCCTCCGCCCTGCACTGACAGGAGAGCCGCCAGCCTGCTGCAATCTCTTCCGGAGAGAGCATCTGCTCCTGCTCCGCCGTCACCGGCAGCGCTCCCTCAAGCACGCGGACGCGGCAACCTTTACATCGTGCGCGTCCGCCGCACGGAAACTCCACGCCATAAGCGAAAAGGACATCCTGAAGGAGGGTTCCCCCGGGAACGTCGAACTGCACACCCATCGGTCGCAGACGGATATGGACCGGATTGTTCATGATGTCAACGGTTCTGCGCGAATGATCCGGTCGTCATAGGTGACGGCGATCCGGTGACCCGGGGGGACCACGAGGAAATCCTTGTCGTCCCACGCGCCGTTGACAAGGTGTTCGATGAGGGTCATTTCTCCGCGTGCTGCATCAAACTCCCATCCATGTTCGCGGGCCCGCTCTTCTGCGTTCCTCCGGAAGCGATCATCAGGCTCAACACCCATCTCGATATACGTGATCTGGCGATAATGTTTCGTCTGGTCACAGAGTTGGTCGTACAAATACCGGCCATTCTCCTCGCCGTATTTGGCTACAAGCTGTTCGAGGGTCATGTCCATCCCGTTCCGGTTCTGAATGGAGAGCTGCCGTAAGTCGCCGGAAGCCTCGCCGCGTTCAATCCAGCCGGATGTCAGGAAGTACGTGCCCGGATGATCCTGAAAGTACTGCATGTAACGATCACGGCTGCCGAAAAACAACGTCATACAATCGTGTCCCCGGGGAACGACGAGCGGAAGAGTGCGGGCCTGCAGTCCGGCAATGCCGTTGTTACAGAGGGCATAACCGAGCAGGATTGCATCATAACCAGGCGTCTCTGCCGCATCCACGGCGGCTTGAAGGCGTTCCACCATGCCCACGGCGCCGATATCGTGCAATCCCTTGGGAAGAAAGGCGAAGTCCACCTGATGAGGCGAACGGGCTATGACCGAACAGAGTTCGCGGTACAGGACTTCGCAGGCCACCAGTTTGTATTTCATTATTGGTTCCGGCAATCACACAAGAGGGCGTTCGTGTGAACGCCCGTGGAAACATGGTTTGCGTTTGTGGAGAGTCAGCGTTTGAGCGCAGTGCACAAAGCGGCGATGAACAGCGGAGAAGTTCCGCAGCATCCGCCGATGAATGCCACGCCTGCGTCCCGTAACAGGACTGCCTGGCGGGCGAACTCCTCCGGCGTCGTTTTGTAGGTGATCACACCGTTCGAAAGTTCAGGAAGTCCGGCATTCGGCTTTATCCAGACCGGTTTGTTTGTGGCGGCACGCAGGCGTCTGCCGATCGGGATGTACCCCTCCATGCCCAGGCCGCAGTTCGCCCCGATAACATCGGCGCCGGCTTCAGTGAGCGCGGCGGCCACCTGTTCCGGAGTCGAACCCATCATGGTGCGGTCCCGGTCCTTCCCCGAATCGAACACCATGGAGGCCACGACGGGCAGTCCGGTTGCGGTTGCCGCCCGGACGGCGATGGATGCTTCTTCCAGGTCGGACATGGTTTCAATGACCAGTGCATCCGCGCCTGCTGCAGCGAGCACACGTGCCTGTTCTCCAAAGGCCTCGGTCATGTCGGCTTCCGAGACATCGCCGCTCATGAGCATCTTCCCGGTCGGTCCGATGGAAGCGAATACCAGTGCGCGGGTGCCTGCAGCTTCACGGGAGATGACCACGCCGGCCCGATTGATGGCCTCGACCTGAGCGGCCAGGCCGTGTCCGCCAAGCGAAATCCGGTTGCCGCCGAAGGTGTTGGTGAGGATGACGCGGCTCCCGGCATCGATGTAGTGTGCGGCAACCGTGCGTACGCGGTCAGGATGGGTGAGATTCCACCCGTCGGGGCATTCGCCGGCGGCGAGACCGAGTGCCTGGAACTGCGTGCCCCATGCCCCATCGGTGATGACAGGTAGTGAGGAGATCAGCTGGTCGAATTGTTTTGACATACCCCCCCCTGTGAAAAAGCCGCAATCGCACGGCGATTGTCCGTGGCTCCGTGCGTTGTTATCCGGATACGTTAAGCGGCGACGAGCTTGCGCGCAAGGGCTACAGCACTGTTCGCATTTGTGCTATACCCGTCCGCGCCGATCTCATCGGCGTACTTCTGTGTGACCGGCGCACCGCCGATCATGATCTTTACTTTATCGCGCACACCGGCCGCCTTGATCGCCTCGACGGTCGTCTTCATGGAATTCATAGTGGTGGTGAGCAGTGCGGACATCGCTACCAGGCCGGCTCTTTTCTCGTTTACGGCCGCGATAAATTTGTCCGGACTGACATCCACGCCCAGATCGATGACTTCGAATCCCGCACCCTCGAGCATGGCGGCGACAAGATTCTTGCCGATGTCGTGCAGATCGCCCTTTACAGTCCCGATTGCCACACGCCCCGCCGGTTCCGCTCCCTGTGCAGTGAGCAGCGGCCGGATGAGTTCGAGCGATGCTTTCATCGCCCGGGCCGAAATCAACAGCTCCGGAACGAAGTATTCATTGGCCTCGTAACGGCGGCCGACTTCATCCATTGCCGGAATCATCTGCTGCTGGACAAGCACCTGCGGGTCAATTCCCGCATTGAGTGCCTGTTGGGTTAACTCCCGGGCAATCTTGAAATTACCGTTGAGGATTGCATCATACAGCTTCTTGAGTTCTTCCATGGGGATCTGTCTCCTGGGTGTGTCGTTGCGGGATTACGGTCGTTTGCCGTTGGCGTGAATAGTTTCGTACATCGTCGTTATGTTTGCGGTCGGCGTTACCGGTTGCAGATTGTGGCAAGGTGCGCAAATCCACCGTGCGCCGGAGAACAGGTTGATGTTCTCCAGGACTTCGTCATGTACATCTGCCGTTGTGCCGAACGGAAGCGTGTGCTGATTGTCCATGGCTCCGTGAAAAATCACACGATCCCCGAAGTCGCGTACCAGCCCATCCCGTTCCATACCCGGACAGCGCCATTGTATGGGGTTCAGCAGTTCAATGCCGGTGACGTTGATCAGATCGGGAATGATCTCCCGCGCCGCGCCATCCGTATGGTAGAACACATGGATGCCGTAGCTGCGTGCCAGGTCGGCCATTCGCTTCTGACGGGGAATGATGTAGCGGCGGATGTGATTCACGCCGAACAGGAGCGTGCTCTGACCGCCGAGATCCTCCGCCACATAGGTCATGTCGATTCTCGACCGTCCGATATCAAAAATTCGTTCGTTGACCGCGTAGTAATAGTCGAAAATATGCTCCAGAGCGGCCTCGACAATCTGCGGCTCGACCAGCAGGTCCATCATTGCCTGTTCCATCCCCCGCATGGCACAATACAGGAGGAATGGTTCATACTCCCCGGAGCGGACGATCCTGTGGAGAGGCGCCGCAGCGATTTCCGCGCGAAACCGGTCAAAGTCATGATTGTCCGGGTTCGGCCAGCGAAATGCATGTATCTGCTCCACCGTCTCGACACCGGCCAGCGGGTTGTTGGCGAATTCGTCATAACTTCCGGTGCCATAGTCTACCGGCTTTCGCCGGATACCCCAGATGTCCGCTTGCGGGTCATCCGGATGGTGTGCGAGTTTCAGTCTGGGGTTGATGTGTACGACGCCGTCGATATGGAGCTTGGTGTACATCGCTTCCATGTCAGCACAATGGAGCTCCCGGAGCAGCCGGGCGGTTACCTCATCGGTCGCCCAGTAGTCGGTCGGGATACGGTCGGGTTGCCCGCCTGCGAAAAGGGCGAGCCAGCGTTCACGTGGCGTCATCATTACTAAAGATGCAGCATACTCTTGAGATAATCAATACTTTTTCCTAAGCGTTTCATTCCTTGTCTTGTTTCATAGGTGCCCGGACACGCCAAAAGGGGCCGGAAGATGCAATAGAGAGAGATTGCCCGCCTCTGACTATCACCCGATCGAGGATACGGCTTCAACCCCCTTTCCGGCAGCCGGCCTCGCTGACCGCTACCCCATCCGTGAAACTTCTGATTTTCCTCATCGTACCATCATCTATTGAGTGTGTACACGTCGAACTGTTGCGGTGAGGAGCAGGATTGTGTCGTTGCAGAGGGAAGCCATGAACGAATGCCGGAAGATCAACATTCTTGTTGCTGTGTCGGATGACTCCGAGGGGGATCGCATCATACAGCACCTCCAGAAGCACCCTGGTGCCCAAGTTCTGGGCGGATACGGGAATACTGAGGAAATCATGGCTGCGCATCGGAAATCTCCCCTGGATATCCTTCTTCTGGACGTCAATCTCCCTCCGTCCGGTGCATTTTCCTTCATCAGGAAATGGCCGGGGGCGGGAGTTCCGCCGGTGGTCTTCCTGGCACAAACCGACCAACATGCCATTGCCGCCTTTCAATTTCACCCTCTCGACTTTCTCTTGATGCCGGTTCATCTGGATCGTCTGGACGACGCTGTAACGCGGCTGGCGGAAGGCGTACGTCCTCAGGTGAACGCAGCAGCAGGTAATCTCGTGCTCGATTTGCTGAAAGACCGGACCTCAGCAGCCGTGCCTGCGATGCGTGCGGCCATGGAGACCATGCCTGGAATGGTTACGAGGCCTGCCATGCCCGTCCTCCGGCTAATGGTAAAAACCGCGGGGAGAATCAACTTTCTGCGGACTGAAGATATCGATTATGTGGAGGCAGACCGGGACTACGTCCGGATACACAACGGGGCGAAAAAACACCTCCTGCGCGAGAAAATTTCCAGGCTGGAGCAAACGTTACCGGGTGACCGATTCCTGCGGATTCACCGTTCGACCATCGTCAACATTGACCGGATCAAGGAGATGCAGCCGCTTTGCAACGGCGAGTATTCGGTAATCCTTCATGATGGAACACGCCTGACGCTGAGCCGCTCCTTCCGGGAACGGGTATTCAGCCGGCTTGTTACCGCCGCCTGAACGCGTTTTTTTCGCGTTCTGTCGCGCGTATACGCAATCTAACGTGATTACGGTTGATTCACGCGCGGATTGTCTGTACCATCCCCTTACGGAGGGGACCCTTCTTTCCCCCTCTCTCTGTAGAAAGGGGAATATGGAAAAGTCGCTTGTGTTGGCAGCCGTTATCTCCGGCCTGCTGTTCTGGCATGTACACGCTCCTGCCTCAGGGGGCGGCCTGGATCCAGCCCGCGGTCTCACCCAATACGCTCTCACCTCCTGGTCCAAGCGCGAAGGCCTTCCACAAAATTCCGTCTGTGCGATTGCCCAGACTCCCGATGGTTATCTCTGGTTCGGAACAATGGAAGGGTTGACCCGCTTCGACGGCGTCACTTTCCGCGTACACAATGTCCGCAATACACCTCAACTCAGGATTAACTACGTTTCCGCGCTCCGGGTTTCGCGGGACAGTACGCTCTGGATCGGGACGTACGGTGCAGGTCTGTTGCGCATGCGGGGGGGCTCTTTCCAGCATGTCCCTGCTCCCCGGGAACTGGACCGGGCAATGGTTTGGCAGATCATTGAAGACCGGGCAGGACGCATATGGGCCGCGACAAATACCGGTCTGGTGCTTATCGAGCGCGACTCCGTGAGACGCATCTTCGCACAGGCCGATGCCCTTCCCCTCACATCGGTGAACAGCGTCTGCGAGGATTCAAGCGGTACGATCCTGGCCCTGACAAGGAAAGGAATCTGGAAACTGAGAGGGGATTGTTTTTTTCCCTACCTCCTTGCCGGAGATCCAAAGGCTGATCAGAAAAACAAAAGCCCGGTGGCTGCCGTGCCCCTCCGTGAAGCGGGCGGACCAATCATTCCGGGCATACCTGCACACGTGATCGCCGGGCGCGACAGCTCGCTCTGGATAGGGACCCTGAATGCCGGCTTGTACAGATTCCGGGACGGTCTCCTGGAGAGCTATTCGTGCAAGGAGGGTTTGGGTCAGGGGGCAGTGTCGACTCTGTTTGAGGATAACTATGGGACACTCTGGATAGGTACATCATTTGGAGGTCTATCACGTCTTGTGAACGGGAAGTTGTCCGGGCTTACCTCAGCGATTGGTTTGAGCGGTGATGAGGTGCTCTCGCTGTTCAATGACCGCGAGGGGAATTTCTGGATCGGTGTCTCGACCGGCGGTGTGAACCGCCTGGTGAACAGCAAATTTATTACGTATCGTACGGGACAGACACCATTCGAAAACATGGTCTGGGGAATTCACGCCGACCGGCAAGGCCGGGTGTTTGCGGGCACGGGTGCGGGTGCGTTAATGGAATTTCAGGATGGGAAGTTTCTGCCGTCCTCGGTCAAGAGGGGAAAAGCGAATGGGCTGGTGTTCACCATGTTTGAAGATCGCAAGGGACGCAGGTGGGTTGGCACTACCGACGGTATCTACTGTGTGGATCGCGGAGTAACCCGGACGTTCCCCACTGGCCGTGTGTACACGGTCGCGGAAGACCGGTTCGGAAGAATCTGGTCGGCGGGACTGAAAGGACTCCTTTTGTTTAACGGTCGGGATTTTCAGCCGGTCTCCTCGGACAGCGCATTCTTGTGGGTTGGAGTGAGGCAGCTGGCGTTTGACAGGTCCGGAAATGTGTGGTTGGCGACAAACGACCATGGTGTTGGACGGATGTCTCTTCCCCCGCCGGGTGGTCTCCCGTCCCCGATCAGCCCTAAAGCCATTACGTGGTTTCACCAGGAGCGAGGCCTATCCTCGAATTGGATCACCCACATCCTTGTGGATTCATCAGATCGTGTATGGGTGACGACCTATGGCGGGGGACTGAATCTGATCCGCGGTGATTCCGTGTGCACCTTCAATTCGACAGCGGGCTTGCCTGAGGATGGTTTGATGAGCATCATCGAGGATGGTCTCGGAATGTTCTGGCTCACATCCAACAACGGCATAACGCGTGTGAGCAAAGCCGATCTCCTTGCCTATGCCGACGGTGGTGCGGCAGTCGTGTCCGTACAATCGTTCGGGGTCAGCGACGGTATGTACAGCGACGAATGCAACGGCGGATACCAGGCGTCTGCCGCGTGCACTCCGGATGGCAAGCTCTGGTTCCCCACGACCGCCGGCGTCGTAATGGTCGACCCGTACTCCCTTCCGGTGAACACCATTTCCCCCACGGTTGTCCTGGATCGCGTCCGGGTGGACAATATCGAAGGCGAGACCAGAGGAGGAACCGCCTTTGCGCCCGGGAACGGCGAGCTCGAGTTTCAGTTCTCGGGGCTCAGCTTTGCGGCGCCCGAGCGCGTCCGGTACCGGTATATGCTTGAGGGATTCAATCAGAGCTGGATTGATGCCGGCCCGCGCCGCGAGGCGTACTACACGAACATCGATCCGGGCACGTACCGGTTCAGAGTGATCGCGTGCAATGCGGATGGTGTGTGGAGTGAAGCAGGTGTGAACTACATGTTTACCCTTCGTCCCCACTTCCGCCAGACAATCTGGTTCTCCGTGCTGGTAGGATTGTCCCTCATGCTTGTTGCCGCCGGCATGATGATGCTCTACAAACGCGACCGGGACCGCGAGTTGCAGGCATCACAGCTCGAATCGAAACTCACGCAAGCCCAGCTGCAGATTCTTGAAATGCAGCTGCAGCCACACTTCCTGTTCAACACGCTGAACGGGATCATGGTCCTAATCCGTGAGGATCCGGATACGGCAAGTCTCATGATTGCCCGGCTGAGCGAATTTCTGAGGCTGACCCTGGAGAGTGCCGGTGCGCAGGAGGTAACCCTGCGCCGGGAGCTGGAGTTCCTTGACCGTTACGTGCAGATCGAACGACTGCGGTTCGGTGACCGCCTGACCATCGAACAGGAAGTCCCGCTGGAATTGCTGGATGCCATGGTTCCCAACTTGATCCTTCAGCCGCTGGTGGAAAATGCCATTCGGCACGGCGTGTCCAAACGTCGCGGCCCGGCACTGATTTCGATCGGGGTGACCCGTGACAACGGTACCCTTTCGATTCGGGTACGTGACAACGGGAGCGGATTGCCGGGCCGCGGCAACGCAGATCTGAAGGAAGGTATTGGCCTGTCGAATACCCGTGCCCGGCTCCGTCATCTGTACGGCCAGAAACAACGATTTGAGCTGAATAGCCCGCCCGACGGGGGCCTCAGCGTCCTGCTTTCCCTCCCATTCCACAAGTAAACCGGTGCTCTATGGAGCTTATTCGCACGCTGATTGTTGACGATGAGCCTCTTGCCAGAACAGGGATACGTTCGCTCCTGAAGGAAGATGCGGAAGTCGAGATTGTGGGGGAGTGTGGCGATGGTCAGGAGGCGGTGGAAGCTATAACGGCGCTTCACCCGGATCTTATCTTTCTGGACATTCAGATGCCGGAACTGGACGGTTTTGAGGTCCTCGAAGCGCTCGATCCGGACACCATTCCGCTGGTCGTGTTTGTGACTGCATACGATCAGTACGCGCTGCGCGCATTTCAGGTCCATGCGCTGGACTATCTCTTGAAGCCCTTTGACAAGGAGCGGTTTCTTGAAGCCCTCGTCCGCGTCAAGGGTCTGTTGCGCGAGAAGAACGGGATGCAGGTCACCAGGCGCATTGTGGAGATGCTGGACAGCGGGAAAGCCGAACGGGGGCATGTCGGGCGGATCATGATTCGCGCGGGAGGCCGGATTACCTTTGTGCGGGTTGAGGAAGTGGACTGGGTTGAAGCACAGGGAGACTACATCTGTCTGCACAGCGCCGGCAAGAAGCATCTCGTGCGGGAGAAAATCAGCGACATGGAAGCCCAGCTCTCACCGGAACAGTTTGTGCGCATACACCGATCAACGATTGTGAATATCGCCCGCATCAAAGAAATGCAGCCGCTCTTCCACGGGGAGTATACCGTTGTCCTGCACGACAGCACCCGCCTTACCATGAGCCGGTCCTTCCGGGACCGGGTCTTCGAACAGCTGGCTGGATCCGTGTAAGCCGGACAGACGCGGATGGCCATCCGGGAGGTGACGACCATCCGCGCCGTGGGTCGGGTCCAGGGTTACCGGTTTCCGTATTCCACGGTCTTGTCCTGGTCCGCAAAAATAAACGCAAACGTTCCTGATTGAACATACTGGTTATAGAACCATGCGCAGAGTGTCCGGACTTTCTGGCTATCGTCGAATTTTGCAGCTTGTTTGACCGCATATGTCCCGCGTGGGTCGCCGATCCGGGCCAACGATAGGGCCGCCACGATTCGGGACGACTCCTCATCACCATCCCGCAACATCTTCATCAGCGGCACAACTGCTTCAATCGCCTTCTCCTCGCCGAGCAAAAACGCCGCGCTTTCACGGACCCCTTTGTTTTGCGTGCAGAGCCCCTGCATAAGATTGGTCACAATCAGATCTTTGGTGACCCTTGGTGTCACCTGAACCTTGTCGTTGGCTCCTGCTGCCGCGACGATCGCGACAAGAAGCACGACCACGAGTAACATTCTGCCGGCTGCGTTCATGAGACCCTCCGTGTGGTGAGACTGCTTATCTGCTGGTGTTCCAGACTGTGTTTCTTCCGCTGTTCTACATCTGAATATACGCTCCCTTCCCCTGGAGAGATGCACATTTGGGATGAACAGCGTGCGCGGCGAGACGAGAGTGTCGAAGTGCGGCATGAAATGTCCGGCTGCGCCGGTGTTCATTCCTCCCTTGCATCTCCATGTTATGCCACAAAATCAGCGGTCCGTCGCAAACGTTTTGTTCCCTCCCTTTTGCTGTCGTACACTCCATGCATGCTGTTAGCCTGAAGTACGCGTTCCGGGAGAACGGCCTCCGTTGGATGATCAACATCCTGGTGTGTGGAGCCGGAGAGCCGTTCTCACGGGACCGTCGGCTTCTCTGAAGGAGGTGATGGTCGACAGTCCTTGCTACCCCTTTCTGTTATTCCTCATTGTACGTCTGTGCTCTCCCTCTGCGTGTCTGAGGGTACGCTGCCGGTACGGCGTTTCAGCCTATACCCGCAAGGAAGGGGAGTATTCCATTCACTATTTCCAGGGAGAGATTGTATGAATACGCGACGTATGCTCCTTGTCACGCTGATGCTGCTCGTTCCTGCCGCCCTGTTGGCGTCCGGCAAATTGCGTGGACGAATCGCCGACAAGGACAATGGCGATCCTCTGGTGGGCGCGAATGTGTCTATACAGGGGACCATGCTTGGCGCGACGGCGGACATCAACGGGGAGTACATTGTGCTCAATGTTCCTCCGGGGGTGTACGC
>Ga0315278_10004895_pt1 | contig 12136 bp, 11 predicted proteins | sample YL17G06_0_MG_FD_203880 | JGI IMG/M metagenome (GOLD analysis project Ga0315278, IMG submission 203880) | Sediment microbial communities from Yellowstone Lake, YNP, Wyoming, USA - YL17G06_0 | ecosystem: Environmental > Aquatic > Freshwater > Lake > Sediment | place: USA: Wyoming | collected... | reverse complement strand
CGATTGGGAGCATTCCGAGAAAAACGACTTCGCCATTGCCGAAGAGGTGACCGTTCGCGGCAACCGTACGAAACGGCCGGATATTGTGCTCTACGTAAACGGAATTGCCTTAGGAGTGATTGAGCTCAAGCGAAGTATTGTGTCAGTCTCCGAGGGAATCCGTCAGAACATTGGGAATCAGAAAGACGACTTTATAAAGCCATTCTTTGCGACAGTGCAGTTACTTATGGCGGGAAACGATACCGAAGGACTCCGATTCGGCACGACTGAAACCACCGAGGAATACTACCTCACTTGGAGCGCTAAGGAAGCGGGCTTCGAAGACGAGAACCGGCTCGACCGCCACGTACTCCAGCTGTGTGGAAAGCAACGTCTTCTGGAAATTGTTCACGACTTCATGGCTTTTGACAGTGGCATTAAGAAGACTTGCCGCCACAACCAGTACTTTGGTGTGAAGGCGTCGCAGGAATACGTGAAGCGTCACGAAGGTGGAATCATTTGGCATACCCAGGGAAGCGGTAAGAGCTTGACTATGGTCTGGCTCGCCAAGTGGATTCGCGAGAACATGACTGACGCTCGGGTGTTGCTTCTCACTGACCGCAAGGAACTCGATGAGCAGATCGAGCGCGTTTTCAAGGGCGTCGACGAGCAGGTCTATCGGACGACCAGCTCGCGGGATTTAGTTGGGCAGCTGAATACCAAGGACAAGTGGCTGCTATGCTCCTTGATCCACAAGTTCGGTAGATCCGGGGTGACGGAAGACACCGATATTGAAGCATACGTTTCAGAAATCAAGCGAAATCTACCGAAAGACTTTTCAGCGAAAGGTGACATCTTCGTATTCGTCGACGAGTGCCACCGTACGCATACCGGCAAGTTGCATGAAGCGATGAAGCAGCTACTACCGAACGCGACATTCGTTGGGTTCACTGGCACGCCACTTCTCAAAGTTGATAAAACGAACAGCATTGGCATTTTTGGCCCGTACATCCACACGTACAAGTACAACGAAGCTGTGGCGGATAAGGTTGTGCTCGACTTGCGGTACGAAGCTCGGCGCGTCGATCAGGATATTACTTCTCAAGAGAAGATCGACGAGTGGTTTGAGCAGCGGACTCAGGGGCTGACCGACGTGGCCAAAGCCGAGCTCAAGAAACGCTGGGGCACGATGCAGACCTTGCTGTCATCGAAGTCACGCTTGGAAAAGGTTGTTTTCGATATTCTCGACGATTTTTACAAGAAGGATCGTCTCGCCAGCGGGCGCGGTAACGCCATGTTAGTGACCAGCAGCATTTACGAAGCGTGCCAGTACTATGACATCTTCCAGAGTCAGGGCTTCAAGAAATGTGCGGTCGTCACTTCCTACGAGTCCGGCGCTCTCAGCACTGATACCCCCGAGTACCGAATCTATCAGAAGATGCTCAATGGCAAACCAACTGAAGACTTTGAGCGCGAAGCGAAGAAGAAGTTCATCGAGACGCCGGGTCAAATGCAGTTGCTGATTGTGGTTGATAAGCTCCTAACCGGCTTCGATGCGCCTCCAGCCACCTACCTGTATGTCGACAAGAATATGCAGGACCACGGGCTATTCCAGGCAATCTGCCGGGTGAACCGGCTGGACGGCGAGGACAAGGAATACGGCTATATTATTGACTATCGTGACCTTTTCAAAAAGCTGGAGGAGGCCGTCACCGACTACACGGCTGGAGCGTTTGAGGGTTTTGATCGGGAAGACGTCCTGGGGTTATTGAAGGACCGCCTTGACGAAGGCAAGAAGGACTTGGAGGAGGCACTAGAGGTTGTCCGAGCGCTTTGTGAACCGGTGGCGCCGCCGAAGGACTCCGGCGCGTACATCCGCTACTTTTGTGGTGACGTTGAGAATCCGTATTCTCTCAAGGAGAATGAGGTCAAGCGGGTGAAGCTCTACCGGTCCGTGAGCCACTTGCTCCGAATGTATGCTGACCTTGCCAATGACATGCAGCAAGCGGGATACACTAAGGAACGCGCACATGCGATCAGCAGCGAGGTTAAGCACTTTGAGCAAGTGCGGATGGAAGTGAAGCTTGCCAGTGGCGACTACATCGACCTGAAGAAGTACGAACCGGCAATGCGAACGCTCATTGACCGCTATATCACTGCAAAAGAGAGCGAAAAGCTTTCTTCCTTTGATGATATGACGCTGGTAGACCTCATTGTGAAGAAAGGTCAAGATGCCTTAGAAGAACTGCCAGAATCGGTAAAGCAGAACCGGGATGCGACCGCTGAAACAATTGAGAACAACGTCCGCAAGCTCATCATTGATGAGCTGCCCACAAACCCGAAGTACTACCTACGAATGTCCGAACTCCTTGATACATTGGTGAAGCAGCGGAAGCGGGCAGATATAGAATACAAGGACTATTTGGCGAAGATTATCGCGCTCTCCAAGGAAGTCAAACACCCGGAGCAGTCAAGTCACTACCCCTCGATGGTAGATACAAGAGCCAAACAGGCGCTGTACGATAATCTCGGGCAGGACGAATCGAAGGCACTGACCCTACACGAAGCTATCAGCGGAGCGCTCGAAGACAATTGGCGCGGCCACCTACAAAAGGAGCGCCGAGTGAAGAATGCCATCAGGAATGCCATTACTGCGATTGGTGAGGACGAGTTGAAAACCCTATTTGAGCTAGTAAAGAATCAGAATGAATACTAATTCCTACATGGTCAAAGTAGGGCCTATTGAGGCTTTGGTGGTGCGTAAATCGATCAAGAATGTGCACCTATCTGTCTTGCCGCCTTCGGGAAAGGTACGGGTAACGGCACCAGTTGCGATGCAAGACGACGCCATTCGAGTGCTCTTGGCAACTCGCCTTGGCTGGATCAACAAACAGCAGGCAAAATTCCGAAGCCAGGATAGGCAGACGGCCCGGGAATATGTCTCCGGGGAGAGCCACTTTCTTTTTGGTAAACGGTATCGACTTGAAGTGCGCTACGAGGAACGGCCAGCCAGGGTCGAGGTCAAGGGTAATAACAAGATCGTCCTGTACGTTCGGCCAGGCAGTCCCATTGCAAAGCGCGAAGAGGTGATGACAGAGTGGTACCGCACATTACTCCGAGCTGTTGCGACCGAACTTATCGAGAAGTGGCAAAAGAAGATCGGTGTACAGGTTTGCGTGTGGGGCATCAAGCGGATGAAGACCCGCTGGGGTACCTGCAATCAGAAAACAGGACGGATCCTACTAAATTTGGAACTAGCGAAGAAGCCGCTTTCTTGTATTGAGTATGTCATTGTACATGAACTTCTTCACTTGATCGAGAAAAAACACAATGACCGATTTGCCCAATTGATGACGAAGTACCTTCCGAAATGGCGAAGTGAAAAGCAAGAGTTAAACCGCTTCATCCTTTCCCACGAGGAGTGGCGCTACTAGATTGGTGATGCCGAGTAATTGTCGCCGATCTCGACAAGGCATTGTGATGGACGGGGTTTCACCGGTGTGGTGGCCGTCCGGCTGAGTCATGTGCCTTGAGAGTATCCGGTTGAAAAGGGCATCGAAAACAATTTGATTGGCTTAAGCACGCTATGAGCGGTATAATTCAGGTTGGAAAATGGCAGACATTCACAGCCCAGAGCAACGAAGCCGGAATATGGCAGCGATTCGAGCCAAAGACAGCACAATCGAGCTTGGGGTACGAAAAACAGTGCACCGGATGGGATACAGGTTTCGACTGCACTATGCCAAATTGCCGGGCAAGCCGGACATTGTCCTGCCGGGTCGCCAAAAAGTGATCTTCGTCCATGGCTGTTTCTGGCATATGCATCGCTGCCGAAAAGGGCGGAGCAAACCAGTGACGAATGCGCAACTGTGGGAGCGGAAGCGCTTGGACAACGTCGCCCGGGATAAGCGAGTCCAGCGCGCCCTCAAATGCGCTGGGTGGAAAATACTGGTAGTATGGGGATGCCAAGTAAGTAGTGGCTCGTTTGAGAGCAAGGTCCGTGATTTTTTGAAGTAAGGACTGAGCATATGACAAAGGTTACGTCGAGTGTGTCCCAAATTCCGTTTCGAGTCCACCCTCGAGTGTTCTCTGCGCTGGGGGCGGATTTGGTCACCAGTGACGTCATCGCTCTGATTGAGCTGGTAAAAAATGCGTATGACGCTTTTGCGACCATTGTGGATGTTCGCTTTGTTGGCGGTGACGCGCAGGGACCCGCGCACATCGAAGTGCAGGACGATGGCGAAGGAATGGATCGCAACCTCATTGAAAATGTCTGGTCTGTTGTCGCGACGCCTTATCGACGGCAGCATCCAGTGGTAAAGAAAGGGAACCGTGGGAGGCGGGTAACTGGAGAAAAAGGTCTTGGTAGACTTTCTACCGCGCGGTTGGGCACTAAGCTTGAAATGTTTACTCAGCGACGGGGCAAGCCATGCTGGAAGGTGGATGTTGATTGGGGGAATATCGACTCATCCGCCGAGCTCGCGTCATGTGTCCTTAGCGTTAGCGAATACAAAGGTGAAGTTCCTTGGAAATCATCTGGGACAGTGGTCCGAATTTTTGAACTGCGATCCGACTGGCAGCGTAAACCTGAAGAGGAAATGGAAGAACTCCGTAATCAATTGGCGCGTTTCCTTCCTCCGTTTGAGGATAAGGGCGATTTTCAGATTCAAGTTACATCGCCGGGTCAAGATGCACAGCCTATCAGGATTGAGCGGCTCAAGCTCGTCGACAACCCGCCGTATCGCATCGCCGGGACAGTGGACGAGAGAGGAACGCTTCGGTTTGAGTACAGGTACAGTTTTGACGGAAAGAAGCGTTCGGCCAAAGCAGAACGCCAGTTGACGGTCTTGCCTCCTCCAGAAGAAGAGACGGCTGGGAAGCCATCTGCAGAGGCTGCAACGAGTTGCGGGCCGTTCAAATTCGAGTTCCGGGTATGGGACTTGGACAAAGACGTCTTGCTCAAGCTTTCCGAGCGGTTTGGTTATGCCGGGAAAGCACAGGACTTACGAACGTTCTTTGCAAAGGGACCTTACGCAGGCGTATCGCTATACCGTGATGGTGTTATAGTTCTGCCAAAAACTGACGCTGCCAGTGACTGGCTCAAACTCAATCTGCGTCGCGTGAGCCGTGTAGGCACTAGATTGAGCAGCAACCAATTCATTGGTTATATAGAGATATCCAGCGTCGATAACTCTGCACTTCGTGATACCAGCGACAGAGAGCGTCTTGTCGACAATCACGCATCCCGTCAATTCGAGTTATTCGTATACGAAATTGTCGGCGAGTTAGAGGATCAGCGGACGCGCGACAAGGAGGAAGCCGGTCACAAAGAACCGCCATTTGCGGATCTGCTATCTGAATTGAAAGACGAGACGTTCGCGAAGACGATCACCGACCTAGCAGAACGCGATGCTTCTTGGGATGAAGTCAAGCAGGCAACCCGGGAACACGAACGCACGTTGGAAAAGACCATTTCAAAAATCGAGACGCGTTTGGTGTATTACAGTCGGCTGGCCAGTCTAGGCACTTTGGCCGGACTCCTGCAACATGAAGTGGGAAATCATACTGTAGCCATCGATGAATTTCTTCAGCGAGCCGAAAAATTCCTGCAGCAGGTCGGACGAACCGCGCAACCACTGATGAAACGGTTGGAAACAGCCGGAAATTCGCTAAGGTCTTTGCAACGATTATCGGATGTGTTCTCACCGCTTGCTAGTCAATCATCGACCACCAGACGGCGCAGATGCACTCTCGAAGACTCTCTGAGGTCGGTACGGGACATGTACGAAAAGGAGTTACTGAAGTCCGGCATCAGCCTAGAGTTCACCGAAGGCCATACAGCGGTTGCGGTCGATCCCGGTGAGGTGATCGCTATCTTCACTAACCTTATCAATAATGCAATCTACTGGCTCGCTCGCAGCGGGAGTAAGAATCGGAAGATTCTCGTTGAATTCCGTAAGGATACAGGTGCTGGCCGAGTGCAGGTACGCGTGCACGACTCCGGCCCTGGCGTTGAGCCTGGATTCGAGGAACGCATTTTCTACCCTGGGGTCACCCGAAAACCAAACGGTCTCGGCATGGGCTTAACGGTATCATCGGAGTTGGTGGCACAATACGGAGGGCGAATGGCTCTGGCCCAACCAGGCGCACTTGATGGTGCAAGTTTCGGATTTGACCTGCCGCTTGTTCGGGAGAAATCATGATGACGCCTACTACTCAGCCGAAAATGAAGATACTGATTATTGAGGATGACCCCGGCGTCTCCGAAACGTTGAAGGACAATCTCTTGGAGCAACACCCGGAGCTGGAAGTTGTGGTGCAGGGCGATTTCGCGGAGGCTGTGAGTTCCACACAAAATGAGAGACCCGATGCGGTAATTCTGGATCTACTACAAGGCTCTCCTGCTTCCGGTGGGCTGGCCGGCAATCCCTCTTGGCAGGAGATTTGGCAGCACCGATTTGTCCCGTTGCTGGTGTATACGGCGAGCGCAGAAGAGACCGATCCGCCTCTGCCGAACCAACACCCCTTTGTGAAACGGATACAGAAAGGCCTGGCCCAGAGTGCTCAGACTGTGGTGGCAGAATTGACCGCATTCTTGCCGTATCTACGATGCGTCGCGGAGCAACGCGACAAATTGGAGCTGACTATGCATCGCGTTCTTAAGGAAACGGCCACCGCAATTTGGAAGTCCAACCTCCCGATACCTGATCGCGAACGTGTGCTTGGTCGCGCTCTGTACAGACGAGTTGTGGCCGCTGCTGACGCTACGATGACGTCGGGGAATGAGAAGCTTCAGCCCATGGAACAGTACGTCTATCCTCCTGTCGAGTCTGACCTACTCATGGGCGATATATTGCGAGTCAGCAATGCCGCATGGGACGACCCGACTACCTATCGTGTCGTCCTCACTCCGTCGTGTGACCTCGTTCGTCGAGACGAGCGTCATGCAACCGCACGCGTGCTCATAGCCCAGTGCGTCAGTACCGGTACACTCAGCACGAAGTGGAGCCTCTCGCCGATAGACGATAAGGCGAAGAAACATTTGCTGAGCTACCTGACTCAAGCACAGAAAGATGGCCTTGTGCCCCTTCCGGGATTGCCCGGGGTTGTGCCGACCATGGCACTGGACTTGAAGACTTTGCATCTAATTGATTACTCCACTATTGAGGGGTTTACGCCATCAGGCGAGTCCGGAGCTGTGCCCGAACCGCTGTTTCACCGTATCGTCTCGGTAGACAGCCCTTTCCGAGAATTCCTTGGTTGGGCGTTTCTGCAAATTGCTTGCAGGCCGGGTGTTCCCGAACGCGAATGGCAGAAATGGGCAGAGGAAATTGTCGCTACCAGACAAGCTGGTACTGCTCCGGTGACCGAGACACGATCATGATTGCTGTAGACTTCTTCTGTGGCGCTGGCGGGCTGACGCGCGGTTTGCTTGATGCAGGCATTCGCGTCGTCCTGGGCGTCGATGTCGACAAAGGCTGTAAGGAAACTTTTGAGCACAACAACACTCCAGCGAAATTTCTTTCGGCGGACATGTGCTCTCTTACAGTTACGGAACTTAAGAAACACTTGCCGAAGCATCGACGCGACGACTTACTGTTGGCTGCGTGTGCTCCGTGCCAGCCATTTGCCAAACATAAAAAGGAACGGGGAGGGAATGATCAGTCGCGACTCCTCAATGAATTCGGCAGGTTTGTACGAGCTCTGCGTCCGGGTTACGTTTTCATCGAGAATGTCCCGGGCATCACCAAAATCGACGGATTCAGCACGTACCGACGTTTTCGAAAACTCCTCGACGACTTGAGCTACGATGTGGCCGAAGGCGTTCTTGACGCGAAGTGCTTTGGCGTGCCCCAAACCCGCCGCAGGTATGTCATTCTCGCCGTAAAGAAGGGCAAGGCCCAACTTCCAGTTCCAACGCACGGACCAGGACTTCTTGAGTTCCGAACCGTACGCAATGCTCTGAAGGGATACCCGCGCCTGAAAGCCGGCCAAGTCCACAAGGAGGTTCCGAATCACTCAGCGTCCCAGCTTTCCAAGCTTAACCTGAAGCGGATTCAAAACTGCCCCAAGGATGGTGGAGACAGGCGCAGCTGGAAACAACAACTGCAATTGGAGTGTCACAAGGACGAAAACGTAAGTCACACCGATGTATATGGACGGATGTGGTGGAATAGGCCTGCCCCGGCGTTAACATGCAAGTGCGTCAGCCTATCGAATGGCCGGTACGGTCATCCGACGCAAGACCGTGCTATCTCCTTGCGCGAAGCCGCGGCTCTACAAAGTTTTTCTGACGAGTACGTATTTTGCGGATCATCCAGGGTGCACCTCGCACAGCAGATTGGAAACGCCGTCCCCGTGCAACTGGCGAAGGCGGCGGGGAAGGAACTCTTGAATCTGTGGAAGGCACGAGAGCTGAAGTCGAAAAGACAAATCAAGACCGTGCAAAGGCTACACCGGGGACACTCTGTGCAACGGACTCCTCGATACGGACGGGCGGTTTGAAATTATCGAGGGGCGACAATTTCTTAATTCTCTGCAGGGCTCGTGCGAATCTTTGAGAGTGCCTCAGTTGCTATCGCAAGAATTTTCTGAGAGTCAGTATCCGGTGAGGCCTGGCCCCGGTCCCTAATATCGAGCAAAGCCTGAAAAAGAATGGGGGCAAGCTCGATGAGGACGGCGTTCTCCGGTGCTACGTTCCAATCGTCAACATCAATAATGGCTTCGCCGTTAGCATCACTGAGTACGCCCAGGTCTGTCCATCGCCAAGGCGATGGAGAGTGTTCAAATTGCTGAGCCAAATCCAGTTTCCTTTCCTAGTATCGTACAAATATAGCCACCTGCTGTTCATTCCGCAATCACAATGTAGATGTCGACGCAAAGTAGCTCGTCCACAAACCTATGGCGGCGGTGATTCGATGTTGCATGCTGCGCGAATGCGTTAGTAATTGGGCTGCTACCCGGAGGGTAGCAGACCGAGGGGTACTAGTAAAGCAGCCGGTAGCGGCTTGGGAGAGGCCCGCACGGGCCGAAGACCCTAACCCCGATGAGTATCTGTACGCGGAGACCGAACGCCGTCTGTCGAGCGTCATACATCTCCACCAAGATGCCCGAGATGGCCTGCTCCCGGTGATCTTCTAAAGCAACAAACCGTCAAGACGCTGCTTATGAATTGTCCACTTGACAGGGGAGCTTACACCAGTTCATATTGTAAAGTTGGCGCGTAGGAATGCGTGTCCAGTCGGCGGCGTTTATGCAGGAGTCGAGTTACCTCTGTCGTAATCTGTTTAAGGACAACAGCTTGGCTAAAAACCGGGAACTGATAGAGATGTGCACGTCTCAGGTTACAGAAAGAATCTTCGCCATGGGATTGCTCGGGACAATGTGACCTCTACAAACCGGTTGAGATAGAATCACACAGGAAGATGAACCGGAGGCCATGATGCGTAACGAAATGCGTTCGGTTGTTTACAAGAAACTCTCCGTAGCTCTATCGCTAGCGGCACTGAATCTCGTAATTGGGAGTTTCGTGTCTTTCTTCAAGTTGCCGCTTTACCTTGACTCGATAGGTATTTTCACAGCGACGATCTTGCTTGGGTGGAGGTACGGCGTTATATGTGCCTTATTGACGGTTTCCGCCGGCTCGCTCCTAATCAATCCATACTTGGTATTTTATGCTGCCACATCGATTGGGATTGCAACTACTGTCTATATTCTCCGCCGACTGAATCTATTTAGGAACTATGCGACCGTAATCATTTCTGGTATAGTCGTCGCGGTAGTCTCCGCCATGCTGTCTGCACCTATCACTGCCTACCTCTTTGAGGGTTCGACTCTTAGCGGGACTGACGCCCTCACCGCCTATTTCATGGCGACAGGACGTACCTTACTGAACTCGGTGCTTCTAGCTGGGATCTCGTCTGAACCAGTTGACAAGATTATTGTGGCCTTGGCGTCGTATCAGCTACTCAAGTCTCTGCCGCTTTCTTTTATCGAAAAACACAGGTTTAACCGCTACAGGGGATGAAGATTGCGAGAAAGCCGCAATATTAGTCTGCTGCTGGTCGTTGTTGGTGGCTACATTTTGTGTTTGTGGGTAACGATTCTTCTCAACCGTTCAGATCGGCAACTGTCATTGTTAGCGATCGCCACGGTTTATTATGCCATTGTCGCGCTAATTGATAGAAGGCGCTCATTCCTTCTATTTGTAGCGACTACTACGCCGTTTCTAATAGCCAGTTTGAGTCTATTCAGATATAGTCACATCTCTCTCGATTCCATTGAGAGCGTTCTTCTGCTTGACACCAAAGCCACCAGACTTTTTGCACTGGTGTTGTTGCCTGCCGTTTTCTTTGGAACTGGTGCAGACATATTCGAATTGCCCTCCGACCTACGAAGACTTGGTATGGGTCGTTTTGTCCTTCGTGTGTTGATGCCCGTATTGATCAAACGCGAGCACATCCGAACTCAGTTTGTGATTATTCGCGAGTGTATGGAGTCACGCGGCATAGCGATGGGCACGAGGGCGGATCGAATCAGGTCGGTACTTCGATGGGCTGTACCTCTTGGAATGGCGGCCATTTTTGAGGGGGCTGATACTTCTGATTACAATGCAATGTTAGGCACAGATATCACATGTCTGCCCGAGGTGCTGCTACCCCCATTCGTTTCTCTCCGCCAGAAGCTATGTGCACTGACTCTATTCATGCTTTTCGCAACCGGAGGGTATACGTGGATATCTATGGCGTTGTAATGCGGAATACTTGCGAATTGTGGCCAGACGCGAAAAAGGTCACCGAGAAATGTGAGACGTTCTTTGGAACGCAGTTTGAGATCTACCAGCCGTCAGAATATGTGGTCGGAACCAGTTACACCAGACGTGTGAGTGAGGAGATAGCTTTTGTCTTGCTGTCACAGGCGAAGGCCGGGGTCTCGTTACTATCGCAAGATCAGTTTACTCGTATATGGAGGTTGATCGAGTGGCTGGATTACGATGTGGCGGCGTTGTCGGGTGGATGGAGGAAGTACTTGGGGCTATCGCTCTTTTCAAACCAAAAGGCTGATGCGCGTCTGTTTATAGATGCTTCTAGACATCTGTCAGATACTCTCTTGCTTAACCTGCTCCGTGGTCTTGAGGAATCTGGCGGCGAGTCAGTCGTGTTCTTAGAATACGATATTCTGCCGATTCTCAATGTGCTGCCGTCACTCCTTCTTCTTCATGAGCATGACGACCGTCTGGAGATTGGAAATCCCATTCAGATGGATTGCTCTCAGGCAGGAGAGACAAATTACTGATGATCCTGTTCGTCGAAAGTTTGGACTATAGGTATCCAGGTTCCTCGCGTAGTGTTATCTCGCAATTGAACTTGGAGTGTGGTGTGGGCCAGTCCTTACTGATTGTGGGTGACAATGGCTGCGGAAAGTCTACACTCGGAAAGCTGATTTCTGGATTGCTCCAGCCCAGCAGCGGCACGGTTGTGATTAATGAGAAGAATGTCTTCCGGCTTCCATCTAGGAAACGGGTAAGTGCTGCAATGTATGTTCACCAAGAGAATCATCTTCAGTATTTCAAGTCATCCCTTGAAGATGAGATTCGTTGGATGGAGAAATGGATGAGTGCGGAAGCTGATCTGACCCAATTAGGTGCATTCTTTGTATCAAATGATCTAATACGGAATCCGCATGATTTGTCGGTTAATGAAGCGTGGCGCTTTTCTCTCTACCTGTCAATGATCGCGCCGCCGACTGTGCTGTTTATTGATGAAATCCCGGCTATCTCGAATCGTAACAATCGCGCCGCGCTAAGCAATTTGATGAAGGCCAGACACGAGTTGGGCCTTGTGACGGTGTTGTCCTACCAAAGGATTCTGGATTATCCCTTTCAAGCGGTTCTGGCGATGGAAGAAGGGAGGTTGACGAGTGTCTGATTTCTGGCGCCGTCAGGGCGTGTCATTCAAGATATTTTCGCAGTATTGCGACTACTATGACTGGCAGGGTATTCTCAACACGATAGCGGACAGGATTGTCAAAGCAAATAGAAAGTCATCTCTGTCGATTCTTGATGTTGGTTCCGGCCAGGGGAAGAACGCCCTCGATTTGCTACAGATCCTCTTCACGCGAACGTTCCAGAGGCCGATATTGGACATTGTCGAGCCTT